>Ga0182024_10007158_pt1 | contig 24145 bp, 26 predicted proteins | sample P32metaG_FD_120480 | JGI IMG/M metagenome (GOLD analysis project Ga0182024, IMG submission 120480) | Permafrost microbial communities from Stordalen Mire, Sweden - P3-2 metaG (Illumina Assembly) | ecosystem: Environmental > Terrestrial > Soil > Wetlands > Permafrost | place: Sweden: Stordalen...
TCGGAACTTCCAGTATCGCCCGCAAGAAGCGGAGAACAAGTATTACCTCACTCGCTGGGCAGAACTGTATTTCAGCCGCAACCGTTTCACGATCGAACGTGATCAAACGCAGTCGCTTTATTTTCTCAATAGCGACGTGCAACGCGCCGTAATCGACCAGGAACGCAAAGACAACAGCATTCAGAATTACATCAAGGAAAGCAGCCTGCCATACGTCGATGTAGAGATCAAGAACGTCATTCTTGACGACCTGCGGCAGTCGCCGTATTCGGCGCGCATTGAATTCGAGAAGGTATATAGCAACCCGGCGGATCACACCGAACTTAAGCGGGAGCGATGGACAGCCAGCGTCACCTATGTATTTCGCGAGAACGTGAAGAACAATGAGCTTGCCGTGAACCCCCTTGGTCTGACCATCGTGCGCTTCCGGGCCGACCAGGCGTTCAGCTAACGATAAACAGAGACTCCCAGAGGCTTAACGATGTCCGTTCATGCTGCCAATCCGGCTGGCTTGCCCCACGTGTCCCCGCACATGGTGAAGCGGGCGACCAAGAGCTCTTTGACGTGCAACTACGGTGGCGAATATCGCCCTTCTTGTGGCGGACATGGCTGCTCGAATCGCACTGCAATTTTGGCGAACTTCCGCAGCCAATGTGCAGATGAAAACTTTGATCTGGCATGGGTCTGCCGTTATGTATCCGTCTTTTGCTCGGTCACAGCTTCGGGGCCTTTCCGGCGCCCGGCGGCACTCGGTCTTCTGCTTCGCATTGCGCGCCCCTTCGGGGTCTCGGTTCCTCCCAAAACAAGTTTGAGAACCACGGCAAAGAACGCCGCTCAAACTTCTTTCGGGCCCCTCCCAGAAAGCAGACCTTCGGTACTTGGGAGCCGGGCCCACTCGCTAAGCTCCGCCCAGTGTGACCCGAGCAACTACGGGCGAATTCAACAAACGGAGACACCATCATGTACCAGAACAAAGTAACCCTCATCGGCTTCCTCGGCAGCAACCCAGAAGCTCGCACCGCCAACCCGGACTTCAGCGTCACCACTCTTTCGCTGGCAACCAAATCCTCCTACAAGAAGGACGGCAAGTACATCTCGCACACCGAATGGCACCGTTGCGTAGTCTTCGGCAAGCTCTCGGAGTTCGCCAAGACGCTGACCAAGGGCGCGCATATCCAGGTGGAAGGCGAACTGCGCAGCCGAGAATACCAGAGCAAGAAGACGGACACGAAGCAGCGCGTCTGGGAAATCCGGGTCGCTTCGATCCTGAAGCTGGACCGCGCGGAAAAGGCCGCCCCGGAAGATCAGGAGCACGAGGAAACGCTCCGGGAGGAAACGGCCGCATAGGCCCTTGCTCTTCACTCTCGGAAGCCCGGCTATCCGCCGGGCTTCCATCACCGTGAGGTTCCCGCTATGAGATTCGAATTGATCCTCCCGTTCTTTCGACCGATCGAGCCACTGCTGCTCGACGAAGACGTTAGCGAAATCATGGGTAATCCGGATTCGTCTTGGTCTTGCGAGCGCGATGGAAGATTGTGCGAGGAACCGACGATTTCCTTCGACGCCGGCAAGCTGCGCACCGGCCTCGAAGTCATCGCCAATCATCTCGGCAAAAGGCTGGACGAAGACAATCCTAGACTACAGGCGCAGCTTCCAGATGGAAGCCGACTTGCGGCATGGATTCCGCCGCTCGTGAGTCCCGCTCCGGCGATTGCGATAAGGAAATTCACCAGCCGCAATTACACGGTCGATGATCTGATTGCGCGCGGAACGCTGACGCAGCCTCTTGCAGATTTCTTAGCCGATCAGATTCGCAGCGCCAAGACGCTGCTCATCAGCGGTGGAACGGGGACCGGAAAGACGACGCTTTTGCGAATACTGGCCAACTCAATTCCCGACAATGAACGCATCCTCGTTATCGAAGACACCCCCGAGCTTCAGATCCGGAAGCCGAACATAGTTGCGGTCGGATCCCAGACTAGTACTTACAAGACCAACGTGTCTTTCGACGAGTTATTGAAGGACACGCTTCGCTTCAGACCCGACCGGATCATTCTCGGCGAAGTGCGCGGAATCGAAGCGCGAACGTTGCTCGATTCCTTCAACACTGGCCATGCGGGTTCGCTGGCGACCATCCATGCCAACTCAGCAGAGAAAGCCCTCCGACGCTTCGCCAATCTGGTCATGCGCAGCCACGCGCAGACCACCTTCTCCGATACCGAAGCGGAGATCGGAGAAGCCGTTGATTTCGTTGTCCATGTCGAGCGGCAATCGGGCCCCCGCGTTGTCCGTGAAGTCCTGGCCCTTCGTGGCTACGACCGCGACGCGAAGCGCTTCCTAATCGAGCCAGTATTCGAGCTGCCACATGCTTCAGCCTAGAACACAAGGCGCAACGAGTATTACCGCCGACTTCCGGACCAGTTGTCGGTAGAAAGATTGCTTGATTTCACTACCTATAAAGGAGAACGAATATGCCACTACTTGAGATCAACCAGAGCCGTCACATCTGTGCTTCCATTCGACTAGATAAGACGACCGCCGCGCAGGTCGATCAGTACGCCGCCTTCATCCACGCATCCGCTGACGATGTGGTGGATAAAGCGCTCAATTATGTCTTCTCGAAAGACCGTGACTTCCAGGACTTCCTGAAGACGCCACACGCCAAGCAGGTTGCCGCCACGTTGCGTGTCCGTAAAGGCCCGAGCAATGGTGCGGTCGAACAGTCTGAAAAGAAGATTGTTGCCGGGGTGGAATCCGCGGCTTCTGTGCGAGCGGTGAAGGCATGATCGTGCCTTCAATTTCGTGGTGGTGCAAGAACGGTGCTTCGCACCGGAAGAATTTTGACACTCCACCCCTGGAAGGGAACTGCCGAGCTACTTTTGTAGCTCGTTGGCTACCACTGAAAATAGCCGACTTGCAGAAACACGGTAGCTAATGAGCCACCGCAAGCAAGCCACGCGGTTGAGGTGAACCAATGCCGATTCTGACCAATGCTGAACCCATGACGACACGGAAGTTGAAAGGCCGCACGCGGCGCTCTGTGACTCTCAGTACCAAGATCACATCACGAGAGTTGGAGCTGATCTCCGCGGCGTCTGAGGCCGACGGGCGCGCGCTAGGCGAATGGGTTCGCGAGGCGATTTTGAAGGCGGCTCACTCTTCATCCACCGGCGTCGGGGCGGATCATCTCATGACCGAAATTGTCGCCTTGCAACTCTTCTTGACTGACGTCCTTTCGCCGGTTGCCTGCGGTGAACACATGAGCAGCGAGCAATATCAGAAGTTGATGCGAAACGTGAAAACCAACAAGCAGCGAGCGGCACGCGAGGTCATTGCACAGTACGTCGCGGAAGACGAGGAAAAGCATCATGACTGAAACAAAGTGGGGAAGAAAAGAGACCATCATTTGGCCGCCGCACAGCCCGATTTATACGTTCGGCGCGATCTTTCTTGGGTTGGTCCTCACCGGATTGTTCGTCTACCTCCGCTTCGCGTTTGCCCTCTCTCCCCTCGAACAATTTTACCTACCGCTTTACATCAAGACCTCTATCGCGCCGAGCTTTCGCCCCTCTGGCAAGTACCAGATGCTACTGATGTCTGACGGGAAAGGTCGCTCCTGGTATGCGCGAGAAGTGGATGTCATAGCGGGCTCGACGCCGCAAGCGAATGCCAAGCTCATCCCTCTCGTGCTATCCGCCTCCGCTCACCAGCACGGTATGATCCATCTCTACCGCAGCGCTCCGAACATCTACAAAAACACCGCTCTTGAGAGCTACCTCAAGCAGCAGGTCTACGGCGGAGTAAGCATCGTTGATCTGTTCCAGTGGCCGCTTATCTTCGGAGCAGTCGCCTTGCTCGGGCAACTTCCGTTGTCCATCCCCAAGGACATTCGCCGTCGCAAGCAGATGAAGTACGGGCGGCGACTGAAGGGGCCGATTCTCGTCACGCCCAGGCAATTTAACAAAGCCTTCGAAGGGACGGGCATCGGCCTCAAAGTGGATCGATGCCGCAAGATGTTGCGTCTTCCGCAGCGCGCCGAGGATCAACATTTCGAGATCATCGGCGATACCGGCAGCGGCAAAACGACCATCATCCTGCAGATACTGCGTCAGATTCAGCAGCGTGGACACTCCGCCATTGTCCATGACCCAGCCTGCGAATTTATCCAGCGTTTTTACGACGCAAGCCGCGGCGATATTGTGCTCAATCCGTTGGACCGCCGGTGCCCTTATTGGGGACCGTCGGAGGAGCTTGTCCGGCGCGCTGAAGCTCGAACGATTGCTGCCTCTCTCTTTCAACGAACCACGGACAGGAAGGACGAATTCTTCATCGACAGCCCGCAAAAGATATTCGCTCACCTGCTTCTCGAACTGCCCACGCCCCAGCAGTTGGTGCGGTGGATGTCCCACCCCGAGGAAATCGACCGCCGCGTCAAAGGAACGGAGCTGGCCTTGCTGATCGAGCCATCCGCTCCCCACCAACGGATGGGCGTACTCGGCTCGTTGAGCCTCGTCGCCGACAGTTTCCGTCTATTGCCCACAAAGGCCGAAGCCAATACCGAATGGACAGCCCGCGAGTGGACCAAAAATCGCCAGGGATGGATCTTTATTACTTCGCAGCCCGCGGAGCGCGAAGCTCTCCGTCCGCTGCACAGTCTTTGGATCGACATGCTCGTTCTGCGCCTGCTGAATGCGCCCACGCCCGATCAGCGTCCAGTCTGGTTTGTCATCGACGAATTGGCCAGCTTGCAGAAGCTGCCCCAGTTGCACACCGCCATCACCGAGAATCGGAAATCCCGCAACCCACTCGTTCTCGGCTTCCAGGGCAAGGCGCAGTTGGAAGTAATTTATGGGCACTTGGCCGAGGTCATGCTCTCGCAGCCCGCCACCAAGATCTTCCTCAGAACGACGGAACCGAATGCCGCCGAGTGGGTGAGCCGCGCGATCGGCAAAGTGGAGATCGAGCGGATGAAGGAAACCCACTTTGACGGCCATCGGAGTGGCCGAAACTTCGCGCTTGATCGGCAGACTGAGCCACTAGTACTCGACTCCGAAATCAGCGGATTGGCGGACCTCCACGCCTATCTCAAGTATCGAAACTACGTCGCGCAGTTCTCCTTCCCCTTGCTGGACATTCCCCCGTCGAAGCCGAAGTTCATCGAGCGACTGGAAGACGACTACATCGTGCGCGCGCCGCAGAAGGGTCAACCACAAGCTGCAGAGACCGAAGATCGTTTAGAGTCCTCTCAACCCGCCGAATCAAAGCCGACAGGCGATAGGCAGAACAACCAAAATCCCGTGACGAAGCTCCCCGATAAGGAGCAAGTAGGGCACCAGGGGGAACTCAGCTATGGTCCGAGGATTTGATCCATGCTCACGATTTCCAAACCACTTTCCGCTGGCCAGGCACAGACCTACCACGAGAAAGAATTCACTGCAAAAGAGCAGAACTACTGGTCGCAACGCGGCGTCATCGCGGGCGAATGGCAAGGCCGACTGGCTGGAGCGTTCGGCCTTGTTGGGGTGGTGTCTGCCGAGGATTTCGCGAAACTCAGCCGGGGCCAGCATCCGCAGACCGGCGAGCAGCTTGTCCGGCAGCGAGCGTCGTATGAATATCAGGATGCCGATGGCAAGACCATCAAGACGATGGAGCACCGAGCCGGCTGGGATGCGACGTTTTCTGCTCCCAAATCGGTCTCGCTCACTGCGCTGGTCGGCGGCGACGACCGCGTCCGAGAAGCACACCGGGAGAGCGTCCGTGTGGCCCTGGATCAGTTTGAACAGTACACGCAAGCCCGGATCGGCGGTAATCATCCGCCCGAGACGACAGGCAGCTTTATCGCCGCCAAGTTTGAGCACGATACCGCCCGCCCGGTGGATGGCTATGTCGCGCCACAACTGCATACCCACGCCGTTATTTTTAACGTCACGCAGCGCGACAACGGGCATCCTCGTGCCATCCAGCCGCAGAGCCTATTCGCCTCGCAGCAGTTCGCTACGGCCATTTATCAATCCGAGTTGACGTACCGACTGCGACAACTCGGCTACGAAATTACGACCGGGCGCAGCGGCGCCCCGGAGATCAAGGGCTATACCCAGGAATACCTCGACGCTTCCAGTCCCCGCAGCCGGCAGATTCGTGAGTACCTGGAACGCACCGGCCGTTCCGGGAAGGAAGCTGCCGAGATCGCTGCCCATTCGACGCGTGACCGTAAGGAAATTCACTCACCGGGCGAGGTGATGGCCGCGCACCGAAAGCTGGCTGCAGACTTTGGGCATCAAGCGGACGCCGTTGTACTCGCGGCCCGTGAACGGTCTCAACATCAGGAGAAGCCAGTCAACTCCTTGAACCGGGTTCGAGAATCTCTCACCTTTTCCCGCGACAAAAACTTCGAGCGCGAGGCGGTTGTGGATGAGCGTGCTCTGATCCGCGACGGACTCCGTCGCGGGATGGGCGAGATCACCCATGCCCAGGTCCGCGCCAATCTCGACACCCGCTTGGCATCTGGGGAATTTCAAATCGTCGAGCGCCCCCAGAGCGTTCCAAGCCGCCAGTTCACCACCGCCAAAACTATCGAGGCGGAACATGAAATTCTCCGCAGAGTCCGTGACGGACAAAACGATATCGAGCCGGTTCTTCCGCGTCCGCAGGCCATCGCCCTTGCCGATCAGCACACGCACCTCAACCCGGCACAAAAGACCGTGGTGGAGGACGTGCTGAGCTCGCCGGACCGCATTCAAGGTATCCAAGGTTTTGCCGGCTCAGGCAAGACGACCACGCTGACAGCCATCCGCAGCGCCGTGGAAAGGCACGGCTATCAGGTTGAAGGCTTCGCCCCGACCTCCCGCGCCGCACGACAACTGAATGAGGCAGGAATTGAAGCCCGAACCTTACAAAGCTTCCTGGCCCGCACCGCAGATCCAGACGTAGGAGAGCGAAAGCACTTCTACCTTGTCGATGAATCGAGCCTTGCCAGCACCAACCAGATGCGCGAGTTCCTTGCCCGGCTTGCTCCCGACGACCGCGTCGTTCTCATAGGGGATATCCGCCAGCATCAGGGCGTTGAGGCGGGCCGCCCCTTCGAGCAACTACAAGAAGCCGGGATGCGCACGGCCAGACTGGATGAGATCGTTCGCCAGCAGGACCCGGCTCTGAAATCTGTTGTCGAACTGCTGGCAACCGGCCAAGCCTCCGCCGCGCTCGACGCGCTCCAACATCAGGGTCGTGTGAAGGAAATTCCCAACGCAGAAGACCGTATCCGTGCCATTGCCAAGAGCTACCTTGAATCCCCCGAGAACACTCTGATCGTTTCACCCGACAATGCATCCCGCCGGGAACTGAACGTCGCTGTTCGCCACGAGTTGAAAACCAACGGAAGCCTTGCGCAGGAAGATCATACTTTTCGCGTCCTCGTTCAGCGTCAGGACATGACCGGAGCCGAACGATCATGGGCAAGCCACTACGAGATCAACGACGTAGTTCGCTACACACGTGGCAGCAAAGCCAACGGAATCGAAGCCGCCGCCTATGCATCGGTGGTAGCGATCAATCCATCCGCAAACCTGCTCACGGTCGAAAAAGCGAACGGAGAGCTTACGACCTACGATCCCCGTCGCCTTACAGGTGTCAGTGTCTACCAAGAAATCCAACGAGAGTTCTCCGTAGGTGAACGCATCCAGTTTACGGCCCCCGACAAATCACTTGGCATTGCAAATCGCGACATGGCCGCGATCGAAGCGATCGACCCCGTGGGTCGCTTGTCCGTCCGCCTCGACAACGGCCGCCAGATCGAATTCAACCCCAACGAGCATCGTCATCTCGACCACGGCTACGCCGTCACCAGTCACAGCTCCCAGGGCCTCACCGCCGAACGGGTCCTTGTTCACGCCGATACCAGTGTCCACCCAGACCTGCTCAACTCCCGCTTCGGCTACGTCTCGATCTCGCGCGCAAGCTACGACGCTAAGATCTACACCAATGACGCTACCAATCTTGGGCAAAAGTTGAGTGGCGAAGTTTCCAAGACTTCTGCTGTAGAGATTTCTCACTCGACAGCTAATCCGATAACTGATCTCAGCCGGGGGCAGGGTATTTGAGGTATATCCGTAGTCTGTTGCAAAACGTCATTAGGTCTTGAGAAGTAATGACGCTTTGGGACATTTTCCATGACAAAACATCTCAGCTCTCACGATGCTGTGAAGCTGATTTTCTCGCCCGATTCGACCGGCCCTTGCAAATCTCGAAGATTTCCGACGAAGATGCGGTTTTCGTCATCACGAAAGAAAAAGTTGGCTCCATCACTGCCAGCGAATGTTCCAGCATACGTCTGTCCCGGGGTCGTGGTGGCAAGATAGATATCGTTCCAGTTGAATCCGCTCTTATCAAAAAGGCTGATGACCTTTGACAACGGTTGGAGACGCTCCGTGTCCGTGATCTCGTCTAGCAAACGCTCCATCATGGTGATATCCCCTTTGGCCGAAACAATGCTGGCTTGGATGAAGCGCTCTCTGCTCACTACCCCGAAATGCAGTTTGTGGCCCAGACTCTCGGCTAGCTGTCGCACAAACTGCCGTTGCGCTCGCCCATTTCCTTCCCTGAACGGATGGATGCGATTTATCTCAGACAGCAGGGCAGCGACTTTGCGCGCAAATTCTTTTCGTTGCAGCCCTGCGAAATAATGTTCCGCGGCCAATTGACCAAATACCTTCTCCAATTCCTCTTCGATCAAGTCTGGCAGCGTAAATCTGGTCAATTGGCTACCGTGAACATAATCAGCTTTCGCCAGCGGGACGGTCCGGAATTGACCAGCCCAGTCGTAGACATCCCGAAACAGGTGCCAATGAATCTGCTTGAGATGTGCGGAATCGAAATTCCCCTTCAGGGGATTGAGCTGTAGCAGGATTGAGCGGATCGAGACCGAGTTAGATTCCGCCCGGTCAAGCGATTCCTGATCGCTAATACCAAACTTGTTTCGCAGAATCCCAGATTCAGGATCGAGGTAGGGATCGCTCATCGAGCGAGAATAGCATTCACCAACTGTTCTTCGGTCAGTTCACCCTGGATGAACTGTTCAAACAGGAGTTGCGCATCGGCAGTGGGAGCGAGACCTTCCAGACGGAGATCGGCTATCGAGTTCTCGACGGCTTCACGCCGGAGAAGCCTCTCTGAGACTGCTATTGTCCGAGGCGCTGCTGCGGTTGACATATTCCAAGTATACCACGGAGATCAAGCCGCCTCGACTAACCACTTGCGCTATCTGACGGCAGTAAACGGCGTATTATCAATCGTTTACCTGGATGACAACAACCGGGTTGCTCATCCCAAGCCCGCCATTGACCTCTTCAAGTCAGTCTTGCGATACAGAGCTTTCGACAACACAAAAACGCTGTAGAGAGTCAGCGCAATGCTGAGGAGTGCCAACGGCGAACCAGGCTGCGCCGGTTCCAGCGTAGGCAGGACCAACCCAATAACTATGCCGACAATCGAGAGCCACAATCTCCATCATAATTGCTGCAGCGCCCACGTTGTCTTTTTGCGTCTGGTACGAGCAACATTTATCACCACAAGAATGAGCAGAACTTGCGCGATCAGAACACTCATTTGCTACGGCTCCTATAATTCCTCTGCCGGGTGCTTCCGATCTCCCACGCATCATTTTTTCCTTAGGTCCAGAACCGCATAAACTGTGCTGATCTCCGCGCCCCTGTCTCTCCCGTTGACGCGGATGCTGAATTTGACCACGTGCTGTTGGCTGGCGTCGTTGTATGCATTCGGGTCGGAGGGCGGGAGGATCTGGAAGTCATAGTTTTTGCCCGCATCCAGCTTGCGGCAATCCACGTGCGTCTGCTGACATATCGCCGTGTAGGAAGTCTGTGGTTCAGTCGCCTCATGAAACAGAACGTAACGTAAAGTGTCGTCAGCCTTGGATACGTCCACTGTTAGCGTCCCGTGCTCGGAATAGTCAACCTGTTGACCGACTGCGAACGTGGCGAGCATCAGAACGAACGCTAACAGTTTCATCGTGAGACTTGAGCAAGATAACGATTCGCCCGTAACGCGAGAAGCGACATTCAGCCAGATTTGCAAAACCCTCTCACCATTGACACCAGAATTGACTCCGTTGTCCATGCCTCCTGACCTCATTTGCAGACGATGCTCGGATTGTCCTTGGCTAAGGCGAGACAAGCTTGATGTTGTTTCGCTTTGCGCGCTGCGTCGCCTAAGCTCTCTTCTTGGATCACCGTCCCCGAGGTAGTCTGGCTTGCAGACTGGATGTGAGCAGTATCTTGCTGTTGATATACCACCGGAGCGGGTGTCGATGCGATCACTGGCACAACTGGGGTCGCAATCGGGACAGGCGCCTCAGCAACTGCGGTGGGTGCCTTGTCGAGCATTGCCTGAAATGCGGCAATCTGGTCCGCTTGGTTCCATATCAACTCACGAGTCTGTGTGTGGCAGTAGTCACCGGGATATTCCCAGACCGGCTGCACAGTCACGGTGGTCGCGCCATTCACTTCCACTAGCGTGTAGGACCAAACCTTTTTGGTCGTCAAGCCAGTGCAAGCACTCGGGATCGAAAAGAGCGCGCCCATGAACGGCATCTGCGCCGGCTTGGAGAAGCGCAACTGGAACTGGCTGTCGGAATCGAGCGTGTAGCCGTCTTTTAGATTGTATTGAACGATTAACGGTTTGAGCGTTTGCGCGGACGCCTTACTGCTGAATACATACGGACCTGGCTGAGCTTTTGGTTTCTTGTCTCGTGCTACTGCCAGTGTTGACACCGCCAACATCAGAATCAGCACTCGCTTCATAAGATACTCCCATCGTGAACTCTACTGCACATACGCGGACGCCGCTAATTACCGGAGTCATCTACAACTCACCGGAGCGCCCGTCGCGGCAGCCTTCTCAGAACTTGGCTGATTCGCTTTGTAAAACGGCCCATGCGTTTTTACATTTCTGACTCGGTCCGCTCCATCTCGAATCTTTAACTCGCTGCTCCTTCCCACGGCTACTCCACCCAGAACCATCGCGCCATCCTGGTACTTGCACTCCCCAGACACGCGCCGCTCGATCGCCGCTGTCTCAGTGTTGAGCCTTGGTTTGAGGATCATCCTTTGAATGATCCTTGTCCGGACAAGGGAACCCATCAGTCAACGCCCACCGCACGACGTCAGCCGAGTCCTTGTCTTTAAGATCAGGATGCGCTTGCACAAAACTCACCGTGAGTTCCGTGGCCTTGCGAATTGAATCGCCGTCTGTAGGACAGAAATCTACTTCTCCGTTCAGGTTTTCATAAACACCTTTGATTAAACCAAGACAGTAGCCCAGATCAAAGGCTTCCCGCTGCGTTTTGACCTTGCGAGGATGGAGATAATTCAGGTCCAAGGCGGTGGAGCAGGCCCTCTGAATCCCTGTCCCTGTATCGGCGCTTGAGCGGGCAGCAAGCGTAGGCTTTTGCCCGAACGCGGTTAGAGTCGCAACGATCACAAACAGAGGCAAGATCGTACAGCGCTTCATGGCGTTCCCTTTCTAGTCCCGCGAAGTCGCATTGCGAAAGTGTCCCAGCGGCTCGGATGGGTTGTCCAACTCACAGCTTCTCTGGCCTTAACGTAAACCCACTCGACGGTAGCCACAATCCAGATCAACGCGAATTTCCTTACTGCAGAACTTATCTCGGTACCTTGGCGACGTCCTTGACCACAGTCTTTAGGAGATGCTCCTTCATGTGAATTGCTCCTAAAGCAGCACCCAGATTGTAGCCAAACGTATTCGCTCCATCCCCGCCTTGCCGCGTCGTGATAGTGCGCCAACGCTCCGAGATCAGCCTTCCGTGCTGGTCGTAACTCCCCAGATACAAGGTGTTTGAGGTGTCCGTGTATGGCAAGTTCTCGTGGCTGGTGGTCGTGGTCGTAGTTGTCGTCGTGACCGTCCCGTCGTACGTGTAGTTCCACATGCCGCCATAGTTGTCTGTGACAGTTCCACTCCCTGACACGGGCGTCGTGCTCGTGTTCGTGCTGGTGCTGGTTCTTACGGTTGGATAAATTCCGTTGAAGGCCGACTGCGAGGTTGAGAATACCAACAGATAGTTCGCCAGTTGTGAGTTGGGCACCTGTGAAAAACACAGTCCCGGATACTTCTTCTGGTTCTTCAAAATCCACTTATCCGCAAAAGTAGGAACGCGCGAAGAAATCTGCCCGTTCTGGGCAACAGCGAATGAAATGTTTTTTTCACAATCCGCCGACATTTTGTCCTTGGCAAGCATCGGCTGAACCGCAAGCGTCAGCAAGAGCAAACCCATCAGTTGTCTCATAAAGTCTTCCCCCGATCCGGCAAGACGCACACCGCAATTCCATCACGAAACTGAGCGTCGCCACTAATTACCGAGGTCATGCCACCATCGCGAGGACTCGATTCGATCCGTATGAAAGTCAGCTTTTGCCGTCAGGAGGCCGAGCATGACTTACGTAATTAGATCGGTTGCCGATTCGGTGGTGGAATTCAATGAGGGAGAAGGGTTTGTCCCGGCAGAGGGAAGCTCATGAGGTACGTTGCGGTCGTGTCATTGCTGGTGGCGACAATGTCGGCGCAGAACGCGCCAAGCACGAACAAAGGACGGCATCTCGATATCCCGGCGATATCGCGAGAAGCGAATGGGGCGGTTGTGTCCATAATCATGGCAGACAATAAAGGGCAACCCATTGCCCAAGGCAGCGGCTTCGTCGTAAGCAGAAACGGCCTCGTCGCAACCAACTATCATGTGATTAAGAGCGGCACCTCCGCCGTGATTAAGCTCCCTGACGGTTCGTTTTTTACAGTAGACGGGATACTGGCGTTCGACAAGGACCGCGATATTGCGGTTATCAAGGCTCATGGGATCAACTTCAAAACAGTCGCCTTGGGAGATTCCGACCGACTCCAAGTCGGAGACGAGGTCGTGGCGATTGGCAGTCCACTTTCACTCGAATCAACCGTATCTAACGGCATCGTCAGTGGAATCCGAACCGAGAAAAAGGACGCTTTCGATGAGATTGATCCGCAAGGTGGACAAAAGATTTTGCAAATCACAGCGCCTATTTCGCATGGCAGTAGCGGTGGCCCGCTTTTCAACCGAGCAGGACAAGTGGTTGGTATCACCAGCGCTGCTCTTGTAGGTGGAGAAAATCTCAATTTTGCTGTTCCCATCAACGACCTTAAACCCATGCTTGCTGCGAGATTGTCAAGAGCTAGCGTCTTTCCCGATGAACCGGAGCCTGTCACGGCGTCGGCAGCACCTGCACAGGATGCACCCCAACCTTCGGCTGCACGAGATTGCTATAAACGCGTCCAAACTCTCGCCCGTACGATGATAGATAGCCAGATGGGTAAACCCGTCAAAAGCGTCTGGGACTATACGGATGTGTATGATCCGAAGCACCAATCGTGCTACTTCTGGCTGGCCACAACCTCATGGGACCAAACCTCGGTCATGCAGGGACATCTCTGGGTCTATGAGCATTTCATTGTCGATCTCAACTCAGATCATCTTGACCTCATGAAACCTTTGGCCCACTGGAAGTACACGACAACTCCAGAGATTCCGGCGACAGCACCGGGATACCTAATTCAGGTCAACGATTGCGAGATTGATGGTGACCTGGTTTGTATAACCTTCGACAAGTTTAAGGATTTGGTCAAACAGCGATTTGGAATGGATTGCGGACGGGTCTGCAATGTCGGTGGGCAATCGGCCGAGGCGGCCAAGGCTGCACTGGCGGGCAAGTAGATAAGACTCTAAAGGAACTTAAACAATGTCAGTTATCTGGATTGAAGGCAAAGCATATCGCCGCACGGACTATGACAGTGAGGCCGATTTGGAGACCGCCATAATCGAAGTGCAGCATCGCCTCTTCGGTCCGGATCGCTTCTACTTGGACGTAAAGAGCAAAATCGGGACCAAAGGGTCAGTCCAGAACATCCCGGATGGCTACCTCCTAGATCTGTCCGCTTCCAAGCCTCGCCTCTACGTGGTAGAGAATGAACTTCAGGCGCACGATCCCCTTCGACACATTGCCGTTCAGATTCTTCAGTTTTCTCTTTCCTTTGAAGGGGAGAGACTCGGTGTCAAAAAGGTGCTAGTGAGGGCACTCGAAAAGCGGCCAGAGATACGCAAAGCCTGCGAAGAATATGCCGCCAAACGTGAGTTCCGCAACTTCGACCACTTGCTGGAGTACCTCGTAGAGAGTCCGTTTTCCGCTTTGGTCATAATCGACGCGATGCCGGAGAATCTGGAAACAGTGCTCTCCAAGAAATTTAACTTTGGGGTGGAAGTTCTGGAACTAGCGCGATATGAGAGCGACAAAGGCGAGCACGTTTACCACTTCGAGCCATTCTTGGAAGAAGTTGTCGGTGAAGCAGTGTCCCCAGGGACATCCACCGCTCCCGCTTTAAGCCCGGACGAAATCGACACAATTGTGGTACCCGCTCGGGTCGAAGGGTTTCAAGAGTGCTTTCTTGGGCAGCACCGCTGGTACAAAGTACGAATTCACGGGTCCGTGCGATCCCAAATAAAATACATCGCAGGCTATCAGGTTGTGCCTGTTCAAGCGGTTACCCACTTTGCCCGAGTGAAGTCGATCGAGCCATGGGAGGATTCAGGCAAGTTCGTGCTCAACTTTACCGAACCCGCGCAACAGATAGGTCCAATTCCTTTGGTAAAAGGCGGACGTGTCAAGGCACCGATGGGACCCCGATACACAACTCACGACCGTCTCTTTAAGGCAAAGAATCTTGACGAACTCTTTTGTTCAAGCGCCGCAAATGCAGCAGAAGCCGGACGCTGAAAGAACAATCAAGGCCGAGTTCGACAAACCGGCGGACCATATCGAACTGATGAGCATATGTGCTACCTTGCTTATCCGAAATGCCTCTGCGTGTACAACTCAATGGGAATTCGCTAAACGCAGCCCTCCTATCCGAAACCCAGTGGCAGGCCCTGAAAGGATCACGATCGCTTCGGATGCCATGTTGTGACGCCCCCGCCTACGGACGCACGAGTCGGTTAGGGACTCGACACTTTGCTCACTCGCCAAGAAGCCATTGTGGAGCCGAAGGGGAATGTGCGGAGCACCTTGCGGCCAAAGCTGAGATAGTACGTGTGTGCCATGAGCTCGGATGGGATGCTCTTTCAGAGTACGTAGGAAATCAGTGGCGAGCAGATGTTTACGCGAAGCGCGGACGCTATCGCCTTGCTTTTGAAATCCAATGGTCAAAGCAAACACTTCAGGCTACAAGGGAGCGTCACGCAGCCTATGGGACTGATATCAAATGCTGCTGGCTTTTTAAGCAATTGCCATCGTTGAACCGATGGGAACCCGGTTCCATTGCCGAACGAAACCTACCGATCTTCCGTCTATCGCGCGCCGATTCCAGATTCGATGTCACCATAGGTGACAGGGCCATCACTTTGCGGGAGTTCGTCAAGGCGCGCTTACAGGGGCAAATTCACTTTTGCGATCAGAAGAGCTTTGTCGTGCGAGAGGTGCAGTTCGTAGTTTCCAAGGTCCAATGCTGGCGTCGGCGTTGCCGCGCCCCTTACGACGTGTTCTACACGCGAGAGATTATGCGATCTAATTGCGGAGCGGAACGCATGACGACAGATCCCGGCGAACGAGTGAGTTTAAACGATGATCCATACAGCGCCTTGCGTAACTGGCGCCTTGCAATGAGGATCTTCGCGGCTGAGGAAAAACAGCTACGATTTTCAATTAAGCGTCGATGGAGCGACACCGTCGGGAGGTCCTATTGGTCTTTTGGCTGTCCAGAATGCGACGCCATGTACGGAGATCACTATTTCTCGCACCTGATTGCTGAGGCGGAAAGTGATGGCTGCGCACCCTTTTGCTCCAAAGAGTTGCGATGTTCACAACGATGGGCTGAACCACATTGGTGCTTTCCCGTAAAGTGTGGATTCTGCAGCTAAACGCCGCCGTCCATCCTTACCTGAATCCAGTCCGGCCGGACTCGCCCAGCATCGAACCTGACCAAGTTTACGAGGTTACTCACTCAGCATTCCGCTCACTTTGTCCTTGGGCAATCCGAGCTTCTGAGCAATTCCAGTAAGCGGCATACCCTTCTTCCTCAAAGCCCGAGCCTCCTCCGTGAGCCGTTCATCAAGCATGGGCTTGATCTCCAGCTGGAATATACTCTCGGCGCGACTGAGCACGTCATAGGCCGGCAAATCGCCGAGGTTGTCTCCTGCAATTTGTTCTAAGAGGTATTCGCGCTGATCATAGTTCTTGCATGTTCGGAAGCGAGGATCATTAGCAAGTTCACTAGCCCATTTTTGGACCGCCGCTTTGTCCACGGAATCATCAGCGTCATCCTGATCGGAAGGCTCTGATTCCTCCGTCAATTCCTCAAATGCCTTGAACCAGTCCGCCACCTGTTCATACCAATGGGCAACGCCATCAACAATAAACACGATTTCAATTACAGCCGTCAATCCGATGAAAGCCCTAAACTTCTCAACATCCTTGGCCTCGACGTCCATTCCTGAGCTGTTTACAAACCCTGCCTCTATTGTCGCGAGGGCGTCAATAAACTGGGCTTCTTGGAATCGTTCCCAATTCAAATAGATGCTCTTCGCGCCCATCGATTTCGCCGCTCCAACGAACTTTTTCCAATCTCCCCCTAGCGCTTCATCCCAGCTAGCGCTGGCACCCTCGTGTCCTGACAATGATGCGAGAAAGATAGGCATCTTCTCCGCGTCAAGAAAGAGTCGGATATCATCCACCTGGTTCAACAGGGGGTCGAGTTTGGATGCAGGCTGTGCCATTAAGCGACCTCACATTTCTGAATCGCGCGCCGAAAGGTCAATCTGCAGCCCTTAGCGCTTCCATACAACTTCGAAGCTTGGCGATCTCCTCAGCGGCTTTTTCGCGAAGGCTCTTAATCCCTTTGAGAATCTTTCCGCTGTTCGTCTGAATCGTCGTGGTCCACGTTTCCATTTCTTCCAGAGTCTTTAAGTGCTTCTCAATGATGTTGACCGATGCCTCAATTCCCTTGAGATCTCCATCTGTCTTCTTGTCCAGGGACTTTTGGCGAAATACCAACGCCTTCGCGACGCTAATGGAGGCCGAAAGGTACACGTCTGTAGACGCGTCCACTGCATCCCAGATTACAAATATGTCTTTATCGATTCTTGTAAAGGGCGGCAATCCTTCTGGAGCTCGGCTCCTAGCAAACACAAACACTCCGACACTTGCTTCCCTGTTCTTTCGAGCTTCATCTATCTCGACACGAGCGTCTTCCAACGTATAACTCTTGTCCTCTTTGGCCTCAAGAACGATCTTCTCGCCTGCTGCCGCGGACTCTGGGTTAATTTCGATGACACCATCGCCTTTCTTGCACTTTGGAATCGTCCCAACCTTTTCCCCAACCGCGGTGAAGATATCCCCGGTTTTCTGAACCTCGTTCTGAATGAAACTACAGAAGTCTTTTTCGAACTCATTGCCGTGGGCGGTTGAGCGCTGTGCTTCTTGGCGCTTCGCAATTAGAGCACCCAGCTTCGTGCTGACATCCTCCTGAAACTGCGCATTCTTGGTACGCATGTCGTCCAGCACGTCGTTGAGCTGTTTCTTCATGCGAGCCAGAGCTGAGTGCTCGTTATCAAGAGTGAGATTTTCTTCAATGGAGTTCTTGGTAGCGGTAAGCGCAGAATTTAGCTTGTTGATCGCGGAGTGCTGATTCGCCTCAGAGAATTCGTCCGTAATCCGATTCTTGGCGTCCTCGACTTTCTTGACCAGCCGACTCAGTGCTGAGTTCTCATCGTCCAATGAGAACTCCCTGACCGCTTCTTTAATTTGCTTCTCAATATTTCCTCCGAGCTTCCCGTTCTTTTCTTCAAGTTGCTGCACCACGCGAGTAAGCGCGCCATTCGGGTTGTCGAGCGAGAACTCAGTAAGAATGTTGATCTGCTCTTGTTCGAGCACTTCCTTTACCGACGCTTCAATTGATTTAGTGATACTCTCGGCGTCTTCAGAGTCTAGTCTCCGCATCAGAGGGCTCGTTTCTCCGATACGCTTCGCAAGAGTTCTCGCCAATTCGGAGTTCTCCCCGTCACCAATCTGATCGCGCAGAACTCTTTCGAGATCCCCGTCTTTCTTGACAAGGCGTTCAACCCGTTCGGTGAAATAGCCACTCTGCGGATCAAAATATTGCTTCAAGGTTGACGCTACCCTCGTGTCAATCTCACTCACGCGGGACTGCAACTCTTGTTTCATCTCTGACAGGAGGTGGTCACCCTCGTTTCGAAGCGTTTCGGCATCCAGTTGTCCCTGCGCCTGACGCAGAGCGAGAATTCCGATCCGCAAAGCCGACAGCGCGAATGCGATACGAGCACTCCCATCCGAATATTTCTTCAGTTCCGCCACGACTTCTCGGTCCTCGATCAGGAGCTCAAGTGCAGTCGCGTTTTCGGTGCTTGCGACGACCGCATTTATTGATAAGGGCGACTTCGCACCCGTGCTGTTCGAAGAAACGAGATCCGGCGAATCTGCCATTGCCGTTACCTCCTGCGAGCATTCTAAGTGCGTCGCTGCTCCCCGCAATGGTTACTTCCGTCATGTAACAATGTCTCCACTCACCACTTCAGGTAGCTTCGCATCTTTTCTCCCACTTCGCCCTCCGCCGGGGGGACGCCGCTTGGCCGCGGCTCGGACGGGCGTTTCGGACTGCGCCGGTTTCGCGCCAAACTAACCGCAACCCCGTTTGGCACTCACCGCGCTTTCACTCACGCCCTGCCACCCTCCTCCGGCCTCCGTTCTGTCCCTTTCACCGTTCCCGGCTTGTTTCTTCCCGCTGCCGCTCAAGTGAAGAAAGAAACAAGCCGGAAACGGCAGAAGGGGAAAAACATGAAATTAGAAGAAGTCAACACACGCACCAAAGAGGCCGTGGATTTCCTCGTCGCAGCATTGGAGTCCGGTCACAGTGAAGTCCTCACTGCCTACCTCGGAGCAATGGCGAAGTTTCACACCTACAGCTTCGGCAACATCATGCTCATCGCACGGCAGAAGCCCGATGCTACTAACGTTGCCGGGCTTCGGACATGGAACTCGCTTGGCCGCTTCGTTAAACGGGGAGAAAAAGGAATTTTCATTCTCGCTCCGATGGTCGGAAGACGAAGCACGAAGGATGTAGCGACCGACGAGCCGAGTGAAGACGCAACAACGGAGGGTCAGCGGACGCTGTACGGATTCCGGGCCGTCTATGTTTTCGATATCAGTCAAACCGAAGGCAAAGAACTCCCAACACTGACCGAAGTCAACGGCGACGTGAGCGGATACCGCGAACGCTTGTTCAAGTTCGTGGAATCGCAAAGCGTTGAGCTTAGTTTCTCCGAAAGAATTGCTCCCGCGAAGGGTCTCTCGCACGGCGGGAAGATCACGCTGCTATCCGGGATGCAGCCCGCCGAGGAGTTCTCCACACTCGTGCATGAGATTGCCCACGAAATGTTGCATCGTGGCGACCGACGCACGTTGACCACCAAACAAGTCCGCGAAACCGAGGCCGAAGCCGTGGCCTTTGTAGTTTGCCAATCGGTCGGGCTTCAGAACGGAACCGCATCCCAGGACTACATCCAGCTTTGGCACGGAGACGCCGGTCTACTGCGCGAGAGCTTGGAAGCCGTTCAACAAACCGCTGCCGTGATCCTCGGGGGCATTGCCCCCGAGCCAGCGGCACTCGCGGCAGCCGCATAACACGCCAACACCTGCACCGTTGGGTTCTTAGGCCCGACGTGTGCGCTGAGTCCACGAACACCTAACCAAAGAGATGAGAGGAGAAAAGATCATGCCGAGTACGCAGAATACAGTCAACAACCATGAATATCGCAGCGTTCCCATCACCGCGCTTGCGGAGTCAGCCACCAATCCCCGCAAACGCTTCGACGCAAAGAGCCTTGAAGAACTCGCGGCCAGCTTCAAGACGCAAGGGATTCTGGCCCCCCTTCTAGTACGCGAACTGGAGGAAAGCAAGTACGAGGTTGTAGCCGGGGCACGTCGCCTAAGAGCGGCAAAACTGGCGGAACTCGAAAAACTTCCCGTCCGCGTCGTCAAGTTGACCGATGCCGAGGCAATCGAGGCACAGTGCGTCGAGAACTTGCAACGCGAGGACATCCACCCGCTTGAAGAAGCTCTGGGTTTCAAGTCGCTCTTGGAACTCGGAGAGCCTGCCTACACCATCGCCATCATCGCCTCACGTGCTGGCAAGAGCGAGGCGTATGTGTACGGTCGCGTTAGACTCGCTGACCTGATACCGCCTGTGGCGGAGGCATTCCTGAAAGACCACATCACGATCGGCCATGCTTTGCTGATCGCCAAGCTCCCGGCTTCGCAACAGCAGGAGGCATTCTCGGCTGCGTTTCGGGGCTTGTGGACCAGCGAAGGCAACAGCCAAGTCCTGATTCCAGTCAGGGAGTTGGCCGCGTGGATTGAATCGAACATTTTGCTGCAACTGGCATCCGCGCCATTTGACAAGCAGGATGAGACGCTAGTTCCCGAAGCAGGTTCGTGCGTCAACTGTCCGAAGCGAACTGGATTCAACAAACTACTTTTCCCCGACGTGCGTAAAGATTCCTGCACGTCGCCCGACTGTTTCCGGGCCAAGATTGACGCTTTCGTGAGAAAGACTCTGGAAACCAAGCCGCAGCTCATCCAGATTTCGGCGGCGTGGAATTCTCGCGAGGGCGCTCCCTTGGGACGGAATCAGTATGTGGAATTGGAGATAAAGAAACCCAAGCCGAACGGTGCAAGCACCAAGCTCTCAGCCGTTCAGAAACCCTGTGACAAGATGACGGAGGCGATTGTCATGGACGGCGGTAATCGTGGACAGGTCGTCAAGGTTTGTGCCGATCCGACTTGCCGTGTCCACCACCCCAACACGCCCTCTCCACAGCAAATCGAGCGAGAGCGGGCGGAGGAAAGGAAGCGCATTGAAAAAGAGAAACTGGCGATTACGACTCGCCATCGTATCTTGGCTACGATCCTCCAACGCATATCGGCTCCATTGAAGAAAGCTGACTTGCTAACGGTCGCTGACTACCTGATCGGCCACCTCTCCTACAGCCAAGTCCCGGCTCTGGCAAAGCGGCACAAAGTAGAGGCTAAGAAGGACTCTGCGACGCCGCACGAACTTCTGGCCAAGCAAGTCAGCAAATACGACGAGTCCGATCTCTGCAAGCTGCTTCTGGAAATCAGCCTACTGGATTCGGCGTACCAGCGGTCCACGGCCGGCCGAGACGACGTTCTCATGGAAGCCGCCAAACGCTACCGGGTAGACACGGAGAAGCTACAGAAGGCCGTGACTGCTGAAATCGTTGCTAAGCGGGAGAAGAAGCCAAAGGTGAAGCCGGAACGAGCAAGAAAGCCGACCACTTAGACGATCTTGGGTCCACCGGCGGAGTGCCTTGAGCACTCCGCTTTTCTTTTGCACCGACAACCCCCTCCTACGCCCCGCCCTGTTAAGAATTCATTTTGTCTGCAGGAGGCAATGTTCTTGGCCTTGGAAGCAGTCGCGAACGATCCTGAGAATCAGATCCAGTCTTCTCATGACTCAAATTCCTCTCAATCTCCTCCTGGGCCTCAGCGAGTTTCGACGGTTTAATTCCGAGCGCATACGCGATCCTCACCCATTCGAGAAAACCGGCGTCAGTTCGACCCTGTTCGATCAAAATGATTCTGCGAACCGGAACCTTCGACCGCTTGCTGACCTGCTCACGAGTCAATCCGACCTTGGCGTTTCTGAGATTGATGCCGATGACTCTGCGCAAGTGCCCCGGTGGTTCTTTGCGGGATATTTCCTTGTAAACCTTGTCCAGCGTCGTGCCCTTCTCTTCACACGCATCTTGTAGCACCGCGTTGATGGACTTCCAGACGCCTTCATCCCCCGGATATTGCGGATTCCAGTCTTTCGACATACAACTACTCCTTAAGCGAATTTGAGATTGAATTGTTTGAGTGCAGGAGTCTGGGCAGCGCAATCGCGCAACAGCCGTCGCGATTCGCCTTTGAGCACGGTCAGGAAGTCATCGATGGCAGCGTCGATGTCGCCGTTATAGAAACCACGATGACCCTTGGTATATCGAGGATGCGGTCCATCCACGGTGATGTGCAGGCTGTCCCACGTGCAGGAGCGGCATTTCCTGCCCCGGCAGTATGGGTGACGTTCGATTGGTTTTTTCCTCTTCGACGCCATGCGATTTCCTTTTCAAGATTCGTGTGGAGCGAGGCGCTGTGTCCTCAAATCACTCCAATCTGTGAGATCGCCATTCGGTGCGATGCTGCACATCTCAGGTACTCTTTCAAAGGTGACAGCGGCTCGCAGATCGAACCTGGCACGAGTGTTATCTTCAAACTCCAAGAAGAGTGCGGTGAACTCATCGTCGTCTTTGAACCACACGCGTCTGACTGTTTTCCCTTTCAACTCCGGGTATTCCACGCCTTTGTGACGCATAGGGCGAATCCTTCCGGGGGGAAGGAGACCGTGTCCGGCGAAGCCTGTGACCGCACAGGCATTCTTTTTTCACCCCTCACGGGCACGGTCTCAAGCTGACGTTCCTTTATAGCGGAACACGGTCAAGATAATACCTGCAATCATCCCCGCATGTCAAAAGGGAAAACTGCGTTGAATTTGCGGTTCGGTAAGAGGCTTGGGGCACTACGGAAAGAGCGCGGCTGGACGTTCGTCTATCTGTCAGAACACTCAGGCTTGGCGAAAGGATTCCTACACGCGATGGAACAAGGAACACAGGAGCCGTGCTTGAACACGCTCGACATTCTTGCCAAGAGTTTTGAGTTCACGATCAGCGAGTTAATGCAAGGAGTTTAGAGCCGCCATTTTTTCGGACGATCAATGGGACCGACATGCGCGAGGCGCTTGCAGATCGGATGATGATCAAAGTTATTAGTTCGCTTCCTCCATGTCGTGAAGTTCCATGCGGGCTAGAAGCAAAAGTAGAATGCTCACAACTTCTTCCCATGATCAAAACCAAAGGCATAGGCGATGACCGCGCACTGGTGAAATTCGGTGGCGTAGTGCTAGAGAAGAAATTTCACGCGGAAACGCCAGGCGCTCAGTTTTTCTGCGGCGTCGGCGTGACGGAACCCACTACCCCGGAGCCGTATACTCCGAAGTCGTTCGGGTTCTTCCTGTTGTAGATTTTGTAGCTGAGGTCTTGGTATGTTGTTTCATCATCCGCCGCCAGCGTCTCTATGTAGTAGGAGCCGACGTTCAGCGATCTGCAATCAGGGAGAAACCGATTGCAGTAAAGCTGAAACGACTGGCCTGCATCCGCTCCGTCCGCCCAGTGAACTTTGAAAAGCAGGTAATGACGGTCTGGCGAAATCACTTCTTCATCGACCTGAAGTTCCGAGTCGTCCAGTTTGCTTCCCTGATACCGTCCTAACCTTCCATCCTTAAGGTTCACTTCAAGCGTCAGGTCGCCTGCGTATTTCAGGTTAGGATTATCGACCAACCGTGCCTCGAAAGTTCCGCCCTTCGGCAGTTTGAAGCAGTCATCGCGGTCGGCACACAGCAGCGCGAAGTTGTTCGGGCTTGCTAGGGGCGTTCCGCCTGACCAGTGAGCCCGCGTCCAGCCCCCGATTACCTTGCCTTTTGTCTTCAGAGATGACCACGATGAGTCGATTGTGATGTAGGACTTCGCGTCGATCACGGGTTGGGCGTCTGCGACTTTCGTTTGTGGTTGTGGCGAGGCTATGCCGACAAGAAGCAGAACAAATAGGGCCGTAGCAATAAGAAAGATAGAGTTCTTCATAGCCTTTGTCTTTCAACGACGAATGTCGCGGCACAACATGCTGAGGCGCTCGAACCATTCAACCCACTACGTTCCCGATTCAGCGTTTCTTATGTTGCTAGGGTGGGCAACTTTGTTCGCTCTTCCGCGCCCCGAAGCTGTGGCCTCTTAAGTCACTTGGCTCCGCTTCTCTGTTTACCCCTGCTCCAGAGTTCGCACCGACCAGTCATATCTTCGATTCTGCTATCGTTCACCTCCCAGAATTGTCGAAACCGCTTGGTGGATTGGCGAACTTCCACAAAACGCCGTACGGCGTCTTTTTGAGTATTGTTATACCGTGCTGACAGAGACACA
>Ga0182024_10007159_pt1 | contig 24143 bp, 18 predicted proteins | sample P32metaG_FD_120480 | JGI IMG/M metagenome (GOLD analysis project Ga0182024, IMG submission 120480) | Permafrost microbial communities from Stordalen Mire, Sweden - P3-2 metaG (Illumina Assembly) | ecosystem: Environmental > Terrestrial > Soil > Wetlands > Permafrost | place: Sweden: Stordalen...
AGTTACAGTCCGTATTCCTTTAGATGGGATGATTCGGACTACTTGGGAAGGTCCATAGCGGTCAGCCAAGCATTTTGGTCGGGAAACAAGCATGAACTGCGAGTCGCTATGGTTAGTGATCGACCTCCGGTCATGACGTTATTGGGAGTACCGTGGGGACCGTTGACGTCCTGGGACGCTGCTGGGAAGTGCTTTATCACACTGGCCGTACTCATTGCGTTTTTTGTCGCTGTTTGTCTGTTCATTCTGCTACGTGTGGGTTTGCGTCCAATCTATCTCATACTAGCCAGCGTGTGTGTATTTGCGGCGCTCGGCCCGTATCCCCGGGGGTCGATTGCACATACGGACGCAACCGGATTCATGGCGGATTCGCTCTTCGCGTGGATCGCTTTGGCGTCCATACTTTTAATCCCGTATGAAACAGCAACGGGCACCGCTTCCACCGAAAATGGCATCATGCACGGCCTTCTCTGGGCGCTCATACTTTCAGCAGGTGCGCTAACCAGGACGAATTTTCTCTATTTTCTCGGACTGGTTGTGCCCATCCTATTTGCTCTGCGCATGCATCGCAGCGGGAAGCGCGCCGCTGTAGTCGCGTTACTCTCGCTGGCCGTGTTTTCAGTTCCCGCTATTATGTATTGGCTTCGAGACGGGATACCCCTGTTGAAATACGCCTGGTCTTCGTCCTTCGGACTCGCCGCACCTTATTACTATTCAACCTTGCCGGATTTTTTGAACAGGATCCTTCGAGCATCCCCCGGACTGCTGCTGCCCATCATGGCCGCAATCGCGGGTGTCGGGTACTTGATCGTTAAGCGGCACGAAGTGGAATGGGGGACAAATCTGTTGCCGCTATTGCTCGCAGCTGGCTACAGCACAATCGGACTTACCAGTGGCAACCGGGCGGTTCGATTCCTGCTCCCCGGGATTATTGCGCTGCCGTTCTTAGTGGGGCTACTGATTTCCCGGCACAGATATGTGTTTTCGCGAGCGTCTGCGACGATCGGTGCGATGCTCGTGTTCTGTTGCATCGTCGCGGCAAGTATACCGATGCTGCATCGGGCAGATAGACAAAGTATTCAGAAGAGTGAAGAGGTGGTGGACCAAGCGATTGGATCCAACGCGAAACACGTTCTTCTGATCACTGACAGTTCAACCCTAAACCTGGAATTGCTGAAAATCGCGGTGGAGATTTCTGCGCGGCCGTCCATTGAGACAAGCGATTTAAGCTGGCGGGCGGTGTTGGGGACACCGATTGAAGATGACCTTCGCACGATCCGTGAATCTGACCTGACCGTTTTTCAGGACAAAGGCGGATTGGATTCGCCCTTCACAAATTTACGGGTCCCAGCCTATGAACAATACATTCAGCAACACAGCAGCGATTCACAAATGAAAGTGGTGGACGATATTAATATTTACAGTCCTCCTCACAACGCGCAGTAACCGGTGGCACGGTGACCGAGCCTTAGCGCAAGCGAGTTTGGGCCAAATCGGGTACGGCCTTGCTGAGTTAAAACTTTCCGGGTCAGGAAATCGAGGGGTTCACTGTCACAAGGACGGCCAGGCACAGCACATGTATCACGCAGGCTCATCAGACTGCCAGGGTGCGTTTCGCATCCTGGAACCTTCCAGATTCGGCAAGAATGCTGCGAGCAACCCAACGGCTGGGAGAAAGGAGCAGACGAAGTAAACGAACTTCATGCTGGTGAGATCGGCGAGTTCGCCCAAAACCGCCGCGCCCAGGCCAGCCATGCCGAAGGCGAATCCAAAGAACAGGCCGGAGATCATGCCAACTCTTCCGGGAACTAATTCCTGAGCGTAAACCACAATCGCCGGAAACGCCGAGGCTAAAATCAGGCCAATCACGATGCTGAGAATGCCGGTCCACAAAAGATTGGCGTAAGGCAAGAGTAGCGTAAAGGGCAGAACGCCCAGAATCGAACACCAGATGACGCTCTTGCGGCCGATGCGGTCGCCAATCGGGCCGCCGGCAATCGTCCCGAGCGCGACAGCCGCCAGAAACACGAACAGGTGAATCTGCGCGTTGCGCACCGAAACCTGGAACCTGCTCATAAGATAAAAGGTGTAGTAGCTCTGCAGGCTGGCCAGATAGAAAAATTTCGAGAACAGAAGGGCTAGCAAGACCAGCACGGAAAGTGCGACCTGTTTCGAGGAGAGCGCCCGAATCTGTTCGGGATGGCCAGCGAGAGAATTCTTTTTAGCGGATCTGTGTGTCTTGGCCCACCCGCCCACGCCCGTAAGTAGAATCATCCCCAGCAAAGCTGCCACAGAAAACCAAGCCACACTCGACAATCCTCTGGGCAATACGATAAACGCCGCCAACAATGGTCCTAAGGCGATTCCCGCATTGCCGCCAACTTGAAATAAAGATTGCGCCAACCCGTGCTTCCCGCCGGAAGCCATGCGGGCGACTCGCGAGGATTCGGGATGAAACACGGAGGAACCCGATCCCACGAGCGCCGCTGCGGCCAGGACCGTCGGAAAGCTGCGAGCGAGCGACAACAGCAGCAACCCGACCAGCGTAAATCCCATGCCAACTGGCAGGGAATATGGCCGTGGCCGGCGGTCCGTGTACAATCCGACAAACGGCTGCAGCAGCGACGCCGTACACTGATAGGTGAGCGTGATGAGGCCCACTTCGGCGAAATTGAGCTGAAAAGCGACCTTTAGCAGCGGGTAAATGGACGGCAGGAGCGACGCGAGAAGGTCGTTCAAGAGATGACAGACGCTGATGGTCGCCAGGATTCCGAAGGCGGTCTTCGATCCGGCGTCTATGGCAATTTCTGTCTGCGCGGTAGCCAAAATCGCGGCCTCAACCCTCTCCGGGCTTCCGATTCACAATCGAATTACTGTAACACCTGGCGAGAAATTATTGGATCGGTAGCAGTCACAATCGCAAGCCAGTGCGCATATCGCCAGCGATATGAATTCAAGTTGTAGCGTGAGGGCGTCCGCGCTGACGGTTGTCGCTGGATGATTCACATGGTAGCTTGTCATATCGTGACGGCGTGTTGATGATTCCTCTGTCATGGTGCCATCAACCGCGCTTATCGGAATTTCAGGAAAGCGAGATTTTTTCTGTTGGAAATGATTTTGTCAGAGCCGCAATCGACCGTTTTGCCCATTGCGGCTACGGATTCGCATTTCCCCGTTCGAAGAATCTACTGCGTCGGCAGGAATTACGTCGAGCACATCCGCGAGATGAAGGAAGCGGACGAGCGCGATCCTCCATTCTTCTTTCAAAAGCCGACAGATTCCATTGTGCTCGACGGCGGTATTGTCCCTTATCCTCCGCTTACAAAAAACCTCCATCACGAAATCGAACTGGTGGTGGCCATGGGAAGTGGCGGCTACAACATCGGCGTCGCGAAGGCTTTGGATCACGTGTTCGGGTACGCCATCGGACTCGACATGACGCGGCGTGACCTGCAACGCGCAGCCAAGGATCGCGGCCTGCCCTGGGAAGTCGGCAAGTCTTTCGACCACTCCGCCCCTTGCGGCGCGGTTCATATGGTTGCTGAAGTGGGCCATGTTCAAGAGGGCGCCATAGCACTCGCGGTAAACGGGGTCACCCGGCAGAAAGGCGATCTTCGCGAGATGATTTGGAAAGTGCCGGAAATTATTTCCAACCTTTCCAGTTTATTCGAGATCAAAGCTGGCGATTTGATATTCACCGGCACACCCTCCGGAGTCGGACCCGTCTTGCCGGGTGACCGGCTAGAGGGCACGGTGGATCGGCTGGGATCATTGCGTATTACCATTGGACCTCAGGAGGGATGACCATGCTGCCGATGGAACGTATCGACTATTCGCCGATCGACTGTCCGGGTATCAATGACCGGCCTCGACTCGTGCTGCCGGGCGGAGCGCGCCTGGTCGTCTGGGTGATCATCAACATCGAAGAATGGAATCCGCGCGAGGCGTTGCCGCGCACTGTTCTTTCCCCTCCTGCGGGCGGCTCCCCAGTACCCGATATTCCGAACTGGGCGTGGCATGAGTACGGAAACCGAGTAGGCTTCTGGAGAATGTTGGAGGTTTTGGATCGATTTCAGATTCGCGCTGCTTTAGCGATTAACGGCTCCGCGATTCGGACCTATGAACCCATCTCGCGTGCTGCGCTCGAACGCGGATGGGAGTTCATCGGACACGGTTTCGGCCAGAAAAACATGCAGAAAGTTGCCGATGAGAGGGCCGACATCGTGAAGACTTCTGAGGTGATTCGTGAGTTCACGGGCCGAGCGCCGCGAGGTTGGCTGGGGCCGGGCCTCACAGAGACCTGGGACACACCGGATATTCTCGCCGAGGAAGGCTACGATTACGTCTGCGATTGGGTGCTCGACGATCAGCCAGTGATGCTGAAGACACGCACCCGATCCCTGGTGAGTGTGCCCTACACGCAGGAATGCAACGACGTGGCCATGATGCTGATTCAACATCACACCGCGAAGGAATATAAGGACCGCGCAATCGATCAGTTTGAGCAACTATATTCCGACGCAGAGAAATCGGCCCGAATCATGGCGTTGGTGGCTCACCCCTATATCATGGGAGCGCCGCACCGCATGCGTTATTTCCGAGAGGCTGTCGAGACAATCCACGCGAGACCCGGCGTGGTGTTCTGGACCGGCGAGCAAATCCTCGACTGGTATTTGGGCGCTACGGGCCAAGATGCCGCGAAGTCGGCCACTCCCGCTTCCGCGACATCCAGGCCGTAAGCCGCGGGGATCTGGACGCAGAGTGTTTTGCTCGCGTCGTATGCGATCAGCGCGACGGACCGCCAGCTGTTACGTTTATTCTGCCATTTTCTCTGCTTGCACATTATTGCCGGCGGCCTCAGGTTATTGCTGGCGCGTTTGCGTTGAGTCTCCGATCCAAGAAATGGCTTTGTAATTTGTCGTCCGTGCGAATGTGCTTATCGCAGCGCAGGCCCGGTGATACGACTCTGGGAATCTGGAATGAATTATCCAAGCAGGCACGAGGTTTCGCATTTGAAAGCGGGATGTGCGATGGGAATGCCGGGTTGGGTCGAGCGCGCAGCGGTCGCACTGCTGATTACTACGGCGTTGTTTGCGGTGGCGGGGGCTAGCGGGCAGGCTGTCGACGAGGTAACGGTTAATGTGTTTCCGGGCGGATTCAATTGGCCGAGGTTTGTGGGGGTGGAGAAAGGCTTTTTCGAGCGCAACGGCGTCAGAGTGATGCTTCAGGAAACGCCAAACTCAGTCGCGCAGATGACGGGGCTCGCTGAGGGAAAGTTCGATATAGCCATCACAGCCGTCGACAACATTGTTGCCTACGCGGAGGGTCAAGGGGAGGCAGCCATCGGCGCGCAACCAGAGTTCTTCGCCTTCATGGGCAGTGACAGTGGCTTTTTGAGCCTTGTTGCGGATCCTGAGATAAGGAGTTTTGCCGATCTGCGAGGCAGGACCTTTTCGGTGGATGCACGGACCACCGGTTATGCCTTCGTATTGTTTGACATGCTGAGGCGAAATGGTCTGTCTCAGAAAGATTATCGGATCGAGACAGTGGGCGGCATGGTGCAGCGATGGGACGCCCTGCAAAAGAGAAAGCAGGACGCTACGCTGCTCTCGACACCGTTCAACATTCTGGCAAAGCAGCAGCACTTCAATCAGCTTGCGCAGGCAGTCGATGAGATTGGGCCATACCAAGGGAATGTCGCTGCAACCCGGCGCTCCTGGGCGCGGGGCAACCGAAGCAAAGTGATGGCATTCATTCGTGGCTATGCGGAGGCTATCGATTGGCTTTATGACCGGAGCAACCGTGAAGAGTCGATTCGCATTCTTTTAAGGAATCTGCCGCAGATGACGCCGGAATTGGCTCAACGGAGTTATGAAGAACTCTTAGATCCCAAGTACGGTTTCTTCCGAAAGGGGCAGATGAGCCTGCAGGGACTTCGGACCGTGCTGGCGTTGCGCACGCGATATGCAGAGCCCAAAAAGAATTTGGCGGAACCGATGAAATACTACGATCCAAGTTATTACGACGCTGCCATGCGCCAACCGAACCGGTGAAGCTTGGTCGACCATGACGACGGAATCAGGACCGACATTAATAACGTCGAGTGCGGGCCTTCCGAAATCAACTCGATCAACGGCCAGGTGCCGCGCTAGACAAGCTCAGCCCGTATTCCCGGTTTCGTAATCTCAATAGGCGCGTCGGCACCGGCGAGCACCGGTTCTGTCCCACCGCCTTGCCAGACAACCACGCTGTCATCTGCGTCCGGCCCATAGCCGCATTCTTCCTGCGCATAGGGCACCTTCGCCGCGAAATAGCGCGTCAAGCTACAGGACGCGTCAAAACACGCACCAAACACCGGGTTGTAATAGATGACAAAAACGCAGCGTTTTTCGACGGCAAGAGCGGATTCGATTCCGGCGACGACTTTCGCGATGACCTCTTCACCAAAGGGATTGTAGAGAAACACAACCAAATTCCCTGGCGGAAACGAATAGGTGCTCGCGTCCGCGACATTTATGCGGATGGGCACGCGCTCCGGAAATCTTTTTCGCAGTACAGCGGCATTCTTATTTGCCTCGCGCGCCAGTGACGGAGAAAGCTCAACGCCAATCAGCTGGCGAAAAGGGAACTCGGAAGCGACCAGCAGGGGGCGTCCCTTGCCGCAACCGAGATCCACGAACTGATAGCCATCGAGCGAAGGAAGCGCGGCCAAGGTCGATCGAATGATGCTCGGCTGCGATCCGGCATATCCCTGTTTCTTTTGCGAATCGCAAGGACTGCTCAGCAATTTGTCCGCAGGCACAAAACCGCTAGTATCCGTCCCGAGCAAACGGTCGAATGGATGGAGGAGATCCCATCCTGTTCCGTATAATTTCTGAAAGAAGGGCCAAGTCTGAATTGTGCCGCGCACGGCGGGATGGAAAATAACTGTTTTGATGCCAGGAAACCGGGCAATTCCTCGAACCAGGCTAGCGGCCTTATTTTTTAGGCGCACGTGTTTGTTGTGCTCTGCGGTAGAGCGGTTTGAGCCAGTCAAACGGGCACGCGGTAATCTTACTTCAACAGCTTGTCGGGCGTAATAAGCAGGTCGCGAACTCTTTTACCGGTGGCGTGAAAATCGTATCGGCCACTGCTGAGGCGGTGCCGGTTATTCCGATTTCGCCAATACCACGCGCACCCAGAGGGGATTTGTGTAGAAGTCCGAAGAAGCTACAGTATTGCGATGTGATCGAACGTCGGCACTATGCAAAAGGCGACGCAGAAATAAGGTGAGTAACTGGTAGGAAGCCTGGAGACCGGCGGACCTCCAAAAGAGTTATGTTAGATTCTTAGCGGTTTCGTCGCGGGCGTACGCCGATTGGAGCAAGACTGTTCGAAACTACAGGAGTTCAACAAACAATGGAGAACGCAGCAATCGAGCAGCGACACAGAATTGACAGAATTGTGAAGGAGCTTATGCCGCACGCCATAATTAACTACGATAGCGAGGCACCGGGCGTTATTGGATTCAAGATTCTGGACAACAACACGAACATCGTGCTCGCCGCAACAGCAAGCCCTCTGCGTGTTCAAGAACTCGCCGGAAAGTCTGACGATTGGGTACGGCGATTTATCTCACAACTTGGTGGTGGCGACCTTTAAATTGTCTCCCAATCCTCAGTTTTGTGCAGCTTTCACTCCCCCCGCGATAGAAAAGAGCTCGTCCTAGTGTCGAAGCCCAGAAGTTAACCGAAGTCCGAACAGGTGCCAAGTTTCGTGGCAAGGTGCGTCAACGATAACCAGCAGCGATAGGAGATCGGATGAAAACCGACGCAGCCAAGAGCAGCTTTCTTCGCGAGCACTCACTCAGTATTGCATCCATCAGCATTTTGATTTTGTGGATTATTCTTTACATTCCCTCGGACCCCAGCACTCATCTCGGATCATTCTTCGGGAACGCGATCGCCGATTGGTCAGGTGTGGTCGTTACGGTGCTGGCCACCAAATTTCTGTTCGAGAAGGGGTCAGCGGAGAGCCGGCAGTCTCCACCGAACGGGGGCCGATTTCGCCAGCATTCACTGAGTATTTTCTTGCTTATCACCGGCGCCGGCTGGGTGTTGCTCTTCAGAGCTATGGACTCCGAAGCGAAGTGGGGCCAGGTGGTCGGAAACATCGTGTCGGAATGGACCCAGATTTTCGGCCTGGTGATTCTGACCAAACGTCTGGTCGAGCGAAACTCGAAAGAATGAATGGAATAATCGAGATGCAACTAGTGTTGCAGCCGGAGAGGTTTCAGCGCTTCCGCCCAGCGCAACAGTTCGTCAAGCATGGTGGTGGCGGCGGTGACTTGGCTGTCATTGGGAGTGAACTGCCCGTTTTCGTTCAGTTGTTTCGTCGCCATCGGGATACTAACCGCCTCCACGAGAGGTACCATTTTTAGCGTTGTGAGTGTAAGTTTCTCGGACTGTACGGCGCGCACCCCACCCGACATCCCGCCGTAACTCACAAAACCCGCCGGCTTGTAGTTCCATTCCGTGTAAACGTAATTGAGGGCGTTGAGCAGGGAAGGCGGCGGACCAGCGTTGTATTCCGGCGTCACGAATACAAATGCGTCCGCCGCATGGACGCTGGCACTCCATTTCTTTGTGTGTTCGTGCTGATACTTGCGCAACCTGGGATGAAAGGGCTCATCGTAAACGGGCAGCGCGAACTCCGCCAGGTCCACCAGTTCACACGTAAACTTTTCGTGCGTAACCGCAATCTCCGCAAACCATTTGGCGATGTAAAGGCCGACACGGCCGGGACGAGTGCTACACACCACGATGTGCAAGTTAAGCGGCACAGAGTTGTTGCCTCGAGTTTAAATTTACCTACAACGGTTCGTTGGGATTATCACACGTTTGGTGCGGGCTTATGGTACGCGTGCCGGTTTGGTTTCCGCGTCTCGCTCGGCCCGGTGACGCAATTCACCGAGTAGGAACCATGTAAGGCCGCCGAAAATAACGAGCAGCATCATCCAGCGGAGGCCATTCGCAAGCGGCGCAGCGTTGACCGCGGGCCACTGGAACGGATACTGCCGCAACACGGCCCAACGGTCGATCATCCAGTGCCAGGCCGTGTGAGCCACGAGCGCCGAGAGAATGATCGTGCCCATGCGCTCGGCCACAACGTACCGGAACAGCAAATAGAGGGCGGGAATCAGGAGCGCGAGCACCAGCAGTTGCCCAAGCTCAACGCCCAGATTGAATGACAGAAGTGATGTCAGTAAATGGGTACCCGCAAATTGCAACGTTTGCCGGAGAGCGAATGAAAAGCCAAACCCGTGAACCAAACCGAACCCAAACGCGACCATCCAGCGTCGCTGCACGGTCGTTTGGCCCACGATATTCTCAAGCGCCATGTATACGATGGAAACCGCGATAAGCATTTCGATCAGCGGAGGAAACCATAAGGTGTTTGGCACGAAATTGTACGCGGACGCGATGAGCGTGATGGAATGCGCCAGGGTGAAAGAAGTCACCACGGGAATGAGCGCGCGGAATCGCCGGAAGGGAATGACGAGGCAAAACAGAAACAGCAAATGATCGGTCCCGTCCAGAATGTGGAAGAACCCCATCTCCACGAATCGACCGGCTGCCTGGTACCAGTGGGGATCGAGATGCACCAACCCCGGATCGTCGAGAAATTCGTACGCCCGAATCGCGCCGCCAGGAGGCAAAAACCGCAGGACGGTGACCACCCGCAAGCCAAGCCGCGACAGGCCAGGATGGATCGAAAAGTCAGATCGATCAGAAGAAATAGGATATTCAAACAGCACATCGAGCATGGCCTGGTCCCAATAAACTTGCGTGTCCACAGGCAGTCTCGCACCGGTCACATGAGTCCAGGCCTGTTCGTAGGATGCAAAGGAGCTGTCCGACTCGAGCGACACGCGGATGTCGGCGACGCGGGGCGGCAGCAATCTGGTGTTCCCTTCGTATACCTCAAGGTCATCGGAGATCCACTGTGTTGCGGCGTCGCGCAACGACGAGTCGACGCGAGCTAGATCCAGATAGCCCGGTCCATGCAGAGGAAACTCCGTTTCGGTCATGGCTTTGAGAGGGACGCGGAGAAGAAGGGTTAAATGGTCCCGCTCCGGCTTGGCGAATGCCTGAACGGTGACATCGTCGGGGATGGTGTGAGCACAAAGGGCGGCCGGCAGCGCGACACATATGGCGGCAATCGCCATGACGGGACAAGCTAAGCGCGGCAAGAGGCGACGCCGAACACAGGATGTGGCGAGAAGAAGCGCGGTCCGATGTGGCACAGTACGCACAACGTGCACGGAGAGATTCTTCGCTGCGCCCACGATGACGACGTTGGAGTGGGACAACGTATCTTTAGCAGGTGTCGGCATTAGAGTGAACAGTGCTCGCTTCGAACGCGATAGCACGAGATGCAATCGCTGGCGGCAGCCGGAACTATTTCGCCGCTGATTTCGGCCACAAAACGCCCTCATCCTGTTTCGTGACCGGGCCCAACCCTTTGTAAACGAATTTCTGCACGCGCTGTCCTCGGTACGTTTCGGTGGTAAAAACGTTGCCTTTGGAATCGGTCGCGATGCTATGCACGCCATAGAATTCACCGGGCTGGCGTCCACCCTCTCCAAAGCTGGTGAGAATCTGCAGGGTATCCCTCAACAGGATGTGTACCTTGTCATTTTCGCCATCGGCCAGAAAAATGTACTTCTGCTGCGGGTCCTTTGAGAAAGCAATATCCCACACGGAACCAGATCCAAGCGTATTCTTGTTCAGAAATGCTTCCTTAATGAATGTGCCGTCCGGTTTGAACACCTGGAGCCGGTCATTCACGCGATCACACACGTATAGCAGGCGATCCACCGAAAGATCGGCGCAATGCACCGGATTACGAAATTGCTTTGCAGGCGGATCGTTCGGATTGTATCTGCCAAGGTCCGCATCGTCGGGCTTGTTGCCGTAGGCACCCCAATGGCGCTTGTACTTTCCGGTATCGGCATCAAAAACGATTACGCGATGGTTGGCGTAACCATCGGCGACGTAAACCTCATTGGTTTGTTGGTCGATAAAAGTTTTCGCCGGGAGCCTGAGATTTTCAATGTCATTGCTGCCTTTGCTGTGATTGGGTTTGCCGATTTGCATCAGGAACTTTCCATCCTGTGTAAACTTCAAGACCATGTTGTCGTTATAGGATGCGGTCGCAGCGGCAGCACGTCCTTCATCCGCAGTCGTGGGCGCCGGCCCCCGTCCGTTTCCGCCAATCCAAACGTTGCCTTTATAATCGATCGTGATGCCGTGATTTGAGTCTGGCCAATCATAGCCATTGCCGGGACCGCCCCACGATTTCAGGAGATTGCCTGCTTCATCAAATTCAAGAATCGGGGGAGCCGGAGCGCAACACTGCGCGATGGGAGGATTGGTGACGGCATGAGTTTCTCCAGGTTCAAGCGAACCGCCGCGGTGAATGATCCAAATGTGATCCTGGCCGTCGACAGAGACGCCGATGGTCTGGCCTAAAATCCAATGATTTGGCAACGGCTTGGGCCACAAAGGATCCACTTCAAACATGGGCGCTTGTATGGCGGCGGCCTCAACGGCGGCCCGCTTCTTGAGTAGGCCCGATGCCAGGCCAAGGAGAATTGCCAGCGCCGCCAACAACGCCGCATACCGCGGACGAATTCGTGAACTTTTCATGGGGCACCCCTTTTAAAAGATCAAGTAAAAGAGTCGCGGACGAATTATCTGCGCGTTCACTTGGCTTTCGGACCTCCGCCCGCAAGGTCGGCCTTGGAAGCCGCTTCGTCCTTATGCGGAGTGACCTTGTCGGGATCCACGCGCACCATCAAATACGTGATATGGTCGTCGATTTTAGTGAACCAGTGCCCGGTGCCTGCGGGAATAATAATGACATCGCCCGGTTTTAGATCGTGGCTGACTCCATTGCGAATGGAAGCGGCATTGTTGCCCGGACCATTCATCAGCCGCACGGTTTCGAGATCGGCGGGTCTCCTCTTCTCACCTACAAGGTCTGGACCGGTAACCAGGGTCGCCGATCCGTCGATGACGTGGTAGACCTCGCTCACCTGGTCGTGCTCAGCAACCGAATCCGCTGCGGGCGCCGCTAGCTTCGTCCGATAAACAATTCCAATGTCCACGTCGGCCTTTCCAATATCGACCGCGCGAACCTGTTGATCGTTCACAGCCGCACCGCCGGCAATCGCACGGTTGACGTAGGCCTGCAGCTCCGCCTTGGGTATATAGGTGGCGGGACAGTTGCGGCACGTCGGCTGCAGGTCCTGCGCGTAGAGTCGCGAATGCGCCAGAGCGGTTAGCACCAGGGAAAATATAAGGATTTTTAAGATGGAGCTGGACATGGATAGCGTTCACCCCTCTTGGAGATCTATCTTGTTCACAGACCGGGGATGCTCAAACTACGCACACGTTAAAATGGCGACGCACAACAACCTTTAGGTCCGCCGCTAGTACAGCGATTCATGGAGATGGAATCGCATTAGCCGTTTTCACTTGTTAAAAGCGTTCTTCGGACGTTGTCCACACTTGAGACTTCACTAATAAAGTCTAGCGATTGTCCTGGGCTTGGTAACACACGCTCCAGGGGCTGTCAACACCGCTGATTCAATCGCCGATTCGGGCGCCGATTCAGGCGTTCGCGGCGGCGGGTCGCGGAAGGACGCGTCTATTTCTTCTGGGTTTCTTTTTGCAGCGCATCCAGTTCTTTGGCCAGTTGCTCGGCTTGATCGCGCAGATGGCTGATGCGCTCAGCGAGAGCTGTGGACGGCTGCTGAATGGAAGCGGGAGTTGGGGCGGCAGCCGGAGAAGAAGCTGCGGCTGCGGTTGCGGCGGGTGGGGAGGGGCCCGGGGCGCCCGTGAGATCGGCTAATGCCTGTTCGAAGGTGTCACGATAAATCAAACGATCGCCCATGGCCAAGACGACTTTCTTGAGCTGGGGCATACGCGCTTCGCTGGCCTGAATGTAGATGGACTCAACGTAAAGGAACCCGCCAGTGACGGGCAGGGCAATGACGTTTCCGCGCAGAACATGCGATCCCTGCTGGTTCCACAGCGTCAGATCCTTGGAAATATTTTGGTCCTGATCGATGCGGGACTCAATTTGCATCGGCCCATACATCAGCTGCTGTTTCGAAAGCTGAAAAAAGATCAAATCTCCCAGCTGATCGCCATCGCAACGCGCAGCCATCCAACCAATGAGATTATCTTTGCCGCGGGGTGTAAAGGGCAGGATCAGCAAGAACTCCGGATCCTTCTCACCAGGCAATGTCGCGACGACGTAGGTGGGCTGCATCGGTTCCGGCTGGCCAGACTGGCTTATGAGGCTATGCGCGATCTCCCATATGTCTTCTTTGTTGTAGAACACCTGCGGGTCTCGCATGTGAAAAATGCGATAGGCTTCCGCCTGCGTGCGAAACAGCACTTCCGGGTAGCGGGCGTGGCGCCTCAGGTCGGGAGGCATCTGCGATGCGGGCTGAAATAGCTTGGGGAACAAGTTCTCGTAGACCTGAATGATGGGATCGGTGGGATCAAATACATACAAAGATATTTTCCCGGTGTAAGCATCTACTGTGGCCTTGACCGCGTTGCGAATGTAATTTGCGCCTTCTTCCACGCCGGTCACCGGAAGCGTGGCGGAATAGGGATGAGAAAGCGACGTCGTGTAGCCGTCCACCATCCACACCAAGCGGCCATCATCGGTGACCACCAGGTAAGGGTCGGGGTCCCACTGCAGAAAGCCCGCCAGGTGCTCGAGACGCGCCTGCACCTTGCGGTAAATCATCATGCGGCTTTGCGAAGTAAGGTACCCGGTGAAAATAATATTCGGCTCGCCCTGCGAAATTGCGGCAGCCGTCTTAAGCAGAAATGACCCGACAGGAAAGCCCCCCGTACCTTGATAGGTGGAATACTTGTTCTGATCGCCGGATGGATAGTCGAACTCCTCGCGCGCGGTGTGCACGAATACGGGATCTTGCGTGCTCTCTCCATAATAAATTTCTGGGCGCGTGAGCTGAAATCCCGGCGCCTTAATTTCCGGCGGAGCATTTTCGATGAGCAACACCGGCAGACCATCAGGCGTGATCTTGTTTACTTCGGCCATCACCACACCGAAACCGTGCGTATAGATGAACCGGGGGTTGATCCAGCTTTGGTTGGCCTCCGCCGACAGCTGGCTAACGTCAATTTCGCGCGGAGACAGCATCACTTGCTTGATGTGGCCATTGGGAAAGTAGCGATCGACGTCGGTGTCAGGAAAAATGTAATAAGGACGCAGGGCCTGAATCTGGGTGATGGTGGCATTGTAGGCGCGCAAATCCCACAGACGAACGTTCCCAAGAAGTGTGGCGTCCTGCACGGGATCAACGGTCTGCTGCGCTGAGGCCGCGAACGGACGCTCGGTGGCGTTGCGGTTGAGGCCGAACGCCAGCGACGTAGCCTGAATATGGCGCTCGATGTAGGGCCGTTCAATCGAGATTTCGTTCGGGCGGACGTAAACGGCGCGCACAATGCCTGGTACGATCACTTGCAAAATAAAAAAAACCACAACCAAGGCGGCCGCTTTCTTGTATCTGGACGTCCAAGCCAGGGGAAGCGCTGCAAAAATAGCGGCAATCAGGAGCCAACGCAAAGGCAGGGTAATTTTCTCATCCACATAATCCGCGCCGGTCATGAACGCGTGAGAATTAAGAAGCAGGTCGTAGTTCCCGAGAAACACCCACGCGGCGAGGCCCAGCAACAAAATCATCGAGATGATGCGAACAAATCCAGCGCGGCTGGCTCCGGGCAGCAGCAAAGTGTGAGAGCCTATCTCAAACGTTCGCAGCGAGCCGCCGCGCATCCACAACTGCCACGCGCGAGCCGTGATCCAAAACACGAGCGCGCAAAGGATGGCCAGGACAAATATGAATCCCAGCAATTGCGAGTAGAACGGCAGATCGAACAGATAAAACGGCAAAGGGCGCGAAAACACCTGGTCCTTCCAGGCATCCGCCGGCGCCTTAACACCCAGCGATCCAAAAAAACGCATGACGGTCCAGTAATCGACCGATGCCGACGTCAGCATCAATGTGAGAACGGCCAGCGCCGCGATACTCAAGCGGGAATACAGGCGGAAATCCCGCTGGCGAATGCCGGCAAAATGCAATCCGCGGGCATGCGCGACGTAAAGGGCGATGAAGGCCACAACCGCGGCAACCACAAACGGCGCCACGCTATACCACAGCATGCTGATCCAGGTGGAGACTTGCCCAATCTCTTTCCACCAGTTGTAGTCGATAACGAAATCAGACGCGGCGGCGCACCCCCAGAGAAAGATCACCAAGAGCACCGCACCGATGAGGAGATTACGGATCTGTGAAGGACGCATAATATTGCGATACCGCTGAAATTTGCAGCGTCAATTCCCGGCTGCAAGCCTACTTCTTGACATATTTCTTCAAATCCTTGGGACCGACTTCCGCTCCGTAGATCACACCGTTTGCATCTACCGCGACGCCTTCCGCGGCGCTTGTTCCGGTGGCTATCTCGACGGGATCCGGAATGAATGCCGCCACCGATCCATCTTTGACGCTTCCAATTCGGATACCACGTTTCCAGGCGGAATGGTCCTTCGCGACCGAACCGGACTCGGAGTCGGCCACGTAGATCGAGTCATGCTTGTCGATAAAGATCCCGCTCGGCCGGCTGAACTGCTTCCACTCAGCGAGAAATTTTCCCTGTTGGGTAAAAATCTGAATCCGATTGTTGCCGCGATCGGCGACGAACAGGCGGCCCTTGGAATCGAACGCCAGTGCGTGCGGTATGTTGAACTCGCCGGGGCCCGATCCTTTCACGCCCCACGTCATGATGAATTTGCCATCCTGCGAGAACTTTACGATGCGCGCGTTGCTGTTTCCGCCGTGGCCGTCGGCAACGAAGATGTCACCGTTGGGAGCAATGGCCACTGCGGATGGCTGGTTGAAAGTGTCTTGCGTCGTTCCCGCGATTCCCGCCTTCCCGAGGGCCATCAAGACCTTTCCATCGTGACTGAATTTGAAAACTTGGTGGCCTTTTCCTTCACTACCCTGGCCATCGGTCACCCAAACATTGCCGGCTCGGTCGACAGTAATACCGTGCGGAAACACGAACATGTGCGCACCGAAACTTTTCAGAAGATTGCCCGATGGATCGAATTCCAAAATCGGCGCAAGACCGGAACCCGCACAGGTATTGGCTCCGCATCTTTCCGCGACCCAAATATTTCCTTGGCGATCCACGGCCACACCGGCAGTTGAACCCCAGGTTCGGCCGCCGGGAAGCTGTGCCCAGTTCTCAATGGTTTGATAGGGATTTGGCAGGGAGTTAACCGGCCCGTCGCCGGAGTCGCCGCTCGCGTGGGCGTAGGCGATTGGTGCAGGCGTAGCCACCCAAACAGCCGCAGCCAGCGCGACGATAAACCAACTTCCGAGGCGACCGAGAATCAACCGCCCTCCACATTTTCCAATAAGGCGTACGGTGGGATTCTACTTTAATGCGGAGGGCATAGCTAGACAGCGAAATCGATGGGATGAGCACTGTTGCCGCAATAACGTGAAGTGATGCGTTCAGGAGCGCGTGCTGTCGGATCGCGGAACAACCCGGCGACGACCCGACGAGGATGAATTTATCGCCGGGCCAGTAACGTGGCAAACCTAGGGGCGTGGCAAACGATGATGGTCCTAAGCGGCCGCGTAAACGGCGGTCATCAGTTCACCATCAGGCCACCATCGGGCTCAGCGCCGGGCCCAGCATCAGGCCCAGGAAAAACCGCTCTTCGCCAGGGGCAGCGCGCGAATGCGCTTGCCGGTTACGGCAAAAATCGCATTGCAGATGGCCGGCAATACCGGGGGCAGTGCGGGTTCGCCCAGCCCTGTGGGTGAATTTGCCGTTTGCAGAAAATGCACTTCGATTTCCGGCGGCGCCTGAACCAACCGAGTGGGCGGATAATGATCGAAATTGGTTTGCACGGCGCGACCGCGTTCGATGGTTACCTCCCAGCCCATCACGTGGCTCATTCCCTCGATGACGGCGCCTTGCACCATGTTCACCGCCGCCGTCGGATTCACGATTTGGCTGCCGATATCGCCGGCCACCCAAACCTTGTGCACCTTCACCTTGCTGTTGGCGTCTACGCTGACTTCCGCAACCTCGGCAAAGTATCCGCGATGAGCAAATTGGAAAGCGACGCCGAGAGCAGTGCCAGCAGGGAGGGTGCGCGAACCCCAGCCCGATTTTTCAGCAGCAAGTTGCAGAACGCCCCGCATCCGACCCGCGTCAAAGTCGGGCTCCGCGGGGTTGGGCTTGGCGCTCATGATTCGTGGCGCCGATAATAGATCCAGGCGAAACTGAACGGGATCCTTGCCTGCAGCGTGAGCGAGCTCGTCGGTGAACGATTGGAAAACCCACGAAAACGCGTTGCTGCGCGGAGCACGCATCGCGAAGGTGGGCACTCCAAGTGGCATCAGGCTCGCCTGAAAGTTGAAATTCGGAACAAAGGTGCCTGGAAATTCGTTCGAAGGAATGTTTGCGGATTGCGCAAACTGATCGCCTTCACCAAAGCTCACAAAATGATTCTGCCATCCGACCAGCTTCCCGGAGGAGTCGACGCCTCCCTTCAGGTAATGGAAGCCCGCGGGGCGGTAGTGGTCGTGGCCAAAGTCGTCTTCGCGCGTCCACAGCAGTTTCACGGGAACGCCGGCAGTCTTAGCGATCCATGCCGCCTCGAGCATGTAGTCGTTCGTCAGGCGCCGGCCAAACCCGCCGCCTATTTTCATCATGTGAACGGTGATATCGCTTTCCGGAATACCAAACAATTGCGCGACCTGCTGACGGCCCGCTTCTGGAGTCTGACTAGGCGCCCAAAACTCGAACTTGCCATCCTTGTAGTGCGCCAGACAGTTTTCAGGCTCAAGCGGCGCGTGCGACAGGAAGGGGTAAGAATACGCGGCTTCTATAACTTTCGCTGCGGACTGGAAGGCGGCGTCGGTATTCCCATCCACGCGCAACGGAATGGTCGGCGGCTGTTTGGCCAGCTCATCCGCGCGGCGTGCAAAACCCTCGCTGCTCTGTTCCGCGGTCGCTCCTTCGTTCCATGTAATATTTAATTTTTGGCGCGCCGTCCGAGCCTGCCACCAACTGTCGGCGACAATAGCGACGCCGCCATGCAGGCCAGTGAGCACTTGCGTTCCCTCGACCACAAAGGCATGCCGCACACCAGGCATCGCCTTGATCTCGTCGAGATTCACGCTGGCCACCTTCCCTGCGAATACGGGGCACTTCTCATACGTCGCCCACAGCATGCCGGGAACGGTGAAATCGATACTATAAATCGGCTTGCCCGTCACGATGGAAGCGGTGTCCACACCACGCGTCGGCTGGCCGATGATCTTGTAGTCCTTAGGATCTTTCAATTTGACGGACTTGAGATCGGGTGGCGTCAAAGTCGCCGCTTTGGCCGCAAGTTCGCCATAGCCGGCTGAGCGGTTTGAGGATCGATGAGACACGCGCCCCGATGCGGTGGTGCACTCCGACTCGGGAACGTTCCAGGTCTGCGCCGCCGCCATCACAAACATGCGGCGCCCCGCAGCGCCGACTTGCCTGAGGGGATCCCAATTAATCGGTGTGGCCGTGCTGCCGCCGGCGCGTTGCGGACCGTATTTCACTTCATCGAGGTCGGCCTGTTGAATGCGCACGTCCTTCCAGTCAACGTCAAGCTCATCGGCGATAATCATGGGCAGGGAGGTCTTGACGCCTTGGCCGATTTCGGGGTTCTTGGCCATGATCGTCACCGTGCCATCGGCGGTCACGCGAATGAAAGAAATCGGGACCAGAGGAACCGCGGCAGCGCCCGGCGCTTGCGCGAAACCCAGCGGCTTGAGATAGAGGCCGAGCAGCAGGCCTCCTCCACCCAGAGCGGACACACGGAGGAAGGAGCGACGACTAAAGGCGCGATGACTGGTGTCGACGCTTTTCACGGGGGTTTCGGTTTTCACAGGGATTTCGGTTTTCACAGGCCCTCCTTACTATCTGCCAGACAGGTTTTGGGCCGACTCAGCGGGTTGGCCCGATGCAGCGATCGCTGCCGCCTTGTGCACCGCTTGACGAATGCGCAGGTAGGTGCCGCAACGACACAGATTCCCGTTCATTGCGGCGTCGATATCTTTATCGGTGGGCTGAGGAGTCTTCGCGAGCAGCGCCGTAGCCGACATGATTTGTCCAGCCTGGCAGTAGCCACACTGCGGCACTTCGATTTCTTGCCAAGCGAGCTGAACGGGATGCGTCCCATCCTCCGATATTCCCTCAATCGTGGTGATCTCCGCATTCGCGGCGACCGAGACGGGGGTTTGACACGACCGGACCGCCCGTCCACGCAGGTGCACCGTGCACGCGCCACACGCGCCGATGCCGCAACCGTACTTCGTACCGCGCAAGTTCAGGACATCTCGCAGCACCCACAAAAGCGGCATTGTCGCAGGCACGTCTACGCTAGTAGATCGCCCATTTACCGTCAGTTTAAAAGCCATGGTGTAAACTCCGGAGCGAAAGGTTAGAGCGCTTGTCTGGCCGCTGCGCGATTTCGAAGCAGTCGCAGCGCCGTGTGAAGAGGCTACAGACGAGAACCAGCGACCGCATAAAACCACAGATTCTCGTGATTGGCAAAGCCTAGCACTGCGTAAGCGGACCGTCAATTAATCAATTAAGAAGTACCGGCCAGCTGGCTGGCCCTCAAAACCCGCAACAGGTGCGTCTACTGGCGCGGTTTTAGGCAGGACGCATTTGCGATGTGGCTGGGGCTTCGGTTTCCTCGACGTGCCGTTGCGTTTGTCCACCCACTGCTTCTGGTAGGATTTCCAGATGCAGGCCCGAACCGAATTTCGATTTGCAATCCCGAAGGCCGGCAAAGTCTCGGCGGCGGAAGTCTCGAGAACGGAAGTCTCGGCGATTCTCGAGCGGCCGTTGGAAGCGCGATGGCTGCTGGCGCTGGCGCATGGTGCTGGTGCAGGAATGCGACATCCATTCCTCGAAACGCTGGCACGCGAACTGGCAGCCCTCCATGTGGCGACATTGCGGTACCAGTTTCCGTATATGGAGCAGCGGCGCCGAATCCCCGACTCACCCGCCGTTCTCGCTGCGACCGTACGCGCGGCCGTCGGAGCCGCCACCCAAGCGGCGCCGGATCTGCCGCTGTTGGCTGGAGGCAAGTCTCTGGGTGGCCGTATGAGCTCGTTCGCTGCCGCACAGCAGCCGCTCGCACGCGTTAAAGGACTCGTGTTCTTTGGCTTTCCACTGCACCCACCCGGGAAACCGGGAACAAAGCGAGCGGAGCACCTCGCGAAAGTAGGTGTGCCGATGCTGTTTCTCGAAGGCACGCGCGATGCATTTGCGGACCTGGACCTGCTGCGTCCCATTTGCACCGGTCTTGGCGCTCTGGCCACACTCCATGTAATCGAAACAGCCGATCATTCCTTCCACGTACTGAAAAGCGAAAATAAGAGTGACGCAGAAGTTGTACGAGAACTCGCGCAGGCAGTCGCGTCTTGGGCCGACGGTGGCCTCAGACGAGACACGGGCACAAGCCACGGGTACGAGCCACGGAAGGGCTGATTAGGTCGAGTGGGGCTAGCTGACACCTTCCACAAATCGAACGTCGCGCTCCACCGCACCTTGCAAGTGTTGTAATGCCGCCTTGTAAGCATCGCTTTCGTATGCGGCGATTGCTTGTTCAACGGTGTCAAATTCGATCAGCACCGTTCGCTCGTTCTTACCTGCTTCGTACGTTTTTGCAGGGCCCCCGCGAGCCAGGAAGCGCCCGCCAGCTGCCAGAATCGCGGGGCCAGCTGCGGCGGCATATGCCTTGAGCGCAGTGGGATTCGAGACCGAGAGGTAACAGGTGACCCAATATCCTTTTGCCATGATGCCTCCTATGGTGGACAGCTGACATTAACAGACAGCTCGCAACAATGCGTTTCTTCTCACCTTTTAGTCAACCAACTACAGGCGCACTACAGAAGCGCCTTACTTCTGCGACGTGGTTTCACCGGCCGGATGCACGATCAATTTCTTTACGCGTTCTTTACGCGCCAGTTGGATGCGGACATTGAGATGACGCATCGTTCAGCCCCCCAATCGTCCGAATGTGCGCGAATGCGCGGCTATATTTCTACCACTTAACATCCGCGACCAGTTAAGGCGAGAGAATTCAAAGGCGGCTCCATTGTCTGGATGGCTTGAGATCCGGCTGTCTGGCGGACCAAAGCGCTCGGCGACAACGCGTTAGCAGGATGCTATAATTCTCGTTCAACTCAACCAGAGTGGCTTGGATGGTTACCCATCTCATCGCGATAGCGTTGGGGGCCTGCGTACTTCATGAAAGCTTCAAATTCACAATGGGCTAAACAGCTTGCCGGGAAGATCCCGGAAAGTTTGAGCCGAGAGATCGATATTTTCGAAACCGAAGTTGCTCTCAGAAAACAGGGCAAGCTTGACGAACGTCTGTTCGCCGAGACCCGGCTCCGGAGGGGAACCTACGGTCAGCGCTACGATAACGGCCAGCGACACGATGGCAAGAAAGTCCAGGAAATCGCCTACCCATCCGCGAACCTAACCAAGGGACCTAACACGATGTGGGATGCTCCCGGCATGCAGCGCATCAAGATTCCGGGAGGCGGTCTCGACGCGAAGCAGCTTGAGACGCTCGCGGATCTGGCCGAAGAATACTCCGACGGTATCGCGCACGTCACTACCCGGCAGGATTTTCAGCTTCACTACATTCATATCGACGACACGCCAAGTTTGATGCGGCGGCTCGCAGCCGCAAATATCACCACACGGGAGGCGTGCGGCAACTCGGTGCGCAACGTGACGGCTTGCCCGTATGCGGGTACCTGCCGGGACGAGGTTTTCGACGTTACGCCCTATTCACGCGCACTCTCGAAGTTCCTGCTCGGTCATCCGGACACCCAAAACCTGGGCAGAAAATTCAAGCCAGCGTTCAGTGGGTGCTCGCAGCATGCTTGCGGCCTCACCAGTTTGCATGACATCGGTTTTATTGCGGTGCAGCGCGTCTCCGGTGGCGCGGAGGAGCGTGGTTTCGAGATGTATGTGGGGGGCGGCCTGGGCGCAGTTCCTTACCAGGCGAAATTATTCGACTCCTTTATTCCGCAAGAGGAGTTGTTACCGCTGTCCCAGGCGGTGGCCAGGGTGTTCACGCGGCTGGGAGAAAAAAAGAATCGCAGCCGTGCGCGCATGAAATTCCTGGTGCAGGATTTAGGGATCGAGAAATTTAAGGAACTCGTGTGGGAGGAGCGCCGGGAACTCGCTTACGATCCGCGGTGGACAGACTACCTTGCGGACGCGGAGCAGTTCCAGGAGGCGCCGTTGCGGCCGAGTGGTGCGTGCCCGCCGATTATGCCGCAACCTCTGCATCGGTGGCTCGAAACCAACAGCCGTCCGCAAAAGCAAGAGGGCTATGTTGTCATCACCGTGGCGTTGCCGTTGGGCGACATTACCGCCAACCAGCTGCGAGCCCTCGCCGACATTACCCGCCGCTTCACCCGCGAAACCGTGCGAACCACGGTCGAACAGAACTTCGTTATTCGCTGGGTCAGCAAAGCGGACCTGCCGGAGGTATTCGACGCTCTGCAAGCGGCAGGCCTGGCGCAGGCGGGGGCAGGCACTATCGTCGATATCGTCACGTGCCCCGGTACGGACACGTGCAAATTGGGGATCTCCTCTTCTCGCGGATTAGCCGCCGAGTTGCGCAAGAGGTTAGCTGAGAAAAGCTTTCAGCTGGACGAGGCCGTGAACCATCTGCACATAAAAATCAGCGGCTGCTTCAATAGTTGCGGGCAGCATCACGTCGCCGATCTGGGTTTTTACGGTGTCAGCCGCAAGGTTGCCGGATACGCGATGCCGCACTTTCAGGTGGTTCTAGGCGGCGAGTGGGAGCACAACGCGGGAACTTACGGGATGCCGGTCATGGCCATTCCATCGAAGAATATTCCCGACGTTGTTGCGCGGCTCACGGAGCGATATGCGATGAGCCGCCAGGGCGCGGAGAGTTTCAAGGATTTCATCAAGCGCATTGGCAGGCCTGAACTGAAAAATATCCTGGAGGATTTGGCCCGGCCGCCCGCTGATTCATCCGATCGGTCATTATTCACCGACTGGGGAGACCCGCGCGAATATAGCTTGGGCGATATGGGCACGGGCGAATGCGCTGGAGAGGTGGTTTCCCCGGTCGACTTCGGCCTGGCAGTCGCCGAACGGGAAGTGTTCGAGGCGCAGCTAGCCTGGGATCAAGGCCAAATCGAACAAGCCGGAAACAGCGCGTACCAGGCGATGCTTCAGGCGGCCAAGACATTGGTCAAAGCCGACTATCCCCTCGTTTCCGACGATCCCGATCGCGTCATCGAAGAATTTCGCACCCGGTTTTATGATACCCAGAAATTCTTCGACCCGTTTGCTGGCGGGAAGTTCGCGCATTATCTTTTCGACGCGCGGAAGAAATCAGGCCAGCCTTATACAACTGACTCCGCCCGCTATTTGATCGAGGAGGCACACCTTTTCATCGAGGCGGCGCACAGTTGTTACAATCGCATGGGCACTCCTGCGCGCGTTTGAGGGGCCTCCCAAGTGTCCAGGGGTTCGGCTCTCAGGATCTCAGCGCGCGTACTCTCTGACGACTGATGGGATGTTTCACGCGAATCTGTCTCACCCCGAACTGGTGCGAGGTCTCAGACAAATCTTCCGATCGCGTCTCGTCAACTTTCACGCAAGGACAAGGGCCTGATGGAGCTTCAGCACATCAATGTAAAATTGTTCCTCGACCCCGCAACAGAGGCCGATCTGGAGCCGCTGATTCCCATCTTTCACCACTGGATCCAAGACCGGCTGTGCCCCGAGCTGCTGCTGGATATTGCCGACTACCGGCACGTGCATGCAGGCCCGGGTGTGGTATTGATCGGACACGAGGCCAATTACAGCGTGGACAATACTGATGATCGGTTGGGCGTTCGCTACAACCGTAAGGCTGTGCTGAATGGCAACAATCAAAGCCGTTTGGCGCAGGCGGCGGAGGCTGCGCTCGTGGCCTGCCAA
>Ga0182024_10007160_pt1 | contig 24143 bp, 12 predicted proteins | sample P32metaG_FD_120480 | JGI IMG/M metagenome (GOLD analysis project Ga0182024, IMG submission 120480) | Permafrost microbial communities from Stordalen Mire, Sweden - P3-2 metaG (Illumina Assembly) | ecosystem: Environmental > Terrestrial > Soil > Wetlands > Permafrost | place: Sweden: Stordalen...
CCCTTCGGGCTGAAGTCCTTTTTGACTGTGGCTTTGTCGCTCGTCGCGGCCAGATCCCTGCGGATATGCCCGCTCCTCGCTTCGCGCCACAGTCGAAAATTCCTTTCAGCAGCAATGTCCATAATTTTTTAACGTGCTGTTAGGCCCCTTTTTGATAAACGCGGCGTTGCACCTCGCGGAAGGTGCTCAAAAACAAATCGTTCTCGGCGATGGTTTTTTGCGCCACCTCCGACACCATGGGGAGCTCGGCAAAATTCAGGACGCAATGGACGCTATGGGCAAACGCTTGCAACGTGTTCAAGCTTTCGAAAGTCGGCCCGACCAAAAAAAAGGTCGCGTAACGCCGCTGGTTCATGGGCAGCGCCTGCACCATGCGCAGGCTGGCGTTGTCAAGCAGATTTCCGCCGGCGAAGTTTTCCTCGATGACTACCACCTGGTAATTGACCTGGTTGTAGCGGGTCTCGAATTGGGGGTGGGTTTCAACAACATGCACCTTGTAACCCATCTCGACCAGGGCGGCCTTCACCGTGGCGAGCGGTTCCGGCGAGGTGATGGCCAGCAAGGCGGGTTGATCATTTGGCCCGATAAAATCAAATTCTTCCATGGCTCACTTCAGCTTCAAGGTTGTGGGAAATTCGGGTGCGGACTTTTTGGGTTCGGGTTTCATTTTCAAATCCGTGCCGCCCAGGCTTTCGCCGCGGGCTTTTTTGATGACATCGATGCCGCGCGAAACGAAGCCCCGCTTGCTCGAATAGTTCAGGGCGGTTTCCTCGGTGATGATGTTGTGTTCGTAAGCCTCGAGGCAGGCCTGGTCGAAATTGCGCCAGCCGAAGGTGTGGTTGGACTCAATGATTTCGTAAAAGCTTTTGCCCTCGGATTCGCCGTGAATTATCGTTTCCTTGGTGCGGAGATTGGCGCCCATGATTTCGAGCAGGGCATAACGCCCGCCCCCAACGCGCGGGACCAGCCGCTGGCTGACCACCCAGCGCAACGTGTCGGCCAGGCGGATGCGCACTTGTTCCTGTTCCTCGGGTTCGAACATGCCGAGGATGCGATTAATCGTCTGGCCGGCGTCAATGGTGTGCAACGTGCTCAAAACCAGGTGGCCGGTTTCAGCCGCGCCCAGGCCGATCTCAACCGTTTCGCGATCGCGCATTTCGCCCACCAGAACCACTTTGGGAGCCTGGCGCAACGCGGCCCTTAGTCCCGCGGCAAAAGTGCTGAAATCACTCCCCATTTCCCGCTGGTTAAAGGTCGATTTATTGTGCGGATGCACGAACTCCACCGGGTCCTCCAACGTAATGATATGGATGGATTTGGTGGCGTTGATTTCGTTCAGGACGGCAGCCAGCGTGGTGGTCTTGCCCGAGCCGGTCGCGCCCGTGACCAGGACCAGACCGGTTTTTTCCAGCGCAAGTTTGCGAAAAATATCCGGCATTTTCAATTGGGCCAGCGTCGGAATCTCCGTGTTGAGCTTGCGCATCACGATGGAAAATTTGCCGCGCTGCGTGAAAACATTGACGCGAAAACGCAACATGTCGCCCACACTGTAAGAGGCGTCGCACGACCCGGTGCGGATCAGGTCTTCGGTCAACCGCGGATTGCCGTTGATCAGGTTCAAGGCAATCATTTCGGTTTGATAAGGAGTCAAATGATCCAGCGGCGGATTGCAGGTCACCGGGATCAGTTCGCCGTTTTGCTCGACTTGCAAGGGGCGGTCCACCGTGAAATTCAAGTCCGAAACCTCCTTGCGCCGGCGGATGACGGTTTCCGTCTGCCGGTCCATTCCCAGCATGGTGGTCAGGATGTAATCAACTTCAGCGCGGCGCATAATTCATGGGGTGGAACAAAAACAGGATCACATTTCATCCTCTTCGGGCGGCTTGGCCAGAAACGGGCGGAATTTCTTCTTGTCAATGCACTTGTCGTAGGCTTCCTCCGGGGAAATGCGTTTCATCTTGAGATGGTCCATGATCGAATCATCCAGGGGCGTGTTGCCGTATTTTTTCCCGACTTGGATCATGCCGGGGATTTGGTGGGTCTTGCCTTCGCGCACCAGGTTGGCCACGGCGGTGTTGAAAATAAGAATCTCCAGCGCGGCCACGCGCCCCTTGCGGTCGATGCGCTTGAAAAGTCCCTGGGCCACGACCCCCTTGAGGGCTTCGGACAAGGTGGCGCGGATTTTGTTTTGTTGTTCGCCCGGAAAAACGTCGATGATGCGGTCCACCGTTTTCGCGGCGCTTTGCGTGTGCAGGGTGCCAAAGACCAGATGCCCCGTGCTCGCGGCGGTCAGGGCCAGTTCAATGGTTTCCAAATCGCGCAATTCGCCGACCAAAATAATGTCCGGATCCTCGCGCAACGCGCCGCGCAAGGCCGAGGCAAACGATTTGGTGTGCAGGCCCACTTCGCGATGGTTGACAAGGCACCCCTTGCTTTCGTGGACGAACTCGATCGGGTCTTCGACGGTGATGATATGGTCTTTGCGGTTTTTATTGGCGTAATCGACGATGGCGGCCAGCGTGGTGGACTTGCCGGAACCGGTCGGCCCGGTGACGACGACCAGGCCCTTGTGCAACATGGCAAATTTCTTGAGGACAGACGGCAGCGGCGCGTCGAACTTTTCAAAATCCTCGAAGGAAAGGACTTTGCTGGGAATCTGGCGAAAGACCGCCGCAATGCCGTATTTTTGCGTGAAGAAATTGGCGCGGAACCGCGAGACATTGGCGATCTCGTATCCGAAATCGACGTCTCCGGTTTCCTCGAACGTTTTGATTTTGTATTCCGGGGCGATCTCGTAGAGCATGATTTTGAGCTGATCATCCTCCAGCGGCGGATAATCGACGCGCGTCAACTCGCCGTTGATGCGCAAGATGGGGGGATTGCCGGACGAGAGATGAAGGTCCGAGGCCTTCTGCTCGAACATAAGATTGAAAAGGGCGTCAATTCTGGCCATAATGTTGCATGGTATCCAACGCGGAAGTTTTAACAAATCTTTCGGAGACTGCAAGCCCCCAATGGATCAGGTTTTTGCGCTGCCTCGTTCCGTTCATCGGCCTTGTCGCGCTGTTTGGCGGTTCGCCCGCCTCCGCTTCGACTCGTATCGGCAACTTTCTGGTGGGCGCTCCTTGCGGCGTTGCCTGGGTGGTCGATGATAGCGCGGCGTTCGTTCTGGACACGGGCGCACCCTATGTCGCCGGAAGCGCCGCCCCCGATGACAGCTACCACGCGCAACGATTCGGGCGTGACGGCGCAAATGTCGTGTTCGAGTGGGGCCGGGTCGGCGACAATATCGTTGGTCGACTCTCAGCCGATAAACAGGTTGCCTTGGATTTGAGTCTGTCGAGCGGATGGCCCGGTTGGAAATCGACCTTTACGATGACGCCCGATGGAGCCAATGGTGTCGCGCAATCCACCAATGGCCAGGTCAAGTGGGCGCTGCGAACGTCTCCCGCGCCGAAGTCCACTTCCACATCGAAGTTGACTTTCCTCATAACTCCCGCCTCGCCTGTCCTTTTCGCGGCCGGGTTAAAACGTCTGCCCGAATTCGCATCGATTGATCAACTCCTCAAAAAAGCCCGCGACAAATATGCGGCCACTCGGCCCCAGGCCTCGGGAGAATTGGGCGACTTTGTTGGCGCGATTGCCGACAACATGAACAACAGCCGCCTTTACAGCTCGGATAACCATCTGGTGGCGCATTCAGTCAGCCGCGGCTGGGGCCAGGGCAATCCAAACACCAATCCTTATTTCTGCTGGGACAGCTTTTTCACGGCGAACCTGGCTGCGGTGGATGATCCCGTGACCGCGCGCAACACCGTTCGGGCGATACTTTCCTATCAGACTCAGGAAGGGTTGGTGCCAAACTTCGCCCACTGGATGGCAGGCTCGAGCACGGATCGGTCCCAGCCGCCAGTGGCTTCGCTGTGCGTTTGGAAGATGCACCAACGGTATCTGCACGATGGAAAATTTTTGGCGGAAATCTACCCGAAGCTCGTCCGCTGGCACGATTGGTGGCTCAAGTCCAGGAATGCCCGGCACGACGGCCTGCTGGAATGGGGCAGCAGCACCGGGGTTTTTCAAGATGCCCAATATGAAACGGGCTGGGACGATAATTTGCACTACGCCGGTGCAGCCATGCGCGGCGCAACCATGGACGCGTATTCAATCGATCTCTCCGCCATGTGGTCGATGGATACAAAATACCTTGCCCTCATCGCCACTTTTCTCGGCCATCAAGGCGATGCCGCGCGGTTTCGCAGCGAACAGGCTGCAATGAACCAGCGCATCAACACCCGTCTCTGGGACGACCGCTTGAACGTCTATTGCAGCCGGTTTTGGGATGACACCAACCAGGGCGCATTCCTGACCCGCCTGACCCCGATGAACTTTTACCCCCTGAGCGCCGGCGCGCCGGACCCGGAACGTGCGCAACGCGTGCTGCAAGTTCTCACGGACCCCAGGAAGTTTTGGGGCCAGTATCTTCTGCCCACCCTGGCCTACGACGATCCGGATTATCACCAGCAGGAATACTGGCGCGGGGACATCTGGGGGCCAGTCAATTATATCGTTTGGCAGGGGATCAAGCAATACGCGTCACCGGAGCAAATTACCGAATATGCGGATCGCAGCATCGCGCTTTTTATGAGGAACTGGCTCACTCAGGGTGTCTGCGCCGAGAACTACCTGAGCACCGACGGCAACTGGAGCCATGACCCTCATTATACCTGGGGCGCGTTGCTGGACCTGATAGGCTTGGAAAGCATTGTTGACGTGGATGATTCCGGCAAGATCGTCTTGAACGGCGTCCAGACCAAAGCCATCACCCTCAAAAACATCCCGCTCCTGGGCCGGACATACGATGTCAAAACAACTCCTGGAAAAGCCGAACTAATCCGAAACGGCAGGGTGATATTGACTGCAAAAGGAACCGTTGTTCGCTCTGCCATCCGATGAGCGGCCTGGTTTCGCAAATACAGGAGGAGATCAGACGCGAGGGGCCGATTTCCTTTGCGCGTTTCATGGAACTGGCGCTTTACGCGCCCGGCTTGGGCTATTACGAACGGCAGCGCGAAATAGGGCGGCGCGGCGATTTTTTCACCAGCGTCAGCGCCGGCCCGTTATTTGGCGAACTCCTGGGATTTCAATTCGCGCAATGGCTGGACCGGGACGGACCTTTGGAAAAATTACAAATCGTCGAGGCCGGAGTGCATGAAGGCGCGCTGGCGGCCGATATTCTTGACTGGATGCGGCGCTGGCGTCCCGACCTCCTGGGCCGCCTGGAATACTGCCTGATCGAGCCATCGCCGGCGCACCGCGCGTGGCAGGAGCAAAAACTGCGCGACTGGCTGCCCAAAATAAAATGGGTGGACGACATCGCCGCAGCCGGTCCGGCGCAGGCCAGCCGGATCATTTTCTGCAATGAATTCCTCGATGCAATGCCCGTGCATCGCCTCGCTTGGAATTTAGCCGGGAAAAACTGGGAGGAATGCCGCGTGGCCTGCCAGAACGGGAAATTTACCTGGCGCCAAGCCGCGCCCCCGCCCGAATTAGCGGGACAATTGCCGGAAATCAGCCCGGAGCTCGCCAAAGTTTTGCCAGCCGGATATGTCATCGAGCATTCCCCCGCCGCCGCGGCGTGGTGGAAAAAAGCCGCAACGACGCTGACTCACGGAAAATTATTGACAATCGACTACGGCCTGACCGCCGAGGAACAATTTCGCCCCGAACGAAGCGAAGGAACTTTGCGCGCCTACACCCGGCATCACACCAGCGGCGCCGTGCTTTACCATCCCGGCGAAACCGACATCACCGCCCACGTCAATTTCTCCGCAATCGAGGCCGCGGGCCGGTCCGCCGGTCTCACGACCGAAGGTCTGATGAGCCAGGGCCAATTTCTGACACAAATCCTGGCGCAAACCGAATCGAAGCCGGGCGGCTTCGAAGCCTGGACACCGTCGCGCACCAAACAATTCCAAACCCTGACCCACCCCGAGCACCTGGGCCGCGCCTTCCGCGCGCTGATCCAATCGCGCTAAGTTTTAAAGAAACCCTCCCTGATTTTCCTTGCGTTTGCGGCGAAAATCCTGTATCAACGCCCGAAATCAGTTTTTGTGGTTCAACGGTTTATTCCCGTTTTGGTTCTTAGTGGCCTCTCCGCAACGGGTGAGAACAAGCCTTAAAACAGACGTTAACGTCCAACATTAAAGGTTATTGAAACGGTTATCATGAATATTTCTCTGCACCCAATTACGCTTGTCAGGCGGCTTCTGGCCTGTGGCCTTGCTTTACTTTGTTTTCACGTCTGCACTAGTGGCACCCGTGCGCAAACCGTGATTTCCACCGTTCCCGAGTGGGTCGCCGGCGGCTATGCATCAATCTCGCAACTTGGAACGGCGGCATCCAACCCCAACAACACTCCCACCGTTGGTGAAACTTTTGTTCCCCCTGCCGGAGCCACCACGCTGAATTCTTTTACGTTCTATCTTCAAAGCCAGGTGCCCGGCTCGCAAATCACTATTCAGGGTGAAGTCTTCGATTGGTTCGGAAGCATGCTTGCCGGCGGCTCAAATCCCGGTCCTGGTTCCGACGAAAGTTATAAAGCCCAGCCCCAGGGAACCTTGCCCGTTGGGACTCCGAGCGGTTCGTTGTACACATCCCTACCTTTCACTTATACAGCCAGCGGCGGTTGGGATGCGGTTACGGTCGCCGTTCCGGGGGTGACTCTCACCCCTGGGAATCCCTACGTCATCGACTTCACGGCGGTTGTCGGCGACGGGACCACGGTCGGAAACGCGGTGTTTGGCAACACATGGGAATACCTCTTTGGAGGCCTTGGAGCTACGGACCAAGGCGGCGGTAATTTCTCCAACCCTCCAGGAAACGAGTTCGGCGCTTGGAATGAGCCGGGCTTTGGGTTCTACGGTGATTTGGCCTTCACCGCCAGTTTTAGCGGCGGGGCCGGTGCGCTGGGCGCCACCTCCCGTTTGGAAGGGCCATTGGCGGGAACAGAGACGGGGTCAGACAGCGTCGTGCTGCCCGCCAGCTTTGCCACCGCCACCTGGACGGCCTCGGTGGATGCGGGGGATTCGTGGTGGTTGTTTCCGCCAACCGGCAACAGCGGCCCGAACGTGATTTTCACGTATGCCGCCAACGTCCCTTCCGATGCCAACGGGAGTTCCACGCGCACCGGCACCATTACCGTTACCAGCGGATTGCAGACGCTCACGTTCACCGTCACCCAAGCCGGTTCAGCTTATGAGCAGGCGCCCGGGCCAGTGACCCCGTTAGCCTCGGGATTGCAAACTCCCTCGGGGGTGGCGGTGGATGTCGCTGGCAATGTCTTTTTTGCCGACTCCGGGAACAACCAGATTTACACATGGGCGCCGCCCAACGGTCCGGTGGCCCCGCTGGTTTCCTCATCCACGTCCACGGGGTTGAGCGCTCCGTCGGGCGTGGCAGTGGATGCCGCGGACAATGTCTATATTGCCGACTCCGGCAATCATGCGATCAAGATGTGGTCGCCGGGCAGCGCCAGCACCCCCTTCGCCACGGCAGTCTCCTTGCCCTCGCAAAGCACTTCCTTGAGCGTAGCGGTGGATGCCGCGGGGAATGTCTATGTGGCCGACGCCATCGCGGGCGCGATCTACGAGTGGACGCCGGGGAACCTTGACACCACCTACAAAACGTTATTCTCGCAGTCCTTTGGATTCTCTCCCGTTGGCATAGCCGTGGACGCCGCGGGCAATATCTATATCGCCAACTCTGACAGCGCCGAGATCGAGGAGTTGAGTCCTGAAAACTCCTTCTCCGCCTTGAGTCTGCCCTTGTTCTCTTCCTTGTCGGGATCCCCTCCCGGCGCATTGGCGGTGGATGGCGCCGGCAATGTCTATATTGTTGACACCGCCAACAACGCGATCGAGGAATGGCCGGCGGCGGCGGGCGGCGGGGCCGCGACGCTGGTTTCCTCGGCCTCGGCCCTGTCGTCGGGATTGAGCACCCCCGCGCCAATGGGCGTGGCGGTGGATGGCGCGGGTAATGTTTATTTTTCCGACAGTGCCAGTGCCAATCTGGCAATCGAAGAACTGCCGTATGCCTGGGTGGATCCGACGCCCAACACCGCAACGGAATCTCCATCCAGCGGGAGCGATTCGTTGCCGCCCGTCCTGCCCACGACGGCAAATTTGAGCGGCCCATTCGCGCCGACCAGTGATCCGACGTCATTTTCATGGCTGAGAATCACCGGCACAAACAACGGCGTGGTGAGTTTTGGCTTTACCGCCAACCCAACCACTTCCATTCGCACGGGACAACTCCACGTGCTTGGCGCGTTCGTGACTGTGGAGCAGGGAGCTGGGACAGGTCCTACCCCCCCGTCAGGTTGCGCTACGCCGCCTTCGGGCATTGTGAACTGGTGGCCGGGCGAAGGCTCGATGACGGACATCGTGGGCGGCGACACCGGCATTGCGGAGGGCATGGATGCCATCGAATTCCCACCGGGCGAAGTCAGCGATGCCTTTAGCTTTGACGGCAACGACTTTCTGACCACGTCCTCACCAGTTAACAACCCGCAAAACTTTACTTTGGAATGCTGGTTTAAAACTACCACGACGCAGGGCGGCGTGCTGATCGGTTTCGCCCAGGACCAATACGATACAGGCGGCGCGTCTGACCGGTTTATTTACATGGATAATAGCGGCTACCTTCGCTTTGGGGTTCTTTATAATAACTTCCCTTACACGCTCGAAACCCCCTTATGGTGCAATGATGGGGTCTGGCATCATGTGGCGGCAACCCACTCTGCCATCGACGGAATCAATTTGTATCTGGATGGAGTTCCGGTGGGGGGGAACACGGGCGTATTCGGCGCCCAAGAGTACAGCGGGTATTGGAGAATTGGCGAGGATAACATTGTGAATTGGCCTGACGGACCGAGCCAGCCCAATTTTAAGGGCTTGATTGACGAAGTTTCCATTTACAACCGCGAGCTTTCCGCCGCCGAAATTCAATCCATTTACATGGCCGGCAACTTGGGGAAGTGCAAGGCCGCATTGGCATCCGGCACGATTGTCTTGGGTGCCAACTCGCGTCTGGAAGGGCCGGGGCCGGGAAGCGACAGCGTCGTTCTGGGCGCCACCTATCCAATCACCTCCTGGACGGCTGCGGTCACGGCAGTCCCGCCTGCAACGTCGCCTCCAACGTGGTTGCATTTGAGCCCGATCTACGAAAGCGGCGCGGGCAGCACGAATCTGGTCTTCACTTATGATCAGAATATGGGTGCCGCCACGCAGGCCGGCAACATCACCATTACGGGACCCAGTGGACAGACCGTTCTCACGGTCACCCAAGCCGGTTCAGCTTATGTGCAGGCTCCCGGCCCGGTGACGCCACTGTTTTCCGCCTCGTTAGATTTGCCCTTGGGATTGACCACGCCCGCAGGCGTGGCGGTGGATGGCGCAGGCAATGTTTATATGGCCGATTCCGGCAACGGCCAGATCGATGAATGGACGGCGGCGAGCGGGCAGGCGACGGTTCTGCTCACGGGATTCAGCAATCCCCAAGGCGTGGCGGTGGACAACCAAGGGGGTTATCTCTATATTGCCGATGCTGGCAATGGCTCTGGCAATGGCGCGATCGATCAGTGGACGCTGGGGAGTACGAGCACCACCTATACCCCGGTCGTCTCGCAGTCCTCGCCGTTGGTTCCCCCAGGATTCGCTCCCACTGCCGTGGCGGTGGATAGCCAGGGCAATGTCTATATTGCCGACTCCGGCACCGGCCAGATCGAGGAGTGGATGCCAGGGACAGGCAGCTTCATCAGCTTGGTTTCCTCCGGTTCGGGATTTAACCATCCCGAAGGCGTGGCGGTGGATGCCGCGGGCAATGTCTATATTGCGGACACCGGCAACAGCCAAGTCGAGGAGTGGAGTCCGGGGACAGGGGGGTTGACAACACTACTCTCTTCGTTCGCGAGCGGCTTTGGATCATTGACCACTCCCTCTGGCGTGGCGGTGAACGCCGCGGGCAATGTGTATGTTGCCGATTCCTACTGGAACGCGATCTTTGTGTGGACGGCGGCAACGGGACAGACGAGCCAACTAATTCCCTCCGTCCCATTCCCGGCCCCAACAATGTTCAGCCCCTTTGGCGTGGCGGTGGATGGCGCAGGCGATGTCTATATGGCCGACACGGGCAACTTGGCCGTTGAAGAACTGCCTTATGCGTTTGTGAATCCCACCCCCACCGGCGTGCCCATGAGCGGGGGCAGTGGCTTCACCTTGCCGCCCGTCCTGCCGCCATCTGTCAACTTAAATATGTCGGGACCATTCGCGCCCACTTTCACTGCCGGGGGATCGACGTTGTCGCCGACCATCACCAGCACCGCAGGCGGGGTGGTGTCGTTTAACCTTTCCCAGCCCAACAACACCGGTTTCGCGCAGACGGGCAACTTCACCGTGCTCGGCGAATACGTCCCGGTGACGCAGGCGGCCGTCTCTGGGTCGCCAACGGCCTTTTCAGGTTTGAACGCCACTCCGTCCATCAACCAGGGCGCAACCCACCTCATCCTCGGCGGCACGGTCACCGGCGCAGGTGCCCAGCAAATGGGGGAGCCGATTTCTGTCACTATTGATGGCAACACGCAGACGACCAGCATCAACGACAATTCCGGCGACTTTTCCTTCAGTTATAATCCCTCCACCATATCCACCAGTGCCACCATCACGTATTCGTATCCCGGCGATCTCACGTTAAATGGCACAAGCGATTCCAGCACCACACTGACGGTGAACCAGGTGCAAATTATTGCAACGCAACTCATCCTCGTATTTCCGGGCGAAACTTTCACCCCCCCTCCGGGTGTCGGCAAGACGGGTACGCCCTTTCAGCAGGTAAAGGATATCCCGGTTTTCCCCGTCTCCGTCTATGCGGTAGACGCGAACTACAACGTGGATACAACAGCGAGGACAGTGAACATCACTTCTGCCACCGACGGCACTTTTCAGCCGGCTCCTGTCAATCTCACGGGCGGGAGCGCGCCGTTCCCTGTGACGTTTGGCACGGCAGGCACGGCGGAGACTGTGACGGCAACGGACTCGGTCAATCCGCAGATAACCGGCACCAGCTCCGACATCACGGTAACTCTGCCAGTAGTCCATTTTGCGATATCGATATCATCCAGCGGGACGCCGACAGCGGGGACTGCCTTCCCCATTACGATCATGGCACAGGGTATAAGCGGCCAGACAGTGACGAGCTTTAACGGGACGGTGAACTTGACCACCATGGCCGGCACCATTACGCCTGCGATCTCCGGCCAGTTTAGCGCTGGTGTGCTTTCACAGAGCGTAATAGTGAGCCTGGCGGGAACAGAGACCATCACGGCTACCAGCAGCGGCGGCCAGAACGGCAGTGCCTCCTTCACGGTTAATGCGGGCGCAGCCACCCAACTGGTGTTTAGTTCGCCGGTGACGACAATGGCGGGGGTGGCATCGGGCAGCATCACGGTGCAGCAGCAGGACCAGTATGGCAACCCGAACATGACGGATCCGGACCGGATCGTGACGCTATCCAGCACATCGAGCGGCACGGTAACGTTCAATCCCACTTCATTGACGATTGCCAACGGATCGAGCAGCCAAAGTTTCACCTATTCGGACACGCTGGCGGGAAACCCGGTTATAACAGCGGCCAGCACATCGCCGACAACGATCACTTCGGCTACGCAGCAGGAGACGGTCAACGCCGGGCCCGCAGTGCACATCGCTTGGGTGTTGCCGGGATTCAGTGTCGTACCAGGCCACGGCAATGAGATAACTGGCTTTCCCCTACCAGAGCAGTCTGGGTTGCCGTTTTCGGCCACCGTCGAATCGATTGATGCGAATGGCAACCCGGTTGGCATCCCCGACCCGACCGTGATGATTCAATGCGACGACTCGTCCGCCACCTTTCCAAGCTCTGTGACCCTCGGGACGGACGGAATTTCACAACCGTTCACTGTGATTTTGAACGCGATCCGCACGACGGACCTTACAGCATCAGGCACAATCGGAAACATGGGGGTGAATTACATCGCCTCCGTTCCTGTGATTGCCGATGCTTCAAAACTGCTCATCGTGTTGCCAGGCGAATCCTTCACGCCAGGCAGCCCCAAAACCGGGACACCCACTCCGGTGGCGGCCGGGAGTACTGTCAATGGCACCGTTTACGTGGTGAACCCGAATAACCAGGTGATCCCAGCCGGCCCCGGCTCGATGGACACGGTCACCATAGAATGCAACGTTTCAAACCCCTCAGGGAACACCGAGTTTGTGTCAACTGTGAATCTCACCGCCGGGATGGGACCGTTCCAAGTGATATTTAACACGGTGGGCAAGGGCTTGGTGACAGCAACGAGTTCCCCTGATAACTTGGCCGGCTCCAGCGCCCCGTTTCTGGTCAATGCATCGGACGTGGCTCTCCTGGTTTCCACTTTCTATTTGCCTGGGTCTGGCGGATATGTGGGCGGAATTACGGAAGTGACCTCCGGCGGAGTGGTTTCGCCGCTGGTGACCAGCCTCTTGTTCGCCGAGCCGTCCGGACTGGCCTTCGACAGCGCCGGCAACCTCTATGCGGCTGATAGCGTCATGAACACTATTTCGCAAATCACGCCTCCCAACTTGAACGTTTCCCCCAGCTTGAAGGTGGTGCCGTTTGTCACCGCGACGGAGGGCCTAAATATGCCTGCCGGCTTGGCCTTCAATTCCCCCTACCTCTATGTTGCCAACGACTATTTCACCCGCCAGGGAAACCAGAGCTATGTTTCAATGGTCGCCGCTGAAGGGGGCAGCACCTCGAAGTTCCCGCCGTCGTATTCCGGATTCTACCTCCCGGCAGGAATGGCCTTCGACAGCGCTGGCAACCTTTATGCGGTAAATAACGGAAACTTCACGATTTCAAAAGTGACCCCGGGGGGCGTGGCTTCGACGTATGTCAACAATAGCTTGTTGAACACATGCTACGGGCTGGCAATTGACAGCTCCGGCAACGTCTATACGGTAGGCGCCAACGGGATTATTAAAATAGCGCCCACCACCCCGCCCACCGTCTCGACGTTTGTCAGCGAAAGCAGCTTGATGAACGACGGGTGCGTCGGGCTGGCCTTCGACAGCGCCGGCAACCTCTATGTGGCAGATCAACTCCGCGGTAAGATTTTTGAAATCCCGCCCGATGGCAGCGGTGTCTTCACGCTGGCCAGCCTCGGGATGGCCGGCATTGGGAATATCATCCCGACATATATGATCGCGGCCCAGACGCCAACCATTACTTGTCCGGGAAACCTGAACTGCGTCGCTGGCCAATCTTTGGACTTCGCGCCCCAAGTAATGGTCACAGGCTATCCCGCGCCCACCGCGCCCAACACCGTGACTTACCAGTTCAATGGCGGGATCATTCCGTCGCCCTACGAATTCCCGGCCTCCGGCACCGTCATTTGCACGGCCGCCAATGTCGCCGGCTCGGCCACCTGCAGCTTCAATGTCAATGTGATCACCCCCACCCAACTGGTGTTCACAGCACTGCCAACCTCGGGAGCGGTAGCGGGGACGCCCTTCAGCGTAACGGTGCAAGCCGAGGATGATAATGGCGACCCAGCCGGCCCGGCCACATCCACCACGGTCATCCTGACCGCCTCGGGCGGAGGGACACTGAGCGGCACAACCATGGAGACCATCGGAACAGATGGCCAAACGATTTTCACGCCAGTTTATTATTCCAAGTCGGACACCATGCAATTGACCGCCACTGCCACAGGCTTGAGGCCTGCCATCAGCGGCAACATCAGCTTTTCGCCGGGTGCGGCCAGCGCGGCAAATTCAACCATCAGCCCGCCCACCATCGTCATGACCGCCGACGGCACCAGCACACAGACCATCGCCGTCCAAGCCCTTGACGCGAACAACAATTTGACCACCGGCGGCGCGACCGTAGTTTTGACCCTGACCGGCGGCGGCACGTTGAGCGGCGGGACGGATAATGGCAACGGCACATACACCGCGACGTATATTGGCGGCGGCACTTACACGGCAACGCTCACTGCACCGACCGTCGCAGGCTCTGCAACTGTAACGGTCGCTTTGAACACCGCTTCGGTTGGCACTGTTTCGGTAAACTATGCCCCCGGCGCCCCGGCCTACCTCCAAGTCCTTTTACCGGGTGAAACCGCCGTGCCGGGCACCACCTCGGGCAAAACGGGGACGCCCACAGCGCGGACGGCCGGTATCCAGTTTAACGTTACGGTCAACGCGGTGGACGCGAACTACAACCTGGTCAACACGTTGACGGGACTGACGGGGATCATCCCGAGCGATACCCTAGCGAGTGTGTCGGGACCCACGCATCTCTCAGGCGGGCAAGCGACGTTCCAAGTGACGTTTAGATCGTTGGGCTTGCAGTCGGTGTCGGCAACGGACACGCCCGATGGCGGCTTGACTGGTCCTAGCGCCCAAGTTCAAGTTAATAGGCCCCCGTTTCTTTACGTGTCTACCAGCAGCGGGATTTCGGAAGTCAGCATCCAGGGAGTTGTCTCGTCGTTTATCAGCGCCACGCCGGGCCAGCAGTTTAAAGGACTGGCTCTCGATACTGCCGGCAACCTCTATGTTGCCGACAGCGGCAACGACGTGATTGTGAAAATCACGCCCGGCGGAGCGGTTTCGCCTTATGTCACTCTGTCTCAAACTCTGAGCGAGGCTTCGGGGGGCTTGGCCTTCGACAACGCCGGCAACCTCTATATCGGGACTGGCGCCTCGGGTCTTCTGGAGGTCGCCCCCGGCGGCGGGAATGGGAGCGTCTCGTATTTCCCCACCATGGCCGAGCTGGCCAATTCGCAGTTTGGCGCGCTCGGCAGCGGGGGCCTAGCCTTTGACAGCGCCGGCAACCTCTATGTCGCCGGTAGCGGCACAGTTGCACAAGTCACGCCCGCCGGGGTCGCCACGACGTATGCCAGCAGCGGCTTATTGCAAAATTCCCAAGGCGTGGCCTTCGACAGCTCTGGCAACCTCTATGTTGCAAACTATGTTGGAGGAAATAATGGCACGATTTCGGAAGTCACTTCGGGAGGCACCACTGCGGCACCCACCGTCACGACGTATGCCAGCAGCAGCTTTTTGCAAGGCGCCCAAGGGCTGGCCTTCGGCGGCGGCGGCAACCTCTATGTTGTAAATCCAATGGCCGGTACGATTGTGCAAATCACGCCCGGCGGGACTGTCTTGCAGTCGCCGTTTGCAAGCGGGTTAGATTACCCTCAGTTTTTGCTCGTCGTGCCGCCGGCGTACCTCCAAGTCACGGCGGAGCCCGGGATGACGATGGCCGGGCAGGTAGTCAGCGTCACCGTCAACGCGGTGGATCCGTCCGGAAACCCGTACACCACGGCGTCACCGACCTTGGAAATCACTTCCACCGACCCTAATGCCGTCTTTACTCCGTCCGACTCTGCGCCGCTCTCAGTCGGGCAAGCGACGTTCGATGTGATGTTTAAGACGGCGGGCAATCAGAGCGTGACGGTGAGTGACTCGACTTCATTCGATCCCTTGTCGTCCGGCACCGCCCCGGTCACCGTCGTCGCCAGCGCCCCGTCGCAGCTCCAAGTCCTATGGCCGGGCGAAACTCCCGCGCCCGGCACGCAATCAGGTGAAACGGGGGCGCCCACCGCGCACGTAGCCGACGGTACGCCGGTCAGCGTGATTGTCAACGCGGTGGACCAGTACTTCAACCCGGTCAACACGTTGGGGGGGCTGACGGGGATTACTTCGAGCGACCCCTACGCGATTTTGTCGGCCCCCAAGCCGCTGGACGGCGGGACCGCGACGTTCGATGTGACGTTTAACACAGCGACGTCAGGCCCGCAGACGGTGACGGCACTGGACACGCCCGACGGCGGCTTGACTGGCATGAGCGTCCCGGTTCAGGTCAATACGTCGGCCACGGTTCTTTTCGTTTCCACCGCCGCAGGGATTTCAAAAGTCACCTCCGACGGCACTGTCTCGTCGTTCGTCAGCGGCACGTTGTTCGGCCGGCCTTCCGGATTGGCCTTTGGCGGATCGGGCAATCTCTATGCCAATGGCAACAACTCGATTTTGGAAGTCATGCCCGGCGGAAATCTCTCACCTTACGTCAACGGCTTGAGCTCTTTTGGCGGCTTGGCCTTTGACAGCGCCGGCAACCTCTATGTCGCGGATAACAGCACCGTTCTTTCGGAGGTCGCCCCCGGCGGCGGGAATGGGAGCGTCTCGTATTTCCCCACCATGGCCGAGCAGGCCAATTCGCAGTTTGTTGCGTTAGGCAACGGGGGCCTAGCCTTTGACAGCGCCGGCAACCTCTATGTGGCCAATCCCGGCAACAACACGATTGCGCAAGTCACGCCCGCCGGGGTCGCCACGACATTTGTTCCCAACGGGCTCAATCACCCTGAAGGCCTGGCTTTCGACAGCGCCGGCAACCTTTATGTCGCGAATGGCAACGGGACGATTTCGAAAGTCACGATGCCAGCGGGCACCACCGTCACGACATATGCCAGCAGCAGCTTGATGCAAGGCTCCCAAGGGCTGGCCTTCGACAGCGCCGGCAACCTCTATGTTGTAAATCCAATGGCCGGTCCAACGGCCGGTACGATTTCGGCAATCCCGCCCGGTGGGACGCCGGTCACGACGTTTGCCAGCGGGTTGAATAACCCGCAATTTGTGGTCGCGGCCCAAACGCCGACCATCACTGCTCCGGCAAACATCATAACCGGTCCGTGTGCCGCGTCGTCGGTTCAATTCGCGGCGACGGCCACGGGATACCCGAACCCGGCCATCACTTACTCAGTGAATGGCAGTCCCATTAACTCTGGCACCTCGTTCTCGCTGGGGCAAACCACCGTCACTTGCACGGCCGTCAACATCGCCGGCACACAAAGCTGCACCTTCACCGTTGACATTGACCCCATGAATAGTCCCGGCTCGCCGACGGCCGGCCCCAATGTTCTGGCCGTCACCGCAGGCCAAACGGTTTCAGTGCCGGTGGCCGCATTGCTTCAGAGTGCTTCATCACCCAGCGGCGGAGCATTGAGCATCTCCAGTTTCACCCCCACCATGACCGGGGCCGGCGGCACAGTCGCCGTGAGCGGCGCGATGGGCAGTCAGGTGCTGACTTACACAGCGCCGGCCAGTTCGACTCCCACTACCGATACGATTAATTATTTTTTGAGCGACGGCTGCGGGATGGCGCCGGAAACCATCACCGTAAATGTCGGAACATCGGCGTCGCCTCCTACGGTCATGCAGACAGTATCAAAGGGACAAACGGCAACCGTGTCCGCGCCGTCCACTTCCACGCAGGGCGGGGTTGCGGCAACATTGAATAATAACGGTGGCAGCCAAACCGTAACCGTTTCTGCCCAGACCTACACCGATGATCCCGTGTCGGCAAACTTCGGGTTCGGCCCGGGCACGACTTATTTGGACCTCAAAGCCTCGGGTGCGACGACGAGTGATTCCATGACGGCGTATTTCTCCTACCCGGCGACCGGCACGGCTGCCACCACGGCCCCGACGTTGATGTATTTTAACAGCGTCGGCGCTGATTGGGAAACCGTTTACAGCGACATGCCGCCGCCCCAACTTCCTCCCGTGAGTCTCCAAAATGGCGCCTGGCAGTACACCGTCATAATTGATGACTTTAGCACGCCGACAATTACGCAATTGACCGGCACAGTGTTCGCGCTGGCCACACCTGCGCCGATTCTGAGCATCTCGCAATCGGGCAACAATGCGATTATTTCGTGGCCCGCGCCTTCGACCGGTTATATCCTGCAAACCAGTGGGACTTTGGCGAATCCCACCTGGTTGCCTTACACGGGGATGACTAACGTCACCGGTGATGGAACAAGCAACTACGTAACCATTACGCCGGCCACGGGAAGTTTATTTTTCATCCTGGCCGCTCCTTGAAATACCGGAAGCAACGTCCAGAATCCAAAAAGAGCTACATGTTGCCGTTGTGTAGCTTTTCATGTTGCCGGTTGAGTCCTTGACTGTAAGGATTTGTTGCCCCGAACTACTTTCGGGATTGCCGATTTTCCGGACCAATGTATGAAGTGGGAGAGTGACGAGTGGGGAGTTGAGAGCAGGCTTTTCATTCGTAAACACTTTCTTTTCAACATGTTGAGACTGTTGTCCTGACAAAAAGCGGAGAGATTTACGGTTTTTGCCTGCCATCGATGTCATCTCCGAATTTCCAGATCATTCATGCTTATAAGTCAGAGGATCGTGCGCTGACTCAATCGCGTGAGTAGGGGTTCGGCGAGTCCGTCAACTCCGGACCGCTGAACTGTGAGCCTGGACGGTCGCTGTCCGATCCCATGCCAAAACGCGGGAAGGCTTTGAGCGAGAAGGTGAGCGCAACGGTGAAGTCGGTGGGCTGCCCCGGCCCTTCGGTGACGCGAAACATCAGGGACGCCGTCCAACTGCGCAGGTCGCGGTAGATGGAATACACTTGCTGCTGCAGGCCGCCGTACTGGGCTTCATATTGTTCGAGAATGTGGAGGCCCCAGTTTTCGTTCATCCGATAATAAAAGCTGGCGGTGATGAGATTGTGGCCGGGCAGATTTTCTCCGGGGTAGGTGAGAAACTCCGGATCGTTGTTGATCAGGTAGTCGTAACTGAGGGCGAGGCTCCAGGTGGTTGACGGTTGAATGGTGACGCGCTCGATGGCTTCGCGCCAGCGATTGCTGACCATGTCGTAGCGGGTCGAGGAATTCAAAGTCAGCCAGGTGCGTGGACGAAAATCCAAATCCGAATACATATCGCCCCATGGTTTGTTGGTGCCGGGCTGCAGGTTCCAATCGGTGTAAACCGCCCAATTGACCAGGTCCTGGATGCCGCTGGCGCGCTTGGTTTGCAGTTTATTGCGCAGCATCAGGCGCACCACATCCATTTCGCCAATGGAATCAATATCGTTGTAATCCGGAAAATCAATCGGCAGCAAACCCAGGTTGGGCGACTGGTAATCAAATTGCGGTAGTTGACTGGGCGACCGGGTGGGCGCGGGCAAATAGGCGTAGTCCACTTCCGGCGAGATGATGTGACGCAATTCATGCACATCCAGCAGGCTGTTATCCACGTCCGGATAAACTCGGGACGCTTTGAAATCGACATCAATGCCGGTATTGAAGACGCCGCGCACTTGTTCGTTGGTGTGAATGGCCGGGCCGTCCACGTCGCTGTAATAGGTCAGACGCCCGCCAACGTTCGGCGTGACATTGAGCCAGCCAAAAAGAGTTTCCGGCAATGTGAACTGATGGAAGGTGTCCGCGCGCGCGGCCGAGTAATTCGACGGCGGAATATTGGTGGTGCGCGTGGGCATTAAAAAAACACCGTTGGGATTGAGGGTGTAATTGGTCAAATAATAAAGCGAGTTGGTGCTGGAAAAGAGCCTTTCGAAATAGCCCACTGAGCTTTCGCTTTCATAATAAAGCGGCGTGTCACCCACTTGCTGGCGCAGGCCGGATAATTTGATGTCCGGCAGACGTTCCACCGTTTCAAAGAAATCAACCAGTTGGGGCTGGACCAGGACGTTCAATGTGTAATTGCGCCATAGTTGACTGGCCTCGGCAAAGGAAGCGGGTTCTATATTTGTGTTAAACTCGCCCTCAAAAAAATCGCGCAGGACCAGCGGATCACTTTGATAATTGGCTATCGCCTTGATCGTCAGGTTGGTGGTGGGGTGGACGACATAATCAAAAGCCAGGCGCTGGCGGTTTTCTTTCAAGTCCGGCACATTGCCGAGGCCATCGGCGCCGGGCTTCTGGTCGTCGGCGTAATAATAGCGGAAGGCGGCCTCGCCCCAACTTCCCAGATGCAGGGCGAGATCCGGTCCGGCTGCGACACCGCGAGTTTCGCGCACGTCGAGGTGTACTGTTCCATCCAGGATGCCGTTTCCGTACCAATTGTAGGCGCTCAACAAGTAAGGGCCGAAAATACTCCGGTAGCCCGGCTCGAATTCCCAATTGTTCGGATGCTGCCCCAGGGAACGTTTGTAATAGGGGAAATAAAAGACAGGCGCCCGGCCCCAATAGAGAGTCGCGTGATGCGCCTCAAAATATTGCCCCGGCGCGATGGTGATGCTCTTGGCCCGAATCGTGTAAGCCGGCCGGGAAGAATCGTCCGTGGTAATGACCGCATTGGTCGCGGTATAGACATTATTGCTCGCGCCGGTCAGGTGGCTGCCGGCCAGGCTGAAAGGCTCCTGGATCGACTTGAAGGTGTCCGCGCGAACTTCGCCCGTCTTGAAATTATAAATGAAGTTGGTGCCGCGCCAGATATGGCCGTGGTCCAGAATCGTCACATCCCCCTCCGCCACCACCTCGCCATTGAGATCGTTCTCCATCCCCTTGTCCATCGTGACCATGCTGGTGTCATTGGTGAGGAGGGCGCCGTGCGTGAAGTAATTCGTGTTGCCGATGGATTCCCACTGGCTCTGACGGGTGGAACCTTGAATTGTCCAGGGCGGGCTTTGCTGTGCTTGACAGACAAAAGCCAGGGCGAGGAGCAAAAAAATTGCGCTCAGCAGACGCCGTTCATTCATTAATCGCGCAAAGCTAAACAAAAGGCAGGGACACTGCCAAGGGAGATTTGTAGAAAACTTGCGCCGCCTCTTGCTGTCGGAGGTGCGTCAATGTTGCTGACAGGCCGCGTTCGCGTCGGGCTTAAACCCCTTTACCCCGGAACTCGACCTCGGTGAAGCCCAATTGCTGGAGCAACCCTGTCAACTCGACCTTGGCTCGCTCGGTGGCATCGTTCAGAATTCCATTTTTGGAAGCGGCCTCGCGCAGATACTCGACAGCCTGCATGCGGGCGTTTTGCTCCAAATCCTTGTCAAACGTACGCAACAGACCGGTGGAACGCTCCACCACCTCGGAGCGGCGATCATCCAGATACACATCCGTAATGCGCGGCGGCGGCAGGCCCACGCGGATTTTCTTGCCCGTAACCTCAATGTCGCCCGCCTGCAGCATACTCAAGTCGATGCCCGCCTTGACCACGCCATGAGCCACGAACAGGACGCGATTATCCCCGTACCATTTGGCGTCGTCGTAAATGACGACCTTTTCCAGGACATATTTGACTGTGACGAGATGGTTTAGATTTTGCACTTGAATCAGGAGCGTGGCGGAATTGGCGGCGCCTCCCAACGGCCACAAGCGACGACCCACCATGCCGACGAGCAAGCCCAGGGCAAAAATCATGACAAAGGCGGCCAAAGCGAGTAACGCTTTCTTCAACATAAAGGCAGTGTAAAGGCTGGGGCGTAGCCGCAAAAGAGAAAACCGGCGGCGACTTAGTCGTCGCGGAGCTTGGACTTCGAAAACGAATTGACCACCGTCACACCGGTGTTGCGGAAGCCCTCTTCGTCCCGGCTAATGACAGTCAAACTATGGACCAGCGCGGTGGCGGCCAAAAAAGCATCAAGAACCGGAACTGGCCGCTGCAATCCCAGCCTGCCCCATTGGTCCGCCACCTGTTCGTCAACCGGCAAGAGCCGGTCGGCAAATTCGGTGGCAACCCAGCGCAGCCACTTCTCCAACGCCCGCGCTTGAACCGGGTCGCGGAGCCGAATCCGCTCGATTCCCTGTCGTATTTCGCCCAGCACCAGCACGCTGATAAACAATTCCTCCTCGGCGGTCTCTTCAAACCATTGCCGAACTCCAACGTCACAACGCTGCTCCTTGCGCAGCTCGCTCAGGACGTTGGTATCCAGCAGGCAACCTCTCATAGCTGAATCGGCCGCCCGATCTGCGGACCGCGTTCGAAATCCTTATCTTTGCCAACATTGGGCATGGCTAGGAGCGCTTTCTTGAACGACGTTCTCTTGCTGGACTTTCCGAGTAACGACTTCCGCAGGATGCGCCGATGTTCCTCCTCCATCGAAACCCCATGTGCCCCCGCTTGTTGTTTCAGCTTCTTGACGACCTTTTCTTCGATTTGTCTGACAATTAGTTGTGGCATATCTCATTCACTTCAGTTCTGCTATCAATGCTAGCACAAGTCGATCCAGAAGGAAAAGAATAAGTTTCTGCGCCCTTCGGATTCGCACGGCAGCCGCGCCAACCAAGCGATTTCCGCCGGGATGGACAATGGGCCGGGACTTCTATAGCGTGGCGGCGCATGAGCACGTCCTCCGATCAGTGCCCCTCGCGCGTTACCTCCATCGATGCCGCGCGCGGGCTTGTCATGTTCACCATGATCTTTGTCAACGACATTGCCGGAGTGTCGCACCGGGTGGTCCCGGATTGGCTGCGCCACTTCAAGGGACGCAGCGGGATGACGTTTGTTGACCTGGTTTTTCCGGCGTTTCTTTTCATTGTTGGCATGTCCATCCCGTCGGCGCTTGGCCGGCGTTTGCAGGCCGGCGAGCCTCTGTGGAAAACATTGCTCCACGTCATTACCCGCACGCTTTCCTTGTTGCTCATCGGCGTCCTCATGGTCAACGACGAAGAATCGCCGGGCCCTGATATGGCTGGACTCTCGCCCGATCTTTGGGCTGTGCTGATGTATTTTTGCGCCATTCTCGCCTTCTGCTCCATTTCGCCGACGGCCCGCATCGATCCAACTCCCGAAAGCAAAAGGCGGTGGCGATGGATATCCAGGCTGCTGCGCAGCGCAGGATTGGCCGGATTGCTGGCGCTCGCCTTCATGTTCCGCGGCGACAAGGGCCAGCGCATCATTAGTCTTTCGCCGTTTGTCATCCACACTTCCTGGTTCGGAATTCTCGGGCTGATCGCCTGGGCCTACCTGGTGGGTTCGATGGTTTATCTGGTGTTTCGATCCAATCCGGTTGCGCTGCTGGGCTGCATGGTGTTGCTGCTGGCCCTTTATCCAGCGGACAGATCGGGGGCCTTCGATGGTTTTTGGCTCAACCGATATGTCGGCATCGGCGAAATGTTGGGCGCGCACCCCGCCATCACCGTCGCCGGGTTGATCCTGGCCTCGATCCTGCCGCCATCTGGAAAACTAGGATTGACGGCTACGCTGCGCTTCACGGGCTGGTTCGCTCTCGGCTGCGCCGGCGCCGCCTTATTGCTCGAACGGCTTTATGGCATCAACAAAAACGAGGCGACGCCTTCCTGGTGTCTCTGGGCTTGCGCCGCGACTGCGTTGATCTGGCTGGTTTTCCACGTTCTCTCCGACATTGGCCCCATTCATCCGATCGCCAAAATCTTCGCTCTGGCCGGCCGGAACGTATTGTTGGCGTATTTGCTTTCGGAAATGCTGCCGTCCGCCCTCGCTCTGACTGGATTGGATGAATGGTATGATAAAGTGGGCGAACTAGGGCTGACGGCGGCAATCGCGCGTTCCGCTGGGCTCGGCATCATCTTGCTCGCGGCGACAGTCGGTTTGAACCGCATCGGCTTCCGTCTCAAGATATAAGAGCGGCTTGTTTAGAACGACGTCACAATGGTCTGTTTATTGGTATAGAACGAGTTAAGGGGCTGGCCAAGGCTGACCGTTTTCAAAGGACCGAACGACCATACGATCGCTTCTTTCGGCGCCATCAAAGGGCCCGGCGGGTTGGGATTTTCCAATTGGTACATTTCGTCCAGGGTCGCGTCATAGCATTTGTGATCGTAATTTAAATCCAATGTATTGATATAAGGGCTTCCCCACGGATCGCGCAGAATGTTGTCCGGGCCGATCCCCGGGGAATTTGTGTCCGGCGCGACTTTGGCGGTAAAGAAGGGCGAAAAGGGGTCGAAGGGGTCGGTTCCTAGCATTCTAGCATTTTGATTGTCGGGATTCATAGAGCCTCCGGTTGATGGATTTCCAGGAGCCCATGGCCAGTTGCCCGCAAATCCATTTGAGCGGCATCGTCGTTTCCTGGCGCAGCCGCCGGGCCAATGCCATCTTGATCGGGTCGCCTTTGCGTCGGAAGGCAAGATCGGATTCTTTCCACCCCGCCTTCTTCAATCCCGCTACCACCATTCGCAGAGCTTTATCCTCTTCACTTTCCCGCCGCTCTTGGCCGTAGTGGTGCTGCCCCATTTGCTGGCTGGCTTGGAGCAGCAGCTCGCGGCCAAACGCATCCTCCCCATAGCACCAGCCACGCCGAATCTTTCGATATTCGCCGATTACTTC
>Ga0182024_10007161_pt1 | contig 24142 bp, 23 predicted proteins | sample P32metaG_FD_120480 | JGI IMG/M metagenome (GOLD analysis project Ga0182024, IMG submission 120480) | Permafrost microbial communities from Stordalen Mire, Sweden - P3-2 metaG (Illumina Assembly) | ecosystem: Environmental > Terrestrial > Soil > Wetlands > Permafrost | place: Sweden: Stordalen...
CCCGGTTCCTGGTCGCCCGACGGGAAAGTTCTGGCTTATGCCATCTTAGACTCTCATACGGGATATGATATTTGGACCCTCACGCCCAGCGACCACAAGACGCAGATTTTTCTGCAGACAAAGTTCAATGAGAGTGCGCCACAATTTTCTCCCGACGGGCGCTGGCTCGCGTATTCGTCGGATGAATCGGGCCGCTTTGAAATCTACGTGGTGCCGTATCCCGGCCCTGGAGGAAAGTGGCAAATTTCAAGTGACGGCGGCCGGGAACCCCTGTGGAATCGCAATGGGCGCGAACTGTTCTTCCGAAATGGAAACAAGATGATGGCCGCGCCGATCAATACGCAACAGGGTTTTTCCGCGGGCACTCCGAAGATGCTCTTCCAGGGCCAATATGTGACGCTCGCTAATTCCACCCCCAATTACGACGTGACCGCCGACGGCCAGAAATTCCTGATGCTGAAAACCACGGCGCCGCCCGCGCAGATCAACGTGGTGGTGAACTGGTTTGAAGAATTGAAGCAAAAAGTTCCTGCAGGGAAAAAGTAATTTCGTTTGCGTTCGACCTCACGGCCTAAATTTCCGCGCCTTGCCCCCATTTCTCATGGAATTGCATGTTTCCTGGGAACGCCAATCTCCTGATTGGCGCGCGGCAAATCGCCAATCAGGAGATTGGCGTTCCCAAGTGAAGGTCAGGCTAGATCAGTGGCCGCTCGGTGCATTTTGCGAAGCGCGAAACCATTCCCATGTGCGTTTCAAGCCTTCTTCAAATGAGATGCGCGGGTGAAAGCCGATAGCTTCTTTTGCCAGGCTGATGTCTGCCTGCGAGTCGCGGATGTCTCCTTCGCGCGGTTCAGCGTGTTTTGCACGCGCGAGGCGGCCAGTGATTTTTTCGAGCAGCGCGAGCGTTTGGTTTAGTGTGTAGCGATTTCCCGTGCCGATGTTGATGGCCAGGCCGGGCGCGGTTTTTGATTCGGCGGCCAGTAAAATTGCATCGACCACATTTTCCACGAAGACGAAGTCGCGCGATTGCTCGCCGTCGCCGTAGATGGTGGGTTGCGTTGCGCTCAGCAGGGCTGCGTTAAACAGCGACAGAACGCCGGAATACGGCGAACCGGGATCCTGCCTCGGGCCGAACACGTTGAAATAGCGCAGGGCCACAAACTCAAGGCCGTACAAATCCTGGAACACGCGGCCATAGGCTTCGCCTATTTGTTTGGAAAGGCCATAGGGGGAAATCGGCCCCAGCTCGGCATTTTCGCGAATCGGAAGGACGGCGGTTTTTCCGTAGACTGCGCAGGAGCTTGCGAACACCACGCGCTTTACGTCGGCGTCGCGCGCGGCCACCAGAACGTTCAGCGTTCCGTTTACGTTGATGAGATTAGTTTCGATGGGGTCTTTCACGGAGCGCGGCACGGACGTTTGCGCCGCGAGGTGGATCACGCAGTCCGCGCCGAGGCACGCTTCGCGCAACGCGTCCAGATCGGCGATGCTCTCTCTCGTGAATTTGATTGTTGAACTTACTTGAGCGAGGTTTTCGATTTTTCCGGTGGACAAATCATCCAGCACCACGACGTCGTGGCAGCGGCGCACCAACTCATCCACTGTGTGTGAGCCGATAAAGCCTGCTCCTCCAGTTACCAGAAAGCGCATCTTTGTTCCCACATTTGTAGGACAGCCACTCTTGGCTGTCCAGTTAAGTATCGGCAGCGCATCAGAGGACAGCCAGGAGTGGCTGTCCTACCGAACCATTCGTCCCTGATGCCTTGCATCTAAACAGCAGGCTCGACACAACTGGTCTCCGGGCCTGTTTTTCTGTACCCTGAATGGAGAGTGCCCGCTGTGCGGATTCACCGCGCCAGGGTGTCTAAGTTAGCATGAGGGAAAGGGCCGGCGCGACGTGACTTCACCGCTCCGAAGCAATTCAAGGTTGAAAATGGGCCAAACGAACCTTCGCAAAGTTTCGGCTGTGTCACTCCTGGCGGTGCTGCTGGCTTGCGCGTCCATGGGACTCGCGCAGCAACCCACGCCATCCAAAAAGCGAGCCAAACCTCCGGCGGCTCCCGCTGCTCCCGTTGCGGCAGCGGTTCCATTTCATTCAGGAGAAATTCTGGAATATCGTGTGTTGCTCTCCAAGTACGCGCTGAATGCGGCCAAGATTGAAACATCAATTGTGGAGCAGCGCAATTTCTTTGGGCGTCCCGCCTGGCATTTTCGCGCCGTGGCGCACACTGTGGATACCACGCGCTCGCTTTTTGCCATTGACGACGAATTCGACTCCTACGCTTCCGTTGCCAACTTATTTTCGCTGCAATTCGAAATGTATTTGCACGAACAGGGTAAGGCACAAACGAATTTGTTGCGCATGACGGTCGATGGCGATCCCGCGCCGGCCGATGCCACGGCGGTTCGAGTCCTGCCGGGAACGCGCGACGCCATCAACTTTTTATATGATTTGCGCGCAGCGGATTGGCAGCGCACGCCGGAGCTGAGAGCTCCCGTATTCGACGGCCACCGTTTGTATGACGCGGTGGCGCGAATTGACACGCCGCAGGGAACGGTTACGGTGCCCGCGGGAAATCTTTCCGCGTACCGGGTTTCCATTCGATTGTTCGATCATGGCAAGGAATTGACGGACACGAAGCTGTGGTTGTGGTTTACCAGGGACGCGGCGCACACGCCTGTCCTCGTCGAGGCCGAAATTCCATTCGGCACCGCGCGAGTTGAGCTGATGCATTTGCCTTGAACGAATCCCCGAAAATTATTTGTGCGGAGGCTTTGGTATTAAGTAGCACAGGCTTCAGCCTGTGGGGGTTTCGGGTGCCTAGACCCAAAACCAACAGGCTGAAGCCTGTGCTACTGGAAATGCACTCGATGCGGGAAGCTGCTGTAAGCTAGCTTACACGAGCACAATTTTATTTCGATTGCGCGCGATGCGCCGCGTGGCGTTGCGCGTGTCGACCACCAGTTGCGAGGACTCGACGATCATCGGGTAATCGTAAGCGGTGTGGTCGGTGGCAATCAACACGCAGTCGTAGGAGGCCAGCGTTTTGGCGTCTATGGGAACGGATTTCATTCCCTCAAAATTGTAGTGCCGCAGCTTGTGAATCTGCGGGAAGTGCGGATCGTTGTAATCGACCTTGGCGCCGCGCAGGGTCAGTTGCTCGATGATTTTCAGCGAGGGCGACTCGCGCAGATCGTCCACGTCTTTCTTGTAGGCCACGCCCAAAACCATGATCTTTGAGCCCTTGATCGATTTTTGACGCTCGTTGAGCGCTGCCGCGGTCGAATCGACCACGTGATACGGCATGGCCGTGTTCACTTCGCCGGCCAGCTCGATGAAGCGCGTGGCAAAATCGTACTCTCTGGCCTTCCAGGACAAATAAAACGGATCGACGGGAATGCAATGCCCGCCGAGGCCCGGCCCTGGATAAAACGGCATGAAGCCGAAAGGCTTGGTGGCGGCCGCGTCAATCACTTCCCAGATGTCGATGCCCATGCGCATGCCCAGCATTTTCAGTTCGTTGACCAGGGCGATGTTCACGCAGCGAAAAATATTTTCCAGCAGCTTGGTCATTTCCGCTGCCTGCGTCGAGCTCACCGGAATTACTTTTGCAACGATTTGCGCATACAATGAGCAGGCCGCGCGTCCCGATGGAGGATTTACTCCTCCGACAACTTTGGGAATTTGCGCCAGGCCGTACTGTTTGTTGCCGGGATCTTCGCGTTCTGGCGAAAACGCCAGGAAAAAATCCGTGCCGATCTGGTCATTGTCCGGGCCGTGCGCGACCGGGCATTTCATTCCAGTCTCTTCCAGTACGGGCAGCACAAGTTCTTCGGTCGTTCCGGGATAAGTGGTCGATTCCAGCACCACCAGCTGGCCGCGCTGCAGGTGCGGGCGAATGGACTGGGCCGTGTCCGTAACATAGGAAAGGTCCGGCTCGCGGCGCTGATCGAGCGGCGTTGGCACGCAGATGATAATCGCGTCGACTTCCGCCAGGCGCGCGAAATCCGTGGTGGCTCCAAAATGTTTTGACTGCACAAACTGCTGAATTTTATTTTGCGGAATGTGCTGAATATAGGTTTGTCCCTTGTTCAGTTTTTCGACTTTGACAGGGTCCGTATCGAACCCGGTCACGCGATGCCCGGCTTCGGCAAACCGCAGACCAAGTGGCAGTCCCACATATCCACAACCAATAATTCCAACGCGGAGTTGCGCGCCCTTGAAGTATTCCGGTCTGCGATCGGTAGGCATCGAAGTCTTTTCTACTCCTGTCAAATTTCCATCGTCATTAATTACGAGCCGACTATAACAACTTTATCTCCGGCGCAATACCCGCTCGCCACGGCACTGTGTCCAGTTGCCAATCATAAAGCGTCAAGAGGATGAAAGCGAATGGTGAATCTTAAGGAGTGGCGCTGCGTTTTTGATAACACAGCAGTATGAGATCGGCGCGGCGGCGGACGCCAAACTTGTTCAGCAAATTGGAAACGTGAAACTTCACGGTTCGCTCGGAAATGTTCAGCTTGTTTCCGATTTCTTTGTTGGCAAGATTTTCGAGCAGGGAATTCAAGACTTCCTGCTCGCGCCGGCTCAAGTCCGCGGCCGTGTCAATCTTCAGGCGGCGGCTGTGCGTGCCGGCCAGCACGGAATCCACGAACCCGGAAAGGACGGCGCGCGGAACCCAGAATCCCCCATTGGCCACCAGCGGAAGCGCACGAGGCAACTGCTCGCGAGCTTCGGTGTAGCTCAGCAACCCCTTGGCGCCCATCTGCAAGAGCGAGTAACTTTCCGCGGAGTCAAATTTTTCGGCCACGACGATGATGCGTGCTTCGCTGTGCTGGTCGAGAATATTGGAAAGCAAGGCGCCCGCCGCTGGCTTTGCCACATGCGCGTCCACCACGTAGACCGTGGCATGGGGAATGGGCAGGTGGCGCAAGTCCGGTCCCAGCGTCGATTCCAAATGCCGGGAAACCGTCTTGAACCCGGGGCCTGCGAGTACACGCTCGAATTCGCTGAGCACCAGAGGGTGCGGCGAAATCAGACAAACTTGCAAAGCAATTTTCTTGGCTGTCTTCTTCACAGGATTTTAGGTTAATGGAATGCTGACCGCGTAACAAGACTCGGTCAATACCGAGTTGCGTAGATGCACAACGGTAACTGAATAGAGACGAAATAGTTCAAAAAAAATCAATCCGCCGTTCTGGCGAAGGTGCCGCGACCGATGAGTCGGGAATCGCTGCGGTACGGGGTTCCTGATAGGGCATCACTCCCCTTGGTATTTGGTTTCCAGGCCGCGAATTCGATTAGTCTGTGAAAAAGCGCGTCCCAATGTCCACCGCCAGCAAAATTCGAAATTATGTGCGCGTTCGCCTGCCAAGGGGCACGCTTGTAGCGTGGGAGCACATGGGTGAACGCAAGGTGTCACCAGTCAGTGTAATGGGTCTTGGCGGTCTGTTCATATCGACCCCGGAGCCTCCTCCCGCTGGTGATTTCATAAAACTAGTCTTTGAGCTTCCTGGCGGCGACGTGCGCGCTCGCGCCCGCATATGCGATAGCCGATCCGGCAAAGGCATGGGCATCCAGTTTGTGTCCATGGGTCACGAGGCCCGCGCACGGCTGAACCGGTATGTTGACATCCTCATAAGGAAATGATTTTAATAGGCTTATGTCCTCAGGCAGCCCTCGCTGGACTCTCCGGCTCGGTTAAGCGAAACTCCAGCCCGCGTTTTCACGCTTCCCCTTGTTCGAATCCCACTGAAAACAGAACAGATAGCATTGCACACCGCCCATCTTAAGTTTCTTTGCGTGAGCCCTTTTGGGTCAGACCCTCCACCAAAGATGCGTTGATTTGAACCAATCCTCGGAAGATAGGTGTCTTGTATGAGAAAACATTTTCCTACCTTGGAACAACGAATGCTTTGGTTGGATTTATGCCGAGTCTGGCAAGGTAAAATATTGGTCGTCTAACTAATTGAAAAATAATGAGATATATGCCATCCAGCTGGCCACTTTGGAAGCAAGCGGAAATGAGTGCTGCAAATTAGTTTGGTTCGTTGTGTGCATTTGGTAAAGGGGGGGCGGTGTATTCCCTCCAAATCTTTAACGAGACCACACATTATGGCGACTACGGCTATTTCCAGGGCGGGGTTTGGCGACCGGGGCGGGAATCTACCCCCGACCAACCTAATTTTCGGGCGTTCAGCCTTGATGCAGACAGCCAGGCAAAAAATTGAGAAGGTGGCGACCTCTGGCGTTCCCATCCTCATTCAGGGTGACAATGGGACAGGGAAGGGCCTGCTGGCCGCATTTATTCATAACCTAACGCCCAAGCCGGAGGCGGCATTCGTCAAAGTAAATTGCGCCGCAATACCCGGGGCGCTGCTGGAAAGCGAGTTGTTTGGGTATGAAAAGGGAGCATTCACCGGGGCGCACTCCTCGAAGCCTGGGAGAGTGGAACTCGCCAATGGCGGCACGCTTTTTCTGGACGGCATCGATGAAATTGACATGTCATTGCAGGCTAAATTGCTGCAACTCCTGCAAGATGGCCAGTTCTGCAGGATTGGCGGCCAGGAAGATCGCCGCGTTCAACTCAGAGTGATCTGCGCGACCAACCGGCGTCTGGAACAGGAGATCGCCAACGGGCGCTTCCGTCAGGATTTATTTTACCGGATTAACGTGGTCAGCATTGACCTGCCTCCGCTGCGATCCAGGGCGGAAGATATACCCGACCTGGTAGCTCATTTCCTTCAGGCCCACAGGGCGCGACACAATATGCAGGCGAGGCCGCTTTCCCCCGCCGCGATGCACCTGCTGAGCAGGCATCCATGGCCGGGCAATATTCGGGAACTGGAAAACCTGATCGAGCGTTATGTAATCCTGGGTTCAGAAGACGCAATTTCCAGCGAGCTGCTTAATTGGGAACACACGCACGCTACCCCGGAAGTTGCGATTGAAGGCCAAATCCATCTCAAAAAAGTGACTCGCCAGGCAGTCCATGACTTGGAGCGCAAGATCATCCTGAGCGTTTTGGAAGCGAACCGCTGGAATCGTAAGCGGACCGCAGCCGCGCTGAAGATAAGCTACCGTGCCCTGTTGTACAAGATTCGCAGAGCGGGCCTGCCCCGCAAGCGTGGAATGCGGATTCCTACTGACGAAAATGTTAGCCCCCCGGGCAAGGATGAATAGTCGGCCAGTGCCCCACAGCACCTGCAATCGCCTTAGATCAGCACAAATAACCTGATGTGTTGGTCCAGCGCATGGCGAACTGTTGAAAAGTAAGGGAAAACTGTGGAAAATAGCTTCCACCTGCCCGAAGACCTGAGTAGCTCAAAGAAATGAAGGCGGTCCCTCCCAACGTCTCGTATCCCATTCATTATGCGTATGATATGAAGGGAGGAGTAAAATTCAGCCAAGCTGGGCAAATATTTTGCCACATAGTGGTAAAATCATGGGAAAGACGCCAGTTGTTAAATGGGGCTCGAATTCAATCTTTTGACTGGCCTAACCTGCTCTGCGATAAGTACTTAGTTGGGGACAGAATATTCTAGTCCGTTAGTTTATGGCATGGCCCGTACTTTGCTCTAAATCACAATAGCCATATGCGTGAGCTCTGTATTCTCAGTCTTTGCGTTGGATGAGGTGGAATGGCAACTCGGGCGGACGAAAACTTTCTCTCAGTAGGAGTGCCTGAAAACCGGGCGCAAACCTACCAGTATTTCGTCCATGGCACCAGCCAAGCCATGAGGGCGCTGGAGCGCACCATTGCGGACATCGCCTCGACCGATATCCCGGTCCTCCTGGTCGGAGAAAGCGGCACCGGTAAGGAAGTCGCTGCTCTGGAAATTCATCGGCTCTCCCGGCGCAGGAATGAACCCTTTGTAAAATGCGGATGTTCCGGATTGACAGGAGAATCTCTTTCGGCCCGCTTGCAACGCGCCAAAAACATTTCGGACGCGGAGCAAGAGGGGAACGGATCGCTCTTCCTGGATTGCATCAACCATCTTGACCCGGTGGCTCAAGGACATTTGCTCAATCTGCTTCCTGACGGCAATGGAACTCCTCCGCAGGGGTGCCACAGCATGCGCGTCATATCGTCGACCACGCGAAGCCTGGAAGAGGAAATGAAGAGCGGGCGATTCCGTGAAGAGCTCTATTACAGAATTAACGGAGTTCACCTGCGTTTGCCTCCCTTGCGCGATCGAAAGGAAGATATCCCCGCGCTTCTTGAATTCTTCTTTAAAAAATATACGTCTTTGTTTGAGCGCCCTGAGCCCAACATCAGCGACTCCACCATGAATTTGTTGCTGCGGCATTCCTGGCCGGGAAACATCCGCGAGCTGGAAAATGTGGCCCGGAAAATCGTGGCGCTGGGAGACGAACACCTGGCAACACATGACCTTCTGGCAGAAAATGGGGCCAAGGCGCCCGAGCCAGTCTCGAGCGCTCCGAAAATACCGGACATCGACTATTCGCACACTCCTGCGCGTTCCTTAAAAGAGGCGGCTCGCGCGGCTTCGCGGATTGCGGAGCGGGCCATGATTTTGAACCAGCTCGAGCGCACACACTGGAATCGAAAGAGAGCCGCGCGTGAGCTGCAAATCAGCTACAAAGCGTTGCTCTATAAATTAAAGCAATTGGGCCTGGACGGTTCCGACCGCCCCGAAGAACCATAAAAATAATAATGACGAGTAATGAAGGGCAATGAGGAGATCCACTATGAAGCGATCGATACTTTTTTTTGGCACGGTAGTTTTGCTGGCGAGTGCGGGCTACACCTATGCAGCGCCCCAGGACAAGAAGACCGGTAAGGAAGTTCCCTCCATGACCGCTGCCAGGAACAACAATTCCGGCGATGACACAAAACCCACGGTAATGGCCGCCACAACCGACCCGGCTTATGTGATCGGGCCGCAAGATGTGTTGGACATTAATGTTTGGAAGGAGCCGGACATGACTCGCGTGGTTCCGGTGCGGCCCGACGGGAAAATTTCCTTGCCGCTCATCAACGACGTGCAGGCGGCCGGAGTGACGCCACAGCAATTGGCGGCGGACGTAACCACGAAGCTGCGCAAATTTTTGACCGAACCTCAGGTCACCGTTATTGTCACGCAAATCAACAGCCAGCGGGTGTTTGTGATCGGTGAAGTGCTGCACGCCGGCGCCTTTCAACTGGTGCCGGGAACGACTGTATTGCAGGCGCTGGCCAATGCCGGCGGATTTACAACCTTTGCCGATGTCAAAAAGATTCACGTGATGCGGCTGGTTAACGGTAAGCACACGGAGTTGCCCTTCAATTACAGGGAAGTCCTAAAGGGCGATAATCCGGACCAAAATATCAAGCTGGAGCCGGGCGACACTGTGGTCGTTCCGTAAGAGGTGAAGCGATGAAGGTTTCAAAAATAAGCTGGGCCCTCGGTGTGGCTCTGGCGCTTTGCGCGAGCGTTGCCATTGCGCAGGATCAAAAGCAGGACACTTCGCCCATCGATCCCAATGCTCCTCTGCAGCCGCTGGATACGACTCCCAACGGCGGCACCAGCAGCGGGTATCCGAATAGACCGCCGGTGGCCGCGGCGCGCGGCGTCGATACCGTCTACGATCCTTCGCCTTACGATCCCGCGCTAGTCACGCCGGATCGAAACACCCTTGCGGGCGCCGCTCCATTCACGCTCGGTTCGCTGCAACGCACCGTCAACGTTTTCGATCCCGTGATTTCGGTTTCGGGAGTTGGCCAGGTGGTTCCGGGCACAACTGGAAAAACAACGCTGACGGGCAACTCCGTGGCCAGCGGCAGCCTGAATTTCAACCGTACCTGGAGCGAGTATCGCTTCACAACACTGTACAACGGCGGAGAAACTTTTAATTTGGGTTACGGATCGGCGACCGCATTTTACGGTATTACCTCCCCGCATTATCAATTTCATAATTTAACGATTTCACAACAGGCCGATTGGGCTCGCTGGCATGTTTTGCTTCGCGACGATTTCAACGCCTCACCCGGCGCGGCCTTTTCCGGACAGGGCATTGGCGGTCCGGGACTTGCGTCGCAATTTACTTCTTTGCTGGGCGGCTCGCTGACCAGCTTCGCGCAATCCTTCGTGCCCAGCGAAAACATCAATACGGGTGAGGCCATGCGTTACCGGGATTCGGTTCTTGGCCAGGCGCAGTATTCATTCAGCCGCAGGGCCGAGGTTACTTTTGCGGCCTCCTACGGGTTGCTGCATTTTACCGTCCCTGGATTCCAGAATAGCGAGATGCTGGATGTGCAGGCAGGCTATGACTACCTGCTCGATCCGTGGGATTCCATCGCAATCCTCGCAAGCTACGGAAAGATTGATTACACTGGGACGGGCAAATCCACCACGGACTATGTGGGAGCACTGGCCTACGGAAGAAAGGTTACCGGGAAGCTGGCGTTTCAGGCCGCCGTGGGGCCGCAGGAAATTCAGATGACGGTACCCGGTGGTGGCGCCGGAAATTTCCATCTGTGGTTTGTCTCGGCCAACAGTTCGCTGACGTATAAGCGGCGGCGTGGCGGCGTGGCTCTCAGCTTTGTGCGCGGCTTGACAGGAGGATCGGGTTTGTTCCTTGGAGCGACCAGCGATACAGCCACGGTCTCGGCGCAATATCAATTGTCGAGGCACTGGAGCGGATCCATCAATGGCGGCTATTCTTTGAACTACAGCCTGGTGCCCGCGGGTGGCACCAGCATTCAGTTCAACAACTGGTTTGCCGGCGCGAACCTCGGCAGGCAGATCGGCTCGCACCTGGCGGTCAATTTCAATTACGGCGCGCTGCAGCAGAACAATCCTTCCAACTGTCCAGTGGCCACTTGCGGTGGAAACGGACTTCAACAATCGGTGGGAATGTCGCTCAACTGGCACCTGCTCCCGGTCGGCAAGGAAGGGCGTTGATCGGAAGGCTTCGATTGTGGAATTTGCTGCGGTTAAGGCTAATATATTGCTCCTGAGGTTATTGCATGTATAAGAAGTTCTTCGGGCTCAAAGAGAGTCCGTTCAATGTGAATCCGGACCCGCGTTATCTGTTCCTGACGCCGCACACGCAGGAAGCGCTGGCTTGCCTGACCTATGGAATAGAGACCCGCAAGGGTTTCATCATGCTGACCGGCGAAGTCGGCACGGGCAAGACCACGCTGATCAACAAGCTGCTCGAATGGCTGCACAAGGAGCGCGTGTTCACCGCATTTGTGTTCAATCCGCGCCTGAGCGTCTCGCAATTTTTCGATTTCATGATGGCCGATTTTGGCATTCCCTGCGAAACGCGGCAAAAAGGCCAGATGCTGGTGAAACTAAACCAGTGGCTCTTGGATCGCTATCAGGCCGGGGAACGCGCCGTTCTGGTGGTGGATGAAGCGCAGAATCTTTCGCCGCAGATGCTCGAGGAAATTCGCCTGCTGACCAATCTGGAGACATCCACCGAAAAGCTGCTGCAGATTGTGCTTGCGGGCCAGCCGGAGCTGGAACAAAAGCTGAAGCAACCCGACCTCCGGCAGCTTCGCCAACGCATCACGCTGCGCGCCCGCACGCGCCCGCTTACGCTCGAGGAAACTCACGGATACATCCTGGAGCGCATGCGCATTGCCGGCGCCACTAATCCCGATATTTTCAGCCCCGAAGCGGTGGCCGCAGTGCACCGCTACGCGCGCGGCATTCCCAGGGTCACCAATTTGTTGTGCGAACACTCGCTGGTCAGTGCATTCGTGGATCAGAAGAATCCCGTGCCCGCCGAAATTGTGGAAGAAGTCGCGCGCGATTTCGATTTGGACGTTGTCGATCCACTGGCGCAGGCCCCGGCCCAAGCCACAGGCTTGGTACTGCCTTCCAGCGTCGACGCCAACGGCGATCAACCGCCCTTGATTGAATCGCTTTTGCAGGCACTCAACACACTGGTCGACCGCCTCAATCAAGCCGAAGCCCAAAACGAAGCCCACGCCGAGTCCGACACCGAACATAAGACTTAGACAGTTTTTCGGAAGGATATCGGTGAAAAATGATTCCCTCAGCTATTGAAAAATTCATTTTTCACGAGACGGGGGCGCCTGGAGTCATCACGTCCGAAGCGCAGCACGAGCAGTATGTATCTGCCTTGCTGGAATTGGATCGGCGGAGCCGGCTAACAGCCGCGGAAAAGAATTTTGCGGAGCTTCTAACGCTGCTGATTGAGGCGTACGAGGAAGATCATCATTCCATTCGTTCCGCCTCCCCCGTGGAAGTTCTGCAGGAGTTGATGTCGGCAAACGACCTCCGGCAAAAAGATCTGGTCCCTCAGCTTGGTTCAGAAAGCATAGTTTCCGAAATTCTGAGCGGCAAGAGAGACCTGAACAAGAGTCATATTGCGAAACTCAGCAAGCGGTTTCGCGTTTCTCCGGAGGTATTTTTCTAGCTGCAAAGGTTGCCTGGATGAACGTGCGCCAAGGCTTGTCCTCACGATCGAATTTCCAAAACACGTACCGGGACAAGGCCAAGTAAACAGTAATCGCTCACGCCGGCGCGTAGATTGTCCACAGTCTGTTATCGGGCAGTGAGACATTTGTCACGGTTAGGAAATCCAAACCGAATTGAACGAATCCAAACGTCATGAATGCGAATGCCCACCGATAGTAAATCCATGTCGACCAGCCATCGGCAGCCCGCAACCACTGATCTGTTTGACCGTTGTATCCGCTGGTCAGCTCGGATAGACATATTTGCCCAAGGTACCATGCGAGCCGCGACCGTTGGCGATAGAAAGAGAGCGAGGCGGCGAGCAGAGACGGTGTACCCCACGTTATATAATACGAACCTTTGAGCCAAGCTTGCCCGCCCAAACTTTGCGAGTCGATTCCATGCCCGCCTAGGGTGGAGTCAAAGATAGTTTTAAGGACAACTCCGATCACGGATACACAAAAGAAAGACAAAATGCCCATGATCGTCATCTCTTTGTCCAGATAGTCGATGTAAGGCTGGGAGTTCATTTTCTACCTCAGTCATGCCTCATGAGACTTCGCCCTGTAGGAGTTTCACGGTCAATAGGTGAAATTGGAGACTGGGAAACCGCAACTGCCACGGACAAACGACCACAGGAAACCCATCAGGCGATGCTGCCTATTAGATATCATATTTCCGACGATGCGTCCCAACCGCGTCACCGCCATGACTCAATTAAACAAATTAAATCGAATGATACACCAGAGGGTGGAGACGCCATCGCGCCAGGTAATTTTCTTGCCTTCGGCGTAGGTGCGGCCGGCGTAGGAAATGGAGACTTCGTAGATGCGCCAGTTGCCCTTGGAGATTTTTGCGGTGATTTCCGGCTCGAAACCGAAGCGGTTGGATTTCAGTTCGATGCCCTGCAGGACTTCGCGGCGGAAGACCTTGTAGCATGTCTCCATATCGGTAAGTTTTAGATTGGTAAATATATCGGAGAGCAGGGTCAGGAATTTGTTGCCGGCATAGTGCCAGAAATAGTGCACGCGCGCCGGGCCGCCCAGGAATCGCGAGCCGTAGACCACGTCGGCTTTTTCCTCGAGGATCGGTTCGAGAAGTTTTCCATAGTCCCTGGGGTCGTACTCCAGATCGGCGTCCTGCACCAGAATGATGTCTCCCGTGGCGGCCTGGAAGCCGCGGCGCAGCGCCGCTCCTTTGCCGCCGTTTTGCTGCTGAAAAAGGAAGCGGATATTTGCCAGAGACAGGCGGGCCTTGCCGTTTTGCACGGCGACTTCGCGCTTGCCTTCCGATTGGGCCTTGTCAAAATCCTCCAGCAAACCTCGTGTGCCGTCGGTCGACTTGTCGTCGATGAGGATGATTTCCTTTTCGACGGGCGAAGCCTGCACGCGCAAGAGCACCTCTTCGATAAAGGCGCGCTCGTTATAGACCGGGATCACCACTGACACTTTCATTCCGCTTTACGCTTCTCCAAAGGAGTTCCGCCAGGAAAGGCTGAAAAATCTGCTGAATTAGTAGCTTATTTTGTCATTCCGAGCGGAGCGAGGAATCTCTCTTGGGTCTAGGCCCACGAAAAGAATAGAGAGATTCCTCGCTCCGCCCGGAATGGCAAAAAGTTTTGGTACTTTTTCCGCAGTCTCTGAAGCCCGTCCTACGGTTTCGGACCACATGATCGATTATCGGAGCAATGAACGCAAATGATTTGGATGCTCGGATTGCTCACTTGACACCGCTGACCGGCGGTCTTCGGATCAAATCCTCCGGCCGCGGGGATAAATTCCGCGCAGGGCGTTCCAGCGGATCAAAATCAGCTCAAGGAACATTCGTATTCCGTCCGCTGCCACGCTTACTTTTGTTGCCGGGTCATGCGACCAGCGCACGGGGATTTCCGCCACGCGCAGCGCATGGCGCTGGGCCAGGAAGAGGATTTCAGGGTCGAAACCAAAACGCTCAATGCGTTGCTGCTCGAAAATGACGCGCGCTCGCTCGGTGCGAAAGGCCTTGAATCCGCATTGCGTGTCAGAAATCGGAATCCCCACAATCAATTGCACCATGCGATTGAAAAATATCCCCGCCTGTTCCCGGACAAAAGATTGGTGGACTTCGATAAGGCTTCGGTCCACCGCGCGTGAGCCGATGGCGGCGTCGTATCCCTCGTCGCGAATGGCAGCGAGCAGCTTGTCCGCCTCCTCGATTGGCGTGGACAGGTCGGCATCGCTAAAAAGGGCGATTTGCCCGCGCGCCTCGAGCATGCCGTGGCGCACGCTGAATCCCTTTCCGCGGTTTCCCGAGTTCGATAACAAACGAAGCTGGGGGTATTTTTCCCGGAAATCGCTTACGATCGCGGCGGTTCGGTCGGAGGACCCATCATCGACGACGATAATTTCAGCGCTGCAGGGCCGGGCGAGCAAGTAGTCAATGATAGAATGGAGCGTCTTCGGCAGCCGGGCTTGTTCATTGAACGCGGGAATAACGATGGAAAGGTCCAACGGCGGCAAATTCATCGGCGATGTCGCCGCGAGAATCGCGCGGCAGGTAGAGCGCCCCCCAGAAGCGGGATTATATCGCCTGAAGCCGGATTCGTCCACGGAGCGCGTGGAAACGCCGCGCTCCCAACCGTATGGAAGGAAGACTTAATTGGTGGAAGGCTCGGTACGGATAATTTCGTAGCGCTCGATGACCGCAGCGACACCTACACGGCTGGAGTCGCTTTCCGGCTTTTTGTCCACGCGTACGACTTTGCCCATAGCCCGGATAAAGACCTCTGAGCCACGAGTTACTTCGGATGGCAAAGTGAGTGTAATGTCCAGTTCCGCTCCCGCGCCCAAATCCTGATCAATCGTAAAGTAAACGCCGCGTGTGGAAATATCGCGTGTCTTGCCACTCTTCGATGACATCTCTTTCTCAACCGGCACGCGAATGAGGACCGGCAAAGACAGGTCATATCGTCGAGCAGTTCTCCGCTCCGTCATCTTTCTTCCCCCGAAACCCTAATTTCCGCTACCAACCCTACCCCGACCCTGAATGCGAAGCAATTGACCTTCCAAAGAATTACAACAACCCGCATTATGACTCAATTCCGAACATCAATCAAAAAGGAGAATGCGTTGCAACGCCTTGGCAAAAACCCCTTAAGGCCCAATGCTTGCTATAACCGAGGCGCCCCCAACACCACTCAGAACGGCCGAAAAAAATTGTGAACGATTCGTTACAACCGAGTTTCAATAGCTTCAAATACAATCTTTGAAGTCAAAAACAAAACTTAGTTTCGATCCATCCTTACATTTCACATTCCGATTCTACACCTTGGGCCATACCAGGAAAGGGAAATCCCGGAAAGTAAAACGCCTTCCAATACCTATCCCTTGCATGTACTAGCCCAACTAGCCATGCCTGCCCGCAGGCGCAAGGTCAGAGGGAATGGAACCTGTGCCGGGCGTTCCGCCTCCCGCCGCAGGATCCTTCTTGTTGCTTGCGCGCGCCGGGCGGCCCGTGTCCAGCCCAAATTGGCGGATCTTGTAAAGCAGGGCCTTGTAACTAATACCCAGCATCTTCGCTGCGTCCTTGCGGCACCAATGGGTTTTTTCCAGGGCGTCGGCGATCGCTTCCATTTCGGCCTCGTCCTTCAAGCTGCGCACCAGAGCTTTCAAGCCCTGTTCGCGCGCCGGCGCAGCTTCTTCGCGCGGAGAAATACGCTGGCGCGTGGCAGACATTTCCAGCAGTTCTCGGAAGCTGCCCTCGTCGTCTTCCAGAATGACGTAGCGCTTTACGAAGTTTTCCAGTTCACGAAGATTTCCCGGCCAGGGATAACGCACGGCAGCTTCCATCAAATGCTGCGAGGGAACCATGGGTTCCTTGCTGAATTTTTCGCTGTATTTCTGAAGGAAATGGCGGAAAAGCAGCGGAATCTCCGAGGTCCGCTCGCGCAGTGGAGGTACGTTGATGGAGAGCACGTTCAGGCGATAGTACAAGTCTTCGCGCAGGCGGCCCGACCTCATGGCCTCCTGAATTTCCACATTGGTGGCGGCCAGGACGCGCACATCGACTTCGATCAGCTGGCGTCCGCCCAACCTCGAAAATTGATGATCCTGAAGAACATGCAGAAGCTTGGCCTGCAAATGCGGGCTCATCTCGGCGATTTCGTCGAGGAAAATAGTTCCCTTGGTGGCCTGCTCGAACTTACCCGGCTTGGAGCGTACCGCACCCGTGAAGGCGCCCTGCTCGAAGCCGAACAACTCGGATTCCAGCAATTCGCCGGGAAGTGCGGCGCAATTTACCTTGATGAAAGGTTGCTGCCGGCGCGTCGAGCGCATGTGGATCATGCGCGCCACGACTTCCTTTCCAACTCCGCTTTCTCCATAAATAAATACAGGGACATCGACCGGAGCGATTTGCAGGATTTGCTGGCGAATCCGGACCATCTGCGGGCTGGCCGCCAGGAAGCACAGGTCTTCTGTGATGGTGTCGCAGTACTCCTTTAAAGCCTTGTTTTCCTGGCGCAGCTGCTGCTTTTGCCGGCACTTCAGCATGGCCACGTCTAACTCGGCTTTTTCAAACGGCTTGGTCAGGTAATCCTGCGCGCCCAGTCGAATGGCCTCAACCACAGTACCTACTTCATTGGAGCAGGAAAGCATCACAATGTTCAGCGAGCGGTCAATCTGCATCAACTGCTTTAAAGTTTCCAGGCCATTCAGGTCCGGCATCAATACGTCCAGAATGATGAAGTCCGGGCGATCGCCGTTTTCGATCTTTTGAATGGCCTCCATGCCGGAGGTCACTGCCTCGACTTGATATCCGTCTACTTCGAGCAATGTGCCCAGATACTTTCGGATGCTGGGTTCATCGTCCACTACCAGGATTCTTTCCTTTTCAGCCATGTGCCCCACCTTCATCTTGCCCGAATTCCACTACGTGTTATCTATCGGCAGAAGGAACGTAAACGTGCACCCTCTCCGCGGTTCGCTTTCTACCCAAATTTTGCCGCGATGCGCCTGCACCAGCCGCTTGGCGATCGCCAGACCCAATCCCATGCCAGAAGATGTGCGGTCCACGCGTACAAAATCTTCGAAGATTTCCTGGTGATGTTCAGAGGCGATCCCTGGCCCGGAATCCGATACGGAAACTTTAATGCAATTTGGCTGCAGGCCGCGCTCGCGGCGGCGGTCCAATGTCTGCACTTCTTCGGCGGATCGCCGCTCCCAGAAGTGCAGCTCCGCGCGAAAGGTAACCGTCCCGCCCGAGGGCGTGTGTTTCAGGGAATTGTCCAGCAGATTGGCAACGGTCTGCTGAACTTTTTGATAGTCGAATTTGAATATCGGTATGTCGGAATTCAGGATGGTGTCGAGCCGCACATGCTTGCGAACAAAAGCTTCGTGCCAGCGTGTTGCCAATTCGGTCAGGCAATCCCTCAAATCGTTTTCGCGCAGATGCAGGACCAGCTTGCCGCTTTCCAGGGCCGAATAATTCAGGAACATGGAAACCAGCCGCACCAGCCGTTCGCAGCTTTCCTTCGATTCCTGCAGGATGTCCCGCTGCTTGTCCGTCAGTTTGCCGAGCGAGCCGGACAGCAGCAAATCGTAGTAGCCTTTGATCACGGCGAGAGGAGTCTTCAATTCGTGCGCCGCGGACGCCAGGAACACGGTCTTCTGGCGGTTCACTTCCTGCAAGCGCAAGTAGGCGGCAAGCAGGTTGCGATAAGTGATCTCGCGTTCTTGAAGCAGCTCCTGCACGGTGTGTTGGGTCGCTGCGTCCTGAGCCTGAATCGTTCGTTTTCCCGGGTCTTCAATCCGGATCACTAGCCAGTCCGCCTCCGGAAGCCACTGGATGCGAGCAGCAGCCGCGCCGCCGCAGCAATCGAAATTCGAATCGATCTGCTGCTCTCCACTTTCGATGCGATCCGCAATCGATTTTGGATGGATGCGCAGCAAGTCTGAAAATAAATTCAAATTTGTTTCGGAAGAAAATCCCAGGGATTCCAGTTTCTGGCGACCCTGGAGATTGGCCTGCAGGATCCGACCAAACCGGTCGGAGATCAAAATTGGCTGGTCCAACAAATCCAGAAGGCTTGCAATCACGGTCGCTGGGACCGCTTCATTGGTCGGCAATTCGATAACGGGACCGCGTCTCACCTGAATCTCCTCGGGACACCAATCCGCTTTTGGGAAAGCGGAGAATTCCATTTGATTCACTTCGGTTTATACGCGGGGAACCAACCGGATACTGTCAAAACATACCCCCCCTGTCAATGGTAAATGGGTTCTATTTTGCACAATTGTAGTAAAGCTCTCGCACCAGTGGCAGGGACGAGTTGTGGAAAACAATTTCTTGCGGTTTTTTGATCACCGTAAATTACTGTTTATAAACCACTTGCAATTTAACGAAATCTCCACAGCGGCTGGCACCCCAGGTGCTAGACGGGAGGGGGTACTAGTTCCGAAGTACTAGTTACTTTTACTGTGGGAAATTCATTTCCCAAAATATTTTTCATTGAAAAGAGAACGTATGGACTTATCACCGGCCGAACGCCGGCGCTCTCAGCGCATTCATGTTCAGATTCCCATGTTTGTTCGAGGGACGGACGCCTCAGGATTGGAGTTTCTGGATCTCACTAAGACGCTTGACATAAGCGCCACGGGGGCATTCCTGGCAAGTCCTCGCGCCGTACGAACGAATGACTTGTTAAACTTGACGATCCCGGCTCCGTCTTCCCCTTCTGCAACCCTGCCGTCGGATACGCCACCGATTCAGGCTAGAGTTCGGCGGCATCGCGCTGCGGATGGAATCCATTTGTTGGGTGTGGAATTTGTGAAGGCGCTGGGTTAGGTTTCTAGAGAGCGCAGCGAAGCGAAAAACAGGAAGCCAGGCGGCGGGATATCCCCCAAGAGCATGCAAAGGTTTGCACACTCGATAAACGTTAATTTTGCTGTCTTTGTCGGCAAAACTTTTTTACTCTTTCAGGATCAATGGATTGCATAAAGTAAGCTTACTGGCTCTGCTGGGCAGTCTATGGTATTCCCCGTGCACGTGCCAGTAAGTATTTGAATCTCCACGCCCGTCCCGCGTTGGGGTATTCCGGAAATTCAACGGTAAACTAGATGGCGCATACTGGTGCTCCCAACCCACCACGATGGACCGCCGAGGAGTCTTTTCTCGAGCTGCTTACGGACACGCTCGGGACAATGGACTCAGCCAGCCGCGGGCTTTTCCTGCAGCGTTTTTTCCGAACCATCGCTCAAATTGAATTGACGGAAAGCCAGAGCCTGGAATTGTGGGATCAAGCGCTGGCACGCAAGCGCGAGCTCTCGGAAAGCCTGGGGAAAAAAATCGCATTGCAGGCGGCCCTGGTAGATGTACTGGCGACGTCGGGTCAGTTGCGTCTGCCGGTCTTGATGGAATATGAGGAATTGCGGAAGCTTCAATTCAGCGCCACCACGGACCCTCTGACCAGCCTTTATAACCGCCGTTTTTTTGAGGATTATTTTGAGAAAGAGCTGAACCGTTCGGCTCGCTACAACCACAAACTCGCGCTGGTGATTTTGGATTTGCACCGCTTCAAGGAAGTGAACGACAAGTTCGGACATCAGCAAGGGGACGCGCTGCTTCAAATGGTGGCGGCCACCTTACGGAAATCCTTGCGTACTTCGGACTACGCGTTTCGAATCGGCGGAGATGAATTCGCGCTTCTGCTTCCTCAAACCGACACGGAACAGGCAGCCGCGCTGAGCCGCCGCTTGCGCTCGGCGTTTTCAGTTTCCATCGAGCCTCTAAATTTGGGTATTCCCCTGGCGCTCGACTATGGGCTGGCGGTCTATCCCGAAGATGGCGAGTTGGAGGAGGCTCTGATCCGCGTGGCCGATCAGAGACTCTATCTGCTTAAGAACGGATCGCGCCATGTGGCGCCTGAGCCGCCAGCCGTGCCGGCTTCACGTCCGGTTGTGCCAGAGCCACCAGCCGTGCCAATTGCACGCCCTCCCGCGCCTGAATCAAAGGGGAAAGTTGGTTCACCCACTGTCCCTCCTACTGCGCCCGCCCTTGCGCCGCCCCGGATTGCCGAAACTAAGAAGGCAGCAGGGGCGGAACGGCGGCGGTGGGAACGCGTTTCGTTGGCGAATACGCACGCCTATGCGCTGATTGGGGAAGGCACTGAACATAGGGCACGGGTGCTGGATTTGGGCTATGGCGGCGTCGCTCTTGAATTTACAGGCCCGGAAGAATTCAACGACGCCTTTCACGCCGTACTGCACGTGCCGATTCTGCCGCCGGTGCGCGTCAGTTTGCGGCGAGTTTATCAAGCTGGGCACACGGGGAAGGCGCCTGGAAGCTCTGGCACGATGCGCGTCGGCTGCTCCTTCGTGACCTAACTCTCAGTTTCCCCCTTGATTGTGACCAGGCATTATTCCAGATTCAGGTGCAGCCGCTCGTCGTACGGGCTTCCCAGCGTGGGATCGATTTGCTTGCGGAATTCGCGAGTGTGCGCGGCGGCAATGTGCTCGTCCAAGGCTTTCTGGTTCTGCCAGACTTCGACCAGGATGATGTGATTGGTCCGCGAGATTTGCGCCCCGGCTTCGATCCTCACCAGCCCCTTGTCTTTGCGGCTATCGATCACATACTGCTGCACCAATTTTGTGCCCGCGGCCGCGTCAGTCGGTACGATATCGACATGCGTGACCACAAAAATCCGGTCATGCGCCGCCATTTCCTGGGCGACCGCCCATCCTGCAACGCCGCATAGGGCCAGCACCAACACAGCCAACATGCGAACCGATGGCCATGTCATGAATTTCATTTTCGATTGAATCGTCATTTCCCGCGCCTCCCGGCGAATAGGTTGTTCCATCTTCCGTCCAAGGTTGAATCGTTTGCACCCCAGGGAGCATCCAAACGAATCCCCAGTCCGCATGTATATCATGTTGGCAGGACTTCTCGAATCACGTATGATATAAAATTGTCCGCTGACCAAGCGACGCGACTGTAGCACCGGCAACTGACCGGGAGCCGCGCAGACCGGCCAGACGGCAGGAGAGTTTTTCACATGAAACCCAATATTCATCCGGACTACCATCCAGTTACCGTGCACTGCGCCTGCGGGCACACGTTCCCCACGCGCTCGACCATGAAGGGCGATTTCCTGCGCGTGGAAATCTGCTCGAACTGCCACCCGTTTTTCACGGGCAAGCAGAAGCTGCTGGATACGGCTGGCCGCGTCGAGCGCTTCACCAAGAAATACGAGAAGGCCGCCGAAGTGCAGCTGGCCATCAAAGAAGCCAACAAGAAGAAGCGCTAAAATTTCCGCGCCCTCCTTCCTTCACGACTATTCCTGTGTTGCGCTGCGGTGTAGAATGTCGCGCGAGATATGGCCGCTCAACCGATGACTTCACCGCAGCCGGATCGCGTGCTGTTTGAAGCCGCCGCGCCGCGCATCACGCTGCGCAATCATTTCGCGCATCCCTACGATTCGGCCATCGCCGCGGCGCGCACCTGCTATGCGCCGCGCCTGATCGGGCCCGAGGAAATTACCGACAAGCAGCGCCTGCAAATCGGGGCGTCCACGTTTTACGGCGGGCATCACACCGTTTTTCAGCATGCGCATTTTGAATTTGGCCTGGAAAACGTGAGCAGGCAATTTGTGTGGTCATTCCTGCACGCGCATCCCTTTTACAACTCTGAGCAGCAGAGCCAGCGCTACGTGAAGCTGGATCACGCGCTGGCCTATTTGCCGCCGGAAGTGCCGGGGTTCGGCGCGGCCGAACGCGCGATTTACGAAGACGCCATTGCGCGCGCCTGGGGATATTACCGGGAGCTGACCTCGCTCTTGCGCGGCGAAGCTCACGAAATTCTTAGCGACATTTGGCACATCGGTCCCATGTCGCACGCCAAGCGCGTGCAAAAAGTGGATCGCCAGGCGGAGAAGCGCGCCATCGAAGTTGCGCGCTATGTGTTGCCCGTCGCTGCGGCCACCACCATGGTGCACACTCTTTCCGGCATCGTGCTCCACAGGCTGTGGCGCATGGCGGCGGCGTCGGATACGCCGGCAGAGGCGCGCGCGGTGATTGGCGAGATGGTTGCGCGCGTGCGCGAGATCGATCCTCAGTTTTTCGACCGCTTCGATAACGCGCCGATGGAGCAGGAAGAAATGCCGGAGTGGGCGCACACCCCGATAAGCTCCAGATTTACGACTGAATCCGCGGAGGCCTCCACTGGGAACGCCAATCTCCCGATTGGCGACGCCCAAACCGCCAATCGGGAGATTGGCGTTCCCAGGGGGGAAGAGTTCGCTCGGGAATTCGACGCGCACCTTGCCGGACGGGTCTCGCTGCTCACCGATTTTTCGCCGCACGCACCTCGTGTAATCGCGGATGCTTATCGCGCGGTGCTCGGGCTCACGGAAAGCGCTTGCTCCGATGATGAAGCCATCGACCGGCTGCTCAATCCGGCGCGGAATTCGTATCGCCTCGAAACACTAAACATCGGCGTGCACGCGCCCATCATGCGCGCGCTGCAGCACGCCAATTTCACGTTCGCGAAAAAAATCAGCCACACGGCCGACAGCCAGGACCAGCGCCACCGCATGGTGCCCGGCTCACGCCCGCTGCTGATGCTGACGGACACGCGCTCGCCGGATTTTGTAGTGCCGATGCTGATCGCAGGAAACTCGCGTGCCCGCGAAGTCTACCAGCGCGCCATGGCCGATGCCTGGGCGGCCAAGAACGAGTTGCTGGATCGCGGCGCTCCGCGCGAAATTGCGTTGTATTTGCTGCCGAATGCCAAAGCCATTCGCCTGGTCGAGACCGGTTCGCTTCTTCACCTCTTGCACAAGTGGACCATGCGCACCTGCTTCAACGCGCAGGAGGAGATTTACCAGGCTTCGATGGAAGAGGTCCAGCAGGTTCGTGCCGCGCTGCCTTTGCTGGGGCGCTACCTCGGGCCTCCTTGCTACATCCGCGCGGGGGTGGCCTCGCCAATTTGCACCGAAGGTTCGCATTTTTGCGGCATAAAAGTGTGGGAAGAATTTCCAAAAATTGAGCGGCGAATTTGATTTTGGCGCGTCTGAATTCCTGTATGAAACTCTGTCTGAACCTTCGTTTGAAAAATTAATGACGCGCCGCGGTAGCCTCGTCTATTACCTTGCCTCGTGGATCTGCGGGGGATTGTTTCTCACCATCGCCATGTATTTGCAGGAGCGGGCTTCGCCGCAGGGAATGGGCATCGGGCCGACTGGCGCGGGCGCGGCGATCATTACCACGTATTTTCTGGTGCTGGTGTTTTGCGCGTTTCTTTCCGTGGTGTTTGCTTTTTTTCTGCGCCTATTTATGCGACTGCTGCACGCGGAAAGCATTTGGCAGTGGGCGCTGGCGGGCATTGTTGTTTCCTTGCCGATGACATGGGCGGTGCGCTGGGCCTCGCGGCTGGCGGACGCTTCCGGGCTGCAGGGCGCGGGGCGGCAGGTCGCTGTCTTGCTTTTTCTGGGCGTGCGCGGCATTGCGGAAAATCATCCACTGCTGGGACTCCCGGTGGCGGCGCTCAATGCAGCGGTGCTGTTTCTGATTCATCGCGCGTTTTCCGAACCAGTCCCATCGTGAGAAGGTTTAATGTGGCATAGGCTTCAGAGTCTGTGTGAGAACTCGGTCTTGGATCATGTAGCGCCCGCCTTCAGGCGGGCATCTGCTTGATTCCAAAGTGGCCGCCTGAAGGCGGGCGCTAC
>Ga0182024_10007162_pt1 | contig 24141 bp, 17 predicted proteins | sample P32metaG_FD_120480 | JGI IMG/M metagenome (GOLD analysis project Ga0182024, IMG submission 120480) | Permafrost microbial communities from Stordalen Mire, Sweden - P3-2 metaG (Illumina Assembly) | ecosystem: Environmental > Terrestrial > Soil > Wetlands > Permafrost | place: Sweden: Stordalen...
CTGAATCAGGTGGAATGCTGGTTCAGCATCCTCAGCCGCGCGGCTCTGCGCGGCGCCAGTTTCACCTCTCCTCGCCAACTGCGCGACGCTATCGACCGGTTTGTGAAGGTACACAACGCCAAGGCCGTCCCGTTTGAATGGACCAAAGCTGTCGTCCATCCTTCCAGGCCCCGCCGTCTTTACTCTGATTTATGCAAGTAAGCACTAGCCGAAAACGAATTTCATTTTTCTTGCCGCGTCCGTCGAGCCACTAGCTCCGGCGCGGCATTTCCATTTCTAGCGCAGCGATTCCCGCCCCGACCGACGGCGCTCGGGGATCGCTGCTCCGCGCCCCGCTCGGGCTCGCGGAATCCGGTTGGCACCGGCGATCAGGACGGCTGATCGAGACGAAAGTAGCTCCCGCACAGCCCGTAAGCAAACGCCCGGATTCCCGGCACGTGCTTTTAGAAGCCGCGCGTACAGCGAACCCGTCTGCAATTGCCGTTATCCAAGGGTGTTCTGTTTTTTGGAGCATTAATGCAAACTCAAAACCGCCAACTGCGCGAAGAGCGCGGAAGGCTCGTTGCCGAGATGAAAAAGCTGTCCGAGCAGGGCCTTATGACCGCCGCCGACAAGTCGGCGTTCGGCAGGCTCGATGCCGAGCAGCGGCGCTTGCAGGAGCGCATCGAATTGATCGAGCGCTCGGATCAGCAATACATCGAATCCCGCAAAACAGGTGCGCCGCCCAACGGCCAGCCGGGTGTCATCGGTCCATCGGAGGAACACGACCGCGAGTACAAGCGCGCGTTCAACCAGTACCTCAAGAGGGGACGCAGCGAGCTAACGATGGAGGATCGCGCGATTCTTCGCCACGAAAAACGCGATATGGGCGTGGCTGGCGAAGCAACCGGCGTGGCCAGCGGCGCGGGCGTATTCGTGCCGGTCGGCTTCGTGCAAAAGATCGAAGATGCTTTGAAATATTTCGGCCCATTCTTGAACGGAGGCAACGGTTACCCGCGCATCATGGATACCGATACCGGACAGCCCTTGCCCTATCCGACGTCGAACGACACCACCGTAACGGGTGAATTGATTGGTGAAGGCCAGCAGGTGTCGACGCAGGATGTGACCATCGCTCAGGTGATCTTCGGCGCGTACAAGTTGAGCACAAAGCTGGTGAAGGTCAGCCTCGAATTGATTGAGGACTCGGCTTTCGACCTGGAGAATTTCCTCGTCGAGGAGTTTTCAAAGCGGATTGGCCGTGCGGTAAATTCTTTCTGCACGACCGGCACCGGCTCGAATCAGCCCAACGGCATCGTCACCGCTGTTACTGCAACCGGCCCGTCTACGACGGCGGCGGGAAGCTTCACGAACGACGGAGTCGGCGGGGCTAACACAATCGGATCGGATGACCTTGTGAAATTAGAACACAGCGTCGATCCGCTGTACCGGCCCGGCGCGGCCTACATGGCAAATGATTCCACAATCGCCAGCTTGAAGATGATCAAGGACAAATATGGTCGCCCGCTATGGCAGCCAAGCTTTAGGGACGGCGAGCCGGATCGGGTGAATGGCTATCCGGTCTTAAGCAACCCTTATTTGGCGACGCTACAGACGCAGGCGTCTTCGCCGACTGTCAGCAATACGACGATGTTGTTTGGAGCTATGGAGAAGTACGTAATTCGCCGGGTGAAGAACTTAAGCGTCCTCCGGTTAAGTGAACGCTTCGCCGACTTCGGTCAAGTTGCGTTCATCGGGTTCTACAGATTCGACGCCCAGCTCCTTGACGCTGGCACGCATCCCGTCGCTCGGTTGGTGAACACCTACTAAATCCACCGCGGCGAGGAGCGGGGGCGATCCGCTCCTCTTCCCAGGAGCTCATAAATGGAAAACCGCATCAAAGAATACGCAATCGAACGCTCGACAGACCCGTGCGGCTACGCCCAGCGAGCGCTAGCGTCAGCCAGTGACGCGCAGTGCCCGCCCGAAATCCGCGCGCGGATCGAGTCTAGAATCCGAGAGCACCAAGCCCGGCAGGGCGATCCGCCAGCCCCGCAGCCTGCCGCTGGGGCCTGCTTCGACATCACCCCAGAACAGGCCCGCGTCAAGGCGCTCGTCGCGGCTCTATCGCTGTAGTGTCATCAATCTTGCTTGTCACAGCGCAGGGCTCACCCGAGCCTCCTTACCGGCGTGGTGATCGGCAGCCGGGCGTGGTGTTACTCCCGCCCGGACAATCTTCCGTCTTCCGCCTCGGGTCTTACTCTGTTCAGCCCGAGGGCGACGTGACGGCAGCCAGGGCCGTGCGCCATTCCGCGCGGCCTCGGTATTTTCAACAGAATCCAAATCACGAGAGGAGCCCAATGCCGAACCGCATTATCAGGGAGGGAATCCTGAGCAGCGAACGCGTGGATGAGATCGCCGAAGATTCGGCCTGTGAAATTTTTTACCGTCGCTTGTTTAGCGTCGTTGATGACTTCGGGCGTTTCTCTGGAGACCCTCGGATGATCCGGGCGGCACTCTATCCCCTGCGGCTGGATTCGGTGCCAGCGTGCAAAATCAGCGAATTTATCGCGGCCTGCGAAGCCGCAGGGCTGCTGATCACCTACGCCGTGGAAGGCAAGCCTTACCTTGAACTGCTCGACTTCCGTCAGCGGCTACGTCGCATGGTGAGCAAGTACCCGCCGCGCTTGAAAGTCAACGGGCAGTCGTCCGACGGCGAAGTGCGGCCTGAATCCGAATCCGAATCCGAATCCGAAACAGAAGTTGAATCTGAAACAGAAACATGCGCACCACAAGTCGGCGCGCCTGTCTGCTCTCCTTCGTCTTCTGATTCCCAAACTCCAGCCACGACGATCAAGGATCAGCAAGCCGCGTGGTTCGAGGAGTTTTGGAAATGCTACTGGCTGAAGAAATCCAAGGCAGCCGCGTTCAAGGCGTTTAAGCGACACGTTCGCAGCGAGGCCCGGTTCAGGGAAGTAATGGAAGCGGTAGCGGCGCAGTCACCTGAGATGACGCAGCGCGAGCCACGGCACCGACCCTACGCGTCAAGCTGGCTCAATGGGGAGCGCTGGTTGGATTCGACTTCCGAAGAAGCACGCGTCCGCGATCCTATCCTCGACGCGGTGTATGGAAGTGAGGAGAAAAAATGATCAGTAGACAGCGGATGGACGAATGTCTCGGCAGGCTGGGAATGCTGAAGCGCTTTCCTCTCCAGGAACGTGTCGTCATTCAGATCAGTAAGCTGCTGAATGAACTGTGCCAGAACGACGCTGAAGCCCAGGAATTTGTCTCCCGCGTCGTGGATGACCACGATGAGTGGCCGGGGCCTTCGGCGCTGATCGAGCTGCATGGGCAAGTCGCAACGCGCCGATCACAGGCAGGCCGACCCGCTGGCTGCGAGGTGTGTCGCCAAGGCTACGCGGGGCAGGGGATACTCACCTGCTTACGCTCGGTGTTCGAGGCTGCCGAAATGTGGGGCTATTCTGCCACGCGGAATCCTTGTAAGCGAATCAAGCTTGGCTCGGGCGGCCCGGTGCGGGATCTACGACCACTCGAACCATCGGAAGCCCGCGCACTTCTCGGAGCGATCACAGAGGAGCCACTGCGGCTCATCACCGAAACGGTGTTATACACCGGCCTGCGGATCGGCGAGGTACTCGGACTCACGTGGGGAGCGGTCGACGCACGACGCTGCGTGCTTGAGGTACGGCAGAGCAAGTCACAGGAGGGCGTATTCGACACGCCGAAGTCTGCCGCCGGGAGAAGGCCGGTGAAGCTCGGGCATCTGGCCGCAAAGTTCGTGAGGCCGGACACGGCCAAGTCCTCGGACTTGATATGGCCGGACGTGATGTATCACCCACTCCAAAAGAAGTTTGTCGAGCGCGCGAAGGCCGCTGGGATCGAGTTCGAGGGCTTTGGCTTCCATACGCTACGCCGCACGCACGCGACGTTGCGCCACCTGATAGGAATAGTCGAACCGTCGCGCGAGTTGATGCGCGATATGGGGCACTCCTCAGGAGCGATGACCGCGCGCTACGTGCGGCAGAACGAAACGGGCGTGGTCGAGAAGCTACGGAATTTGATCGATTCCTCGGGAGAAACTCGGGAGCAAGAGGCCACAAGCAACGTCGTTTCTATTGGTTACAAGGAGGCCAGCTAGAGTATCTAGTGTAGTGCGTCCTAGTGTAGTGCGTCGGGTTTGGTTCGTCACGTCTGGATGGCGAGTGGATGAGCGTGGCGCTCGTTGACACTCGCGGTTCAGCAGGTCAGAATCACTCGAGGAAATTTTAGGCCGCTCCCTTGGCGCAAGCGCAGCTTGGTCGCGGCTCGGAATTGGCACGGCATGGACCTGCCCACTTTATTCTTCGAAAAGCTTGGCGACGGGGAGCTGCCAGTCGGGCAGAAGGGCGGGGAGGGTGAGGGTGTCGTTGATCCCGCGAGTCAACACGGTTCCGTCGGGCAAATGAACAAGGACCTTCCGCGTTTCCGGGTAAATCACCCAGACAAATAGAGTACCGGACCTGAGAAGCAGTTCGACTTTGCGGTCAAGGTCACGCGCAGTTTCCGAGGGCGAAACGACCTCCACGGCGATCTCGGGGCCGCCGGTGAAGTACCCAGTGCCGGAGGTTTGATGGACGCGCTCCATACGAAGGAAGGACACATCCGGCTGGACCCAAGTGGCGGGATCATCCGACAACTTGTACCCGCCTTCCAGATAGACTTCGCCGAGTCCGCGATCCTCAAGCAGCTGCATCGCGCGGTTGATCCGTCTCGCGATCCTGGTATGTCTCGATTTCGGGGGTGGCAAGATTTGCGGTTCTCCTTCTATCAGTTCGTGATGCATGCCATCATCGGCGAACTGCTCGAAGGCTTCCCAGCTCAGCAGACCGGTGGTTGTGGCCATGTGTTGGTCAGGCGATCGAACTCGAGTTTTCTCACCCGCTCCTCCAGTTGTTTGAGGATGTCGTACATTTGGGGCAGTTGCGTGCGGAGCGGCTCGGCGGCGGCGTCGAAGGCGCGGCGGACTTCTTCGCGGGTTTTTTCGAGCTCTCCGATGAGGTCGCGCCGGAAGCGGTCGAGATCCTCGTAGGTGGGCATGCCATTTTCGTCGGGCATGGATTTATTGTACAGCCGGGATTGGGTGGTTCGGCGGCGGAACGCGCTCTGTCGCGGCGCGCGAGAGCGATCCCCCACCCTGATGGGTGGGGCTGGACGGCCGGAACGCGCTCCCTGACGGTCGCGCCTCAAGTGGCAGGGCATGGCCGCGGACGATTGTCCCCACCCTGATGGGTGGGGCTGGACGGCCGGAACACGCTCCCTGACGGTCGCGCCTCAAGTGGCAGGGCATCGCCGCGGACGATTATCCCCACCCTGATGGGTGGGGCTTGAAGGCGGATGAAAGCCGGCGGCAGTTGCGCGGGGTTCATGCATCTGTTATCTTTATAGTTTCGTTGAATCAACTTGGGAGGCGTGGGCCCGGTCATCGATTGATGAAAGGCAGTCCCGCCGTTTGGACCAGTCATAAAACATGAGCCGCAAACCAGGCAAGAAATATACTGCTGCGTCAGAAGAAGTCGGGAGCAAGCCCTACACGCTTGAACTAGCCGTTCCGCTGGTCAAGAAGGTCAAGTTTGCCAAGTTCGACGAAACCGTCGAGCTGCATCTGCGACTGGGCGTGGACCCGAAGCACGCCGATCAGATGGTTCGAGGCACCGTGGTGCTTCCGAACGGACTGGGCAAATCGAAAAAGGTTTTGGTGATCGCCTCCGGCGATAAGTTGCGGGAAGCGACCGAAGCCGGCGCCGATATCGTGGGCGGCGAGGAAATGGTCACCAAGATCCAGACCGAAAACTGGACCGATTTCGACGCCGTGATCGCGACGCCGGACATGATGCGGTCCGTCGGCAAGCTGGGCAAGGTGCTGGGACCGCGCGGGCTGATGCCGAACCCGAAGACCGGCACGGTGACGGTGGACGTCGCGACGGCGGTGAAGGAAGTGAAGGCCGGCAAGGTGGAGTTTCGCGTCGATAAGACCGGCGTGATTCACGTGCCGTTCGGCAAGGTGAGTTTCGCGGCGGACAAGCTGACGGAGAACGCCAACACACTGTTGAACGCGGTGGTGAAGGCGAAGCCCGCGGCCGCCAAAGGCAAGTATGTGCGCAGCGCGACCATCTGCTCCACCATGGGGCCGGGAGTTTCGCTGGACGTGACGCCGTATAACGTAAAGGCCGTGTAGCTGGAGATTTCACCGGAGCATCCATCATGAAAAAGAAACCGGAAAAGCAGAAGGACATGGAAAAGCTGCAAGCCGAGCTTGCGAAATCCAGCAACGTGTTCCTGACCAGCTACGAAAAAATGACGGTGGGTCAGGATTTCGAGCTGCGCAAATCGGTTCGCGGCGTGGGCGGGCACTATAAGGTGATCAAGAATCGCATCGCGGAACGAGCCTCCGAGGGAACGCCCGCGGAAAAATTGCTGAAGGAGCTGAAGGGCATGTGCTCGCTGGCGTATACGTCGGGTGATCCGGTGGCGCTGGCGAAGGCGCTGACCGCGTATGCCAAAGCGAATCCTAGTTTCACGTTCAAGGCCGGGATGGTGGAAGGCCGGGTCATCGACATCAAAGGCATCACCGAACTGGCGAGCCTTCCGTCGAAGGAAGAGATTTATTCGAAGCTTCTGTATTTGATCAACGCTCCGGCACAGCGCCTGGTAACGGTGATCAACGCGGTGGGTCGGAATTTGGCCGTGGTCGTGGACCAGGGCGTCAAAGAAAATAAGTTCAAAGGATAACGGACATGGCTGATATCAACACGATTGCGGAACAGATTCAGGGATTGACGCTGCTCGAAGCATCGCAGCTGGTGAAGCTGCTCGAAGAGAAGCTGGGCGTTTCGGCCGCGGCGGCTTCGGTGGCGGCGGCTCCGGCGGGCGGCGGCGCGGCTGCGGCTCCGGTGGAAGAGAAGACCGAATTCGCGGTGGTTCTGACGGGCGCTGGCGCCAACAAGATCAACGTGATTAAAGTGGTCCGCGAGGTCACCAGCCTGGGCTTGAAGGAAGCCAAGGATCTGGTGGACGGCGCGCCCAAGACGGTGAAGGAAGGTATCAACAAGGACGAGGCGGAGGCGATCAAGAAGAAGTTCGTCGATGCCGGCGCCAGTGTTGAAGTAAAGTAGCGCGTTCGGCTATCGTGGGGCGGGTCCGCTCGTTCACGTGACCCGCGCGCGACCTCCTGGTCGCGCAAAAAGCCCGGCCAGGGGGCTGCGGACGAGGGCGTCCGCCTCACATCTATTTCGTCTCGGAGAGCGCGTAGCGGACCAGCAACCGCCCGATTTCGGTGGTCATGAGCGTGTCGCCATCGAACCCGAGAATGTTGGTCGATGGCAGGAAAGCTCCGTTCGCGGGCTCGGAGAGAAACCAGTCCTGCTTCACGCGATCCAGCGTCCAGACCTGCAGCGTGGTGGGATTGCTCGGCTTCTTTCCCCGGACCACCTTGTTAATCACCACCCTGCTAATCAGGGCTGTATTCGCGTAACTGAGAGCGAACGCCATGCCGTACATGCTCGCGAGCTTGTTGGCCGCGCCCTGTATTTCCGTGGTGCTGGGGCCGGCGATGTGGGTCATTTCGGTGCCATCGGTTCCGAATTCGACGTAATCATTCCCCGAGGTAAGCCATGCCACGCGATCGGCGGAGGGCCTCATGCTGGTCTGGGCCGCCACGGTGTAGGATGGTTTCCCAGGCTGGTCCAGCATGGTCGAGGACAAGACCTTTCCGGTGGGCGACAGACGTGTGAGGATGTTTTGGTGCACATCGCCGGTTTCCTGGTCCTTGCCGCTTCCCAGAGCCCAGATCACACCGCTGGGGCCGACAGTCATCGCGTGAATGAGAAGATTCTCGACGGGAATGACGGTTTGCTGAGAGCGGTCGCGCGCGATTCGCACGACAAAGCCTTTCAGCTCGATTTGATCGGTGACGCCGAAGCCGCCGGCGACGATTTCGCCATCCTCGCCGCCCCACAAGCTGGCCACGGTCAGGGTAGTCCAATCCGGGATCGAGAAGCGGACCTCTTCGGTCAATCCATCGGCGGTGATCGAGTGGATCACGGGCGTGCGCGTCTCATTCACGATCAGGTTGAGGAGCGCGTGGCCGCTCCAGATGGGCGGAACGACCGGATGATCGGGAACGGGTGCCGACAGGACAATCTGGCGCGTCTCGCCGCGGGTGAGGACGCGAGCCGATTGCGCGGAGGCCACGCCGGCGGCGAGCATGGCTAGGACTACGGCAGCCGTCGCCCGGAGGCGCGCGATGTTCATGTCCCGAGTATGCGTCGTAGGTTTCCTCCCGTCAATCCGTGCATCGCGCTGAACTATCGTACAGGACCATGATTTAGCCACGAATTCACGCGAATCTTAAACATAGGACGTATCTGGGTTCATCCGCGTTGATCCGCGGCTCTTAAATATTGCGCAGCTTGGGGCCTTTCGCGGAGTCGTCGCTGCTGCTATCGACGCGCTCCCTTCTGTCGCGCCTCTTTGCCGCTAGGCGCGGAATTCGGGAGAGGAACGAAGGGCCTCGAACAGCGGATCGACGTTCACGTACTCGGCGAATGGAGACGCTTCCTCCCGCGCTTTTCGCACGAGTTCCATTGCCGCGCTGTAATTTCCCAGCGCCGTGTGGACATAGGCGAGCGCCAACGGATCGACGTATCCGGTGGATGACATTTCCTCCAGCCGTTTGAGAACGGCCGTGGCCCCGGAGGTATCGCCCATGCGCGCCAGTACGACTCCCAGGATGCCAAACACGACCGCACCGGTATTCTCGCGATGGCATTCCCGCGCTTCCACCAATGCCTTGTCGAGCTGCCCTTGTTGAAGGTACACCCTTGCAAGGAGAAAGTGCGATTCAACGGAATCCGGGCGCAGAGCGATGGCCACGTTCATCCAGTGCTCGGCATCCTTCAGGCGGCCGTGAAAGGAGTACCCGGTGCCGAGGGCCCGATTGGTGCGAAACGAAATCGGATCGAGATGCACGGCGCGTTCGAGGGGCGCTATGGCTTCCTCGAATCTTCCCGTGATCATTAAGCAGGTACCGTAAAGCTGATGGGCAAAGGAGTAGCTGGGTTCCAGATCAATGGCCTTCTTCAGCAGCGCTAAACCTTCCGGATGATTGTTTTCGAAGAAGAACAGAGTGGCGCCCAGAGACGCATATGCCGACGCCATTCCCGGATCCAGCCGCAAGGCCTGCCGCGCCGCGTCCTTGCATTTTGCGAAGGCCTCCACGGTATGAATCCCGCCCCACATGGACATCCACATATACGCGTACGCAAGTCCCGCATAGGGCGCCGCATAATCCGGATACAACGATATGGCGCGGTTGAACAGATCGATGGCGGCGAGGAATCCCGCGCGGTTCATCCGGTTCCAGGCTTGGCGGCCCTTCAGATACAAGGCGTAGGCTTCGGTGCTGGGAGCTTTGCGGGACGGGCTCCGGGGTTTGACCGGCTGCAGGGTGATCCTCAGGACACCGGCGATGGAATGCGCGATCTCATCTTCGATCACAAACACGTCCTGCGTGCGGCGGTCGAACACCTGCGACCATTTGGTCTGGCGCGTTTCGGAATCGACAATCCTGGCCGAAACCCGGAGCAGTTCGCCGGCTTTGCGGACGCTCCCCTCCACGATGGTGCCCGCGCCAAGGCGGACGCCGATTTCCCGCAAATCCAGCATGTCCGCTTCGAGGGCGAACATGCTGGTCCGTCCGATCACCTGAAGTTCGGCGACAGCGGTCAGGGCATTGATGATGTCTTCGGTCATGCCGTCGCAGAAGTATTGCTGCTCGGGTTCCGGGCTGAGATTGGAAAATGGGAGCACCGCGATGGTGCATGGATCGAGCGGGGCATTGGCGGACTGGGCGGCTACCAGGGTCTCTGAAGGTTTCTCCGATTCCGAATCGGCTTGGTTTAATGGCTGCGCCGATGGCCGGGCCGGCGAGCCCTGAGTGAATTTCGGCACGTAGCTGCCACGTGGAAACTCGATCACCACCGGATCCGCGGCGCCGGCGGTCCGGTAATATTCGCGGAGCTTATTTCGCAGACGCCGAGCCTCGACTCTTACGATGGAATCCACGCGCGGATCGTAATCCACGCCGCGATCGAAAACATCGCGGCCCACGGCATACTCGTTCAACTGATCTGTTTCGCCCGCCAAAGTGCGTTCGACCGCCAGCCGCAAGAACCGTTGCAGGCGTACCGAGCTTCGGAAGCCCTTGCTCCTCAGGATTCGCTCCAGTTGATGGTGAATTTCAGTCGTCGGGATGGCGTCGAAAGCGGGGGGCGACGAGCTGGGGGTTTCGGGCTGGGACGGTTGAAGCGGGGGTACATCCATTGTTGACTCGCTTCTAGTAAAGGTGCGCTAGAAGTATCGAGTGTAACACCTGCCATTTGGCGGGAGCGCTGCCTTTCCTTCAGTGCAGCGCTGCCTAGACTGCATTACGGATAAACGCAAGGTTCTAACGGTTAGCTATCCCCAGGTCCCCTACGCAAGCGGGCGTTCATGCCGCATGGTGGAGATAGGGAATTTGTGAGTTTGAGTTGTCCTATATCCCACGATCGTTTTCCACGTTGAGATCGGCCTAAATGGAGATTCTGGAAATCCGCATCCTGATTGAGAGTGGCATCGACGAATACGCGTGCGCCTGCCTCAACTCCATCGAATCGGCAGAGCCTGAGCACCGGCTGGCCATCATCCGCGCGTACATGGTTCACGCGGTGGGCGCCGCCTGCGAAAAAATGCTCGAAGGCGCGGCGAAAGGGATCGACCGCGCAGCCGTGTTGATGCTGGACCCCGCGTATTACGAACGCCGGCAAAAGCGCCGGGCGAAACACCAGCGGGAGCATTCGATTGCGGAACAAGAATACCAGCTGAAAATGAAAGGCATGGTGCAATGAGCGCCGCCGGTGGTGTGGGTCTCGCTCCGATCGGACCCAGGCATGTCTTTTAGAAATCAGTGAAACCTAATCCTGAATCCCTCATTGACGGCGTACCCGCCGCGCGAAAGTTACGCCTGCATGCACCCCAGTGATGATGAGTTGGAGAAGTACTTAAGGCTCAGCCTGCCTCCGGAGCAGTCCGCGGTAATCTATTCCCACTTGTTCACATGCGAGGATTGTCGAAGCAAAGCCCGTCAATTCGCGCCGCCGGCGCGTGACAGCCAAGGCAATGTGATTCCGGAGCGGCGGAAGGATGCTCGAACGTCGCTCGGCGCCCCTCTGTTGCTGCGGGCCATGAACGATTCCGGACGTTTTATTGAGGGCCATCTGGTGAATGTCTCAACCCGGGGGCTGAGTATCCAGGTTCCCGAAGCGCTGGAACCGGGCGTAATGGTGCAGGTTCGGCTGGAGGGCAAGATCATCATGGCGGAAGTGCGGTATTGCTCTCCACACGGGCACGAGTTTCACGTTGGGGTCAAGATTCAGGATGTGTTTCCGATCCCGGGGAAACGGTCCAAGGATTCCAATAAGTAGAGCGGCAAACGAAACTGTCCCGAGCGAATCACCATCGTAAAAGAGGCTCGACAGGCGGAGTTCCGCAAGAACCCGAGATGGGCCATCCGGAAAGCCGGTTCGTGGCCAATAAGGGCAGCGCCACGCGGCCGGTGAGCTTCAAATCATTGACTTATTTGAGTTTCCTGGGAGTATGCTATCATCGGGCTGGCTGTATTGCTCTTGGCGGACCCTACAGTCCAGACCCCATTTGACGAATGGCCTTTCGTTTGCTATTCTATTCTTACCGGCGAGAGACACCGGCCCTTGAACAGTGATCTTGTTACCCCGCGATCTGCTCGGCAGTTCGTCTGAACTACCGCTAGGCTTTGCCCTGCGCGCATGTACCCAGCCCGAAGTGTTTCTGAACCTTCGGGCTTTTTCGTCTTGATTTGGAGGCCCGCCGCGGCCTTCAACAATGGCATCGCGCATGGGCGCGAAGCGTTGTGTCCAGTCCGATGAAGAGAGGCGTGAGGATTTAATGATGCTTACCCCCGAAACTGTCGCCCTTCGAGAACGCGTTGATTTCTCGAAAATCAAAACCACCATCCCGATCCCTAATCTGATCGAGGTCCAGAAGAAATCGTACGAGCGATTTCTCCAGATGGACCTGCTTCCGAGCGAACGCGACGACACCGGGCTCGAGAGTGTTTTCAAGAGTGTCTTCCCGATTTCCGATTTTCGCGGATTGAGCCAGCTCGAATTCGTGGATTACGCGATCGGCAACTGGGAGTGCAAGTGCGGAAACCTGAAGGGGCTGCACCACCTGCGCTCAACCTGCCGGAATCCGGCGTGCGGAGCCACCATCAAAACCGATCCGTTCCACCTGGGCGACGTTCTGTGCCCACGCTGCGGAACGTTCAACAAAAACATTGTGACGTTCTGCAATCGCTGCGGCGATCCGGTGGGGCTTCAGCTCAAATACGACGTGGCCGAATGCGAAGAACGCGGCATGACTTACGCCGCGCCGCTCAAGGTCACCATCCGGCTGACGGTTTTCGACAAAGATCCCGAAACCGGCAACAAGACCATCCGGGACATCAAGGAACAGGAAGTTTTCTTCGGCGAAATCCCGCTGATGACCGAGAACGGCACTTTCATCATCAACGGAACCGAGCGCGTCATCGTTTCACAATTGCACCGTTCGCCCGGCGTGTTCTTCGAGCGGCAACAGGCGCAGGGCTACTTCCTGGGCAAGATCATCCCGTATCGCGGAAGCTGGGTCGAGTTCGAATACGACAACAAGAACCTGCTACACGTCCGTATCGACCGCAAACGCAAATTCTACGGTACGGTTTTTCTACGCGCCCTGGGATTGAAGAGCGATGCCGATATCCTCCGCGCGTTCTACAAGTGCAACGACATCGTCATCAAAGGTAAGCAGCTCTACTGGAAAGTGGGCGAGGGACTGATCGGGCACAAGCTGTCGCACGCGATCAGCAAGGGCGGCGAGACGATTGTCACGCAGGGCCGCAAGATCACCAACAGCGTTTACAAGGACATTGTAAAGGCAAAAGTCGAGCAGGTGGAGATCGCGGCCAACGATCTGGAAGGCGCCTATGTCGCCGCGGATGTGGTCGACATGGAAACCGGCGAGGTTTTGATCGAGGCCAACCACGAGTTGACGCCGCCGACGGCGGCCAAACTGATCGAGGCGCGGATCGGGACCTTCGACGTGTTTTTCCCGGAGCTGGACGAAGTGGGCAACGTGATTTCGGTCACGCTGCGCAAGGACGGCGTCAAGCAGCAGAACGACGCGCTGCTCGAAATCTATCGCAAGCTTCGCCCCGGCGATCCGCCGACGGTGGATACCGCGACGCAACTGTTCCAGGGCATGTTCTTCGACCCGCGCAAGTACGATTTCTCGCGCGTGGGCCGGATGAAGTTCAACATCAAATTGTACGACAAAGCGGACGCGACGCCGCTCGACCGGCGCACGCTGGATCATAAAGATTTCATCGACACCATCCAATATCTGCTGAAGCTGCGCCGCGGCATCGGCGCGGTGGACGATATCGATCACCTGGGCAACCGCCGCGTTCGCGCGGTGGGCGAGCTGCTGGAAAACCAGTTCCGCATCGGCCTGGTTCGCATGGAGCGCGCCATCAAGGAAAAGATGAGCGTGTATCAGGAAATGTCGACGGCCATGCCGCACGACCTGGTGAACGCCAAGCCGGTGATGGCGGCGATCCGCGAGTTCTTCGGATCGAGCCAGCTTTCGCAGTTCATGGACCAGACCAATCCGTTGTCCGAGATCACGCATAAACGGCGTTTGTCGGCGCTTGGGCCGGGAGGATTGTCCCGCGAGCGCGCCGGATTCGAAGTGCGCGACGTGCATCCGACGCACTACGGCCGTATCTGCCCGATTGAGACGCCGGAAGGCCCCAACATCGGACTGATCAGCTCGCTTTCCTGCTTTGCGCGGATCAACGAATACGGCTTCATCGAAAGCCCGTACCGCCGCGTGAAATCGGGCACGGTGGTGGACGAGGTGCGGATTCTCAATCCGGGCGAAACGGATTTCAAGGTCGGCGAGGTGCTGCAACGCGGCGAGGTGGAAAAAGCCAATCGCGGCGTGGGCGGGAAGAAACAGCCGGCCGAATTCGAAGCACATTGCGATTATCTTTCGGCTTGGGAAGAGGACAAATACCTGATCGCGCAGGCCAACGTGGGCCTGGACGAGAAGGGCCATATCACCTCTGAGCTGGTGAACGCGCGCAAGGCCGGCAACTTTGTATTGGAACATGTCGGCGAAATCGAATACATGGACGTCAGTCCGAAGCAACTAGTCTCGGTTGCGGCGAGCCTGATTCCGTTCCTTGAAAACGACGACGCCAACCGCGCGCTGATGGGATCGAACATGCAGCGCCAGGCGGTTCCGCTGTTGCGCGCCGAATCGCCGTATGTGGGTACCGGCATGGAGCGCGTCACGGCTCGCGATTCGGGCGCGGTGGTGTTGTGCAAACGGGCCGGCGTGGTGGATTCGGTGGATAGCGAGCGCATCATCGTGCGCGTGGAGGGCAGCGGCCAGGAGGGTCAGCTTTCGCGCGAAGTGGGCGCCGATATTTACACGCTGACCAAGTTCAAACGGTCGAATCAGAACACCTGCATCAATCAGAAGCCGATCGTGTTCCAGGGGCAGAGGGTGAAGAAGGGGCACGTGCTGGCTGACGGTCCCTGCACCGAATCGGGCGAACTGGCGCTGGGGCGCAACGTGCTGGTCGCGTTCATGCCGTGGCGCGGCTACAACTTCGAAGACGCGATCGTGGTCAGCGAAAAGCTGGTCAAGGAAGACTATTACACGTCCATCCATATCGAGGAGTTCGAGGTGGACGCGCGCGATACCAAGCTGGGTCCGGAGGAAATTACGCGCGATATTCCGAATATCGCGGAGGGTTTCCTGCGAAATCTGGATGAAAGCGGAATTATTCGGATCGGCGCGACGGTAAAGCCGGGCGATATTCTGGTCGGCAAGGTCACTCCCAAGGGCGAGACTCAATTGACGCCTGAGGAGAAACTGCTGCGCGCCATCTTCGGTGAAAAGGCCGGCGACGTGAAAGACGCATCGCTGTACTGCCCGCCGGGTATCGAGGGGACAGTGGTCGATTGCAAGGTTTTCTCGCGCAAGGGCGCGGAGCTGGACGAACGGTCCAAGCTCATCTTAGAGAGCTCGGAAGAGCGGCTGCGCAGGAATCTTGAAGACGAGAAGCGCATTTTGAATGACGAGCGATCGAAGCGCCTGGCCGTGATGCTCGAAGGCAAGGAACTGCTGGCCGATCTGCACGATGAAAAGACCAACAAGAAGCTGTTGTCGAAAGGCACCGAGCTTTCGCGCGATCTGATCGAAAAGATTCGCGCGCGCGATTTGAAGCGCATGAAGTTGAAGGACAAAGATCCGCGCCTGAACGAGCAGGTGGACGAGATCGAAGAGATGACTTCGCGCCAGATCGCGGTGCTCGAAAAGATCACCGAGGAAAAGATCGGAAAACTGCGCAAGGGCGACGAGTTGCCTCCGGGCGTCATCAAGCAGGTGAAGTGCTACATCGCGATGAAGCGCAAGCTGTCGGTGGGCGATAAGATGGCCGGCCGCCACGGCAACAAGGGCGTGATCGCGCGCATTGTTCCCGAAGAGGACATGCCGTATCTGCCGGATGGCACGCCGGTGGAGATCGTACTGAATCCTCTGGGCGTTCCCAGCCGTATGAACGTCGGACAGATTCTCGAAACGCACCTTGGGTGGGCGGCGCACGCGCTGGGCGTGAAGTTCGCGACTCCGGTGTTTGACGGCGCTACTGAAAAAGACATCAAATCGCGGCTCACGGCCGCTGGCCTGCCCACTTCGGGCAAAGTTCAGCTGTGGGACGGGATCAGCGGACAGCCGTTCGAGCAGCCGGTGACGGTCGGCTACATCTATATGTTGAAGCTGTCGCACCTGGTGGATGACAAGATTCACGCGCGATCCATCGGGCCGTATTCGTTGATCACGCAGCAGCCGCTGGGTGGCAAAGCTCAGTTTGGCGGCCAGCGCTTCGGCGAAATGGAAGTTTGGGCGCTCGAAGCCTACGGCGCTGCGTACGTATTGCAGGAATTGCTGACGGCGAAGTCCGACGACGTGTACGGACGAGCCAAGATTTATGAAGCCATCGTGAAGGGCGAAGCCGCGGCCGAGCCCGGAGTTCCCGAGAGCTTCAACGTTCTGATTCGCGAATTGCAGTCGCTGTGTCTGGACGTGGAATTGATGAAGAAGCCGAGGGAAGCGATCGAGACGGCGCTCGCGGCGGATTAGGGGCTCTTTTGACGGATCAACAATTGTATCTTTCGATCGGGATACCCACGCTCGCTGTTTTGATCGCAGTTCTGGTGAATATCGGCTATTTCATCGCGATCAATAACCGGCTTGGCGCGCTTGAGATCCGGCTGGACGCCCGGATCACAGGACTCGAGACGAAGTTCGACACGAAGTTCGACATTCTCGTCGGCAAAGTGATCGAAATGGATAACCGGATTGTTCGCTTGGAAGAGCGCCTGAAGCATTAGAGAAGTTGGACGCGGCTATTTAGGAGATTAAGCCATGGCAGACCATATGTACCGTTCTTCTCCATACGATCGTGCGAACCTGATCGCCGATTTCGATTCCATCCGCATCTCGCTCGCCAGCCCGGAGAAAATCCGGAGCTGGTCGCATGGCGAGGTCACCAAGCCGGAGACCATCAATTACCGGACCTTCAAGCCGGAGCGCGATGGGTTGTTCTGCGCGCGGATTTTCGGCCCCATCGCGGATTGGGAATGCCTGTGCGGAAAGTACAAGCGCATGAAGCATCGCGGCGTCATCTGCGACAAGTGCGGCGTCGAAGTTACTTTATCGCGCGTGCGCCGCGAGCGTTTGGGCCATATCGAACTGGCCAGCCCGTGCTCGCACGTATGGTTCTTCAAGGGACTGCCCTCGCGCATCGGCTACCTGCTCGATATCACGCTGCGGGAGTTGGAACGGGTGCTGTATTTCGAAGCTTTCGTCGTCGTCGACCCGGGCGAAGTGCCCGACCTCCGCAAAGCTGAAGTGATCAGCGACGAGCGCAAGCGCCAGCTGGATCAGGAGTTCCCCGGGAAATTCGTCGCCATGATGGGCGCCGAAGGCATCAAGGAATTACTCAAGAAAGTCGACGTCGATTTTCTGAGCCTGGACATCCGCGAGAAGATGAAGACGGAAATCTCGCAGCAGAAGAAGCTGAAGTACGCCAAGCGCCTGCGCGTGGCGGAGAGCTTCCGCAAATCCGGCAACAAGCCGGAGTGGATGATTCTCGACGTGATTCCGGTAATCCCGCCGGAGTTGCGTCCCCTTGTCCCGCTGGATGGCGGGCGCTTTGCGACCTCCGATCTGAACGATCTGTATCGCCGCGTCATCAATCGCAACAATCGCCTCAAGAAACTGATCGAGCTGCACGCTCCGGACGTGATCGTGCGCAATGAAAAGCGCATGTTGCAGGAAGCCGTCGACGCGTTGTTCGACAACGGCCGCCGCGGACGGGTGCTGCGCGGGGCGAACAATCGTCCGCTTAAGTCTCTTTCAGATACGCTCAAGGGCAAGCAGGGACGATTCCGTCAAAATCTGCTCGGCAAGCGCGTGGATTACTCGGGCCGTTCGGTGATCGTGGTCGGTCCGGAATTGAAGCTGCACCAGTGCGGGCTGCCGAAGAAAATGGCGCTGGAGCTGTTCAAGCCGTTCATCTATCATCGCCTGGAGCAGCGCGGGCACTGCACCACCATCAAGCAGGCCAAGGAGTTGGTGGAGCAGCAGGACGCGGTGGTCTGGGACATTCTGGAAGAGGTGATCAAGGATCATCCGATTCTGCTGAATCGCGCTCCCACCTTGCATCGCCTGGGTATTCAGGCGTTCGAGCCTGTGCTCGTCGAGGGCAAGGCGATCAAGCTGCATCCGCTGACCTGCACGGCGTTCAACGCGGATTTCGACGGCGACCAGATGGCGGTCCACATTCCGCTGTCGCCCGAAGCGCAGATCGAAGCATCGACGCTGATGCTTTCCTCGCACAATATTCTCTCACCGGCGCATGGCGCGCCGATCGCGGTACCCACGCAGGACATGGTGCTGGGGCTTTACTACCTCACCAAGGCGCGGCCCGGCACCAAGGGTGAAGGGCGCACGTTCGCTTCGATCGACGACGTTTTGATCGCACTCGAAATGGGCGAAGTCGAAACGCTTTCTCCCATCAAGCTGCGCTACACCGGAAAAGTGATCGACCTGGTGAAGGCGTTCGACAATCAGAACCTGATGCACACCGAGCCGATCGAGTTCTCCAAGCAATACATGGACACGACCGTCGGCCGCGTGATTCTGAACGACGTTCTGCCGGACGAGATGCCGTTCATCAATGGTCTGCTGAAGAAAAAGGGTCTTTCGCAGATGGTGCAGTATTGCTATCTGAAATACGGGCTCACCATCACGGTCACCATGCTTGACCATGTGAAGGCGCTCGGGTTCCTGTATGCCACGCGAGCCGGAATTTCGATCGGCATCGACGACATGATCGTCCCCGGCGAGAAAGCCGGTTTGGTGAAGGACGCCGAAAAGGCCGTGATCGAAGTGGTTGCGCAGTATCAGGAAGGCGCGATCACGCACGGCGAACGCTACAACAAGATCATCGAAATCTGGTCGAAGGTGACCGAGCGGGTCTCCGAAGAGATGTTCAAGACCATGGAAGAGGATGATCGCACGGGCCGCTATCTGAATCCGATTTACATCATGGCGGATTCCGGCGCGCGCGGATCGAAACAGCAGATCCGTCAGCTTTCGGGTATGCGCGGACTGATGGCGAAGCCGTCGGGCGAGATCATCGAAACGCCGATCACCGCGAATTTCCGCGAAGGGCTGAACGTGCTTCAGTACTTCATCTCGACTCACGGCGCCCGCAAAGGACTGGCCGATACGGCGCTCAAGACCGCCGATTCGGGCTACCTCACGCGGCGGCTGTGCGATGTGGCGCAGGACGTGATCGTCACGGAAGCCGATTGCGGCACCAGTGACGGAATCTACGTCGAACCGATCATCGAATCGGGCGAGATCATCGAGCCTTTGCGCGATCGCATCGTCGGCCGCGTGGCGCTCGAGGATCAATTGGATTACGAAGGCAACCTGATCGTCGCGGTGAGTTCGGAAATCACCGAAGATCTGGCGGCCGCTATTCAGGGAGCCGGCATTGAGCGCGTGAAGATTCGCTCCGTGCTCACCTGCGAATCGAAGCGCGGCGTTTGCCAGCTTTGCTACGGGCGCAATCTGGCCACCGGGCGAATGGTGGAACGCGGAGAAGCGGTGGGAATCATCTCCGCGCAGTCCATCGGCGAACCGGGCACGCAGCTCACCATGCGTACGTTCCATATCGGCGGCGCGGCCACCGGGTCGGCCGAGCAATCCAAACAGGATGCCAAGTCGGACGGCTTCGTCAAGTTCCTGGCTATCGCCACAGTAAAAAATGCCAAGGGCGATCTGATTGCCATGAACCGTAATAGCATCATCGCGATCATAGACGAAAAGGGTCGCGAGAAGGAACGCTATCAAGTCGTCTATGGCGCCAAGATTCATTACGCGGACGGCGCCAAGGTCAAAGCCAACTCCGTGCTCCTCGAATGGGATCCTTACACGTTCTCGATCCTCACCGAGGTCAGCGGCGTGGTGCATTTCAAGGATCTTCAGGATGGCATCACCATGCAGGAGCAGGTGGACGAAATCACCGGCCGCTCGCAGTGGGTGGTCATGGATTCCACCGACGAAAAGCGTGTTCCCGCAGTGCTGGTGCGGCCGACAGGCGGCGGGAAGTCAGACGAAAAACGCTACCTCATGCCGATGCACGCGCACTTAATGGTGGCGGATGGCGATGAGGTTCACGCCGGCGACGTGCTCGCCAAGATTCCGCGCGCGACCACCAAGACCAAGGACATCACGGGCGGTCTGCCGCGCGTGGTCGAATTGTTCGAGGCGCGCAAGCCGCGCGAGACGGCTGTAATCACCGAAATCGACGGTATCGTGAAATACGGCGAAATCTCGAAGGGCATGCGCAAGATCAACATCATCGCCGACGATGGGGAGGCCAAGGAATACTCGATTCCCCGCGGCGTTCACGTCAATGTGCAGGAAGGCGAGCGCGTGCGCCACGGCGATCCGCTGATGGACGGGCCTCGCAACCCTCACGACATCATGGCCGTGATGGGCGAAAAGGACCTGCAGAAATACCTGGTGAACGAAATCCAGGAAGTGTATCGTCTGCAGGGCGTCAACATCAACGACAAGCATCTGGAAGTGATCGCCCGGCAGATGATGCGCTGGGTGAAAGTGGACGACATCGGCGACACCGAATTCCTGCCGGAAGAAGTCGTCGACAAATTCAAGTTCCGGGAGGAGAACGCGAGGGTGCAGGAGGCGGGCGGGCGTCCCGCGGCCGGCAAGACCGTGCTGCTGGGCATCACCAAGGCATCGCTTTCGACGGATTCGTTCATCTCGGCGGCTAGCTTCCAGGAGACCACGCGCGTGCTCACCGAAGCCGCTATCAACGGGAAGGTGGACTTCCTGCGCGGCTTGAAGGAGAACGTCATCATGGGCCGCCTGATCCCGGCCGGCACCGGTATGGAATATTACCGGAACGTGAAGATCGCCGGCGAGGATGTCGAGGAGGAGATGGCGGCCGAGGAAGCCGCAGCCGCGCTCGACGCGATCCCGGGTTACGACGAAGAGACTCGCGCGTTGTATGCGGGCGGTTTGTCGGAAGCTCCGGAGCCGGGTCCGGAAGAGACGCTGGCGGAATAACGGTCCCCAGCGGGAATTCGGCCTCGCCCGATGGCATTTGTTCGGACCATTCGCGACGTGCTCGCCCGAGTGGACAAATCGCTCGGGCGCCTGGAAGTCCGCGATAAGGCGGGCCAGCCTCCGCCCCCCGGCCGCTACGACGAAATCGCCGCGTTTGTGCGTTCCATCGATCAGCCGGATGACGCCACGCGGCAATACCTCGAAATCCATATCCCGCGCATCGCGCGGTCATTGACACTAGTCCCGCCTCCCCAAAGCTCGGGCCGCGTGCTGGAAATGGGTGCGTACATGCAAATGACGCCGGCGCTCCAGTGCGTGCTCGGATATAAGGAGGTGCGCGGCGCGTTTTTCGGGCCGCTGGGGAGCACCGACCAGAAGTCGCTTACCATCGGGGGCAGGGAAGTCTTTCGCTGCTCGGTGGATCTGTTCGATGCGGAAAAGGACGTCTATCCCTATCCCGACGGCCACTTCGAGACCGTGCTGGCTTGCGAGATCTTCGAACATATGCTGCACGACCCCATGCACATGCTGCTCGAAATGCATCGAGTGCTGGAAGAGGGCGGAGCGCTGGTGCTGACCACGCCGAATGTCGCCAGTTTCCTCGCCGTCGCGCGGGCGCTGGAGCAAAGCGGGAATCCGCAGTTGTATTCGAAGTTTCCCGATCCGCGCGGAGAGTTCGCGGAAACCGAAATCCCGCATGTTCGCGAATACACGCCGGCTGAATTGCGCGAGGCGGTGGAGTCGGCCGGATTCGAGGTCGAGAATCTTTTTACGGAAACCATAGAGGGCTACGGCACCCATTTGTGGGTGAAGGATTTCCTGGAGCAACACCGTTACCCAACCGCGCTCCGTGGCGAGCAGATGTACTGCATCGCCCGAAAGCGCCGCGGTCGTCAAATTCACCGCTATCCGAAGTTTCTCTATGACGTCTCGTAAATGACCGGGGGGGCGCGGCGCTGACTTCTGGGCCGTGCAATATCATTGAATTGAATACGTGGAGAGATAGCCATGTCCGGCCTCAAGTACGCCGTTCGCACGTTGCTGAACAGTCCGGTGTTTTCGGTTACGGCGATCCTCACCATCGCGCTGGGCATCGGTGCGTCCACCGCCATCTTCAGCGTGACCAACGCGGTCCTGCTGCGTCCGCTGCCCTACAAGGATCCGGGACGTCTGGTGGTGATCGGCAGCGATCTGCGGACGCGCAACATCCTCGATGAGCGCATGTCCTACGAGAATTACGCGGACTTGCGCGACGCCACTACCTCGGTGTTCGACGACATGGCCGCCATCTCGACTTTTCGAAATGTCACGCCCCGGCAGGATGGAACGCCGGAGCAATTTGTAGGCGCAATCGTCACCACGAATGTTTTCCGGCTGATGGGAGCAAAGATCGTCGCCGGCCGCGATTTCGACGACTCCGACGGCCAACCCGGGCCTCCGCCCGATCCTACAGCCGCTCCTGCACAACAACCTCCGCCGCTGCCCGTCATCGCGATTATCAGCTACGAATACTGGCAGCGCCGCTTTGGGGGTAGCTCCGCTATTTTCGGCCATCCGATGCAGAATGGAGTGGTGTTCAGCCCCGTGATCGTGGGCGCACTCGCGCCAGGATTCGAGTTGGAGTTCCGCGCGAGCTCGAATGTGAACCGGAAACCCGATATCTGGCAGGCGTTGCGCGTCAACTACGATAACCGGAACCGGAATAGCTACTTTCTGCGCGGCATCGCGCGCATGAAGCCGGGCGCGTCGCTCGACCGCGTTCAGGAAATGGGCGAACTGGCCGCGGCGGGTGTCCGCAAGAAGTTTTCCCTTTACGGCGCCGGGAATTTTCACTATCACATCGAGCCTATGCAGCAGCACCTGGTGGCGGAAGTGCGTCCGGCGATTCTCGCACTGATGGGCGCCGTCACGTTTCTGCTGCTGATCGCGTGCGCCAACGTCGCCAATTTGCTGCTGGTGCGCATGTCGCTTCGGGAGCGCGAGTTGGCCGTGCGTACGGCGCTGGGTGGAAGCCGATGGCGGCTGATCCGGCAGATGCTGGCTGAAGCGCTGCTGCTGGCGGGCTCGGGAACCATGCTGGGCATCGGGCTAGCCTATGCGGGAATCCAGGAGCTGATTGCCATCGGCCCTGCCAATCTGCCGCGTCTCGAAAGGGTCGCGATCGATCCGGCGGTGCTCGCGTTTTCGATTTTGGCGGGCCTTGGATCGGCGGCGATTTTCGGGTTAGCCCCCGCGCTGCGCGCCTCGCGGCCGGATGTGATGGAAATGCTGCGCGGCAGCGGCCGGACCAGCGGACTCGGCGGAGGCGGATTGCGCAACGCGGTCGCGGTGATTGAAGTGGCCCTGTCGTTTGTGCTGTTGATCGGATCGGGGCTGATGGTCCGCAGCTTCATCGCGCTCCAGCACGTGGAATTGGGGTTCGATCCGAATCACGTTCTCACGTTCCAGCTCCTGGGCGGACGCCGAGGGGCGCAGCCGCAGGAGCGTGCGGCGCGCGTCAGCGAGATCGAAAACCGGCTGCGTGAGATCGGCGGCGTCGAAAGCGTCACGGCGGCGCAATTGGTTCCGCTCGCCGGCGGATACTCAAGTATCCGCTGGGGTAAAGAGAACGCTCTCTCCGATCCGAGCAAATACCAAGCCACCGATGCTCAATCCGTCCTGCCCGGATTCTTCGAAACCATGCGTACGCCGCTGATTGCGGGCCGCACGTTTACGGAATCCGACAATGCCCCCGACCGCAAGTTCGTCGTCGTCGATACCTTGCTCGCAGCAAAAGCGTTCCCCCACGAATCGGCCATCGGAAAGCGCATCCTGATTCGCATCCGGACGCCCGAGCCCGAATGGGTGGAGATTATCGGTGTGGTGGAGCATCAGTTGGCCACGTCTCTGTCTGAACCGGGACACGAGCAGGTCTACTACAGCGACGGATTCCTCAGTAACGGCTCGGTCTCGCGCTGGATTCTCCGCACCTCGGGCGATCCGGCGGGGCTCGCTCCAGCGGTCCGCGCGGCAATCGGCAAACTCGACCCGAACCTCTTGATCACCGAAATGCAGCCGATGCCGGTCTGGGTGGAACGGGCGCAGGCAGGCACGCGATTCTCCCTATTGCTGATCGGCGTGTTTTCGGTAATCGCGGTGGTACTCGCAAGCGTCGGGCTGTATGGCGTGCTTTCAACATTCGTGCGCCAGAGGACCGCGGAGATCGGAGTGCGGATGGCGCTGGGGGCTGCGCCCGCGAATATTTTCAGCCTGGTAGTCGGTCACGGATTGGGCTTGAGCGCGGCGGGAATCGGGATCGGAATCATCGCCGCA
>Ga0182024_10007163_pt1 | contig 24140 bp, 19 predicted proteins | sample P32metaG_FD_120480 | JGI IMG/M metagenome (GOLD analysis project Ga0182024, IMG submission 120480) | Permafrost microbial communities from Stordalen Mire, Sweden - P3-2 metaG (Illumina Assembly) | ecosystem: Environmental > Terrestrial > Soil > Wetlands > Permafrost | place: Sweden: Stordalen...
GAGTTCTGCGCACCGCGGCGTCTACGGCTCCTCTTTCAAAATACGCACGAGTTCGGCTGCGGCGTGGGGCAAGCGAGCGCCGCGGCGCGAAACGAGATATACGTGGCGGGGCATGCTGAGCTGGCGAACTTTTATTTCTTTCATCCAGCCGTGCTCGATTTCCCACGCGACGCACATGCGCGGAACGATGGCCACGCCCATGCCCATCTGCACGAAGCGCTTGATGCTTTCGATGCTGGGGAGCTCGATGGGCATGTTCAGCGCGGTCTGATGGCGAGCAAAAAGTTCGATGACGCGGCGGCGGTACGGGGACTCGACGATGTGCGCGATGAAATTTTCCTTGCCCAGCGCGGAGACGTCGACTTCGCGCTTTTTTGCGAGCGGGTGTTTTGGCGGAACGACCAGCGTCAGTTCATCTTTCAAAATTTCCGTGGCTTGCAATTGGGGATCGCGCGGAACGAACGATACGGCGCCGAGATCCAATCGATAGTTCAGAACTTCGTGCGGAATATCGCGCGAGAACATGCGATGGACGCGGACTTGAATGCCGGAATGGGCAGCGCGGAATTTCGCCAGCGCGGGAAGCAGCGCGTGGATGGAGCTTTCATTGACGCCGAGAGAGAGTTCGCCGCGTTTCAGGCCTTCCAGCTCGGCGAGGCCTTTTTTTACTTCGTCGCGCAGGTTGATGAGGCGCTCGGCGTATTCAAGGAGCAGGGTGCCGGCATCGGTCATGCGCACGGGGCGGGCGCCGCGCACGAAGAGCGGCTGGCCCAGGTCGTCTTCCAGTTTGCGAATGGTCAAGCTGATGGCCGGCTGCGTGCGGTAGAGGCGCTCGGCAGCGCGGGAGAAGCTGCCCTCCTTGGCGACCATCAAAAAGACCTGTAATTCCCCTAAATCCACGAAATACCGTCCTTTGAGCGACTTGCCGGCGAGGCGCGGAGGACCGCGGCGAGGCTTCTAGTATAAGGCAGAGTTATCAAATGCAGAACAAAGATAAATTTGACTGGAAGGCCGGGGTCTGCGTTACTTAGAGCGGGAGACCCTCATGGACGTAGTGCGCATATTCGATACCACGCTGCGCGATGGCGAGCAATCGCCAGGCTTTTCCATGAATACCGCGGAAAAGATGCGCATGGCACATCAACTGGCGGCGCTTGGAGTGGACGTAATCGAGGCGGGCTTCCCGATTTCGTCGCGTGGGGATCTCGAAGCGGTGCGGCAAGTGGCGAAAGAGATTCGCAGCGTGCCGATCGCAGCGCTGGCGCGCGCGCGCAAAGACGATGTGATGGCAGCGGTGGAGGCTGTGGAGCCCGCGGCCAGTCCGCGGCTACACATTTTTCTCGCGACTTCCGACTTGCACCTGAAGGTGAAACTGAACATGTCGCGCGAGCAGGCGCTCGAATCCATCGCCAACATGATTCAGCTGGGACGCCGGCATGTAAGCGAAGTGGAATTTTCCGCGGAAGACGCGGGGCGCACGGATATTGAGTTTCTTTGCAAAGTTTGCCGAGTGGCGGTCGAAGCGGGCGCGACAGTTCTGAATTTGCCGGACACCGTCGGGTACGCGGTGCCCGAAGAATATGCGGAGATGTTCCGCGTGGTGCGCAAATCGCTAGGCGATACCGCGGGGGTTACCCTCAGCGCGCATTGCCACGACGATTTGGGCTTGGCGGTGGCGAATTCGCTGGCAGCGATCCGCGCGGGCGTGCGGCAAATTGAGTGCACCATCAACGGAATCGGCGAGCGCGCCGGAAACGCTTCGCTCGAAGAGCTGGTGGTGGCGCTGGCGGTGCGCAAAGACAGCTTCGGAGTAACCACTAACCTGAACCTTGAGCAACTTTTCCCGGCGAGCCGCATGCTTTCGGAAATTACCGGCGCGCAGGTAGCCCCCAACAAAGCGATCGTGGGATCGAATGCCTTCGCGCATGAAGCGGGAATTCACCAGGACGGCATCATCAAGAACCCGCTGACCTATGAAATTATGTCGCCGCAAATGGTGGGCGTACCGGCACGATCGATGGTGCTCGGAAAACATTCGGGGCGAAATGCGCTGCGACTCTCGTTGCGCGATTTGGGTTACGAGCCGACGGATACGGAATTGAGCGAAGTGTACAAGCGAGTGACGGCACTGGCGGATGAAGCGAAGCAAGTGCGGCCGCGCGACGTGGTGGCCATTGCGCATGAAGTACTGCGGAGGCGGTCGACGCTCGCGGCGGAAGCGACTTCGGCGGCGTAGCGTTTCGCATCTACGCGGCAGAGCGCTGCCGTTCGATCGAAATTCTGGAAACTTGCGCACAGCCACCGTCCTGTGGCGCTCGGCAGTTGTTACCATCGCTGCTGGAGATAATTTTTTGTAAGCGGGGCGCTTATGAAGAAGACCATTGTGTTGTTGCCGGGCGACGGGATCGGTCCGGAAGTAACGCGGGCCGCGGCCATCGTACTGCGCGAGTGCGGCCAAGAATTCAATCACCAATTTGATTTTGTGGAAATGCCGGTGGGCGGCTCGGCGATTGATGCGACTGGTTCTCCGCTACCCAACGAAACGCTGGACGCTTGCCGCAACTCGGACGCGGTATTTCTTGGCGCGGTCGGTGGACCGAAGTGGGATGCCTTGCCCGTGGGAAAACGGCCGGAGACTGGTCTGCTTGCTCTGCGCAAAGGTCTCGGCCTGTATGTGAACTTACGGCCGGTGAAAGTACTGGAGCCGCTGCGCGGAATTTCTCCGCTGAAGAGCGAACGGCTAGGCGATTTGGACCTGGAAATCGTGCGCGAGTTGGCGGGCGGAATGTATTTCGGTGAACGCGGCAACGTGACGGAAAACGGCGTGGAGCGGGCGTGGGATACGGAAATGTATTCGACGCCGGAAATCGAGCGTGTAGCGGCATTCGCTTATGCACGAGCAGAAAATCGTTCACGGCGTTTGTGTTCGGTCGACAAGGCCAACGTGCTGACGAGTTCGCAGCTGTGGCGCCGCACGGTGTCCGCGATGAGCACCGTTTATCCTGGCGTGAAACTCGAACACATGTACGCGGACAATGCGGCAATGCAATTGACGCTCCGCCCAACGCAATTTGATGTGATGCTCGCCTCAAATATGTTCGGCGATGTATTGAGCGATGCCGCAGCGGCATTGGTCGGTTCCATCGGACTGATACCCTCGGGAAGTTTCGGCAGTTCCGCCCCATTGTTTGAGCCGATTCACGGTTCAGCGCCGTCGCTCGCCGGCACGGATTCGGCAAACCCTATCGCTTCCGTGCTGAGCGCCACGATGATGCTGCGCGACGCTTTTGGATTGGCGCTGGAAGCGGATTGGGTGGAACAATCGCTGCTGCGCGTCTTGGGCGGTGGCTATCGAACACCGGATATCAGCGAGCCGGGGGCGCGCGCCGTAGGCTGCTCGGTGTTCACAGAAATTTTGCGCGAAGAGATGCAGCGCACTTTGGAACATGCGGAGCGCTACGGCTGGGGCGTCTAACTGACGAGCTTTAGATATTCCTTACCAATCAAACCATTTTACAACCGATTCTCGACGCTTGTTAAACCGCCGCTGTGTTGCGGGAACAGGTAAGGGATGTTATTTTTACACTTCCCTGATAGCTTCCGGCACGAGCACGTTCGGGGAGACCAGGTACGTGCGCTGCAAAGGCGCAAGTAGAGTCCAACGGGCCGATCAATTCTTTGCGAGTAACCGGTCAAGTCGTTCGGATGCCTATTCGTTAGAACGCGCAAGAAGGCTTGTCGCAAGAGTTTCTGCCAAGAAAAGGCAACCGGCGCTAGCGGGCGTTTATCAACCATGTCTGATGGACATTCCAATTCGGACCATGCAGCAAGGGAGACAGCGCGCGAGCTTGTGACCTACTGGCGCGTTGAGGGTTCCCTGCTGGAGCTGGGCGCACTACGCCCGGTGGGGTTTTTTACGTGGAACGGGCGGAGCTTCGCGGAACGCTGGGCACGGCGCGCAGGAATGGCGGGAATGGCGTTGGCGCGGCCTTTTGCATACGCCGCGAGCCGCACGTTTGCCACGCGTTTTTTGCACACTTTGTTGCGCGGCGTTACGCGCGACCGCCTGGACCTGCTGGGTGAAGAATATTTTCATTACGTTTTGCAGCCGCAACTGCGGCGCGACGCTTCGACGGAGTTGCTGGCGGCGGTGCGTAGCGGCGAACGCGTAGTGCTGGTGGGACAATTGCTGGAGAGCGTGCTGCGCCCGCTGGCGGCGCACTTTGGAGTGCAGCACTTCATCGCCAACCGGCTGGAATTTCGCGACGGCGAAGCGACCGGGCGATTGCTCGATCCGATCGTGCGACCGCGCGGGCCACTGGCGTGGCTGGCGAGCGGCGCAAGCAACGGACGGATCGAGCGCGAGCAATTGTTGCGGCGGCTGGGTTGGTTGGACGAACCGGAAAAATTGACGAACGCTTTGTGCACAACGGCGCGGCCAGCGATGCCGCCGGGTAAAGCCGTGGCAGTTTTTGGCGAGGAGCCGCGCGTATCGCGCCTATCGGTGCGCGAAACGCTGGCGCAGCGGAATATTTTGTTGATCGGCGTGACCGGTTTTATCGGCAAAGTGTGGCTTGTGGATTTGCTCGAGAATATCCCAAACATTGGTAAAGTGACCTTGCTGATTCGGCGCAACCGCACGACATCCGCACAACGGCGCTTTGAAAAAATTGTCGAAGAGTCGCCAACGTTCGACAAACTGCAGGAACGGTATGGGCGCAATCTTGGCGCGTTTCTGAGAGAAAAAGTGGAAGTCGTCGAAGGCGACGTCAGCCTGCCGGGTCTGGGCTTGGACGCCGCAGTGCAAGAGGCGCTGGCGCGTTCGGTGGATTTAATTGTGAATAGCGCCGGATTAACAGACTTCAATCCGGATCTGCGCGACGCGCTTTCTTCGAATGTGGATTCGGCGCTGCATTTGTTGGAATTTTTGCGACGCTGCGAGCATGCCGGGCTGATGCATCTTTCCACGTGCTACGTGGTGGGCATGCGCGACGGGCGCGTCACCGAAGAGTTGCAGGACAACTACAATCCCGCGGGAGATGCGGCGTTTGATGCGGAGCGCGAAGTGGCCGCACTGCGCGAGACGATTGAACGAATCGAAGCGCGCTCGGAAAGTCCGGAGTTAGCAAAGGCACTGCGGCGACAGGCGCTGGGACGCGGCGTGGATGAATCGGCGGCCCCTCTCGACGAGTTGCAGGGCGTATTGAAGCGGAATCGCGCGCGCTGGGCGCGTAACCGTCTGGTGCGCGTGGCCATCCGGCGTGCACAACATCTCGGCTGGCCGAACATTTATACGTTCACGAAGAGCCTGGGCGAATCGCTACTGTCGCGCCATGGACGCGATCTGCCGATTGCCATTGTGCGGCCTTCCATCGTGGAAAGTTCGGAGCGCTCGCCATTCACCGGATGGAACGAAGGCATAAATACCTCCGGGCCGCTTTCGTATTTGCTGGGAACAAATTTTCGGCAGCTACCGACAAATGAAAGAAAATGTCTGGACGTAATTCCGGTAGACATGGTTTGCCGGGGGATGTCGCTAATCGCGGCGGCGGTGATTGCGCGATGTAACGCACGCATGTATCAACTCGCGACCTCGGCGATCAATCCGGTAAACATGGGGCGCAGTATCGAATTGACCGGCTTGGCGCATCGCAAACACTACCGCCAGCAAACTAGCGTGGACAATTGGCTGAAAGTGAAATTCGAGACCATTCCGGTTTCGAAGCAGCGCTACGAACGGCTCTCGATTCCCATGCAGAAGGCGGTGGTCTCCGGAATCAATCGCGCGGCCATGTCTCTGCGCATGAAAAAAGCGCCGCTGGCCAAGGCAGAGCGCGATCTGTCTCGCGCGGAAAAACTAATTGAACTGTACGAGCCGTTCATTCTGCACAACGAGCATGTTTTTGAATCGGAAAACGCCCGGCTGCTTTCCGCGGCGCTGCCGGCAGAAGAGCGCGGGCTGTTCGAATTTGCTCCCGAAGCCATCGACTGGTGGGATTATTGGATTAACGTGCACATTCCCGCGTTGCGCCGCTGGTGTTATCCGCTGATGGAAGGCCGACCGCTCGAACCACGCGCTCCCCGCGAACTCCATTGGTCCGCTGATCCGCCCAGCGCCGCCGCGGTTTCGAGTGTTGCCCGTTAACTTATGGCCATCTTTCTAACCGGCTCAACCGGCTACCTGGGCAGTTATATTGCCGCCGGACTTTTCACCGGACATCGCGAGCCCTTGAATCTTTTGGTGCGTGCAAACTCGCAACAGGAAGCGCGCGAACGGCTTTGGACTTCGCTACAATTGCATCTCGATTTTCAGGAGTTTTACGATTATCTAAGAACGCGCGCGCGCCTTTTTCTTGGCGACTTAACGGCCGAACGATTTGGATTGCCGGACGATGAATATCGCGCGCTGGTGGATACCACGGACTCGGTGATTCATTGCGCGGCTTCGCTGAATCGCAAATCAGAAAAACAGTGCTTGAATGTGAATCTGCGCGGCACGCTGGAAGTGATTCAATTGGCGCGGCGCGTGCAGAATCATCGCGGGCTGCGGCGTTACTCACACGTCTCCACGGTGGCGGTCGCCGGGAAACGCCAGGACGAAGTGGTGACCGAGGATGCGGCGATCGACTGGGCGCGTTCGGACTACGATCCTTACGCGCGCACGAAAAAATTCTGCGAACACCTGGCGGCGCAGTTGTTGCCGGACGTGACGCGTACTATATTTCGTCCGGCGATCGTGCTGGGCGACAGCCGCCGCGCGGAAACCACGCAATTCGATATGGTGCAGGCTTTTGATGTGCTGGCGCGTTTTCCCATGCTTCCGCTGCGGCCTGACGATAAACTTGACATCGTGCCCGCCAACTATGTCGGCAACGCGATTGTAGCGATTCATCAGAAGGAAGCGCCGGCGCACGGCATCTACCATTTGTCTTCGGGAGTTGCTTCGCAGACATATCGCGAATTGACTGAGGCGCTGGCGGAGGCCGGCGGAACGCGCCGTCCGGTGTATGCACCGGCTCTCGGCGGCGTATTTTCGCGCACCGTGAATTGGACGGCCAATCGCGGCGGCAGCGTTGGCTACGCGGCATCGCTGCTGAAAGTGTTCTGGCCGTACCTGACTTGGAATACCGTGTTCGATAATTCGCGGGTGGTGGCGGAAATGAAAGAAGATAAAACAAAATTTTCTACCTATGGATACGCGCTGTTGAAATTCAGCCGCAACAATCATTTCAAGTATCCAGCGAAGCCCTGGCCGGCGGGCGAAACGGCGCCGCGCGTGGCCGTGGCGGGAAGCGTGACGGCATGACGGATTTTCTGCTGGTCGCTTGGGTCAGCGCGCTGATTGAAATCACGCGGCTGGGCTGGACGTTTGGCGTGGGCAAACGCTGGTCGCGCGGCGAACAGCTGCGGCTGCTCTTCGCGGGATACAACGGCTCGCGCAATACCGGAAGCGATGTGCGGGTGCAGGAAATGCTGCGGCAGGTGCGCCACGTTTTGGGCGCGGAGAATGTCGACTTCAGTGTGATGTCGCAGAATTTCGAACTGACCCGCGGCTATTTTGATGGCACGCGCCAGGTGCATTTGCCCGACCTGTTTCCGCCATTTCTGTATCGCGAAGTGCGCGCGAATCATGGCGTGATTGCGTGCGAAGGCTCGATGTTCAAGAGCAAATTTGCGAATGCTCTGACGACAATGATGATCGGCTCGCTGGGTCTCGCTTCCGCGGAAAATAAATTGTCGCTGGCGTATGGCGGTGAAGCCGGGCACATGGACCGCATGATTGAGAATATGTGCGCGCGGTATGTGCGCGATTCGCTAGTGATTACGCGCAACGTGGAATCGCAAAAATTATTGAGCCGCCTCGGCATCCCCACGGAATTGGGAACCGATACGGCGTGGACTTTTGAGCCGAACCCGCCGGAGTATGCGCAAGGGACGTTGCGGCAGGCGGGATGGGATGGCAAGACGCCGATCCTGGTGCTCTGCCCCATACACCCGTTTGTGTGGCCAGTGAAGGCCTCCATCGCGAAATATATTGCGCGTACGACCACCGGGGCTTACAAGGAGAGCCAGTACCGAACGGTTTATTTTCACGAGTCTGGCGCAGAGGTTGACAACAAATACCGCCACTATATTTCTGGATTTGCGAAGGCTACCGCGGCGTTTTGCCAGCGGCACCGGGTTTTTCCGATTCTCGTGGCCATGGAGCGGCTGGACGCCGTGGCGTGCCGCGATATCGCCGCGCAACTTTCGGCGCAAAATTCAACGATGTTCGCTAGCACGCCGATTTTTACTTCCGATGATTACAACATGTTTGAGCTGGTTGCGATTTTGCGCGCCGGCACGTACATGGTTTCATCGCGTTATCACGGAATCGTTACCTGTATGCCGGCGCTGGTCGCTTCCGCGGGCGTCACCATGGACGAGCGCATCCGCAACTTGATGCGCGAACGCGGCCACTCGCATCTTTTCCTGACCGTCGACGATCCGGACCTCGAAACGAAATTGTTGCAGGTGATGGAAACGCTGGTCGGCGAAGCGGATGCCGTACGCGACGGCATTGGCCGCACGGTGGTGCGCAATTTGAAAGTGATGGCGCGCATGGGCACGTACCTGGAAGACGCCGTGCGCCGCACATATCCGGAGTTTCCGTTGCGCCAGGGCGTGCTTTCCTGGGAAGACTATCTGCCGCCGCTCAGCGAAGATCTGCTGCGTTTGGTGGAGCGCTACGATGCGCGCACGCCGGTGATGCAACTGTCCGCAGCGCGAGTCGCATCACGATGAGTTGTAGGTCGTTTTCGCATTGCGCGATCATTCACGCATCGCTTCGCGTTTAGCGGCGCACCTTAGCACCATGCCTAATTTCCTTGAAAACGTGTTCGCCCAATTAAAGCGCGCGGAGAGTCGCGTGGTTCTGCGCGAAATTCACGGCGAAGAATTTGTCAGTGTCACCGGCGGTGAGCTGCTGAACCGTGTGCAGCACGTTCGTGCGCGGCTGCGCAGTGTGGGCTTGCGTCCCGGGGACCGCTGCGCTTTGCTGGCGGCAAATTCCATTCGTTGGGCGGCCGTAGATCTGGCGTTGATGGCCGAAGGGGTTATCGTCGTACCGCTGTACGCGCGGCAGGCTGCATCTGAATTGGTCGCGATGATGAAAGATTGCCAGCCGCGACTGCTGTTGACCGGGGACGCCAGACTCGGCGGTGCCATTGCGGAATCTTGGAAGGATTCGCCAACGTCTCTGACCATCGAAGACGTTTTCGCGAATGCCCCGGAGGATGCTGCGATTTCTGCTGTTGGCGCAGCGCCGATCCCCCGCGACGATGCGGACCTCGTCACTATCATCTATACCTCGGGAACCTCGGGCGAACCGAAAGGTGTGTGCCTGAACGTCTGCAACGTTACATTCATGCTGTCGCGCACCGGCGAGCGCCTCGGACAGTTGATGAGTGGCAGCACCGAGCCGGACCGCATCTTTCACTACCTGCCGCTGAACTTTTGCGCTTCGTGGATCGCGCTGCTGTCATTTCTGTCTCGCGACAGCACGGTGACGCTGTCGACCGACCTCAATAAATTGGTCGATGAAATTCGCATGGCTTCGCCACATTATTTTCTCAACGTGCCCACGTTGCTGGAGCGTGTGAAGCGCGGCGTGGAAGGCGCTTTTGCAAAACGGGCTGCGCCGGTTCGCTGGCTTTTCGCGCGCGCTACGTTCGCGTGGCAACAAAAACAAACGCGCGGTGCGGGATTCTCCGACACCTTGTGGCTGTCGCTCGGCCGCCGCTTCATTTTCAGCAAGATTAAGGAACGCTTTGGCACGCATCTCCGCGCATTAATCTGCGGCTCGGCGCCGCTCACTCCGGAGACTCAGCAATTGTTCGATATGCTGGAAATCCCCGTGCTGCAAGTTTATGGATTAACGGAAACCACCGGCATCTGCACCATGGATGATCCCCGCGCCCCGGTCGCAGCCGGTTTCGTGGGGCCAGCGATCCCTGGCATGGGGATGCAAGTTGGCGAAAATGACGAAATTCTCGTGCGCGGCCCCAATGTTTTCCCAGGCTACTGGAACCGGCCCGAAGAAACGGCGCGCGTTTTGCAAGATGGCTGGTTTCATACGGGCGATCAAGGCGCACCGAACGAGCGCGGCAACTGGCGCATCAGTGGACGTCTGAAAAATCTCATCATCCTGAATTCCGGCCACAATATTGCCCCGGAGCCCATCGAAGAAAAAATCGCTGCGCGGCTTTCGCAAGCGCAGCATGTGGTGATCGTCGGCAACCGGCGCGGCTATCTTTGCGCACTAGTGTCCGGTCCGGTGGATCGTCCGGCCGTGCAGGCTGCTTTGGATGCGCTGAACGCAGAATTGCCGCACTATCGCCAGATTCGGAATTTCGCGATCGTGATGGAATCGTTCACTTCGGAGAACGGACTGCTCACCGCCAATGGCAAACTGCGCCGCGATGCTATCAACGCACGCTTTCAGAACGAAATCGCCGCGACGTACGGATCGGCGGCGGAGAACGCCATGACACCGGCAGTTTCCGCGGCGGGCCAGCGATGAAACAATTTCACGGCAAAGCGTTGCGCTGGGAATGGCGCGATGGAGTTGTGGAAGTTGCGCTCGATCATGCACCCATCAATGAAATCGGCACCGTCATGCTCGCCGACCTCGAGCAGTTTGCCGCAGCCATTCCTGCGCTCGCGACGGAAACCTCCGCGTGCATTGTCTATAGCGCGCGCAAAGAGGGGTTTTGTGCGGGCGCCGATTTGCGCGAGCTTTATCGCGGCGCGGAAGCGCTGGCGGAGAAAGAACGCATCGCGGGTGTACGAAGTTTTCTGGAGCGGATCCACGCCGTCTCGAGCGCCATCGACACCGCGCCCTTCGTTACGATCGCTGCGGTCCATGGCGTCTGCTTCGGTGGCGGCCTCGAACTCGCCCTGCTCTCAGACATTATCGTGGCCGACAAAATGGCGCGCTTCGCCTTCCCCGAATTGCGTCTCGGTTTAATCCCCGGCTTCGGCGGCATACCGCGCCTGAAGCGTGATGTGGGCAACGCCTTTATCCGCGAATTGCTGCTGACCGGGAGAACCGTAAACGCCACGCGCGCGCAATCTGTAGGTCTCGTGGCGCAACTGGCGGCCGAGGGCGAAGCGCCGAAGATTGCACGGCTTATGGCTGCGCAGATCACCAAGTTCGACCCCGGCACACGCGCTGCGGCCAAAAAATTCATAAAGCCGATTCCCTACGACGAACTGAAAAAAGAAATCGAACTTTTCTGCGAACTCTTTGCCCGCCCCGCTGTCATGGCCGCCCTCAAGAAATTCGTCGAAGCCACTGACGCCATGCCTTATCTGCCCTACTAGGTCATGGTGTCGAAAATGAATGGGGTGCCCATGGAAACTTCCTTTCCGCAGCTAAATACACCGGGTCGATGGCGGCTCGGTGGAACCTACAAATCAGGCGGCGGCCTGTCATCGTCCCCTTGCTGGGACTTGGCCCCGATCCCGGATAACGAAGAAGAAATCAAAGGACTACCCTACGAGGCATGGCGAGGCGAAGTGGATACAAGCAGCATTTGGATTGAAGTTGTGCCTGCCAGGAGATCTCCTAGGATCAACAAAACACCGTAAATTCATCCCCATGTCCTCGCTAACGCGCTGACCGCCGCGAACTGACCCAATGCCCCCGGGCTCGCGCGTTTCGACGAATCGCCGTCCTCTTGCTAGAATAAACCGTTGGTAATCGGGAACATGGCAATTGGGCCGAACTGCCAATTCACACACGATCTGGACGGACTACATGCCGCGCACCCTCGACCAAACCACGCAGGAAGTTCTGGAGCTGGCCACGCGTCACTTTCAGGCGACGCCCGGGTCACTTGCGCCTTCCGATGATTTTTTTCGCAAGCTGGGCATCAACAGCTTGCAAGCCCTCGAATTGCTCTCGCGCCTCGAGAATCACTTCTCCATCGAACTCCCCGACTATGAAATGCAGGGCGTGAGCGATTTTCAGACTCTCGCCGAGCGGATCCAATCCCGCTTGTAATGCTGGATCTTTCCAAATATCCCTCCATCGGCGGCGCACTGCACGATGCCGTGAAAGAGTTTTCCGGCGAAATCTGTCTGATCGAAGCGGACCGCGAACGAGAAAATCATCGGTTAACCTATCGCGAGTTCGCGGCGCGCGCCAAGCCGCTGGCCAAAGCACTGCAAGACGGCGGCTTTGCGGCAGGCGATCGCGCGTCCATCATCATGACCAATCAGTCCAAATGGCTGATCTCCGCGTATGCCATCTTCCATTGTGGCGGGGTCCTCGTTCCGCTGGATTTCAAGCTCACAGCCGCACAGCAGTGGGATTTGCTGCGGCATTCCGGCGCGTCAGTCCTGATTACGGAGTATCCGATCTGGCGGCAACTGGCCGCCGCTGCGGACCGCCGCGCATTGTGCACAGACTTACGGTTAGTTTTGGTTGCGGAACCCCCGGCGACTGCCGAACTTGCCGACGCGCAGCGCTGGGAAGAGTTTCGCGCCGCAGGCGAACCGGCGCTGGTGCCGCGCGAGCGCAAGGACATCGCCAGCGTCGTGTACTCCTCAGGAACCGGCGGCCAGCCGAAGGGTTGCATGATGACGCACGATAATTATCTGGAGCAGTGCGTCGCGCTGACTTCCCTCTATCCGTTTTGGCCGGGCGTGCGTTACCTGAGTATTCTGCCGACCAACCACGCCATCGATTTCATGGTCGGCTTTTTCGGACCGTTCACTTGCGGCGCCGCTGTTGTGCATCTGCGCACGCTGCGACCTGAGTTTGTTCGTGAAGCGTTTGCGAAATACAAGATTACCTACGTTAGCCTGGTGCCGCTGGTGTTGAAGAATTTGCAGAAGGGTTTGGAGGCGCGCTTCGCGGAGTTACCGGCGGGCAAGCGCAAGATGTTCGATCTGCTGGTTCGGGTGAATAAAGCCCTAACGAAGAGCTATCCGCGCCTGTGGCTGAGCCGCCGCCTGCTCCCGCAAGTCCATAGCGCCTTCGGCGGCGAACTGCGCACCATCATCGTCGGCGGCGCTTTCACGGAGGCGCAGACGCTGCAATTTTTTTACGACTTGGGAATTCCGGTCGCCAACGGCTATGGCCTTACCGAAGCAGGCACCGCCATTACCGTCAACGATCTGAAACCCTTTCGCGCGGATACCGTGGGTAAACCTCTTCCCGGCATGGAGGTACGCATTGCCAATCCCGATCGCGAAGGCATCGGCGAAGTCACGGTACGCAGCAAAACGGTGATGGCCGGGTATTTAAACGAGCCGGAACTAACTTCGCGCGCCATTGTGGATGGCTGGCTCATCACCGGCGATCTCGGCCACTTTGACGCGCAAGGACACCTGCACCTCGTCGGTCGCAAGAAAAATATGATTGTCACCGAAGAAGGGAAAAATATTTTCCCGGAAGACATCGAAGGGAATTTCGCCAGCGTGCCGGTAAAGGAACTCTGCGTGTTCGCCGCGGACTATATCTGGCCGCGTCGCTCCATGGTCGCGGAACAATTGGTACTGGTGATTCATCTGGAGCCCGGGCAAGTTTTCTGCGAAGAGCTGCGCAGCGAAGTCGTGGCGCGCAACAATGAGCTGCTGAACTACAAACGCGTGCATGGTTTCGTGATATATGAACAAGACTTCCCGCGCAATGCCTCGCAAAAAGTTCTACGGGAAGCGTTACGAGATCATCTGGCATTGCTCGACCGTGCTACCGCCGTCCAGCCGTTGTAAGCTGCGCTTTACATTTCGGACCAGGAAAGCAGAAGCACCGCAATGGAACGCTTCATCGCTATCGTCAACCCCGCTGCAGGCGGTGGCCGAGCCGCAAAACTCGCCGGCCCCAAGCTGGCGGAGTTGCGCATAAAGGGTTTGTCCATTGACGTGATCGCCACCAGCGCGCCCGGTCACGCCGCGCAACTGGCCAAAGAGGCCTATGCGCAGGGTTATCGGCGATTTCTGGCGGTCGGCGGCGATGGCACGGCGCATGAAATCGTGAATGGCATTTTCTCTAGTGGCCCACCGGCGCACCGCGTGGCACTGGGTTTTCTTCCCTTCGGCACGGGAAATTCCTTTTTGCGCGATTTCACAAAAGATGGCGCCTCGGCTTCGATCGCCGCGCTGCTGCACGATCGCAATCGTCCAGTCGATTTGTTGCGCCTAACGCACGCCACCGGCGAAATTTATTCTTTTAATTTGGTAAGCGTGGGATTTGCCGCGGACGTCGCGGCCATCGCCAACCGCTACTTCAAACCCATCGGGCATCTCGGCTATCTTGTGGGAGTGTTTGTCCGCCTCGCGCAATCCCGCCGCCGCGCCTTTACGTTGCGCACCGACGACGATTCATCGTGGGATGATCGCCGGTGCCTCTTCCTGAGTTTTAACAACAGCAAATACACGGGCGGCACCATGCTGGTGGCGCCCGATGCCGACACCTCCGATGGCCTAATCGAATTTGTGCGCTGGGGCCCAGTCGGCCGGCTGAACATGCTCCGCTTGCTGCCCGGCTTGTATGACGGCTCACACATCAAACATCCACTGGCCTCACGCAAATCCGTGCGCCGCATCGAATTCAACATCGGCGAACCCGTGGATGTAACGATTGACGGCGAAGTCTTCACGCTGGAGCTGCGAACGCTGAACATTCTTCCTGCCGCGCTGGACGTTTACATATGAAGAGGCTCTGGGACGCCGTTCGCAGCGTCATCCTCTGGGTGCTCAGCGTACTTCATTTCTTTATCGCCACGCCGGCGCTGGTGTTGCTCGCCATTTTTCTAAATCCCCGCAAATATGACTGGCTGCAGCGCGCTCTCTGCCGCCGTATCGCATTTTTCTCGGGAGCCCGCGTCGTGGCGCGGCGCGCGCCGGGCTTCGATCCGCGGCGCACCTGTTTCTTCATGGTCAACCATGTCAACCTCTTTGATCCGTTTCTCCTGTACTGCGCCATTCCGCAGTTCGTTCGCGGCTGGGAACTGGAATCGCATTTCAAGATTCCCGGCTATGGCTTGTTGATGAAGCGTTTCGGCAACGTACCGGTTCCCGATGTGCGGCGCCCCGCGGATCTGAAACGCATGTGGTGCCTGACCAAGGAAGCCGTCGACGGCGGCACCAGTTTGATCATTTTTCCCGAAGGCAAACGCACGCGCGATGGCAGCGTCAGCGAATTTGAGGAAGGCGGCTTTCGCCTGGCTCAGCAGCTGGGCGTGCCCATTGTTCCGGTCACGCTGGTGGGATCGTTTCAGCATTTTCGTACCGGGGGCTGGCTGATTCATCCCGGAACGGTCACCGTAGTTCTGCACGACACCATCGACACCGCCGGAATGAAAAAAGACGAAGTGCCGGAATTGCGCGAACGCGTCCGCAAAATTATTTCCGAGCCGCTAAAAACATTGAGTTAGAAGAGCGAATTATTGTGCGAGTTTGATTCCGGGAATGGTTCTTCCCGCGCGCGTTTCCTGCCACGTATACACGATGCGATGAATAACGGTGATCGTTGAAATCACTGCAATCACCCACAGCACCGGGCCCATGCGGTTAAACAATCCGCCGATGATCAACAGCACCAGCCGCTCCGGCCGCTCCATGAATCCCACTTTGCATAGCGGAATCAGCGACTCGGCGCGCGCTCGCGCATAGCTCACCATCACCGAACCCGCCGTCGCCACCGCCGCCAAAATAACGTACGGTGTGCGCCCGCTGACGGAGTAATACACCAGCAAGCCCATGTACAGCGCCATGTCCGCGTAACGATCCAGCGTCGAATCGTAAAACGCGCCAAACGCCGTGACGCGTTTTTGTTTGCGCGCCACTTGCCCATCCAGCATATCCAGAAAGCCCGCGAAAAAAATAATCAGCGCGCCGGTGCGGAACTTTCCCACCGCAAAGCTTGCCGCCGCCGCAAAATTCACCAACAATCCCAGAAAGGTCAAAACGTTAGGATTTATTCCGGTCGCCGCGATCACGCTGACGATTTTGCCCAGCAGCCATTTCCCGCCGGAGCCGATGCCCCCTGTAAAAGTCGCCATAGTTTTCTTATTCTTAGTGTCTCAAAACACGGCCATTTCGCGAAGTTGCCGTGGGCTGGCCCGCGGGCGCGTGGCAATTTCTTCGGCATCCTATAACACACCGGTTTGCCACGGCAATCGTCTCCGCTGTTCTGTCTCCGCTGTTCCATGGGAAATTTCGCTGGGAGCCGTCGGTGCTTTATTCTTGACGGCGCTCCCTCCCCCGCCTAAAGTCTACACACCGATAAATGTGCACATTTTTTCTTAGCACCCGGGAACCCAATGCAAATTGATCGTCGCGCTTTTTTCGCCAACGCCGCAGCCGGACTCGGCACCGCTTGGCTTTCTGCAAACTGGCCCGGCGCTCTCGCCGCCAGCGTTCACGCGCGCGCCGCCGCTCTTCCCGGCGCTTCGCCTAAGCTGGAATTTTTATCTCCAGCCGAGGCCACCGAAATCTCTGCGATCGCCGCACGCATCATTCCCTCTGACGGTTCTCCGGGGGCCACCGAAGCTGGCGCGGTTTATTTTATCGATCGCGCGCTGATGACCTTCGCCGCCGACCAGCAACCTCTATTCCGCAACGGTCTGCTGGAGGCGCAGACGCAACTTCGCGCTATGTTTGCTGACGCACAAAGGTTTTCTGACGCTTCGCCCCAACAGCAGGATCAATTCCTCACCTCGCTCGATGATTCTTCCGGACCGGCCGGCCGCCCTAATCGCGCTTCGAAATCCACCTCCAGCTTTTTTGAAGGCATCCGCGCAGGCACCATCGCCGCCTTCCTCATTGATCCCGAATCCGAATACGCCGGCAACCCCAGCGGCGTCGGCTGGCAGCTCATCGGCCGCGAACCCGCGCATACTTTCCATCCGCCCTTCGGCTTTTACGACAAGGACTATCCAGGCTGGGCACCGGCGGCCGCTGGCACATCGAAATGAAGGTCGCAACACCCAAATACAAAACTTCCGACGAAGTGGACTTCGTCATCATCGGTTCCGGCGCCGCGGGCGGCATCCTCGCCAAGGAACTCAGCGGCCACGGATTTAGCGTGGTGGTTCTCGAACAAGGCCCGTACCTCACTGAGTCCGACTTCGTCCACGATGAAATAAAAGTTTTGCAGCAAGACCTGCTCACCAATCATCCGCAACTCCAGCCCACAACGTTTCGCAAAACCCCCAGCGATCCCGCCAAAAAACAACGCGCCCTCGTTTACGGCCGCCTCGTCGGCGGCACCAGCGTGCACTTCACCGCCAATTTCTGGCGCTTCCACGAAATCGATTTCATCGAACGCAGTAAAGTCGGTGCGATCCCCGGGGCGAATTTCGTCGATTGGCCGATCACCTACGCCGATCTCGAACCGTATTACACAAAAGTGGAATGGGAAATTGGTGTTTCCGGACTCGCCGGCGCCAGTCCGTTTGATCCGCCGCGCTCCAAGCCGTATCCCATGCCTCCCTTGCCCGTGAAATCTTCCGGCGTAATTTTCGAACGCGCCGCCCGGCAACTCGGGTGGAATCCTTTTCCGGCGCCCATGGCCATTCTTTCGCAGCCGCACAATGGCCGCACCGCCTGTGTTAATTGCGGATTTTGCCTGGCGTTCGGCTGTGAAGTCGGCGCGAAATCCAGCTCCCTGGCCACCGCCATTCGCATGGCTGAACGTACCGGCCATTGCGAGATTCGTCCAAATTCTTACGTCCATCGCATTGCCATAAACGAGCGGGGCCGCGCCACCGGCGCCGTTTATTTCGACGCGCAACGTAACACGCAGTTGCAAAAGGGCAAATCCGTCATCGTCTGCGCCAACGGCGCGGAAACGCCACGGTTGCTTCTGCTGAGCGCCAACAAACAATTTCCCAACGGCCTCGCTAATTCCAGCGGCGTCGTCGGCAAAAATCTCATGCTCAACAGCGGCGCGATTTCCATGGCCGTCTTCGACGAGCCGCTCAACGATTACAAAGGCTTCGCCGTCAGCCGCATCCTGCACGATTTCTACGAACTGGACGCGCAAAAACTGGGCTTTTACGGCGGTGGCGGACTTGACGCGCGTTTCGACGTTACGCCGATTAGGTTTGCGATGGACAACCTGCCTCCCGGCACCCCGCGTTGGGGCCAGAATTTTAAGTCCGCGCTCGAACACAACTTCACGCGCAGCTTGGAAATTTTTGCCCACGGCACGTCGCTACCGGTGGAAGACAACAGTTTCTCTCTCGACGACGACGTGAAGGACGCATGGGGCCTTCCCGCCCTGCGCATGACCTACAAAGATCATCCCGACGACATCAAGCTGGCCACCTGGCTCAGCCAGCGTTCTATGGAATTGCTGGAAGCTGCCGGCGCCAAGCAGAAATGGACTCTCCCCGTGTCCGAGCAGACATTCGCCGTCCATCTTCTCGGTACTTGCCGTATGGGCAACGACGCAAAAACTTCCGTGATTAATCCGGATCACCAGACCCACGACGTGAAAAATCTTTTTCTGTGCGACGGCAGCAGCCTGGTCAGCTCCGGGCGCGGCCAGCCCACCATGACCATCGAGGCTCTCGCGTTCCGCGCCGCCGATCGCATCACCGCGCTCGCGAAAAGAGGTGAACTTTCCGCCTGAGCTTGCGGCTTTCTCGTCCCGGTGCAAAAGAGCGCTTACCGCAAACTTCTTTTGCTACACTCTTCATTCATTATTCCTAGCTCCAGGGAGCCATCTCGTGAACACTCGCAATTTCTTGCAATCATTCCCCGCTCGCGCAAGAAAATCCCGCCTCGCCGCCGCGGTATGCGCATTCAGTCTGGCCCTGGCCATCGCCGGTGTGCATGAAAAATCCGTAACCGCACAGACTCCCACGTCCGCCGGCGCTCCGAAAACCGCTGCGCAGCAATTCAAAAATATCGAAGTCCTCAAAGACATTCCCGCCGACCAGCTGATTCCCGCCATGCAGTTCATCGCTGCTTCGCTCGGTGTGGAGTGTGAGTTCTGCCATGTGCGCGGCGCTTTCGAAAAAGACGATAAAAAACCGAAAGTAACCGCCCGCAGAATGATCAACATGATGATGGCCATCAACACCAACAATTTTGACGGCGAGCGCGAAGTCACCTGCTATTCCTGCCATCGCGGCAGCATGCACCCCGTGGCTACGCCAATCATCACCATCGAAGACGCCGAACCCGCGGAGTCTGCGACGCCGAACAGTGAAAAATCCGCGTTGCCCTCCGCCGACCAGTTGTTCGACAAATATCTCGCCGCGGTTGGCGGAGCGGAAGCCCTGCAAAAAATTACCAGCCGCGTCGAAAAGGGGTCCGCCACTTTCGCCGGCCAGCACATTCCCGTGGACATTTACGCCAAAGCGCCAGACAAGCGCGTTTCCGTGATGCACCAAAAAGACGGAGACAGCCTGACCATTTTCGACGGCCATCAAGGCTGGCTAAGCGTACCCAACCGCGTGCATCCTATGTCCGCCTCGGAAAATGCCGCTGCGCACATCGACGCCGACTTTTACCTCCCCGTTCACGTGAAATCGCTCTACGAAAAATATCGCGTTGAACCCGGCGAAAAAATCGATGGCCGCGACACCTATTTGGTCGTCGGCCAGAAGGAGGGACTACCGCCAATGCGCCTCTATTTCGACACACAAAGCGGCTTACTGCTCAGACTAATTCGCTACGCGGATTCTCCGCTTGGTCTAAACCCCACGCAAATCGATTACGCCGACTATCGCGACAACAGTGGAATTAAAATTCCCTTTCGCTGGATTCTTGCGCGTCCTGGCAATCACTTCACCATTCAGGTCGAGCAGCTCCAGCAAAACGTTCCCATAGACGACGCAAGATTTGCGCCTCCGCCTGCACCGTCAGCGCCAAACCCGCCGCCAAAACCATAACCAACGGAAACCCTTCGCCAAGAAAAGTTCGTAGTGCCGCCGCGCCATTGCCGCGGCGTGTATCTCGACCCTTAATACGCGCGCCAATTGCCGGTGTCCTCTTTACCCGTGTAGCTTTCGGAAATGCAGTAACCGGCAGATCGCTGAAAACTCCAGTGAGCAGGAGCGACGGGGCATGCTCCTGTGTGTGCGGGGAGGGACAAGCCACGCAGTAATATAACGAGCGCCGCCACATTTCCACTAACCTCCATCCAGTAGAGCCCGATTGACGTACGCCGCATGAAGACACCACTCACTTGAGGTAAGTGCGAACGATTTGAATCATGTCCTCCGCAGCTTCCTCGGCTGATTTCGAATTCTTAGGCATATGGTTAATGATGTGGTCTTCCATGAGTTCACCCATCAAGCTGTTGATTGCTCCGCGAGCAGCAGCGAGACGGCGAAGAACCTCGGCACATGGTTCGTCGTCATTCAACCCTCGAAGGACCGACTCCAGTTGGCCGATGACTTTTTTGGTGCGGGTTGTGAGGTCCAATTTTTCTCTCGAGGTATGGGACATTTTGCTTGACTATCCTATCCGGGTAGGGTATCACCGTTTTTTTATACCTACCCCAGTGGGGTAGGGTAGGAGACACGACACAGTATATATGGAAATCAAATCCCAAGAACTAGAGCCTCCAGGAGGTTCGAATCTCCTGGAGCGCCACGATGAGCGAGCGCAACAATAAGTAAATTGGAAGTGCCTCCACTCGCTCTTTCGCGGATTAAACCATAGCCCGAGCGAGTGGGAGCTTTGCAGTTTTCTAGAGCGATCCCCCCGACAACATACCCAGGAATTCGCACATAGCGATTCCTCACTTTGCCAACCCCCGGCGCGTGACTACCTCTTCGCTTCAGGGCGAAGCCGCGGTTCGGGTGTGCCTCGGTAGGCGCCGAAAAGAATGAAAGGAGCAGGAAAATGCTTTGGCATCACTTTGCAATTCGCTTGGGACTCGCGCTGATTCTGGGCGCTTTCATCGGAGCGGAACGCCAATGGCGGCAGCGCATGGCGGGCCTTCGCACGAACGCTTATGGTTGCAGGCGTCGGTAACCGACGATTTTTTCTGTCAGTAATTTCCATGAAGCCTGCAACCATCCGAATCGTAATTGCGGTCGTCAAAACTTTGATTGATGACCCGACCGTTATTGCTTGAGATCGTAGCCTAGAAGGGCCTCTCGTTTGCCCATGTTGTTGCAGTCCTCGCTGTTCGAGGCGAAGTGGGAGTGTTCGGCTTCGGAGTAGCAGCGGTATAAGGGCTGCGTGTTGGGCTGGGCGGCGGAGTAGACGAAGCCTGCGCTGCGCAAGCGCTGGTAGTCATTCTTTTCACAGACGCCTTTTTGGATGAGGATGCGGTCGGGATGACCGGGCCACTTGCTGATGCACTCTTCGAGTTCGACGGTGGACTTCGCGGGATCGGACACCGTCATTGTATAGCCGAGCTGGGCGACGAGGCGGTAGGAGGAGTAGTTGCCGGGAACCGGAGCGATGGTGGCCCAGTGATCGTGTTGGGCTGCGTCGTACCAGTGGGTGAGCATTTCGCCAACTTGCGGTTCGCCGGGTGCGCGCGACCAGGAGATATCGACAGGTCGGAAAATCAGATAGCGCTTGCCGAAGTTTTCGCCGGGGTTGAGATACATGTAGGCGAGCAGCCAGTGATCGTCGAGTTGGTTGAGGCCGGTTTTGGCGTCGATGAGATCGGCATAAGAGACGAGTTCGAGGCCGTTCTTGCGCGACCAGTCGCCAGGTTCGGTGAGAAGAAGCGGCTGCGACAAGATGGCCGTGAAATGCAGGCGGTCGTGAGACGCGACAAGGCCCATGCCTCCTTTGACCCAGTTGAGGCCGATGGTCTCGCCCGTGGTGTTCCACCAAGCGGACCCAGCACCGTCGATGGGACTTGATTTGCCGGCGACTCCAGGTTCGGACCACGCACCATTGAAATATTTTTTCCATTTGCCAGGACCGGGATCGGAGGAAGGTGCGCGCGCGGCGAATCCGTAACCGCCGTTCCAGGAGTGGCCACCGTTGTGCACGCAGTAGGCGTAGTCGTAGCCATCCTGCCCGCGCACGACATTGCCGCAACTGTCGCCGGTCTCTTTGCCGTCTTTGGGCGGATCGGTGCCGGTGATGATGGGACCCTCGATCTTCCAGGTGTGTCCGTAGTCGGAGGAGCTGGCCATGGTCATCGATGCGTGAGTCTGACCGTATTTGGCGTAGTTGCAGGCGGTCTCATTGTGGTTCCAGCCGAAGAGCGTCTTGCCTTCCAGCTCCACATGCACGAGCCACTGGCCGCAGGAGTCAGGGCTGTTGGGCGGGCCGGCCTTCAGAACCGCGACGCCTGTGCCGCCCATGTCGTAGGGATGATTGCCGTCGATGGCCCATGTGGTACCAGCGGCGGTGAAGCCGCGGAATTTGCCGTTAGGAAGTTGAATCGCAGTAAACGATGCGTCGGCGATGTTGGGCGCCGGGCCGCGAGCGACCAACGGCACTCCGACTCGGACACGTATTGAAGCGCCCAGGTCGGGAGTTTTCTCTTGACCCTCTCGCGCGATGGCCTGCTGGCCGCTTTCCGTGAGCGCACCGCAGCGGTACACGCTGTCGGCGTCGACCTGTTTCGACCAAGGATCAGAATTCCAAGAAAAGTAGTCAATACCCATGAGCCGGTGCTCGGCGGCGGCCTTGGCAAAATCACCGCGTAGTTCTTCGATGAGCAGTGTGCGACCGGTTTCCTTTGGGGGACAGGAAAGATCGGTGTTCGGGAATCCCCATTCGGTGATCCAGCAAGGCTTGCCTCCGGTCGTTCCTAACGCGCGGCACTCGGCGAGATCGACGCTGTTAAGGCGCTCCGCGCGTTGGGCCGCGGCGGTTGGATTGCCTGGCTGTCCCGCGGAGGGATAGCTGTGAATCCCATAAGCATCGACGAGTGAATCGAGGCCATGGGCGCGGAGAAACGCGATGGTTGCCGCCAAACCAACCATGTCCTCTTTTTTGTTGTTGTACAGCTTCTCGCCGTCCTTGGCGCTGACCATACCGGCAGAGATGATCGGCGTGGTGCGGTTCAAGCGGGAGTGGTCGCGGACATCCTTAAGGACCTCCAAAACCTTGATGTACTGGAGAAAGCCCTTCGCGATCTGCTTGCCCTCGGGATCGTGGCCCAGATCTTCGAGGCTGAGAATCTTCCCTTCGCCGGGCAGCGGAAACTCCGGATTGAAGGCGGCCCAATTGATCTCGTTGCCAAGTTCGACGCCCGCTAGCTCAAGGCCGTTCGCGTCCAGGCTGTCGAAGAGTTTCTGAAAGTCTGTTTTCGAGAGCGCGGGGTCGGCAAGAGAGAGCGGATGCCCGCCCCACATGGCGGGGAACACATCAGGCTGATAGGGCCGCGAGGGCGCGGTGGCAGTGTACTCTGGGCCAACGATCAATTGGATGCGAATGCCCTGAGCGGCCGCGCGCTTGGCGAAATCGATGCCCTTATCGTCGTTCGAGATGCCGCAGCGGATGACACGCACCTCGGCTGCTTTGAGTTGGCTGAGGAGCGTGTTCTGATCGGCCACGCTCGCGCGCATGGGGTTGACCACGTTCACGCCTACGGCCATCTCTTGCGCTGGAGCTCCCGCCCACGCGGGCGCAAGAAAGAAGATCGCTGCGAATAAAACTGCAATAGACCCACGCCGCTTTATCCTTTGCATCCTTTTCTCCGGGACAATTCCGAACACGTGAAGAATTGAGCAGTCGCCGCCTTCCAGCTTCGGCTCCCCAATTAAACACCATAGAATTGTGGGAGTTTTGTTTTTGAGCCTCAAGAAAGTTTAGAGAAGCGACGCCCGAGAGCAAAGCAGATACTTGCGGATCGATGGTACTCGTTCCCACAGCTCGTCGCTTATCGGACGATGTAGAATGGACAGACCGATGAAGATTAGTCTGTGTTTTTTGCTGCTAAACTTGCTGATTGCTTCGTCGAGTGCAGCGCAGTCAGCGGAATCGGATGACCCCGAAGCGAATCCCGGTCGGCCTACCGTATCGACGCCGGCGACACTGACGCCGGTGGGTTATTTACAATTTGAAACCGGCGTCTTGGGTGCAAGTCATTCACCTGAGTTTTCATCGCGCTACGGCTTCAACGAAGTGATGAAGCTGTCAGTCGCACCCCGTCTCGAATTCATCGCGTCTGCTGAGCCGCTCGTTCATTACCGCGCCGATGGCACAAGTGC
>Ga0182024_10007164_pt1 | contig 24137 bp, 24 predicted proteins | sample P32metaG_FD_120480 | JGI IMG/M metagenome (GOLD analysis project Ga0182024, IMG submission 120480) | Permafrost microbial communities from Stordalen Mire, Sweden - P3-2 metaG (Illumina Assembly) | ecosystem: Environmental > Terrestrial > Soil > Wetlands > Permafrost | place: Sweden: Stordalen...
GCTGCGGCACAGTATTCGAGCTTGCGCCAAACGGGGCCGAGAGCGTTCTCTATACTTTCTGCCCTCAGACTCCCTGTTCAGACGGCTCATCGCCCAAGGCTGGTCTTCTCGCGGGAACGGGGGGGGCGTTCTACGGCACCACGGCCGGCGGCGGCACGAACAATCTGGGGACGGTCTTCGAACTCGCCGGCACCAAGGAAACGGTGCTGCATAGCTTCGACTCCAAGGGTTCGCCGGATGCTTGCCTCATCTCGGTTAAGGGCCATCTGTATGGCACGGCGACCGAAACAGGGACCAATGGGGGCGAGGTCTTCAAATTCCGCACATTGGGTGGCCACGCGCGCTGATTGCACGACGTAAGAGAATAGACTGCTTGCAGCGTCGTCGAGAGCGGATACGGCTTGGACCGCTTGGCGCTCTTTGCACTGAAAATTGAGCCGTTCCACCACCAGCGCCTGAGCGGGGGCCGCCGTTTGCGGCCGATTTCGCGGCTGTGGCCACGCGCCATTTGCCGCCGGAGAGGTACCATGATCCAGGAACAGATAATGAAATTGGAGTTTCCGAAGCATTCCCTGCGCAGCGCGATGCTCGCATCCTGTGTAGCGCTTTCGGCGTTCGGATTTGCGCTCGATGCGCATGCGAAACCCGTTTACACCACCTTCGATCCACCAAACTCCACGAACACCACGGTCGTCGGCATCAATGACAAGGGCGTGATCGCAGGATATTACATCGATGACGTCGGCTATCAGAGCTTCGTGCGCGCTGCCGACGGCACGATCACCACGTTCGATCCGTCGGGAATAGGCGCCACCACGGCCTACAGCATCAGTTCCAAGGGTGCGGTCGCCGGAACGTATTTATATAACAAAAACAACTACGCCGGCTTTGCGCGCGCTCCCAACGGAAAGATCACTACATACAACTACCCGGGATCCCCACAAACCAGCGCCACCGGCATCAATTCCAAGGGCGTGGCGATCGGGACTTACGTCGGCGGCGACTCTCACGGCCACGGCTATGTGGCTGCCAATGGATCTTACGCATCGTTCGATCCCCCCGGCTCGATAGGTACCGCTCCAACCAGCATCAATGACGCGGGCGTGGTCACAGGTACCTGGCTGGACAGCAGCCAGGTGATTCATGGCTTTGTCATGGCTGCCGACGGAACGATCACGGAGTTCGACCCGTCGAGATCTACCCAGACCAACGCTTTCAGCATCAATAGCGCCGGCGCGATCACGGGAGATTATGCGGACGGTGGCGAGGTACCGGCCTTCATTCGGGCTCCCGATGGAACATTTACAACGTTTCTTGTTTCGGGAACGGCGGGCACGTCTGCCGTCAGCATCAATTCCAAGGGCGCTGTCACGGGGACATACACCAGCGGCAGCAACACACACGGTTACATGCGGGCTGCCAATGGAAAAATCGATTCGACAAAAATCGACTATCCGACCGCCGCCAACACGTCGCCCATAGGCATCAATGCCAAGGGCGCCATCGTGGGAACTTATGATGGCACTGGCGATGGCTTAACGCACGGCTTTCTGCGAACCCAATAGGAAGCAGCTTGGGGATGGACGAGCGGGCGAGCGCCACTCGACTCAGATCGGGCTCTGGAACGCCCGCTCGATCCACCAGCCCTTCTTCGCCGCGGGCTTAACCTGACCGACGTAAATCCCATAGCAGATATTCACCGGGCCCACACATTATATCGAAGGTGAAAATTTCACTCTGGCCGTACGTGATGCGGAGGCTCTTCTACAGCCATTCGCGGTTCTTCAAGGCGCGGGTGAAGCTGCGGCTTACTGGAACGTTCGTGCCGCCGAAAACGAGCAGATTGAGCCTGCCATCCCCGCGAGCGGCACACTGTACCGCGTCGCGCGCTACCCACCAGGAACGATGCACCTGGGCCCCTTCGATACCGGCGAGCTCGCGCAAGGCATCGGAGAAGCGCATGAGAACGAGATCGGAGCCGGCGGAGGTGTAAACACGGATGTAATGATCCTCTGCTTCGACCGCATAGAGCTTCGCGGTTTTCAATCGTGTCGGCAGGCGCCTGAGGATGGGGGCTCCGCATTCCGCTTTTGCACCGGCAGAAGGCGCGGCATGGGTCACCACCGGGCGGCGCTGCGCCAACAGATTGACGCCGACCATAGCCGCAGCGATCACCAGCACCGGCAGGTAGAAGTATGGCAGCTGCGCGAGCAAGAGCCGCTTGGACAGCGCCAATGCGGTGACGAACCATACCAGACCCGCCATGGGTAAGGCGCCGAGCACGGTGGCAAGGATGCCGGCGACGACAAGCCTGGGCCGCGACAGCTGCAGCCGGTCGAGCAGGTGGCGGATGAGAAGACTTCCCGCCTGCCCTGCCGCCAGAAGTACCAGCCAATAAAGAAAGCGCGCGCCAAGTGGCAGCACGTCGAGCCCGAATGCGCCGGTCAGGGACAGGAACGCCGCCGCCGCTACGGGTAGGGCCGTCTGGATGCCGTGCTCCGGCCAATGCGCAGTTCGCGAAGCGTGAACGATGGCCTGCGTCATTTCACGAAATTCTCGGCGCGCTTCGCGCATTGGGCCTTTCCGCTACCGTCAATCTGGCGGATGGCCAAAGCCGAAACAAGACTGGAGGCTTCGGCGATGCACGGCGATCCATTGTGGTTCAAGGCCCTTTTGTTGGCGCACATCTCTTGCGGCACGGCGGGCCTGCTGCTGCTGCCGGCGGTGCTAGCGGTGACCAAGGGCGGGGCGCGCCATCGGCGCTGGGGCAAGATCTATTTCTGGGCCATGATGGTGGTCGCTGCGAGCGCGCTGGCGATGGCGCTTTTCCGGCCGATCCCGTTCCTGGCGTTGATTGCGGTGCTGACCTTTTATCTCGTATTCTCCGGCTATCGCGCGGTCAGGCGCAAAAACGGGCCTGCCGGTTTCGCCGATTGGGCAGCGGCCGCAATGACGTTTGTCGCGTGCGCCTGCCTCGTGGCTTTCGCGCAGTTGCGGCCCAGCTGGGTGCAGAATATGGGGCCGGTGGCGATCGCGCTGGGGGCGATTGGTCTTGTGTCGAGCGGGTCGGATTTGCGCCGCTTCGGGGGCGGACCGCCGCCGAAAATGGCATGGCTCACTCGCCATCTCGGCCGCTTCCTGGGTAGCTACATCGCGGCATGGACCGCATTTTCAGCGGTGACGCTGAGCCAATTGTTGCCGCACGCCACTGTGATCGTGTGGTTGTGGCCGAGTGCGGTGGGTGTACCCGCTATCACCATGATCGCATTTTATTATCGGCGGAAGCTGGCGGCGCGATCAGTGGTGTCGGCTACGGCCTGAATCACTCCCACTGAATCGTTCCGGCGGTCTTGGTCATGCACCACGACTTTGATCCCTGCCCAGACGGTTTGTCTTCCGCTTGCCGGGTCTTCCATCTGTTGTCGGCTCTTCCATCCATCTCATGTTGTGCGCATTCCGGAAGTTTTTGGGAGCTCGGCTGCGTTCGGGGACACCGGCGCGCGCGGGCTTGCGCTCGCGAATCGAGCGGTATTCACTCGACACGACGTGACGCAATGTCCGGGTGGAGACCAGCGTGAAGATCCGGCTGCACAGGAGCGATTTGCCGGACGGGCTCGATCTGGGGCCGGTCGTCGCCATCGACACCGAAACGCTGGGGCTCAATCCCGACCGCGACCGCCTCTGTCTGGTGCAGCTGAGCGCGGGAGATGATGTGTGCCATGCGGTGCAGTTCGCCCCCGGCGAGTACCATGCGCCGAACCTGAAACGAATGCTGGGCGATCCGCAGGTGACGAAGCTCTTCCATTTCGCGCGCCTCGACGTGGCCACGCTGAAGCGCCATCTTGGGGTCACGGCCGCGCCTCTCTACTGCACCAAGATCGCCTCGAAACTCGCTCGCACCTATACCGACAAGCACGGACTGAAGGAGCTGGTGCGCGAGCTGCTGTCCATCGACCTTTCCAAAGAGCAGCAGAGCTCCGACTGGGGTGCGCCGCAACTCAGCGAAAAGCAGCTCGCCTATGCCGCCAACGATGTCGCCTATCTTCATCGCCTCAAGGCGGCGCTCGATGCGATGCTTCTCCGGGAAGGGCGCAGCGCCCATGCGCAAGCCTGCTTCGCCTTCCTGCCCGCGCGCGTGGAGCTCGACCTGGCGGGTTGGGCGGACACGGATATTTTCGCCCATTGAGGCGGCGCCGGGGGGCGGCACCACGCTTGAATGCCCTCCTCCAACCCCCCATAATCGCATCACGGCACGACTCGTCGCCCTGCGTGGCTTCGTGTCGACAAAGACCGCGATTTCGGGGGCGGTTCCGCGGTTGCCTTGGTGACAGGGTATTTCCTATGCGCTCTCGCCACCCTCTCGCGGCTTCCCCCATTCTGCCGGGACAAGTCTCCTTCGGGACGCCGGTCGATCTCAACGCCGCGCGCCGCGTGCTGGATTGCGCGAGCGTGGCCATCGCCGCGCTTGGCACAGCGCTGGACGGCGACTTCAGCCGCGCAGTCGATCTGCTCCTCGAGGTTCGCGGACGCGTGATCGTGAGCGGCATGGGCAAGTCGGGACACATCGCCCGCAAGCTGGCGGCGACGCTGGCCTCGACCGGCACGCCCTCGCAATTCGTGCATCCCGCGGAAGCAAGCCATGGCGATCTCGGCGCGGTGACGCGCGGTGACGCGCTGATCATTCTATCCAATTCTGGCGAAACGCAGGAACTGTCGGACCTGATCACTTTCACCAAGCGGTTCTCGGTTCCTTTGATCGGGATTGCCGGGCGCGCGGATTCCACGCTGCTGCGCGCGGCAGACATTGCGCTGTGTCTGCCGGCATCGAAAGAGGCGTGTCCGATGGGACTTGCGCCCACCACCTCGACGACGCTCATGCTGGTGCTGGGCGACGCGCTCGCCATCGCGCTGATGGAGCGGCGCGGCTTTACGCCCGATCAGTACCGCGACCTCCATCCGGGCGGCTCGCTTGGGAAGTCTCTGCTCCGCGTGCAGGACATCATGCATGCGGGAGACGAGCTGCCGCTCGTAGGCGAAACGGTGCCGTCGCGCGAAGCGCTTGGCGTCATGACGGAACGGCGCTTCGGCTGCGTGGGCGTCGTCGATGGCGACGCGCGCCTGGTCGGGATATTCACCGATGGCGACCTTCGCCGAAGCATCGACCGCATCACATCGGGCTGCAGCATCGCGGACGTGATGACAGGCACGCCGAGGACCGCGGCGCCGACCGATCTCGCGGCGCAGGCGCTGGGCACGATGAACACGCACAAAATCAACGTGCTGTTCGTCATCGATCCGGCCGATCGGCTCGGCCGGCCGGTGGGTATTCTGCATCTGCACGATTGCCTGAGGGCGGGCCTGCAGTGACGACGGGGCAGCTTCACGGCGACCGCGCGATCGCCGAGCCGCTGGGCCGGCCGCCGATCGTGCGCGGCGCGCGCGACTGGGCGGCGCGCACGCGCGCCAGCGCCAGTCAGGCCAGGCGCTATTCGCGCTTCGTCAACGTCATGAAGCGGGCTCTCCCGCTCGCGGCTCTCGGTCTCGTCGCCGCAGTTCTCATCTATGCCCTGCAGCCGCGGCAGGAGAGCCGTGCCCATGTCGCGATGACGTTCCAGCGCCTGGGCATCGTCAATGACGACCTTGCCATGCTGCAGCCCAGGCTGACCGGCCAGGACGGCGAAGGCGATCCTTATGTGGTCACCGCCGCGGAAGCGGTTCAGGACAGGGCCGATGCGAAACGCGCCACGCTCAGGAACGTGGAAGGCGACGTGACCCTGAAGGACGGGAGCTGGCTCGGAACGCTCGCCCCTGCGGGACTGCTCGATGCGAAAGCCCACCTGCTCTCGCTGCGGGGCCCCATCGGGGTCTATTCCGACGGCGGTTACGAACTCCACACCACTGCTGCGAATGTCGACATGCGCAAGGCCACCATCGTCGGCAACCGCACGGTGACCGGGCAAGGACCGATGGGGACGTTCCGGGCCGACCGCTTCCTGGTCGACCGCCACGCCAGAATGGTTTTCCTTTATGGGAATGTTCGCATGACCATCGACGGCCGGGCGGCGAAGCGCACATGAGAACGATTGGGCTTGCCGCCGCGCTGGTGCTGGCAGGACTGGCGCAGCAGGCCGGCGCGGCGGGTTCGCAGCCAGCCGCGAAACACGCGTCGCGCGCGGCCTCTTCCAGTGCCGCGCCCAATCTCGGGCCGCACAATTCGAATGCGCCGATCAACGTCAGCTCCGACAATTTTGTCGGCAATTTCGCGACCAAGGTCGGCACCTACACCGGGAACGTGATCGTCACCCAGGCCGACTACAAGCTTCGCGCCGACAGCGTGAAAGTGAGTGTGGTGCAGGGCAAGCCCAGCCGCTTCAACGCGGCGGGCAAGGTCGTCTTCATGTCGTCTTCCGGGGTCGCGACGGGCGACACCGGCATTTACGATCTCGGTCCGCGCACCGTCACGCTGACCGGACATGTCGTCCTGACCAAGGACAAGGACGTGATGCACGGCACCGCGCTGGTGGTGAACATGGTAACCGGCGAAGCGCATCTGAGCGCGCAAGGGGCGCCAGGCAACCGCGTCCAGGGCCTCTTCGTTCCGCAGCAGCAATCCTCCGCGAAGGCCGGCAAACCCGGCACGCCCCAGGGCGGGGGGCAATAGTTCACCTTTCGTTAAAGGCAGAGAGGCACAGTTCTTGCGATGGACACGGTTTCTCCCGCCCCCCACGACGAACGCCACGAGCGCGAACATGTGCGCCTTGTGGAAGGCAGCCAGGGCCTTGTGGTCACGCGCATCGGCAAGAGCTTCCGCAGGCGGCCCGTGGTGCGTGCGGTCAGCCTTTCCCTGCGCCGTGGCGAAGTGGTGGGTCTTCTCGGACCGAATGGCGCCGGCAAGACGACCTGCTTCTACATGATCACCGGTCTCATACCGCCGGATTACGGAACGATCGAACTCGACGGTCACGACGTGACCAGACTTCCGATGTACCGCCGCGCACGGCTCGGCATCGGCTACCTGCCGCAGGAGGCTTCGATCTTCCGCGGACTGACGGCCGAGCAAAACATCCGCGCCACGGCCGAGCTCGTCGAGCCCGATCCGTCGCGGCTGGAATCGATGGTGGAGGAACTTCTCGCGGAATTCGGCGTGTCCCATGTCCGCGACACGCCGGCGATCGCGCTTTCGGGCGGCGAGCGGCGCCGCGTAGAGATCGCCCGCGCGCTGGCGACGCATCCCTCCTACATACTTCTCGACGAGCCGCTGGCAGGCATCGATCCCATCGCGGTGACGGAAATCCGCGGGCTGGTGAAGCACCTGAAAGACCGCGGCATCGGAGTCCTCATCACCGATCACAATGTGCGCGATGCGCTCGACATCATCGACCGCGCTTACATCCTCCATGAAGGGCAGGTGCTGATGGAGGGCCTGCCCGACGAAATCGTGGGCGACCGCGACGTGCGCCGGGTCTATCTCGGCGAGCGATTCTCGCTCTAGCTGGGGCAGGAGCGGGGCGCGCATCATGGCATTGAACCAACGGCTGGAGCTTCGCCAGGGCCAGACGCTCGTCATGACTCCGCAGCTGCAGCAGGCGATCAAGCTGCTGCAGCTGTCCAATCTCGAACTCTCCGTGTTTGTCGATCAAGAACTGGAGCGCAATCCCCTGCTCGAACGCGACGAAACGGCGGAGAGCGCAGCCGAATCTCGCGAAGCCGCGGAGGCGCCGGCGGCCGACGGCGAAGCGCTCGACACCGGGCTGGCGCGCGAGGATTTCTCGAAGGTCGAAGATCTCGATGCCGAACGCGAGGACGTGTTCGCCGACGATAGCGCGCCGCCGGCTTCGGCGCTTCCGCTGACGGACTGGACGAGCCTGCGTTCCTCGGCGCTCCCCGCCGGCGAGGAAAACTCGTTCGAGCGGACGCTCGCAGCGGCGGACACGCTGCAGGATCACCTGATGGCGCAGCTCGCCATCGCGGCGCTCGATGCGCAGGGCCGGATGATCGCCGTCGCGCTGATCGACGCCATCGACGAAGCGGGATATCTGCGTGTCGAGCTGGGAGAGATCGCCACGCGGCTGGGTGCAGAACCAAGCGCGGTCGAATCCGTGCTCCGCACCATTCACGGCTTCGAGCCGACGGGTGTGGGCGCGCGCGATCTCGCCGAATGTCTTGCGCTGCAGTTGCGCGAGAAGGGACGGCTGGATCCGGCGATGAACGCGCTGGTGTCGCATCTCGATCTGGTGGCGCGGCGCGATATTGCCGGCCTCTGCGGCCATTGCGGCGTCGACGCCGAGGACGTGGCCGACATGATCCAGGAGCTGCGCGCCTTGACGCCGAAGCCCGGGCTCGCCTTCGGTTGCGAGCCCGTGCAGCCGGTCATCCCCGACGTGTATGTGCGCGAGGCGCCAGACGGCGGCTGGCACGTGGAACTGAACACCGACACGCTGCCGAAGCTGCTGGTCAGCGCGCGCTATTACACCAAGGTCGCCGCGAAAACCCGCGACAACGAATCGAAGACGTATCTCGCGGACTGCCTCAACAGCGCCAACTGGCTCGTCAAGAGTCTCGATCAGCGCGCGCGGACCATCCTGAAGGTCGCAAGCGAAATCGTGCGCCAGCAGGATGGGTTTCTCACCCACGGCGTGCGCCATCTGCGGCCGCTCAATCTGCGTACCATCGCCGACGCGATCGTCATGCACGAATCGACGGTGAGCCGCGTGACGTGCAACAAGTACATCTCGACTCCGCGCGGCGTGTTCGAGCTTAAATATTTCTTCACGGCGGCGATACAGGCGACGAACGGCGCGGAAGCGCATTCCGCGGAATCGGTGCGCGACCGCATACGCGAGCTGATCGCCAACGAAGCGGGCGGACAGGTTCTTTCCGACGATCGCATTGTTTCGATCCTCACCGGCGACGGCATCGACATCGCAAGGCGCACCGTTGCGAAATACCGCGAAGGGATGCGGATTCCCTCCTCGGTCGAACGGCGGCGACTCAATCAGTCTGGCAGCGCAGGGCAGGAATTTCAGGCGGCGTTTCGATGACGTCCGCATTTGACAGGGTAAGGGTCGCGACCTATGGTCCGCCGCCTTTTTCAAACGGGCGCCGGAGCCGGGCGCAAGACCCGGAACGCAAGGAAATGCCGCGTATGTGGGGCCCATGAAAGTTCGGGTTTCTGGCAAGCAGATAGAAATTGGCGCCGCACTGCCCGATCACGTCCGGCAGCGCACGGAGGCGGCGCTTACCAAACATTTCGACGGCGGCGGGGAAGTGAATGTCGTGTTCTCGCACGAGGGATCCGGATTTCGTTCGGACTGCACTGCCCATCTGGACTCCGGTGTGATACTGAAGGCGCACGGCGACGCCGCCGACGCCCATCATGCGTTCGACGCGGCGCTGGAGCGTCTGGAAAAACAGATTCGCCGATACAAGCGCAAGCTGAGGAATCATCACGAAAAGGCGAAGCTGCCCAAAGACGCAGGCGCCTGACCCAGGCAAGAAGGTCATCATGGAAATCGTCGATCTGCTCACGCCCGAAGCCGTGATCCCGGCGCTGAAGGCGCAGAGCAAGAAACAGCTCCTGCACGAGCTTGCCCATCATGCGGCGCGCCTCACCGGGATTCCGGAACGGCGCATCCTGGAGACGCTTACCGAGCGCGAGAGGCTGGGCAGCACCGGAATGGGGCAGGGGATCGCCATCCCGCATGGCAGGCTGGCGGGTCTCGGCAAAATCATCGGGGCGTTCGCGCGGCTGGAGACGCCTGTCGCCTATGAAGCGGTCGACGACCAGCCGGTCGATCTCGTATTCCTTCTGCTCGCGCCGGAAGGCGCGGGCGCCGATCATCTCAAGGCGCTGGCGCGCGTGTCGCGCCTTCTGCGCAACCAGCCGGCTTGCGAAAAGCTGCGCGCGGCCACGCGATCCGAAGTGCTCTACGCGCTCCTCACCGAGCCCACCAATGGCGGCGCCAGTTCCTCCCAGGCCGCCTGACGCCGAAGTTTGTAATCTTCAGTTCCGTTCCGGCCCGATTTTGCGCGACGGCGGGACGCGAATGTTCGAATCATTTGTAATTACTTCCCCCTTCGGCCCGGAGTTTGTCCTTGGGCCGGCCTTCGGCCTGCCGGGGAGGTGGAGGGAGAGTGGCAGGCGGGCCGGCAAGCAAATTACATCGGCCTGCTCAATGCACGCTAAGCGGGGTGAGTTCGTTCTCGAGTGCGGCGTTGTAGGCGGTTTCCCAGGCGTCGGTGAAGCCGAGCACGCGGCCGTCGCTGGCATGCAGCACGAAGAGCTTCACGTTATTCGGGATTCGTATTCCCGGCGGCAGAATGCCCATGCGCCGCGCGTCTTCCACCGGGGTCGGCTTGATATAGGCGATGTGGGACCCGAATGCCTGGGCCGCACCGCCCATTTTGGGGAATTCGTTCATGTCGCTCACGAAATCTCTCCTTCCGGTAACGCGGCTCGCCCGGGTCCGCTCCGCAATCGATCCCGAGGGCTTCGCCGGCTCCGCATTTGCAGCTGCCGGTTGTGGTGAGGCGCGGCCCAAAGGCACCGCGCTGAGATAAGATGTGGGGATTGCCGAGCGGCGCATCAAGCAGGCTCCGCTCGTCCCGTAATGAGAGCCCATGTCAGGCATTTTCCCGCCAATCGCCAGTGTTCGCGTCGTGCTCGACGACCGCGAGGGCGAGCGTTTTTATACGCAGCCCGTCGACATCATCCGCGCCGACGCCCCAGAGGAAGTGGGTGGCGCGCTTGCGAAAGTCGAGGAGGCGCTCGCCGGGGGGCGCCATGCCGCAGGCTATCTGGCCTACGAGCTGGGCTATGCGTTCGAAGAGCGGCTCGTTGCGCTCCTGCCACCAGACCGAAAGGTGCCGCTCCTCTGGTTCGGCATTTTCGAGAGGTTTTCCACAAGAGAAGACCGCGCGGAGGAACCGCGCACCTACGCGGGCGCGCTTGCGCACGAATGGGATCGTGCACGCTACGAATTGGCCTTCGACCGGATGCGCGAACTCATCGCCGCAGGCGATCTCTACCAGGCCAATCTCTCGTATCGCGCGCGCTTTGCTTTCCTGGGAGAGCCATACGCCCTGTACCGCGAATTGCGCGCAGCCGCCGGCGCGCGCCATTGCGCCTTCGTCGACGACGGCGAGCGGCAGATACTGAGCCTTTCGCCCGAATTGTTCTTCGCGGTTTCGCCGGACGGCCGCATCCGCACGAGACCGATGAAAGGCACGGCCGCGCGCGGCCTGACAGCGGAGGAGGACGCCGCGTCGCGCGCACGGCTCCGCACAAGCGACAAGGAGCGCGCAGAAAATTTGATGATCGTCGATCTCCTGCGCAACGACCTCTCGCGCATCGCGCGGCCGGGCAGCGTCGAAGTCGAAGAGCTGTTCGAAGTGGAGACCTATCCGACGCTCCACCAGATGGTGTCGACCATCGGTGCGCGGCTGGGAGCGGGCGCGCGCGCGGAAACCATCCTGCGCGCGCTCTTTCCCTGCGGCTCGGTCTCCGGCGCCCCTAAGCTGCGCGCGATGGAAGTGATCCGCGCAACGGAAACGAGCCCGCGCGGCGTCTATTGCGGCGCGATCGGTCATTTTTCGCCCGACGGCTCGGCGTCGTTCAACGTGGCCATCCGTACACTGACGATCACGGGCGGACGCGGCGAGCTCGGCATCGGCGGCGCCGTCGTCTTCGATTCGCGCGCAGGCGCCGAATACGACGAGTGCCGCCTCAAGGCGCGTTTCTACGAAACCGCGCGGCACCCGACCGCGCTGATCGAAACGCTGCGCCATGTACCGGGGGAGGGTTTCGTGCGCGCAGAGCGTCATCTGGCGCGCATGGCGGCGTCGGCCTCGGCGCTCGGTATTTCCTTCGACGCGGAGCAGGCGCGTGCTGCGATGCGGGAATCCGTGAGGGGGCGCGACGGGCCTTCGCGCGTGCGTCTGGTTCTTCACGAGGACGGCATGCCTGGCGCGGAGGCAACGCCCTTTGCCGCGTCAGCGGCGCCATGGCGCTTTGCCGTCTCGCTTCGGCGCGTGCGGGCCGGCGATCCCCTGCTGCGCCACAAGACGACCCGGCGCGAGATGTTCGAAGAGGCGCGCGCGCGCCTGGCGGCCACGCATGGCTGCGACGAAATTCTGTTTCTCAACGAACGCGGCGAACTCACGGAAGGGAGCCGGACCAATATTTTTCTCGAAATCGAAGGGCGGCTCCTGACGCCGGCGCTCGCCTCCGGTCTCCTCGACGGCTGCCTGCGCCGCGAGTTGATGGAGGAGGGCAGGTGCGCGGAAGCGGTGCTCTCGCGGGCCGATCTCGATCGCGCCGAGCGGATCTTCCTCGGCAACTCCCTGCGCGGCCTGATCCCGGCGGTGCCGGTAGAGCGGCACGACAGGGCGACGCCGGAAGGCGCGATCCGGAAGATGGAAGGATGACGCGAGTGTCGACTGTCAACTGACTGTCACGATCCCTGCCTCGGATGCACCATGAGGGAATCCCTGCGCAGTTTTGTTATGGTCTGGACGTTATTTTTCGAAATGGGGACGGTACTGCTAATGGGCGAAATTGATAACCCCACCCAAGAATTGCCCCCCTTGGTTCCAAGCCAAGAGACAATCATTGGTTCGGATCAGTCATTTCAAGAGGAATGCCTTGTCGTATTGCGCAAGCTCCCCTCGTCGCGCGACTGGGAGTTTGTAAACTCCGTTCTCGCGGTAACTCAAGAGTGGGGGGAAGTTTGGCGTATCGATTTCAAGCTCCGAAACTTCGACTCTGGTCCTTTAGTAAATAGACTCATTTTTTGGCGATCAGCGGAAGCGCATCTGATTAGTGTGCAAATTGCTTATGGTCAAAATATTGAATCCCTCTGAGTCGAGAATCCTGTCGCATAACGCGATACGTTTACAGTCAAAATAGAGAGGTGGAAAATGGCGACAGCATAATGATCGAAAGTACTATGGGGACGGCATACATAAACAAGCGAGAGATCGCAGCCTCTCCTCCGGCCGCGCCTTGCGCAGACCTGGGAACGCCAAAGGCAACATGCCCGGCATCACGAGTTCGCGTTGAAACAAACGCTTTGTCGCAAGGCGATTGTCGCCTACTCCGCCTTTGCGGCGAGGGCGCAGAGGAGGACGAGCGTTTCGGGCAGCACCCAGCCATGCGCTTCCAGCATGCGGCCCTGTGAGAGATCGGAATCGATCGCGGCCGAGAGCGGCCGCGCGGCAAGACGCAAGCGCAATTTCTGCGCAGTCTCGCCGGCATGGAAAGATTTGTTGACTGCCAGCCACGCCGCGCCGAGGTGGGCGGCGCTGTCGTGGGCGGGCAGTCGCGCGAGCAGATCGTCGAAAGGCGACGGCGCGCGGCGCGGCGCGAAGAACCGCGGTGCTTCGAACGCGGCCACAAGCGCGAGTCCCACTACGCCTGCGGTGCCGAGCAGAAACGCGCGCCGCGCCATCCGCGGCTCTGCCGCCGCGCTCACCGGAATTGCCCTTTGAGATGGTCGGCCAGGCGCAACACCAGCGCCAGCAGATTCAGCGTCGGATTCGAGGCGCCGTAGGTGGGGAACACCGCGCTGCCGGCAATAAAAAGATTGCCAATTCCGTGCACCTTCGAATTCGCGTCCACCACGCCGCGGCGGGGGTCGTCGTGCATGCGCGTGGTGCCCATGTGGTGGTTGCCCCAATCCATCGCGCTCAGCCATTCGGCGCGCGAGCGATGGAGCAGCCGGACCATGCCGGTCCGCGCCGTCAGCAGCTGACGCCCGAGTTCCTTCAGCGTGTTGCGGTAATGGGCGAAATCCTCGTCGGAGACGCGCATGTCAAGCTTCAGCCGCGGCATGCCGAGCGCATCCTTTTCGGAGACGAGCGTCACGCGCCTGTCGGGATCGGGTGTGAGTTCCATGCCGCATCCGAGCGTGAACGCGCGCATCGCGGACGCATCGACGCCCAGCACGCCGGCGGTTTCCGCCAGGGCGGCCAGGCCCGTGCCGTCGAGCTGCACTTCGCCCTCCAGCGTGGCGAGCGAACCCGCAACGCCGCGCGCGCGGCGGAAATCGTCGCGAGGCGCGAAGGCCGCGCGGAAATACGCTCCGTTCGCCGCCTGCGGCTGCTGATAGTAGGGTGCGAGGCGCCCGTCGAAGAGCGCCAGCGTTGCGGTCTGTCCGGGTATGGGATGATCGGCGAAGAAACGTCCCACGAGGTCGTGCGCGTTGCCGACGCCTTGTGTCATCACGTCGTTGGACGCGAGCAGGAGCCGCGGCGTTTCGATGCCGCCGGCCGCGACGACCGCGAGTTTTGGCTTCACCGCGAAACGGTTTCCCGAAAGTGTTTGCACGTCCAGCCGGTCGAGCCGCGCCGCGCCGGATGCGAGCCTCAACCCGGTGACATTGGCGTGGAGATACAGAGAGAGGTTTTCGACGCGTCTCAAATCTTCGGCATAACGCTCGCCGAAATGGGTCGGCAGGATACTGCCGCGCTGCTTGCTGAACTGGAAATAGGTCGTGTAGAGGCCGCCCGGTCCGAGCCGGATCGGCGCGCCGATCGCCTGGGTCCACTTTGCGGACTCGTCGTAGATGAACGGTCCCGCTTCGACGAGCGCCTGCGCGCGCGCGAAATAGGGCTCGATCTCGCGCCGCGGGAAGGGCCAGCCGGAATGGGCGAACCATTCCCGCGCCTCGAAATCGACCGGATCGAGCGGGCGGCACCATCCGCCCCAATGATTGCTGCAGCCGCCCAGATAGCGCAGCCGCGTGCTCGCAAGCGGGATGTAGGAAACGCCGGTCTCGAGGCCCGCATAGAGCGTTTGGGTTGCGCCGTCGAAACCCATGCCGCCGCTTTCGAGAAGAAGCATGCGGATGGGAGTGCCGGCCAGCGCGAGCGCCAGCGCGATTCCCGCAGGACCGCCGCCGACGATCGCGAGATCCGTCTCGATCGTGCTGCCCGCCGGCACGGAACGGGCATCCATGAACGCGCGCAACACGCAACCTCTCGTGTTCGGGGCTCCGCGCGCTCCACGCGGGATCGGAGGAGATTAGTTCAGACGCGTCCCGACGTCCCGGGGACCCCTCACCCGGGTCTGCATCGTATCAACCGTTTCCTCCCGCATCCCTCTCCCACAAGAGGAGAAGGGAATTCGGTGTGCTGCATTGGCGGCTCATCAGGAAGCTGGCTTGCCTACCAAGCGGCGCAGCTCAGACAGTCCACCTATGCCAAAGGCTTCGGCGGACAACTGTCCCGGCTTCGCCGCGAAGGCTGGTGGAGCTGAGCGGGATCGAACCGCTGACCTCTTGAATGCCATTCAAGCGCTCTCCCAACTGAGCTACAGCCCCGTGCGCCGTTTCCGATCCCTATCGCTCGTCCTTGTCCAGATCGGTGTCGATGATGGCGCTGACGTCGTCTTCCTCTTCTCCTACGTCCTCGAGCAGGGCAGGGTCGGCGTCTTCCTCGACGATGTCTTCTTCCTCTTCGATGTCCGCGATCACGTCGCCCTCGGCGTCGGGCTCGACCACCGACATGCCGGCGCTCTCCGCCTCGTCTTCTTCGGTGACGATCTCTTCTTCCTCGCCGGTCTCCAGAAGAACGGGGGCGTCGTCGGCCGCGACGGCCTCGGTCGTATCGGCTTCGGCCTCCTCGGCTTCCTCGGTCTCTTCCTCTTCGTCCCTCACGACCACTGCCTTTTCAGGCTCGGGCTGACGCGGCCGGCGCTGTTTGTAGAGCGACTCCGGATCGAAGGAGACCGCGCATTTGGGGCATTCGATGGGGCGCTTCTGAAGGTCGTAGAAGCGCGCGCCGCAACCGGGGCAGACGCGCTTGATGCCAAGATCCGCCTTGACCAGAGTCATGCTTCCCGTTCTTGAATTCCGGTTTCGAAGGTCGGGTCGTTTGCCACGGCTGGGCCAGCCTGTCAAAGCCATGCGAGGATGCGTCATGCAGGCGCCGGAGATTCCCCGTCCGCTCGAAGGGCGCCGTTCGGGGCCTCTCAAGGGCGTGGCCGCCGTGCCGGGCGACAAGTCGATCTCCCATCGCGCGCTGATCCTGGGGGCGCTCGCGGTCGGGGAAACAAGGATATCCGGCCTCCTCGAAGCGGACGACGTGCTCCGCACCGCCGCCGCGATGGAGAGCCTCGGGGCGACGCTTGCCAAGGACGGCGATGGCGAATGGCGGGTCAGCGGAGTCGGCGTGGGCGGCCTTGCCGAACCGGCAAACATTCTGGATTTCGGCAATTCCGGCACCGGCGCGCGTCTCGTCATGGGCGCGATCGCCACGACGCCGCTCACGGCGGTCTTCACCGGCGACGCCTCGCTCCGCGCGAGGCCCATGCTGCGCGTGCTCGAGCCTCTCGCCCGCTTCGGCGCGGAGTTCGTCGCGCGCCAGGGAGGCTTCATGCCGATCTCGCTGACCGGCACGGGACGGCCGATCTCTATCGACCATCGGGTCGAAGTGGCATCGGCGCAGGTGAAATCGGCGCTCCTTCTCGCCGCCCTGAACGCACCCGGCCGCTCGCGGATCTCGCAGGACACGCTGACGCGCGATCACACCGAGCGGATGTTCAAGGCGTTCGGAGCGGACATCGTCGTCGAAGACATCCCCGGAAGAGGCGAAGCCATCCTGCTGACGGGCGAGGCTGAGCTTCGCCCGACCTACGTCGCCGTGCCGCGCGATCCCTCCTCGGCCGCCTTTCCTCTGGCGGCCGCGCTCTTGGTGCAGGGCTCGGAAGTCATGCTCCCCGGCGTGCTGCTGAACCCGCGCCGCACCGGGCTTCTGGACACGCTGCGCGAGATGGGCGCCGACATCGGGATCGCGAACCGGCGCGAGAGCGGCGGCGAAGAGATCGGAGATCTGCTCGTTCGGGGCTCCGTCCTCCGGGGTGTGGAGGTCGGGCCGGCGCGCGCGCCGTCGATGATCGACGAATATCCCATCCTGTCGATCCTCGCCGCCTTTGCGGAAGGGCGAACCGTCCTGCGCGGCCTCGAAGAGCTGCGCTTGAAGGAAAGCGACCGCCTGGCGGGCATCGCGCGCGGCCTCGAGGCCATCGGTGTCGAGGTCGAAGAATTGGCGGATGGATTGATCGTGCAGGGCAGAGGACCCGACGGCGTGCGCGGGGGCGCGCGCATTGCGGCCAAGCTGGATCACCGGCTGGCCATGTCGTTCCTCGTGGCGGGCCTGGCGTCGCGCGAGGCCGTGTCCGTCGACGATGTCACGGCTGTGCGTACCAGCTTTCCGAAGTTCCGGCCGCTGATGCGCGGGCTCGGCGCCCACATGTCGGTTCCCGCCCGATGACGCGGCCGGTCGTGATCGCCGTGGACGGGCCGGCGGCATCCGGCAAGGGCACGCTGGCCGGGCGCCTCGCGCGTCATTTCGGCTTCGCACATCTGGATTCAGGATCGCTCTACCGATTGACGGCGCTTCACATTTTGCGCGGACACGGAAACGCAGCCAGCGAAGCCGACGCCGTCACGGCGGCCCGCGCGGTCAATCCGGCCGACGCGGCCACGCTCGATCTTGGCGGTCGCGACATCGCGCAGGCGGCATCGATCGCCGCCGCCGTGCCGCAGGTGCGGGCGGAGCTGCTGGACTATCAGCGGCGCTTTGCGGCGGAGCCGCCGGACGGCGCTGCGGGCGCGGTGATCGACGGACGCGACATCGGAACCATCGTCTGTCCCGATGCCGACGCGAAACTGTTCGTCGATGCGGCGCCAGAAGTACGCGCCCGCCGCCGCTGGCTCGAGCTTTCGGCGACGGATGGGAATGCCTCGCAGGCCGCGATTCTCGCCGACATTCTCGAGCGCGACGGGCGCGACCGCGCGCGGCAGGCGGCGCCGCTGCGGGCCGCGCCCGACGCGGCCTTGCTCGACACCACCGAATTGGATATAGACGCCGCGTTCGCGGCAGCCCTCGTTCTGGTCGGACCCAGGATCGAGGAGGCGCTCAAGGACCGCCACAGGGGTTGAAGGAGACCCGGCGGCCCGATCCGGGCAGGCTCGCGAGCATTCCAGGATTTTCTTTGGCGCGGCCGGCCGCTTAGGCGATGCTTTCCGTCCGTCCGCGCATTCGCAAAGCCCGGCTGCCCAGGCCGGCACTAACCGATTTCGAGAAGGACCACACATGGCACGTGCCGCAGAATCCATTTCCTCTCCGAGCCGCGACGATTTCGCCGCGATGCTCGAGGCCAGCTTCGAGACGCGCGCGCCGGCCGAGGGCGCCGTGGTCCGCGGCATCGTGGTCGGCATCGAGAACGATTTCGCCATCGTCGATGTCGGCCTCAAGACCGAAGGCCGCGTGGCGCTGAAGGAATTCGCGATGCCCGGGCAGGCGCCCAATATCGTGATGGGCAGCGAGGTGGAGGTCTATGTCGAGCGCATCGAGAACGCGCTGGGCGAAGCAGTTCTGTCGCGCGACAAGGCGCGGCGCGAGGAAAGCTGGATCCGGCTGGAACGCGCCTTCAACGAGCAGACGCGGGTCACGGGCGTGATCTTCGGGCGCGTGAAGGGCGGCTTTACGGTCGACCTCGACGGCGCCGTCGCCTTTCTTCCCGGCAGCCAGGTGGACGTGCGCCCCATGCGCGACGTGGGGCCGCTGATGAACCAGCCGCAGCTGTTTCAGATCCTCAAGATGGACCGGCGCCGCGGCAACATCGTGGTGTCCCGCCGCGCCGTGCTCGAGGAGCGCCGGGCGGAGGAGCGTTCCTCGCTGGTCGCCAGCCTGACGGAGAAACAGATCGTCGAGGGCGTGGTCAAGAACATCACCGATTACGGCGCCTTCGTCGATCTGGGCGGAGTAGACGGACTTCTCCACGTGACCGACATCGCCTGGCGGCGCGTCAGCCACCCGACGGAAGTGCTCTCGGTCGGGCAGCAGGTGACGGTGCAGATCATCAAGATCAACCAGGAGACGCAGCGCATCAGCCTCGGCATGAAACAGCTGCAGACCGATCCGTGGGAAGGCGTCGGCGCAAAATATCCGCCCGGCGTGCGCTTCACCGGCAAGGTCACCAACGTCACCGATTACGGCGCCTTCGTGGAGCTTGAACCGGGGGTTGAGGGCCTCGTCCATGTCTCCGAGATGAGCTGGGTGAAAAAGAACGTGGCGCCCGCCAAGATCGTGACGCCCGGCCAGGAGGTGGAGGTTCAGGTTCTCGAGGTCGATTCCAACAAGCGGCGCATCAGCCTCGGCCTCAAGCAATGCGTGGACAATCCGTGGACCGCCTTCGCGGCGGCCCACCCAGCCGGCAGCACGATCGAGGGAGAGATCAGGAGCATCACAGAGTTCGGGCTGTTCGTCGGCGTCGACAGCGACATCGACGGCATGGTGCACCTCTCCGACCTTTCTTGGGACAAGCCGGGCGAGGAGGCGGTCGCCGACTTCAAGAAAGGCGACATGCTGAAGGCGAAAGTGCTCGACGTGGACGTCGAGAAGGAGCGCATCAGCCTCGGAGTGAAGCAGTTGACCGGCGAGCCCGCCGAGAAAGCCGGCCCGCTCAAAAAGGGCAGCGTCGTCACCTGCACTGTGACCGAGGTCAACGAGGGCGGCATCGAGGTGAGCCTTGCAGACGGCACGAAGGCGTTCATCCGGCGCTCCGACCTGGCGCGCGATCGCGGCGACCAGCGCCCCGACCGCTTCGGAATGGGCGACAAGGTGGATGCCTTGGTGACCGCCGTAGACAAGGCGTCGCGGAAAATCTCGCTGTCCATCAAGGCCCGCGAAATGGCGGAAGAGAAAGAAGCAGTGGCGCAGTTCGGCTCCTCCGATTCCGGCGCCTCTTTGGGCGACATTCTTGGTGCCGCGCTGCGCAAGCGCCGCGACACCGACACCGACACCGACACCGACGCGGGCACCGAAGCCAACGCCGACACCGAAGAGGAGTGACATAAACGCCGCACTGCGACAAACGCCCTTGCGTTTGGCCGCATCCCGTTGACCCTCGAAAGCCGCTCTGACAATTTGTTTCGATCGGGGCGGTCTCCCGTTATGCCGCTTCGGGAACGCCCTCGGGGGGGCCGGGATGATAAAATCGGAATTGGTGGCGCGCCTCGCGCAACGCTATCCGCATCTCTATCATCGCGACGTGGAACGCATCGTTTCCACGGTGCTCGACAAGGTCATCGGCGCGCTTTCCACCGGCCACCGCGTGGAGCTGCGCGGGTTCGGGGCGTTTTCGGTGAAGGTGCGTCCCTCACGCACGGGCCGCAATCCCAGGACCGGTCAGCCCGTGACGGTGGGCGAAAAGCGCGCGCCCTTCTTCCGCACAGGCAAGGAGCTTCGCGAGCGCCTGAACGACGCTCCGCCCGGGTGAGGTGACGCGGCCGGCGAAGCGATATCGAGAACGAACCGCTTTCCGTCGCGCCGGGCTTCAAAATGGCCCGGCTTCACACCATCCGATCCAGAGAATGTGCCAACGTTTCGGTTGACCAATAGACCGAAAAGGTATATTCCCAGCCTTGTGCGAGAAACGGCGCTTCGGTCCGTACACCGTTCGGAAGAGTTCGCGCCCGCCTGCGCAAGAGACAGCGTGGACGCATTGGGGAAGCACGTCCGGGGCTGGCTTGGTGGCCGTGGCGATGAAGCAGCGGCCCGGGAAGGAGTCCAAAGCGCACGCAAAATCGCTCTCAGGGGGCTTCTCAGTGCCTCTCGTCACAATGTCGAAAAGGGCAGAGCGGGGGGAACACAACCAGAAGCTAAAGGAAGAATCCGAACAGTGTCCGGCGCGCCCCCCAAACGGAGCGGCAACGAGGCACGGAAAAGGCGACCGAAGCGGGTACGATGGCGCCATCTCAGGGAATTATAAGAAATCGGCGATGCGTGTGGCAGCGTCAAACGACCAACCAGCAGTTGTGAACGCGCCGGGTGGGGAAGGGTCGCGCCCGCCGCCAAGGGCCTCGCCTTGCTTTCGCTCCGGCCGGCGGCGATAAGCGGCGCCCGATGGCGGTGCAAGTGAAAATTTGCGGCCTCACCAGGCCGGAGGATGCGGACGCCGTGCTGCGCGCCGGCGCCGATTTCGCGGGCCTCGTCTTCCATCCCGGGTCGCCTAGGCATCTGCGGCCAGGACAGGCGGCGGCGATCGCCAGAGCGCTGCGCGCAAAGGTACGGGTGGTGGCGCTGCTGGCGGATCCCACGGATGCGGAATTGAGCGACGCCGTGGCCGCGGCCGACCCCGACTGGATCCAGCTGCACGGGCGGGAATCGCCCGCGCGCGTGGCGCATGTCCGCTCCCGGTTCGGCAGGCCGGTGATCAAGACGCTCGCCATCGCCGAAGACGCCGACTTCGCGCCGCTCGATTCCTACCACGCGGTCGCGGACATGCTGCTGTTCGACGCAAAGCCGCCCGCGGGCGCGGAGCGGGCCGGCGGTCACGGGCGCGCCTTCGACTGGCAATTGCTCCGTGGACGGACGATCCGGAAGCCCTGGCTGCTGGCGGGCGGCCTCCATGCGGGAAACGTCGGCCGCGCGCGGGCCGCCTCGGGTGCGCAAGGCGTGGATGTTTCTTCCGGCGTGGAAAGCCCGGCGGGCGTGAAAGACGCCGAGGCCATCGCCGCTTTCGCGATAGCCGCGAGGGCGGCGGATGTTCCTCAGGAGGTGCCGGCTTGAGCGGCGCCAATTCCTGGCGCGGCGGCCCCGATCCCGCGGGGCGTTTCGGCGCCTATGGCGGCCGCTTCGTGGCCGAGACGCTGATGCCGCTCGTGCTGGCGCTGGAGGAGGCTTACGAAGCGGCAAAGCGCGACGAACAATTCCAGGCGGAGCTGGGCGGGCTGCTCCGCCATTATGTGGGCCGCCCGAGCCCGCTCTATTTCGCCGAGCGCCTGTCGGCGCAACTGGGCGGAGCCAGGATTTATCTGAAGCGCGAGGACCTGAATCACACCGGCGCGCACAAGATCAACAATTGCCTGGGGCAGGTCCTGCTCGCGCGCCGCATGGGCAAGACGCGGATCATCGCGGAGACGGGGGCCGGCCAGCATGGCGTGGCGACTGCCACGGTGGCCGCGCGCTTCGGACTGCCCTGCATCGTCTATATGGGCGCGGTGGACATCGAGCGGCAGAAGCCCAACGTCTTTCGCATGCAGCTGCTGGGCGCCGAGGTGCGCGAAGTGACCTCCGGTTCGAAGACGCTCAAGGACGCGATGAACGAAGCGCTGCGCGACTGGGTCGCCCATGTCGAAGACACGTTCTACATCATCGGCTCGGCGGCGGGCCCGCATCCCTATCCTGCGATGGTGCGCGATTTTCAGACCGTGATCGGCGAGGAAGCGCGCGCGCAGATTCTCGAAATGGAAGGTCGGCTGCCCGATCTGCTGGTTGCCTGCGTGGGCGGCGGCTCGAACGCGATCGGATTGTTTCATCCCTTTCTGGACGACGACGCCGTCGAAATCCACGGCGTCGAGGCGGCCGGCGCCGGCACGGAAACGCCGCGCCACGCGGCGACGCTCGGGAAGGGCGTTCCGGGCGTGCTGCACGGCGCGCGCAGCTATCTTCTGCAAACCGCCGAGGGGCAGGTGCTGGAGGCGCACTCCATCTCGGCCGGGCTGGATTATCCGGGCGTAGGCCCGGAACATGCGTGGCTAAAGGACCGGGGCCGGGTGAAATATTTCTCCGCCACCGACAGGGAAGCGCTCGACGCGTTCGCAGCGCTATCGCGGCTCGAAGGCATCATCCCCGCGCTCGAGCCCGCGCACGCGCTCGCCCATGTGATGCGCATGGCGCCCGGCCGGCCGAAAGACGAGCTGGTCCTGCTCGCACTTTCCGGCCGCGGCGACAAGGACGTGTTCACCGCCGCTGCCGCCCTCGGCGAACGCCTGTGAGCAGATACCTGTTTCACTACGGAGACGCGGAGGGCACGGAGAAAAAGCATGCGCGTTTAGCGCGCGGTTCTTGTACGCCGCGCCCTCCGTGCCTCTGTGGCGCGCCGCTTCCCGCCGCCTGCACCGCGGCACAGCGATGAGCCGGATTGCCGCGCGCTTCGAGGAGCTTCGCCGCAACGGCCGTGCGGCGTTCATTCCGTTCATCACGGCGGGCGATCCCGACGCGGACACCAGTTTCGCGATTCTCGAAAAGCTGGCCGCCGCCGGCGCCGATCTGATCGAACTGGGCGTGCCGTTTTCCGATCCCATGGCGGACGGCCCCGCGATCCAGGCCTCGTCGCAGCGCGCGCTGGCCGGCGGAATGACGCTCGCGAAGGTGCTGGAGCTCGTCCGGCGGTTCCGCCGCGCGGACGGCAAAACACCGCTTGTGCTCATGGGCTATTACAATCCGGTCCACGCCTTCGGCACCGCGCGCTTTGCCAAGGAGGCGGCACAGGCGGGCGTCGACGGACTCATCACCGTCGATCTGCCGCCCGAAGAGGACGACGTGCTGCGCGCGCCCGCCGCGGCTCACGGCCTCGATATCGTGAGAATGGTTACGCCGACCGCGGACGAGCGGCGTCTCGATACGATTCTCAAAGGCGCGAGCGGCTTTCTCTACTATGTCTCGATCGCGGGGATCACCGGCACCAAGAGTTTCTCTGTGGAGGATGTGCGACGCGCCGTGGCCGCGCTTCGGGCGCGAACCCGGCTTCCCTGCGCGGTTGGGTTCGGCATCAAGACGCCCGAACAGGCCGCGGAGATCGCGCGCATCGCCGACGCCGCGGTGGTGGGCTCCGCCATCGTGACCCGCATCGCCGCCACCCGCGAAGCGCGGATGCGGCGTCCCGCCCTGGTGCGCGACGCGACCGAATTCTGCGCCGCCCTTGCGCAAGCGGTGCATGCGGCAAAGGAAGGAGTGGTGTTAGAATAGAATCGATGCTGGAGATCATTCTCGCCCCCATTTTTCTTCCCATCGTGGGGGAGGAAAAAGCAGCGCGCGGGGGAAGGGCCACCCAATGAACTGGATCACCAATTTCGTCCGTCCACGGATCAAGAGCCTGGCGGGGCGGCTGGTCGGGACGCCCGACAATCTGTGGAAGAAATGTCCCGCCTGCGGCGAGATGATTTTCCATCGCGATCTCGAGGCGGCGCTCCAGGTCTGCCCGCGATGCGGCCATCACCTGCGCATCGGACCGGTACCGCGCTTCGAGATGACGTTCGACGATTCGCGATACCAGGAATTGCCCGCGCCCTCCGTTGCGGCGGATCCCCTGCGGTTCCGCGACGAGCGGCGCTATATCGACCGCCTGA
>Ga0182024_10007165_pt1 | contig 24136 bp, 22 predicted proteins | sample P32metaG_FD_120480 | JGI IMG/M metagenome (GOLD analysis project Ga0182024, IMG submission 120480) | Permafrost microbial communities from Stordalen Mire, Sweden - P3-2 metaG (Illumina Assembly) | ecosystem: Environmental > Terrestrial > Soil > Wetlands > Permafrost | place: Sweden: Stordalen...
AGGAATGCCACCAACTCGACCACTTCGCGCAGGTAATCGGGAATGTCAACCGCGGTGCGTCCGCCGTCGCGCGCCACCTACGCTTCCTGCCGCGTGATTGAGACACCCTCTTCGACCGTAGCGGGATAGTGGGTGCGAATTTCCGAGCCGATGCGGTCCTTGAGCGGCGTAATAATTTTCCCGCGCGCGGTGTAGTCGTCCGGGTTCGCGGTGAAAACCAGCAGCACGTCCAGCGGCATGCGCACCGGATAACCCTTAATCTGGATATCACCTTCTTGCATAATATTGAACAGTCCGACCTGAATTTTTCCGGCTAGGTCAGGAAGCTCGTTCACCGCAAAGATGCCTCGATTGGCGCGAGGAAGAAGGCCGTAGTGAATAGTGAGTTCATCGCCCAACGCGCGGCCGGAGCGCGCCGCCTTGATGGGGTCCACATCGCCGAGAATATCCGCGATGGTTACGTCGGGCGTGGCCAGTTTTTCCACGAAGCGCGCGTCGCGCGGCAGCCACGAAATGGGAGTGGTATCGCCTTGTTCGGCGACTATATCGCGGCAGGCTTTGCACAGCGGCGCGAGGGGATTGTCATGAATCTCACAGCCGGTGATGTAGGGAATTTCCTTGTCCAGAAAGTCGATTAAGCCGCGCAGAATGCGGCTCTTGGCCTGCCCGCGCAATCCCAACAAAATAAAATTGTGCCGTGCCAAGAGAGCATTGGCGATCTGCGGCAAAACCGTTTCCTCGTATCCGTGGATGCCCGGAAACAGCGGCTCGCCCGCTTCGAGCTTTTGCAAAATATTGGCGCGCAGTTCGTCTTTGACGGTGCGTCGCGGCGATCCGGCAGCATAGCCGGGAAGTTTTTTAAGTTCGCCGAGGGTGGTGGGTTTCGTGGTCATTGAGGTCCCCTGAGTCGTTTCAAGTTTCTATTATATGCCACATGGCGAATTGCTGCAGATTTCAGTCGGCGGCCCATCGGCGCGGGCTTCAGCCTGCGTGGGTTAATCTTTGCAGGCACCAAAATCCGCAGGTTGAACAGTCTGCGGAAATGCTCCAGCCATGTCATTCCGAAGGGCGGGGTTTGCCCGAGGAATCTGCTGTTTCTTTTGAAGCCGAGAAGAAAAGCAGATCCCTCGCTTCGCTCGGGATGACAAAAGGTACTTTTTCCGCAGGCTGAAGCCCGCGCCACTACAACTTGCCGTGGCCGTTGCTTGCGGCTTTTCCGCGGACATGCTCGCGCTGCTGCAGTTGCGGGTACCAATCTGTGAGATGAGCGACGAGCCGCAACTGGCGCTCGGCCTCGGAGCGAATTTCCAGGAGGCGCTGGCGGATGGCCACATCGATGGGCAACTCGGAAGCGACATGATAGGCGAGCGATATGCCGCCTTCGGTTTCAAAGCGCGGGGCGTCTTCGCCATAAAGCAGTTGGTGGCACTGATTGCAGAGTTGCTCAAGCTGGGAGGAAATGTCGGAATCGACCCCGGTGAAATCTTCTTCCAGATATTCCACGTCCGCTTCCATATATAGTTTGTCGTTGTGCGTGCGGATCAATTGGAAGGCGCTCTGCCCGGCGGTCAGGATATCGCAGCGGCCATCCTCATATTCCTTCAGAGTTTTCATGATCATCGCGGAGCAGCCCGTCTGCGCCAGCTTTACCCCGCTGACATTCACGACTCCAAAGGGGGATTGCGTGTCGATGCACAGGCGCGTCATCTCGCGGTAGCGCGGCTCAAAAATATGCAACGGCATCGCCTGGCCGGGGAAGAGCACAATGTCTAGCGGAAAAAGCGGAATGCGAGCCGGGGTCATGGATTTGTCCCACCCATGATAACAGAACGGGCGATTGTATCTTCACGAGTTCCGGGTTTTGCAGGACAGCCACTCGTGGCTGTGCCACTGTTACTCCTTGCCCAGAAATATCGTGTCATAGAGCCAGCCTGCCACGACGCCGCCTGCCAGCGGTCCAATCCAATAGACGGCGTGGTTGGTCCAGTGATTTGAGATCAGCGCGGGACCAAATGCGCGTGCAGGATTCAACGCCGCTCCAGTGAATGGCCCTCCCAGCAACACCCCCAACGTGAGCGTCAGGCCGATTGCAAATCCGGCAACCTTGTTAAATGCGCCTCGCGTGTCCACAGCAGTTGCGAATACCACAAAGACGAGAAAGAAGGTCATCACTCCTTCGAAGACCATTCCGGTTGTTCGACTAATGCCGCTGGCCAGGTCCGGCGTGCCAAGCTGCACCGTGCCCCAGGCGTCAAACGGGAGCCTTCGCAGGAGGGAAGCGGCGGCCACGGCCCCAGCGACTTGCACCACCCAGTACGCAAGTGTATCGAACGTGGAAAGTTTGCGGGTGACCCAGAAACCAATGGTCACGGCTGGATTGAAGTGTCCGCCGGAGATGTGCCCCAGCGCCGTCACCATGATTGCGATGGTAAGTCCTTGCGCCAGAGCAATCCCAAGCAATCCGAAGCCCGCTTGTCCGTTGGTGCTGGAACGCAGAAACTGGTCAGCGCTGATCGCTCCCACGCCGAAAAAGACCAGCGCGAAGGTGCCCAGAAATTCAGCAACGAGTTTTTGGGGCTTCGAGTACATGAAAACTTCTCCTGAAGGCGCCGCCAGCCGGCGGGCTGGCAATTTCATTCAATTTGGGAAGACAATTCTATGGGAAGAGGCTTTGCGAGTCAAAGAATCAATGTGTCATATTACAGAATAATTAAACACAGTGAGCATTGTGACACTGTAGGGGCACAGTCCGCCGCGGCGGATGCCTCTACGGGTGAAAATGTGGGATTCATTCGCGCGTTGACCGCGCACATCATCGCGTGCCCGCGCCCAGCGGCACGCTGACCGGTGTCAGCCAGTTGTGGCGGTCGGCCGTGGCACCGCTGAGGATGGCGAAATATTCCTCCTGCAGCGCCTTGGTGATGGGGCCGCGCGATCCCTTGCCGACCTTAATGCGGTCGACCGAGCGCAGCGGGCTGATTTCCGCCGCGGTGCCGGTGAAGAAAATTTCGTCGGCGATGTACAGCATTTCGCGGGGAATGGCCTGCTCGCGAACTTCGATCTTCATTTCCTGGGACAACGTGATGACCGAGCTGCGCGTGATCCCGGGCAGCACGCTTGACCCTGCCGGCGGCGTGTACAGCACACCGTCCATGGCCACAAAAATGTTTTCGCCGGAGCCTTCGCTGACGAAGCCGTTGGTGTCCAGCGCGATGCCTTCGGAATAGCCGTTGGCGTGCGCTTCCATGTGGATGAGCTGCGAATTCATGTAGTTCGCAGCGGCCTTTGCCATGCTCGGCAGCGTGTTGGGCGCCATGCGATTCCACGAGCTGACGCACACGTCGACTCCTTGCTCGATGGCTTCCGGCCCGAGGTAACGTCCCCATTCCCAGCAAGCGATGTACACTTCGGTCGGCACGGACATCCCGCCCACGCCGATGTCGCCGTAGCCGCGCAGCGCGATGGGCCGGATGTAGCACGAATTCATTTTGTTAACGCGCACCACTTCCGCGGCCGCGTTGGAGAGCTCTTCGGCGTTGAACGGCAGTTCCAGGCGGTAAATTTTGGCGGAATTGACCATGCGCTGCATGTGCTCGCGCACGCGGAAGATAGCAGGCCCGCTCTTGGTTTCATAGCAGCGAATGCCTTCGAAAACCGCCGAGGCATAACTGACCACGTGGGAAAGGACGTGAATTTTGGCGTCATCCCATTGGATCAGCTTTCCGTTGTGCCATATTTTTTCCGTCGGCTTCATCGGCATTGGCGTTCTCCCTGCTGCATTTCAACGCAAGATTTGTGCTGCGACAAGATTTAGTGTTACCGGCAAAAATTATAGCACAGCGATGCGCGCCGCCCGCGCTGAGCGATGGCGCAAATTCCGCTCCTGCAATGCCAATTTGGTTGGAGCAATTTGGGGATTATGGCGACACTTTTGGGATACTCATCCGCGCAGTCTTAATTCAGCGCTTAATCCCATACTTGCGACGCATTTCAAGGAAAACTTCGCGTGCCGGGCGAGTTCGCCCGTGGCTGACGTCATCGACCCCTTGCCGGATGGCCTCGTAAACGTCGTTTTGGGCGGCGAGGTTCAGGCACCGCAGGTTGGATTCAGGTCGGCTATCTGCGGTGCGTGCCGTATCGTTAATCGAGGAAGCTATAATCCGCTTGGATTTCCTGGGACGTTTCATGAACTTGTTTTCCTAATGCTCAATCCGTTCTATGGAATACGGTTCGCGGATAGATTGCAGATTTTTCAGGGCGTGGCTGCGCAGATCGCCGTTCACAGTTTCCCAGACGCCCAGCAAGAGGAAAGGAACCACTGCGGCGGCGGCCCAGAGCTTGGCCTGGCGCGGGGCCTTCGATTCCGGTTCCCAGCGGAACAGCTGCGCGGAGATGATGAAGGCGATCAGGGCGCAGCCCCCGAGCGAAGCCAGGTACATTCCTAGGTTTGGGAGAGTTGTGTGGTCGATCATGGCGCGCTGCAGGCCGCTGACCAAGTACGTTGCAGGCAAAAATACGGCCACAGCCTGCACCATGTTGGGTAGCATCGGGAAGGGAATCGTTGCGCCGGAGATAAAAAGAAAAACGAACCAGATAATTTGGTTGATGATCTGTGTTTCCTGCATGGTGTTGGTGACACTGGCCACGATCAAGCCAAGCGACGCGAAGGTCACGGTCCCGATGGTCACCAGCACGAAAATCGAGAGAATGTTGCCAAGCCCTGCCATGTGGAAAACCGATCGCGAAAGAAAGAATTCGATGGCGATCGTGGGCAGCGTCAAAAAATAATTGGAAAGCAGGCTGGAACCCAACATCGCGCTGGCGCCTACAGGCGTCACGCGAAAACGGCGCAGAATCCCTTGCTCACGAAATGTTACAAGCTGCACGCTGAGGCCCCAGAAGCTGCCCATCACCGTGAGCGCCAGGACCTCGGCCAGCAGGTAAGGGACGGCCTGAACCTTGCCGCGCCCGAAAATTCCTGCGTAGATAAACAGAAACGTGATGGGCATGATCAAGCTGAAGAACAGAAATGCGCGGTTGCGCATGGCCAGCCTCATGCGGCTCATCGTAAGTGCCCAGGTATTGCTGAAGATTTGGCTCAATCGCGCAACCTCCTTCCGGTCAGCTCGAGGAAAATGTCTTCGAGCGACGGTGCGGAAATTTCCAGGCTGACCAGTTCGTTATTCTGTTCTTCAAGATGTTTGACCAGCGCCACAATGGTGCGGGGCACGCGCGTCGAGTACAGCAGATAGTCGTCGGCCTCGGTGCGGCATTCGGTCACGCCTTCAAGATTGCCCAGCGCGCCGTTGGTCTCCGGTTTGGCCATGCGAACACTTATGCGCGTGACCGCGCCGGAGCGTTCCTTCAACTCGCGCGGGGTGCCCAGAGCGATGACCTTGCCGTGATCGACAATGGCCACGCGGTCGCACAGTTTTTCCGCTTCTTCGATGTAATGCGTGGTGATCAGGATGGTTTTCTTTTCCTTCTTCAATTCCTCGATGATGTCGTAGATTTCGCGGCGCACCTGCGGGTCAAGGCCGGCGGTAGGCTCGTCGAGGAAGACCACCTGCGGGTCGTTTACCAGCGCCATGGCCAGGGCCAGACGCTGTTTCTGCCCACCAGAAAGCTGCGAATAGAAGGCGTTGCGCTTTTCTTCCAGGCCGAAGCGCCCTAGCAGCTCCTGCGTGCCGCGCCGCTTGGGGTAGAAGCTGCCAAAGAGGTCAAGAGCCTCCGCAACGCGCATTTTGTCCGGCAGGGCGGTAGCCTGAAGCGCCGCGCCCATCACGTACTTGTACTCGGCGCCGCTGGTCTGCGGATCAAGCCCGCAAACGCTTACACTGCCGCCATCTGGAGTGCGCAGCCCTTCCAGAATTTCTACCGTGCTTGTTTTCCCCGCTCCGTTCGGCCCCAACAGGCCAAAAACTTCGCCCTCATTGACCGCAAAGCTCACCCCGCGCAAGGCTTGCACGTTGCCATAGCTCTTGGTCAGATTGAGCACTTCTATGGTCGACCCGGTCAACATAAGGCCATAATCTATAACACAATCGGCGCGTGTGGAGCGAACTGCAACTACTCCCAGGAACGGGAACGCCGATGGTATTCGCCGCCGCCCAAGCCGCCAAGGTCAACCACCACTGCAATAACCAGAATAATGAGATTGACGCCTGCAAGGGGCTGCCGGGTATTGGTCATCCAGGCGTAGACAAGAGTCGTTAGAGGCAGGAAAAAAAAGCCAAGCAACGGCAGCAAAAAGCCGTGGTAGGCCCGCTGCAAGTAATTCGAGGTGAAAAAGATGAACGCAAGCGCGATTCGTGGAAAGGCCACAAAGAGGATGAGCACAAGACAGGGCACGAATGCCTCCTAGACCGCGATTTACTATACAGCCGCCGAATTAGGAAATGGAAGGCCGGCCTGGATCGGCATGGCCGGCAAACAAGTTCAACTGCACTTACCGGATTCATTTGCGGCGTAGGTGCCGCGCCGCTCAACTACTTGCTGGATTTGCGCTTCTTGCTGCGGTAGGACGCTCCCCAATCGACTCCATGGCGTGTTGAATCATGCGTTCCGGTATCCATATCCTTGATTCAGATCTTGCTGTTCAACTTCTTCGGATTCCCGGCGCTCGGCTTCGCGATCTTCTTCCAACTTGGTGTCGGTGGACTGGTTTATTCTCTTATCGGCCATTTTGTCCTCCCTAAAGCCTAAAGATGCCTTCCGCAGACAATCATATTTTCGCGATTTTTTGGGGTCGATACCGTAAAGCAAGTGGTCACAAAAGAAGGTATGTTAGTTCCGTCTAGAAGGGAGAGGTTGTGGAAACCTCATCGCATTCATTGTCATAACTCCAGAATGCGTACCTATTCAGGAGTTGGACATACAATAACCACTGCGCTTCTGGATGGAGCACTGAAGAGCCTGTGTGACAACTGGATGCGGAACAGGCCAGCGGCAAAACAGGTTGCGGAAAAACTCACACCTTGTCATTCCGAAGGGCGGCGTTTGCGCGAGGAATCTGTTGTTTCTTGGAAGCCGAGAAGAAAAGCAGATCCCTCGCTTCGCTCGGGATGACAAAAAGTACTTTTTCCGCAGCCTGTTGAAGTCGTGCCGTACAAAGATTTGGTGATGTCTGACAGTCCCTGAATCGTAATGCACCGCGGCGCATCCAAAAAAGCTACAGGAGGGAATTTATGAGTGTTAAGGAGTACGTAACCTTGGGGCGCTCAGGTTTGCGGGTGAGCCCGTTGACCTTGGGCACCATGACCTTTGGAACCGAATGGGGCTGGGGGACTGAAGAAGATATCTCCCGCGAAGTTTTCAATCTGTACATCGACGCGGGAGGAAATTTTATCGATACCGCCGACTTATACACTGCGGGAACAAGCGAGAAGATGGTGGGGAAGTTCATCCGCGAGCGCAGCTTGCGCGACCGCGTGGTGCTGGCCACAAAGTTTACTTTTAATTCCGAGCCGGGAAATCCCAACGCGGGCGGCAACGGCCGCAAGAACATCTACCGCGCGCTGGAAGGTTCACTGAAGCGCCTGCAGACCGAATACATCGACCTTTACTGGCTGCACGCCTGGGACACGCTGACTCCGGTTGAAGAAGTGCTCTCCACGCTCAACGACCTTGTGCGCCAGGGAAAAATCCTGCATTACGGTTTCTCAGATACGCCCGCGTGGTACGTGGCGCGCGCCCAAACGCTTGCCGAGCTGCAAGGCAAGGAGCGCCTGATCGCACTGCAACTGGAATACTCACTCGTCGAACGAAACATCGAGCGCGAGCATATTCCCGTGGCGCAGGAATTGGGGATCGGGATTCTTCCGTGGAGCCCGCTGGCCGGCGGATTTCTGGCCGGGAAATACAAGCGCTCCGGCAACAGCGGGGTAGGCGACGGCCGTCATGAAGTGACAAAGAATAATGGCAATCCTGCTTTCAACAAGTTCACCGAACACAACTGGAAAGTTCTCGACGCGCTCCTCCAGGTGGCGAAGCAAATGGACAAGCCGCCCGCTCAGGTGGCGCTCAACTGGGTTGCCACCCAACCTGGCATTACCTCCACCATCATCGGCGCCACCAAGCAGGCGCAACTGGCCGACAACCTGGCGGCCCTCGATTTTGAGATTCCTGCCGAGCAGCGTAGTCGGCTGGATTTGGCCAGCGCGCTGGAACCCATTCAGCCTTATATTTTTTACGGCTCAAACATTCAGCCCATGGTAACTGGTGGCACTTCTACCCGGGTCTGGGCGCCCGCGCGGGCAACCGGCGGCGCCACTCTTCCTGCGGAACCTGCCAAAGCCAGTGCCGCGGAGAGGTAAGTTTGTCGCGAGGTGACGGCGTGTCGAAAACCGGCGCGCCGTCCCCGCGAATCAGGCACAGTGGCATAAACCAAAAGAGCAAAGTGGGATATTCCAGCTAACGACGTACCGATGTCTGCGAATGACCTGTGGGAGCATACTCGTCCAGCGTGCAGATTCATGCTTCATTGCTTAGCGTTGCGAAACCTTCGCTCCGTGTCCCCGATTGTCTGGAATTAGAACCAGCAGCAAGAGTGCAGCATCGAAAATATCAAGTTAACGCCCAGTTAGTCGGCCGACCAGAAGTTATCCGTTTCATCCGTCAAGCGGCCTGCTGGCGGCCAGTTTTCCTAGGTCTCCTCGCCCCCTGCGATCTCCGGTCCTGGTCGGACTGAATCTACTGCCAGTGCTTTGCGGGCAAGAAAAAACTCAGTGGCGTTTCCCAGATTTCGGCGCTCCGCGCGACGGCCTCTTGCCTGGAATCCATTCGTATTCGCTGGAATTCAGTATTCGTTTCTCGGCAAGCGTCAGGCCTTCCGATTCAAGAAGTTTTCGCTGCAGGGAAGCGTGCGGCTCACGGATGAGCAACCTGCCGCCTGCGCCCACCACTCGATGCCAGGGCACGCCTTGACCGCTGGGATTTGCGGCCATGGCGCGTCCGGCGGTGCGCGCTCCGCCGGGCAGGCGCAGGGCCTTGGCGAGCTGGCCGTAGGTCATCACACGGCCGCGCGGAATTTTCTTTACCAGAGCGTATACGTGATTCCAATTCATCGGATTCGTTCTTTCAATACGGCATTGTAAGCGTACTAGCTCCGATGGGCCAGAGGGTTGAACCTTAAGGACCATGGTGCGGCGCGCTCCGCGGCGGCACACTTACTATCGATGCAGGGAGATTCAGCATCTAAGTAGTTAAAGGGTAATTAAGAGCGGCAGTTCCCATTAAGAGAAATGCAAGGAATGCCGATCATAGAGAATAGGTAGTGGAAAGAGCCGGGGAAATGGTTCGAAAGGGAGTTACTGATACGAGGCAACTTTCTCAACTTTGTAACATCTAAATTGACAGGCGTAGTGGAAGACCCTTACACTACGGACATGATGTAGGAGCCGGGAGCGACCGATGGCTTTTCTTCGCCGCAAAGGAAACACCTTTTACCTGGTGCACAACGTTCGCGAGGGCGACCGGGTCAAGCAGTTGCACCTGGCCAAGCTCGGCGAGCGTCCCCGCATCACCGACGATGTGGTGAAGCATGTCACCCGTTCGTATCCCTCCGTGGAAGTCGACTGGACCGAACTGCGCGAGCAAGTCAACAACAGCGTAGAGCTTTACGACCCAAAATCCAATCAAGTTCAGAAGCTTGTTTCTTCTTTGCGCACACTCAATCTCGACCTGGCTGATCTTTTTCCGCCATTGCTCGATATTTCGCACGCGCCGGAAGCAGGACAGGAAATCATCACGCAGCTCCGTCTGCTGCACTCCACCGTAGGAGTCAAACTGGACCAGTTTGATCGGGCCCCACGCAGGGGGCATTTAGCGGACCGGAGATCCCGGTAGGAGAATGGCCATGACCAGCCGAACAGGACAATCGCAACTGGACCCCACGCTGAGAAGCGCGGAGTCACAGGAATTTCAATCCGCCCTCAAGGGCAAAGTCGTCGGGCAGGAAGAGGGAGTCCGCGCGCTGGTGGACCTGTATCAGGTCTTCTGTGCGGGGATGAGCTCGACCGGACGCCCGGTGGGGAACCTGCTGTTCCTCGGGCCGACCGGCTCGGGCAAGACGCGTATCGTGGAAGCTGCCGCCGAAATCCTCTTCGGAGACCCGCGCGCGGTGATCAAGGTGGACTGCGCGGAGTTCCAGCACTCGCACGAAATCGCCAAGCTGATCGGCTCGCCCCCAGGCTACCTGGGGCACCGCGAGACTCATCCGCTGATCACCCAGGAAGCCCTTGCGCAATATCACAAGGAAGATTTGAAGCTCAGTTTCCTGCTGTTCGACGAAATCGAGAAGGCGTCGGATGCTCTGTGGCAATTGCTGCTGGGCATTCTGGACAAGGCCACGCTGACGCTGGGAGATAACCGGCGCGTGGACCTGTCGCAGACCATGATTTTCCTGACCTCGAATCTCGGGGGCGGGGAAATCACCGAACTGATGACCGGCGGCATGGGCTTTGTGCAGCCGATGGACAAGCTCGAGGACCAATTGGACGTGAAGGTACAGCGCACAGCTCAGGAAGCGGCCAAGAAAAAGTTTTCGCCGGAATTCATGAACCGCCTTGATAAGGTGGTGGTCTTCCATCCGCTGAGGCACGAACAGCTCGAACAGATTTTGGAGATCGAGTTGGGCATGGTGCAACAGCGCGTGCTGGACACAGGGCGAGGCCAGTTCCTGTTCCGGGCGACCTCTGCGGCACGGAGATTTCTGCTGCAAGAGGGAACCGATATCAAGTACGGTGCGCGCCATCTGAAGCGCGCCATCGAGAAATTCGTGGTGTATCCGCTCGCGAACTTGCTGGCAACCGAACAGATACGTTTCGGCGACATGCTGGTGGTCGATTGGGACGGCACGTCCGAGAACCTTTCGTTTCAAAAGGAAGGCGAAGGCGCGGTGGTGCCATCGCCCAGCAAATCGGCTCGAGCCGCGGCCGCCCAATTGGCCAAAGCCACGGGCGGAAAAGTTATCGAGGCTCCAACCCAGGTGATCGTCCGCGAAGCAAAAGCCCCTGTGGCTTTGCCAACCGGCGCTCCTCCTCCAGTAGCCTCCGGCCGCAAGAAGGCCGATCCGCAGTAGAGACAGCTAATTCTTGCGATTGAGCGACTTTGTGGCGGCCCGGATTTCCGGGCCGCCATTTTTTTGCGCCGCAGAGGATTTGAATATCACACCCGCAAAACCGTTATCTCCAAACAGTGAACGCGTCGTGTACCATTGTGAAACACACGGGTTGTAAAGTGCGGTGGGGGGTACTACATTGGAAATAGAAGAGATATGGAATTTCAATGCCGATGTGTGGAATTAGCAGGTCAACGATTTAAAAGATCATGGATGCGGAATGAAATTGGACCTCCCGGCCCAAAGTCTGCCTGGGCTTTCCGCGTGGCTATGCGGCCGATTGTTACTTCGATGTGTGAGGGATCGGTCGGGAGGGCAAATGCTTGCAAGACATTCTGCAATGGTTCGCCAGAAAGACGGCCAGGGCAAGATTCGCATTTCGCGAGCTCATTTCTGCGGGATGCTATTCGGCGCAATCTTTTTTCTACTGACGCCACTGCACGTATTCGCCACTGTTTCTGTGACCATCAATCCATCCTCGGTCAATCTGACGCCCAGCGCAACCCAGCAATTTACGGCCACAGTTACGGGAGCGAGCGACACGTCCGTGGTCTGGACGATTCAGGAAGGGGCTCCGGGAGGGACGGTAACGAGCGGGGGATTGTATTCCGCTCCAGGAGCCGTCGGGGTCTATCACGTCGTCGCCACGAGTAACGCGGATCCCACGCAAACCGCCACAGCAACGGTAGGCGTGCCAGGATTTGTGCAAACCGGGCTCCTCTACACGGGCCCATGCACGAGCACGCCTCTTGCAAATGGCACGATCCTTTTTACGGGGGGCGAGTCTGGCGGCGGGGGCGAGAGTGCAAACGCTGAAATCTATGACCCCGTTGCTTCGAAATCCACGCCGACTGGGAAGTTGACTATGCCTCGTTGTGGCGAGACGGCAACACTTTTGCCCAATGGCCAGGTTCTCTTCGCAGGCGGGCAAATATCGGGAGAGACAAACATTGCGGAAATATATGATCCAGTCGCCGGAACCTTCCATACAACCGGGAGCATGAGCGTCGCGCGAATCGCCCATACGGCAACCTTGCTGCCCAATGGCACAGTTCTAATCGCCGGTGGCACATCTTGTACCGTGCCTTGTGCAACTCCTGGCTTCAGTAACACTGCGGAAGTGTTTGACCCGAGCAGCGGAATGTTCATTCCAACACCAGGCACCATGGTTGTAGCGGCATCGAGTTCAAAATCAATTCTGCTGAACAATGGGAAGGTCTTGATTGCCGGCGGATTTGTAAGCGGAGGGGCTGGGACCACCGTCGCAGAACTCTACGATTCATCCACCGGAATGTTCACCCAGACGGGCCCAATGGGCAATCCGCGTTCTCAGTTTTCCACTGCGACGCTATTGCAGAATGGAACCGTTTTATTCGCAGGAGGGGGAAACGCCACGGTTACGGCAAGGGCAGAGGTTTACGATCCTACATCACAGCAATTTTCCCCGACGGGAAGCCTTAGTCTACCGCTGGAAGGTCACTCGGCTACATTACTCGGCAACGGGCAAGTTTTGATTGCCGGAGGAGGGTCCACCAACTCATATCCTACTGCTGCCCAGCTTTACGATCCCGTCGCAGGCGCCTTCAAACCGACCGGCAGCATGCAGGAACGACGGTTTACCCCTTTCGCAACACTCCTGGCAAACGGGACGGTTGCAGTCGCTGGCGGGAGCTTTACTGAGCCCCTGAGCAGTATCGAAATCTACGATCCAGCGGCGGGCACTTTCAGTAGCAAAAGCACGTTCATGAACGCGGGGCGCACCGGCAACACCATGACGAAGTTAGCGGATGGAAGGTTTCTTTTCGTGGGCGGGCTCGACGCCAACTATAACCCGATCCTAAATGCCGAGATTTTTGATCCCGCTACGAACAAATTTACGATGACGGGGGCGCTTGCCACAGGCCGGTATCTGCACGCGGCGACTTTGTTGGGGGATGGCACGGTCTTGGTAGTCGGGGGATTCGGTGATTATTCGCTATCAAATTTTGTGTCCACTGCGGAGGTTTACGATCCGGCTTTGGGGACTTTTGGGCCTGCACCCTCAAATCCGATTGTTGCCCGGGCGGGCCCGACAGCTACGGCGCTACCGAGCGGCAAGGTTTTTGTTGCTGGCGGGTTTATTGGTTCGGGGGCGACCATCTATGGCCTGGCGGGTACCAACAGCACCGAACTTTATGACCCGATCGCCGGAACATTTACGCCTGCCGGAAACATGACCGCTCCACGTGGCAATCACACCGCGACTTTGCTGATTGATGGCCGAGTTCTGCTCGCGGAAGGCATCGCCGACCCCACCTCGGTCGAGACCGGAGCAAAGTACGCGCCTGACGAGGTGTACGATCCTAGCTCTGGCTCGTTTACCCCTGTGGGCACGCTTGGAACTTTAGGAAGCACATTCGAGCCATCTCGGTTTGATGCTCTGCAATGGCCCAGCGGACAAGTGTTAGTAGACGATATGACCCTCCTTGATCCCACTTCGCTTAGTCTTTCCACTTTCTTCGGTCCGGCTGCTGGGGCAGATAAATTCGTGCTTCTCCCCAGCAATCAGGTATTTGTGGTGCCGGGCAGCAACGCCGGCTACCCCCAAGAGGCTTTCCTGATAAATCCAAACCCGTCCCTCCTGCCGCAATCGCAAGGTTCCACATTTTCAATCGCCGGCAATCTGAATTACTCCCGATTGAGCGCATCAGCGGCGCTGCTTCCGAACGGGGAGGTGCTCATTGCATCGGGAACCAACGTCAATCAGGCGGAATTTTATGTGCCACCGGTGCCTGCCTCTGCACCAGTGATTAGCAGTGTTTCGCCAAACCCGATTTCAGGGTTCACTGCTGTTCCCATCACGGTTCAAGGAGTGAATTTCACCTCAGGCTCTCTGATCACTCTCGATTTCGCGCCCCTCGCGACTACGATCGTTTCCCCTACCCAGCTTACGGCCGTCATTCCGGCAACAACGCTGACCGCACCCGGACCTCACACCATTTGGGTGCTTACGGGGAGTAGCCTGAGTTCGGAACCATTCACTGTCACGGTAAACAATCCGCAACTCGGCGTCAGCCAGCCGAATGGCAGCGGGATTACTTACGTAAACATTCCTGTGGGAACTTCTTCGTCACAGTCCGTCAACTTTCAGAATTCAGGAAATGCGCCGCTGACGGTCGACTCCCTAACCATTACCGGCGCGAACAGCGCGGACTTTAAGTTTGATGTGGCTAATACAACTTGCCCGTTGCAGGGGGGAACACTTGCCCCATTGCAGGTGTGCACTGCCACAGTTTTATTTGTCCCTGCCTCCGACGCGCAATTTACGGCGGCATTGAATTTTGCTTATGAGACGCTGCCTGGCAGCCCTTTTGTCGTGCCTCTTTCTGGAACCGGTGCGGGGCAGGTATCTTCCACGGTCACGCCCAGCAGTTTGAATTTCGGCAGCCAAGCGGTGGCAATCGCGAGCCAGCCGCAATCGGTGACGATTGTGAGTACGGGCAATCCGAATTTGCAGTTCACCAGCGTCGTTCTGACGGATACCACTGATTTTTCCATGACCAACCAATGTCAGGGTGATCTTGGACCCAACTCCTCTTGTTCGATTGCGATTACGTTCATGCCTTCCAAAGCTGGGAATATCACCGGTTCGCTTGTCATCACCACAAACGAAGTTGCAGCGCAGACGATTCCGCTTTCAGGTGTCGGAGAAACTTTTTCGATTGCTCCCGCTTCGGGCTCGTCCATAAGCTCGATGGTAACCGCCGGGCACACTGCTAACTACCAATTGATTATCTCGTCGCATGTGTTTTCAGGATCTGCGACGCTGACATGCGCCCCAGTTACGGCAATACCGAACGCGACTTGCTCGATCGCTCCCAATCCAGTAAACCTAGTCGGCATAAATGAGACTCCGGTTACTGTCTCGATTACCACCGCTGCGCGTAGTGGCGCGTCCACTCCGTCTCTCGCCAAGCGCTATTTTGGCCCAGGTGCGCATCTGCTCCGGACATGGCGATGGCTCTACTATCTACTGCTCTCGCTCGCGCTGGTATTGGCGTCATTTACATTTCGGCGAAGGATTCCTCTAGCACTATCTTCGGCCCTCTTGCTTCTTGTGTTGGCGGCAGGGTGCGGAGGTTCGGGAGGGTCATCCGGTGGTGGAGGTTCGACGGGAACACCGGCGGGGAGCTATCAACTGCTGGTCACAGCGTCGGCGTCCGGGATGTCGAGCAGCACGACATTAACTTTGATCGTGCAGTAACGAAAAGTTTCCTCCCATCAGTTTTCCCGCGTGGGGAGCGTCGCGCCTGTTTGCGATTCACGACGGATACTAGGTTGCTTCCGCTCAACGATCGAATTTCATGATTGTTTCAAAAGGCTAAGCTATGTTCTATGCTGAAACATTGACAAGGTTTTCCCTATTGCATTTCACCACGTTACTTCCTTTCTATTCATCATAACCAACTTAAATTCAGATACTTAGACATAGCAAGAAGTCGGGCTCGGTTTGGTCCCTCGGTTGCAATTGTATCTTCGTCTGGACGGGCAAGAAACGAAATGGAGCGCGTCACAATAGAATTGGGGGAACCATGCGGCCTGAAAAATTAAAGCTCGATCCAAACCTTCACAGCTTTGAGTCCGAGGAATTTGAATCCGCCATGCGGCGCAGGATCGTGGGGCAGGAGGAAGGCATTCGCGCGCTGACGGATTTGTATCAGGTGTTTCGCGCGGGTATGAGCTCCGCGGGGCGGCCCGTGGGGAATGTTTTGTTTTTGGGCCCGACGGGCACAGGCAAGACGCGCATTGTGGAAGCGGCCGCGGAAATTTTATTCGGAAACCCGCGCGCGATGATCAAGGTGGACTGCGCGGAGTTCCAGCACTCGCACGAAATCGCCAAACTGATTGGCTCGCCCCCAGGCTACCTTGGGCATCGCGAGACGCATCCGCTGATTACGCAGGAATCGCTAGCACAGCATCACACCGATAAAATGAAGCTGAGTTTCCTTTTGTTCGATGAGATTGAGAAAGCGTCCGATTCGCTCTGGCAGCTGCTTCTGGGCATTCTGGATAAGGCCACGCTCACCCTGGGGGACAACCGGCGTGTGGACCTGTCGCAGACCATAATTTTTCTGACGTCGAATTTGGGCGGCGGAGAGATCACGGAATTGATGACCGGCGGCATGGGATTCGCGCAGCCGAAGTTGCAAATGGAAGACCGGCTGGACATGAAGGTGGAGCGCACCGCGCAAGAGGCGGCCAAGAAAAAGTTTTCGCCGGAATTCATGAACCGTTTGGACAAGGTGGTGGTGTTTCATCCGTTGCGGCACGAGCAACTCGAAAAGATTTTGGAGATCGAGTTGGGGATGGTGCAGCAGCGAGTGATGGAATCGGCGCGTGGCCAGTTCTTGTTCCGAGTGACTCAACCGGTAAAGGATTTTCTGCTGCAGGAAGGTACAGACTTCAAGTTCGGTGCACGGCATTTGAAGAGGGCCATCGAGAAACTCGTGGTTTATCCGATTGCCAACCTGCTATCGACGGAGCAGATCCATTTCGGCGACATGCTGGTGCTCGATTGGGACGAAGAGGATCGCTGCATCGCATTTCACCGTGAGGGGCAGGGCGCGTTCCTTCCCAATGTTCCGAGGCGTCCGGCGCGCACGGCTGCCATGCGCAGCGCAGCCGCAGCTGTGGCCGAAGAGAAGACCAGAATTGCGGCGCGAGAGTTGGAACCATTCCTTTCGCGGTAGGCCGGTTTTGAGTAGAACAGGCTGAAGACTGTTCTACTTAACGCGGTTTCCAACGAAGGACGGGTTTGCGCGCGGCGCCGACTTCGTCCAGACGCCCGACTTTAGTGGAATGCGGCGCGGACTTGACGATTTCGGGGGTGGTGGCGGCTTCCGCGGCGATGCAGCGCATGGCCTCCACAAACAAATCGCACTCCTGCTTGGATTCCGATTCGGTGGGTTCGATCATCATGGCGCCGGGAACGATCAGCGGAAACGCTGTGGTGTAGGGATGGAAACCGTAGTCGATCAGGCGCTTGGCGATGTCCATGGTGTTCACGCCATTTTTTTTCTGCCGCGCATCGCTGAAAACAACTTCGTGCATTGACGGTGAATTGAACGGCAAGTCGTACACATCTTCCAACTTCTTGCGAATGTAGTTTGCGTTGAGCACCGCGTCTTCGGTGGCCTGGCGAATGCCCGGTCCGTAGGCCAGCGTGTAGGCCAGCGCCCGCACCAGCACTCCGAAATTTCCACCGAATGCGCGCACCCTGCCAATCGATTTTGCCTTGTGGCTATCCAGCGCCAACTCTCCATTCTTTTCAACCAGCACTGGAATCGGCAAGTACGGTTCCAGAATTTTCTTGATCATCACAGGCCCCGCGCCCGGACCGCCGCCACCGTGCGGAGTGGAAAAGGTTTTGTGCAGGTTGAGGTGCATGACGTCCACGCCAAAATCGCCGGGGCGCGCGACGCCTGCCAGCGCATTCATGTTGGCGCCGTCCATGTACAGCAGCGCGCCATGCTCGTGCAGGATTTTGGCGGCCTCGGCGATATTTTGCTCGAACACGCCTAGGGTTGAAGGGTTAGTGACCATCATGGCGGCCACGTCACTGTTTACAATTTGTTTCAGGCGCGCGATGTCGATCTGGCCGCGTTCATCCGAGGGCACATTTTCCACATCGTAACCGGCGATCACCGCTGTCGCGGGGTTGGTGCCGTGCGCCGAGTCCGGAATCAAAACTTTTTTGCGCGGGCCGCCCTGCGTGTCTTCCAGGTAGGCGCGAATCAGCAGCAGGCCGGTGAGTTCGCCTTGCGCGCCGGCCGCAGGTTCCAGCGTGCCGGAATCCATGCCCGTAATCTCGGCCAGGCAATTCAGGAGCAGTTGCAGAATTTTCAGGCAGCCCTGGGAAAGTTCCTGCGGCTGGTAGGGATGCTCGCCGGCGATGCCGTCGAGTCGCGCCACGAATTCGTTTACGCGCGGATTGTATTTCATGGTGCAGGAGCCCAGCGGGTACATGCCCAGATCGATCGCGTAGTTCCAGGTGGAGAGTCGCGTGAAGTGGCGGATCACTTCGATTTCGCTGACTTCCGGAAATCCCTCCACTGCCTCGCGAACGTAATCGGTGCCCAGAGCGGCGCGCGCGTCCACCGCGGGCACATCCAGCGGAGGCAGCTCGAAGGCGCGCTTTCCCGGAGCGGATTCCTCGAAGATCAGCCCTTCGTTGCGGACGATGTGGCGTGCCACGTTTTTGATTCGATTGGTCAATTCCATTTCTTCCTTTTCGGTTCCAGGTTCTTGTGGCGCCGGCGTCCCGCCGGCGGATTTTCTGGCCACGCTAATCTATTCTCCATGCATCGCAAAACCGCCGGCGAGACGCCGGCGCCACACGAACCCTAAATCGGCTTTGCCAGGATGTCGCGGATCGCGGCGGCCATGCGTTCGATTTCCGCGCGCGAAACGGTTTCCGTGACGCAGAACAGGCCGCGCTTTGTCAGGTCGGAGAAATAGCTGCCTGCGGGCAGGGGCCCAATAATTTTGTGCTTGAGCAATTCCGCATTGATCATTTTTACGGAGCGCGGAAACTCGACCACGAACTCGTTGAAAAACGGGCCGGAGAACGACCGGCGCACGCCCCGTATTTTTTCCAATTCATCGAGCGCAAATCGCGCCTTGGCGATATTTTGCGCGGCGAGTTCCTTCAAGCCTTCTTTGCCCAGCAGGCACAGATGAATATTTACGGCCAGGGCGCAGAGCGCTTGGTTAGTGCAGATATTTGAGGTGGCCTTCTCGCGGCGAATGTGCTGCTCGCGGGTGGCCAGGGTAAGTACGTAACCGCGCTTTCCAGTGCTATCCACCGTTTCGCCCGCGAGGCGGCCGGGCATCTGGCGCACAAATTTCTCGCGCGTTGCGATCACTCCGGCGTAGGGGCCGCCGTAGCTTTGCGGCAAGCCGAAGCTTTGCCCCTCCATCGCGACGATATCCGCCTCGACGGGAGGCCTGACAGCGCCCAGCGACACGCCTTCCGTGATGGACACGACCAGCAGTGCCCCCTTGGCATGAGCGACAGAGGCCAGGCGGGGGATTTGTTCGAGAATCCCAAAAAAATTGGGCGACTGCACAACCACAGCGGCCGTCTCGCTAGTAATCGCGCCTTCCAGGCGATTGGCATCCAACTGGCCTGTCCCTGTAAATCCGATTTCGTCGATGCGCAGGCCGAGATTCCGCGTGTAGGTGTCCAGCACCTGGCGATATTCCGGATGTAGGGAGCGCGCCACCAGCACGCGATGCCTCCCTGTCAGCCGTTCAGCCATCAGCACAGCCTCGGTGGTCGCGGTCGATCCGTCCCACATGGACGCGTTGGAAACTTCCATGCCGGTGAGCTGGCACATCAGCGTCTGATACTCGAAGATGGCCTGCAGGGTGCCCTGGCTGATTTCCGCCTGGTACGGTGTGTAGGAAGTTAGGAATTCGCCGCGCTGGATCAGCGAATCGGTGACCACTGAACGTAAGTGGCTGTATACACCCGCGCCCAGAAAACTTGTATAGCCGACGGAATTCTCCGCCGCGCGCGCGCGAAAATATTCGATGATCTCCTGCTCGGACATGGCGGCAGGGAGGCGCAGCGGTTCCTTCAATCGGAATTGCTCCGGGATCGAAGAGAAAAGATTCTCGATGGAGGGAGCGCCAACGGCGTCGAGCATTTCGCGGCGCTCTGCTGCGCCCTTCGGAAGATAGCGCATCAGGCCGAAGCTTCCTTTTCGGAGATGAACGCCTGATAGGCGGCTGCGTCCATCAGAGCGGAAGCTTCAGAGGGATTTGAGAGTTTGATTTTCACCAGCCACGCGGCGCCGTGCGGATCCGTGTTCAATGTTTCCGGAGTAGCGGAAAGCAGGGCGTTGGCCTCGGTGACTTCGCCGGACACGGGAGCGTAAATTTCGCTGACCGCCTTGACCGATTCCACCGTGCCAAAAACTTTTCCGGCGGCGATCTTCGCGCCGACCGCGGGCATTTCCACGAACACCACGTCGCCCAGTTCATGCTGGGCGTAGTCGGTGATGCCGATGGTGCCCGTGTCGCCGGACACTTTGACCCATTCGTGTTCCTTGGTGTAACGGTAGTCGCTTGGGTACATGACGGCTCCAGTAGGACAGCCACTCTTGGCTGTCCGGTTTTGCCCTATAGATCTCGTGAACAACGGAAGACAGCCAAGAGTGGCTATCCTACAATTCTACTTCGCCCGCTTGTAAAACGGCATCGGTACGATTCGCGCCGGTGCCTGATTGGCACGAACCCCGATGCTGATTTCCGTTCCCGGCGCTTTCGATGCCGTGGGAACGTAGGCCATGCCCACATTTTTTTTCAGGAAGGGCGCAGGCGATCCGCTGGTAACACGCCCGGCGGGCGAGCCGCCGATGGAAACGACGCAGCCGTCGCGCGCAATCAGCCGATCCTGCATCTCGAATCCAACCAAAATGCGATCCACACCTTTTTCCTTCTGGCGGATCAGCTCATCGCGCCCAAGAAAATCTCCCTTGGCCGTCTTGCAAATCCAGCCTAGGCCCGCCTCCCACGGCGTGGTGGTATCGTCAATTTCATGGCCGTAGAGGCACATGGAAGCCTCCAGGCGCAGCGTGTTGCGAGCTCCCAGGCCGCAGGGAAGCAGCCCGTGCCCGGAGCCTGCGTCGAGCAACGCGGACCACAGCTTTTCGGAATGCTCCGGCGCGAAATAAATCTCAAAGCCGTCTTCTCCCGTGTAGCCGGTGCGCGCGATCATGCAGTCCACGCCATCCACTTTGCCGAATGCAAAATAATAGTAGCGAATGGAATCCAGCGGCGTCGTGCTGAAGCGCTGCAAGATGCCAAGAGCCTTGGGTCCTTGAATGGCCAGTTGGGAATAGCGCGCACCCGCGTTTTCGATTTGAGCGCCGACGCCATTGTGGGCTCGGATGTGCTCGAAGTCCTGATCCTGATTACTGGCATTCACGCACAGAAAATAGTGCGTGTCGGAAATTTTGTGCACCAGCAAGTCATCGACGAACGTGCCTCGCTCAGTCATCAGCCCGGAATAATGCGCCTGCCCGACCACCAACTTCGACGCGTCATTGCAGCTGACATGCTGGACGAGTTGCAGCGCATGAGGCCCGCGCACTTCAATTTCGCCCATGTGGCTGACGTCAAACAGGCCGGCCGCCGTGCGCGTGGCCATATGCTCGGCCACGATGCCCGAATACTCCACGGGCATATCCCAGCCGCCAAAATCGACCATTTTGGCCTTGAGGCGCCGGTGAACGCCGTTCAACGCAGTCTTGCGAAGTGGTGTAGTGGTCGGAGTTGTCAATCGGATTTCTCAGCGAATCAGAAGCAAAATCGAAACTAACACGCGGCTTCGAAAGGTGTCAAGAAAGCGGGCGGGAATGTGAGTCAGTTTGGTTCTTGATTGAGCAAACGAATGCTCGCCCCAAAAACGGGCGGCCCACAATTGCATTGCAGTTGCCCAGCAGGGCACTTGCGGCTTGTTCCAGCGCGCCAGGCTAGCCTATAGTGGCATAAGATAGCTCGCGCCCGGGGCGAGTTTTGCCGACCCTGCGCAAGTACGAAGGAAGAGCATGCAAACCTATGTTCTCTGTTCGCAATGCGACCTGCAGGAAGGCGCATGCAAGTGTGACCGCTATTGCTGCTACTGCCATGGGCAGCAGAGCGTTCGCCTGTGCATGGACGGGAAATACTACTGTCCAGATTGCCGGGAAGCTTGCGAAATTAGCGTGGTCCCGACCAATGACAGGTGACCCGGTGCGTGTAGTATTCCATTTGGACCATGATTCGCGCCTTGTTGGCGTGTTTTGTTCCGCTGTGGAACATCAGGCGGCGCATGCCGGTTTTGAGACGGATCACGCCGCGCAGCTTGCCAAAGCAGCCGGGGATGTCTGCCGCGAAGCGATTTCACACGGAGGCGGCGACGGTGCTGGCATCGACGTCACTCTGGACTCCTTTGCCGACCGGATCGAAATCGCCATCCATAGCCGAGGGCGTTCGCTGCCTACGATTGGCCTGGAAAAGTTTGCACTTTCGGGCGCGCAATCCGCGGAACTTGGCGGCCTGAATGGCCAGGAATTGCTGTCGTGCGTGGACCGCGTCCTCTATGCAGCCGAGGGCGGTGTGGCGCGCACCACGCTGGTCAAGTTTTTGCCTGCTCATACATGAACCCTCGCTTTTCATCTATATATAAATTTACTTCAATCGTGGCCGGTAGGCAGGAACCTCTTTTACTTTAGAAAATCTGGCTGATTTGTCGCGCCAACGGCGCGGAGGAAGCTAGCCCGGGGCAACGCCCCGGGTATGGAGTCCCCGTAGCATCCCCGCCCTGAAAGGGCGGAAGGGATCCCTGCGCCCTTTCAGGGCGCACAATAATCCCTGGGTTTAGAAACCCAGGGCGTTGCCCTGGGCTGGCATGCAGCGGCGCTTTCAGCGCCGCGAGTTATGTCGAGCGGAATCTTATTTTTGAGTCAACAGGACGTCGATGGAGCGCATGACTTCGGGGGATTGCCAATCCTGCGCTCCGACAATTTTACGCGCGAGGCGACCGTTGCGGTCAATTAGATAGGTTTCAGGGATCATTACCGTTCCATAACTTTCCTTGATCTTTTTTGTCGGGTCGCGGTAGGTGGGGAAAATAATATTGTTGTCCTTCAGAAATTTATTGTAAGCCGACTCATCCTCGTCTTCACTGATCGCAACTACCACGCCGCCCCTCGATGAAATATCCTGCTGGAGTCGATTTAGGGAAGCGGCTTCTTCGAGGCACGGCGGACACCACGAGGCCCAAAAATCCAAAATGACCACCTTGCCGCGCAAATCCGACAGGTGCGATGCGCCCGTAATCTGCATGTCGAAATCCTGGGCCTTGCGTCCGGCTAGGCTCGGTTCGCCCTGACGATAGGAAGGCGCCGCAAATACATAAAGCACGGCAGCGGCAAAGATCAACCCGATGGGACCTAGAATCTTATGTTTCAATGTTTTCTCTCCAGCCCCTCTATAATACAGTCTTGGCATGACTTCGCGCGATACGATTTGCCATTTTGAGTAACAAGTGTTCGTCCCCGAGCGCGGCTTTGGTGGGACAGCCACTCCTGGCTGTCCCAGGGGTGTAGCGGGGCTCCACCAAAAAAGGACAGCCAAGAGTGGCTGTCCCACACGAGACGAATTTCTCCATGACAGTATCTGCGATCTTGCCGGCGCGTAACGAGGAAGCTACGATTGCCGCAGCGGTCGAGTCACTGGCCTCTCAGCACGAAATAGAAGAAATCATCGTCATCAACGATCAGTCGACGGATGGGACCGCCGCGGCGCTGCAGCAGCTTTCTTCGCGATTCGCGCAAGTGCGCGTTCTGGAAACGAAGGAGCTGCCCGCCGGGTGGGTGGGGAAGAACTTTGCGGTATCGCTCGGGGCCGCGCAGGCGACAGGGGATTGGTTATTGTTCACCGATGCGGACGGCGTACACCTGCCGGGCTCGACAACGCGCGCGCTGGCCGATGCCGCGGAACACCGAGCGGGACTGGTTTCATATTCGCCGGAGCAGGAGACGCATTTCTGGTGGGAGAAGGCGCTGATTCCGTTCGTATACACGCGCTTGGGCCGTAAATATTCCTATGAGGAAGTAAATCACCCCGATTCGCCCGCAGCGGCGGCCAGCGGGCAATACCTGCTCATCCGGCGCGAGGATTACCTGCGCCTCGGAGGGCACGCCGCGGTGGCAGGCGAAGTGCTGGAAGACGTGGCCCTGGCGCGTCTAGCCAAGGAGGCGGGTGTAGGCCTGTATTTTGTGTCGGGAAGCGGAATTATTCGCGTGCGCATGTACAGAACATTTGCGGCCATGTGGCAGGGCTGGACGAAGAACCTGTTTCCCTTAATGGGAGGAATGACGGGCGGACCGTCGCGAGGCGTGGGGCGGGAGCTTTTCAGAGTGGTGCCGTGGATCCCTTTGTTGCTACTTCCGCTGGCGCTCCTGCATCTAATCTGGGGTGTGCTGG
>Ga0182024_10007166_pt1 | contig 24135 bp, 21 predicted proteins | sample P32metaG_FD_120480 | JGI IMG/M metagenome (GOLD analysis project Ga0182024, IMG submission 120480) | Permafrost microbial communities from Stordalen Mire, Sweden - P3-2 metaG (Illumina Assembly) | ecosystem: Environmental > Terrestrial > Soil > Wetlands > Permafrost | place: Sweden: Stordalen...
ACGACCACGCGCGGGCGTCGCTGCGGGCCAGCTCGGAGCACGCCCTGGAGGCGCGGGCGGGCCATTGCAGCGACTACCACGGCCTCTGCGCCGCCTTCGGCCGCGCCCTGGGGTTCCCGACGCGCGTCACCTACGGCATCAACCCGTTCCCGAAAAATTCGCCGTCGCACTGCAAGCTGGAGGCCTACCTGCCGCCCTACGGCTGGGTCAGTTTCGACGTGTCCGAGACGCAGATCCTGATGAACGCGATCAAAAAAGACAAGGATTTGGACGAAGCCAGGAAGGACGAGCTGGTCAAGGCGGCGACGGCCCGGCTGCTGCACGGCTTCCGCGACAACACCTGGTTTATGCAGACGAAGGGGACGGATTACGACCTCGCGCCGCCGGCCGCGAAGCGGGCCGCCGTGGTGCGGACCATCTACGCGGAGGCGGACGGCGTCGCCCTGCCCGACCCCGACCCGGCCGACCCCAAGGCGACCGGCTTCGCCTGGATGACGCTGCACAAGTACACGCCCGACAAGGTGGTAACGTACCCCTTCAAGGATTGGAGTAGTCTTCTTACAAAGTAGTCCGTAGCCAGTAGTCAGTAGTCGGTCGCATTCGGTCACCGACGGCCCCCTTGCGTCCGCGATAGAGTTCCGGCCGACTACTGACTACTGGCTACTGACTACTGGAGCGAAGCGACATGAAGCGACTGCGATTCATCCTCATCGGCGGGTTCCTCGGCGCCGGCAAGACCACGGCGATGGGCCGCCTCGCCCGGCACTACGTGGGCCGCGGCCAGCGCGTCGGCCTGGTGACCAACGACCAGGCGCAAGACCTCGTGGACACCAACAGCCTGCGGGCGCAGGGTTTCGCCACCGAGGAGGTGGCCGGCGCCTGTTTCTGCTGCCGCTTCGACGACCTCGTGGGCAAGGTCGGCCAACTCCAGTCCGGCGAACGGCCCGACGTGATCCTGGCCGAGCCGGTCGGCAGCTGCACCGACCTCGTCGCCACCGTCGTCCAGCCGCTCCGCGACCTGTACGGCGACCGCTTCGATGTGGCGCCGTACCCGGTGCTGTTCAAGCCGAGTCAGGGCTTGCGCATCCTTCGGAACGAATCGGGGTCCGGTTTCTCTCCCAAAGCGGCCTACATCTTCCGCAAGCAGCTCGAAGAGGCCGACGCCATCGTCATCAACCGCATCGACGAGATGGCCGCCGCCGAACGCAAGGAACTGGCCGAGTTGACGGCGAAGGAGTATCCCGGCACGCCGGTGCTGCAACTGTCGGCGAAGACGGGCGAGGGCTTCGAGGCGCTGACGGAATTGCTGGATCAGCGGGGGGCGTTCGGCCGCAAGGTCCTCGACATCGACTATGACGTGTACGCCGAGGGCGAAGCCGAGATGGGCTGGCTCAACGCGGCGGCCGCGGTGAAAGCGTCGCAACCGTTCGACCTGGACGCGCTGTTGATGCGGCTGGTGGCGCGGCTGCGCGAGGCGTTCGCCGGGCTGGGCGTGGAACCCGGACACCTCAAGGTCATCGGCTTGCGCGACGGCTCGTTCGGCGTGGCGAACCTGGTGAGCAGCGGGACGCGGCCGGAATTGTCGCTGCCGTCGCGCGGGCGCGTGGCGGAGGCGGAGGTGATCGTCAACGCCCGCGTCGCCGCCGACCCCGCCGAGATCGAGCGGCAGGTGCGGCAGGCGTTGGCGTCGGTGAGCCGGGAGTACGGGGCGACGGCGGAGGTCCGTTCGCTGCAAAGCTTCCGGCCCGGCCGGCCCACGCCGACGCACCGCTACGCCGCGGCCAAGTGAGGCGGATCACGCCGGTCGCTCGCCAAGAAGCGCCTCGGTATGCGGCGTGTTCGGATCGACGCCGGCGCGGCGGAGGGCGGCCAGGTGGCCGCGCAGCATGGCCCAATCGGCGGCGGTGTCCACGTCGTACCACGGCGGCAATAAAGAAAGACGCCATTGGGGATTGGCAAGAGCCTTTATGGTGTCCGCCAGGACGCGGGCGCCGCCCCAGGCGGCGCCCGCGAAAAGCGGCGGCCGGGCCGCGCCGGAGCCTACCAGATAGTAGCCGCCGTCCGTGGCCGGCCCCAGCACCGCGTCGGCACGTTCCAGCTCGGCGAACGCCCGCTCGACATACTCGACGGGCAACGTCGGGCTGTCGGCGCCTACAAGGACGACGGCCCGCGCGCCGGCGTCCAGGCGTCCATCGACGAACGCCGCCATGCGCCGGCCGAGGTCGCCTTCGCCCTGCGGCGCGAGGTCGAAGCGGCCGGCCGACACGGCCGCGAAGTCCGCTTCCCTTTCCTTCGGGGCGAACACCAGCACGCGGCGGGCGTCCACGACGGCGAGGCGATGGAGGGAATCGAGCAGGAAGGCGCGGGCCGCGCGAGCGGACCAGTCCGCATCGCCGGCCTTGAGGCGAGTCTTCACGGCGCCGGGCGACGGCCACTTGGCGAACAAGCCCAGCACGCACTCAGGAGTCGGAGGTCGCATGGAGGATCAGCGTATGGGCGCCCGGTTCGGCCGTCCAACGCGCCGGCCGTCGTGTAGGATGGAGCATATGACCGTTTCCGTCATCATCCCGACGCTGAACGAAGCGGCCTGTCTCGCCGGGACGCTGCGCTCCGTCCGGGCCGAAAAGCCGCTCGAAATCATCGTGGTGGACGGCGGCAGCGGCGACGGGACTTGCGAACAGGCGGCGGCGGCCGACCGGGTGTTGCACGGCCCGCGCGGCCGGGCGGCCCAGATGAACCACGGCGCCGCCCACGCCGCCGGCGACGTGCTGCTGTTCCTGCACGCCGACTGCACCCTGGAAGCCGGCGCCCTGGCGGCGGCCGAAAAGTGTCTGGCGGTTCGCGGCGTGGCGGCCGGCTGTTTCCGCATGACGGTGACGGCCCCCGGCCCGGTTTACCGGCTGATCGACGCCTGCGCCACGGCGCGCGTGCGGCTGACCGGTCTGATGTACGGCGACCAAGGGCTGTTCGTGGAACGCCGGCGGTTCGCACGGATCGGCGGCTTTCCGCCGTTGCGCCTGATGGAAGACGTGTTCATCAGTCGGGCGCTGCGCCGCGAGGGGCGGGTGGTGGTCGCGCCGCGGCGCGTTTTCGTGTCGCCGCGGCGCTGGCGGCGACAGGGCGTGGTACGGCAGACGCTGCGGAACTGGACGCTGACGGCCCTGGCCGCAGGCGGCGTCCACCCGGATCGGTTGGCGGCTTTCTACCCGGTGGTGCGCTGAGGCGCGAATGTCCGTGGCGAGCGGGGGGCGTAAGCCCCCTGATTTAGCATCCCTTCGCCGACCGCACAAAGAATCAGGGGGCTTACGCCCCCCGCTCGCCAAAAAAGGCGCGAACGGAGAACACCCCATGCCCCTGCCGACCCTGCTGCGCCAAGGAAGTCCGCTGGCCGAACCGATAAACCAACTCCGCATTCTCGCCGAATGCGGGACGCCGCCGTTCGAGCAGACCCTGGCGGCGGGCGGCCTGTCGCCGTTGCGGGCGAACGGCATCGAAGTCTTGCAGGTCAACGTCGGCAAACTCTGCAACCAGACTTGCCGTCACTGCCACGTCGATGCCGGCCCGGAACGCCGCGAGGTAATGTCGCGTGAGACAATGGCGATCTGCCTTGACGTATTGGCCCGCGCCGGCATCCCGACGCTGGACGTGACCGGCGGCGCCCCGGAAATGAATCCGCACTTCCGATGGCTGGTCGCCGAGGCGCGTGCAATGGGCCGCCACGTCATCGACCGCTGCAACCTGACGATCCTGCTGGCCGCCGGATACGACGATTTGCCGGAGTTCCTGGCCGAACGGCGGGTGGAAGTCGTCGCTTCGCTGCCGTGCTATCTGCCGCAAAACACCGACGCGCAACGCGGCGCCGGCGTTTTCGACAAGTCGATCACGGCCCTGCGGCGGCTCAACGCCGTCGGCTACGGCCGGCCCGAAAGCGGCCTCGTCCTGACGCTGGTGTACAACCCGGTCGGCCCGTCGCTGCCGCCGCCGCAACCCGGCCTGGAGGCCGCGTACCGGCGGGAGCTGGCCGACCGATACGGCGTGGCCTTTAACGGCCTATTTACGATCACCAATATGCCGATTAGCCGATTCCTCGACGACCTGATCCGGGAAGGCCGTCAGGATGAATACATGGAGAAGTTAGTAGGCGCTTATAATCCGGCGGCCGTCGCCGGGGTCATGTGCCGAACGACGGTCTCCGTCGGCTGGGACGGGCGGCTGTACGACTGCGATTTCAACCAGATGCTCTGCCTAGGATTGCGGGCCGGGCTGCCGCGACACATCCGCGACTTTGATTTGGACAAGCTGGCCGGCCGGCAAATCGTCACGGCCAACCACTGCTACGGCTGCACGGCCGGCGCGGGGTCGGGGTGCCAAGGGGCCATCGTCCCGTCGTGACCGTCTACAGGCTGGCCAGCAGTTCCTTGACCTTGCGCTCGATGCGGTCGCGCACCTCGCGATACTGCCCCGCCGGCAATTCCTTCGGGTCGGGAATGTCCCATTCTTCATGCCGCTTGGCCGCGACGAGCGGACAGCCTTCGTCTCCACACCCCATGCCGACGACGACCTCGAACTCGCCGGGAGGAAGGTCGGACAAGCCTTTCGATCGGTGCCGCGCCAGGTCGTAGCCGACCTCGCGCATGAACTCCACGGCGCGCGGGTTGACCCGCCCCGACGGCCGGGAGCCGGCGCTGTACGCCTCGACCCGGCCGCCGCCGTGCATGTGCGCGAAGGCCTCCGCCATTTGCGATCGGTTGGAGTTTTCGACGCACACGAACAGGACGAGCTTCGGCGGCAGGTTTGGCATGGCCCCCTCTCGTCGGGCTACTTGACCGCATAGATCTGCACGCTGGCGGCGTATTCGTTCACGTCGTACTTCTGGAGCAACTCGGCAAGCTGCCGGTGCAGGTCGGCCCCGTCCTCCGGGCAACACGCGACGGGCAGGCCAGTCGAGGAAGTCATGGCCGGGGAACAGCACCCCGCCTGGTTCTCGACCTTGGCGTAGGCGTTCAGGTCCTTGTGGGCGTCCACGACGCGCACGGATTGAAAGCCGGCGGCCCGCAGCCCGCGCTCGTAGTCCGCCGTCGGCACGGCGCCGGCGATGCAGCCGACGTAGGCGGCCACGTCGCGGGCCATCGCGTCCGGCAAGGGCTTCTTGAGCGCGATATCGCTGACGGCGACCCGGCCGCCCGGCTTGAGGACGCGGTACATTTCGCGGAAGACGGCCGTCTTGTCCGGGGCCAGGTTGATGACGCAATTGGAGATGACGCAGTCGGCCGAGGCGTCGGCGAGAGGGAGTTTGTCGATGGCGGAAAGATGAAATTCCACGTTGGCCGCCCCCGACCCGGCGGCGTTGCGGCGCGCCCGCTCGATCATTTCGGGGGTCATGTCGACGCCGACGGCCTTGCCGGAGGGGCCGACCTTCGCCGCGGCGAGCAGCACGTCCAGGCCGCCGCCGCAGCCGAGGTCCACGACCGTTTCGCCCGGCCGCAGGTTGGCCAGGGCGGTCGGGTTGCCGCAGGACAATCCCATGTTGGCCCCGGCCGGGATGGAGGCCAGTTCCTCCGGCGTATAGCCGAACGCCTCGGCCACGGCCCGGACGCCGGCGTTGTCGCTCGACAAGTCGCTGACCGCCACGGCGGCGTACTGCGAACGGACCTGCTCCGTGATCGATTCGGACATTTCGGGTCCTCCTTACGGGTCGGGGCAACAGCCGCCGGATTTGCCGATTTTCTCGGCGCGGGCGGCGTCCTTCTGGATCTCCGGGACTTCCCGGAAGCAGCACGCCAGACACTCCAGGAGCTTTTGGTGGAACGGGGCGTCGGCCGGGGCCAGCGAGTAGTAGCTCCACATCTTGGCCTTGCGGACGCACACCAGGCCGGCCCGGCGCAGGTAGGCGAGGTGGCGCGAGGCGCTCGGCTGCTCGATGCGGAGCACGTCCACCAGATCGCCCACGCAGCGCTCGCCGTTTTGCAGCAGGTGAAGAATGCGCAGCCGCGTCCGGTCGGAGAACGCCCGGAACATCAGGTCAATTCGATGGACGGCGATGGCTTTCTTCATCTGCATTCGCCCCCGGCAATATATGCCAGGAGTAATGTAACCTGCCGGCGGACTTTCGTCCAGGGCAAATCACGGTTTGCGGCAAGTCGTGCGAATTGGGCGTCACATGCCGAAGAACGGCACCGGGACGAGAAAGGCGTGTTGTTCGTAGAGGCTCCAGGCGCCGTTCCAGCTGGTGTACTGCGTGAAGAACACGATCAGCACGTAGAACAGCGCCGCGGGCAAGAACGGCAGACGGCCGGTCCAGCGGAAGAACCAATGCCGCGGCGTCGAACGTCGGCCCGCCCGGCCCAACGCCCAGCCCGTCAGCAGACGTGCGGGGTAGATGAAGGCGATGAAAAAGAGGCTCACCATCCAGGCGGCGTCGCGGGGGACCATCTGGATCTTCAACAGGTAAAGCGGCAGGGCGAACAGCAGCGTGATGAAGAACGCGAAGGCGAAGGCCCACGGCGCCCGGCCGTAAGCGGCCCGCGCCGCCCGCAGGTCGAACACCGCCCGCAGCCGGTTCGTGGCCGCCAGTCGCATTTGCAGAAACGGCAGGTACATCAGCACCCAGGCGAGCAGCAACGCCCCGACGAAGCCGATCAGGGGCGCGAAGGGGGCGTGGAGACGGCCCAGGGCGAGCAGCGTGATCGGCAGCGCCAGCCAGGCGAACGCCCCCACGAACCCGCGGAACCCCAGCCATAAATAATACGGCAACCGCAGCGCCATGACGGTATCCCAAACGGCGTCGCGGGCCTCGGCGTAGTATCCGCCGCGGAGGAATCGGCGGATTAACCAGATGAGATTAAACGGCCAGACGAAGTAGCGGAGCCGGCCGCCGCGGGCGCAGGCGGCGGCGACATGGACGAAGGTGAAGACGATGAGCACGACCAGGACGATGCGCCAGGCGCCGGCCGCGCGGCCACCCGGATCGATGATTTCCGCGGCGCGGGCCATGTCCGCCACGAAGCGCGCCGGCAGAAGCAAGAGCCAGCTGGCGGCCACCACGCCGCCGAGTCGGGCGGCCAGGCGGACGCCGATGAAGCCGTCGCGCAGCTTGCCGCTCCGGGCGACGCGGCCTCCCGCTTCCAGCAGATAGCCGAGGCTGAGGAGCTGGAGCATGGGCAGGGCCGCCAACACCGCCAGGGCGATGAACAGTGAGACGAAGCCGAACAGCCATTCCAACGCCGACCCCACGGCGAACAGGCAACGGAGGAGGAAGGGGTGCCGGGGCGGGGTGGGAGGCGCCGGGGGCCAGTTCCGCAGTTCCTCGTCGGTCACCGGCAACGCGGCCGGCAGCGACCAGGGGTCCGCGATCTCCAATACGGGGACGCTTCGGGGGGCCGGGCGTTGTGGGTTCGTTTCGGCGGCGTGGTTCATGGCAGATATTACCCCGCGACCATTTCCACGGTTTCGGGCGGTTGAACACTCCCTTGTGGGCGGCATCGCGCCGGCCTCGCCTAAAAGCCCAAATTTCTGCCGCAAAACGACGAAGTCGGCGAGGCAAACGGTTCAAGAAGGACCGAAGGAACGAAACGGCGCTCCCTCAGACGAACAGAAGGCGCTCCGGCCTGCCAATGTGCATGTCGAACTTTTCCCTCGATCCGGCCTCCTCTGCAAGCCGCCGTAGGTCCAGGCGCCGCAATAAATCGGCGGTGACAGGGCGCTTCGTATCCCAGAACACGAATGCCTTGTAGAACGCCCGCGCCGCGGGAGAGTTGAGGAGCGCCGCCAGAAACTCGGCTTCCGCCTGGGTCTGACACGATAAAAAGTAGGAGGTGTCGTCAAGCACGAACGGCTTGCCGTTCACCGGGCCGACCGTCGTGAACGCCAGTTTCTTGTAGAAGCCGCTGATGGCGACCTTCCACGGGGCGAAGGTATAGTCGCCGACCCCGAACACGGCAAACGGCGGACGGTTCCGGTAGATCGAACTGCCGCGTTTGTTTAACAGGTTCACATGAGCCTTGAGATAGCCCCACGTTTGAGGCGCCCGTTCTTCTATCTCCTTCGTGTCGCTTCCCACCGTTCGCTGGGTCACGAGCATGTAGCGATTCTCGCCCCCGCCGCCTTTCGCCACGTGCGAACTTTTTAGCATGGGAAACAGATAAGCGTCCTCAAGGTCCACGAGCTCCCCAAAGCCGTTACGGTACTTGTCGCCTTCCCGACGGAGCTCCATGATCTTGGAACAGTCGTGCTTGACCCCCGAGCGCCACTTCACGACCTCATCGCCGCACAGGTGCTCCCGGCGGTGATAGGCCGTCACGTCGGCGAGCAGCGTCCCGTCCGCATAACCGATCGTGGTTTCCGTGTTCGTGGCGCCGTTCAGGTTTGAAAAGACCTTGGCTTCCCGGTCGTGCGCCCCCGGCTCGAAATGTGTTACCAACAGGACCGCATCGACGGCGGCGTTGAAGTGGGAGTCGGCTTCGATCCGGTAGAGTGCCGACCGCCCCAGAGCGATCCCGTTCTTCCATCCGTGGAACAGGGTCTTCCGCGCCACCGCCGACTTGCACAACATGGCGAGCGCGCCGCGCCGCCCGTTCATGGCTTCCAACAGGCGGATCAGCATCCATTCGGAGATGTCGAAGTTCGCCTTGCCCGTGACAGCGTCGAGGCCGTTTCGGCCCTGAAAATTCGACTTGGTGGGTAGGTTTTGACTGCCGAGCGTGCTGAGTTGGGCGCTCGTGACCCACGGCGGGTTGCCGAGCACCAGGACCGGCTCAGGCAGTTCCGAGATCACCTTGTCCCAGTCCGTGGCGAAAAAGTCCGCTTCAACGAGTCGCGCCTTGTCGGCGTCCGGCCTCCGCCGAAGGGTCATCCCGGCCTGTTGAATATACTGGGCGTTGATGTCCGCGCCGAGCGCCTTCTTGACCTCCCTAAACTGATCGAGCCCGGAGAACAGAAACGTCCCTAGCCCGCACGTCGGCTCCAGGATGGAGGCCGGGCGTAGACCCTGTTCATTCAAAAGGGCGCACACGTCCCGCGCCAACCCCTGTGGCGTCTGGAAGTCGCCATACTCCCTGGTTTTTTTCACCGGCGGCTGGCTCATGGGACCTGAACTTTAGCGGCAATCCGCCGTGTGATCGATCAACCGTTGATGGGACGCCGAGCAGACCGCGAAATCCATAGCACCCGCGGCTGGTTCTACGTCCCGAAAATCCACGACGGAAGGACGGTCGAAGAATCGACTGAAACCGAAACCCCCTCCTTATGGTACAATACCATAGAACCCCCCGCGGGAAGGCGACCTCATGATGTGGATGCGCAACCTCCTGTTTCTCGGCCTGGTCGGCGGCGGCCTGTTCGCCGTCGGCTACAACCTCATGCCGCCGCGCGCGCCCAAGCCCGTCACGCGCTACGACCCCGCCGCCTACGCCGACCCGGAATTTCGCGCCGCCGTCGATGCCGTGGACGCCTCGTTCCGTAAGCAATGGGCCGTGGCGAAGTTGACTCCGGCCGCGCCGGCCCCCGACCTGCTGATCGCCCGTCGTCTGGCCCTTGGCCTGATGGGGACCGTGCCGTCGCTCGAAGAAGTCCGTCAGCTCGAAACGCTGCCGCCGGAACAACGGCTGCCCTGGTGGCTCGACCACATCCTCCAAGACCAGCGTTTCGCCGACTACTTCGCCGAGCGGCTGGCCCGCGCCTACGTCGGCACCGAGGACGGTCCTTTTATCCTCTATCGCCGCAGCCGCTTCGTGTCGTGGCTACAAGAACAGGTGGCCCGCAACCGGCCGTATGACGCCCTGGTCCGCGATCTCATCGCCGACGACGGACTGTGGACCGACAAGCCGGCCACGAATTTCGTCAGCGTCACCTGTCAGCAGGACAAGCAGAACCGGCCCGACCCGGTGCGTCTGGCCGGCCGCGTCACCCGCGCCTTCCTCGGAATCCGGATCGACTGCGCCCAGTGCCACAACCACCCCTTCGCCGCCTGGACCAAGGCCGATTTTGAAGGCCTGTCCGCCTTCTTCGGACAAACGCACGTCGGGTTCACCGGCATTTACGATGGCGACGGCGATTACGTCGTGGAGGACCGCAAGACGCAGGCCCAGAGGACGGTCGAGCCGCGCGTGCCGTTCGCCCCGGAACTGCTGGCCGACCAGGGCACGCGGCGGCAACGGCTGGCCGGCTGGGTCACGAACCCGAAAAACCCCTACTTCGCCCGCGCCGCCGTCAACCGCGTCTGGGCGCTGCTGTTCAGTCGGCCGCTTGTCGATCCGGTCGATAACCTCGAATCGAACGACCCCGTTCCGCCGGCGCTGCAACTGCTGGCCGACGATTTCACCGCCCACGGCTACGACCTGCGCCGCCTGGTCCGCGTCATCGCCGGCTCCGAAGCGTTCCGCCTCGACAGCGTGTCCGACGGCGACGACGACGAGGCGCGGGAGAAGGCCTGGGCGCTCGTCCCGCGGTCGCCTTCGCAGCGTGCGATGCGGCTACGGCCAGAACAAGTGGCCAGCAGCATCCTCCAATCGGCGTCCGTCGCCACTAACGACGCCGAATCGAGTCTCCTCTTCCGCCTCGTCCGCTACGGCCAAGAGAACGAGTTCGTCACGCGATACGGCGACAGCGGCGAGGACGAGTTCGACGGCGGCACCGACACTATCCCGCAGTGCCTGCTGTTGAGGAACGGCGAATTGGCGACCGAAAAAATCAAGGATAACCCCGTCAACGCCTCGACGCGCATCGCCTGGATGGCCCCCGACGGCCCCCACGCCGTGGAAACGGCCTACCTCGCCGTACTCACGCGCCGGCCGACCGCCGCTGAGGCGGAACTGTTCGAGGCCGAGTTGGCCGACAACCATCGCACCCCCGCCCAATGGCTCGAACACCTCTACCGGGTGCTCATTATTTCGACGGAATTCTCATGCAACCACTAGACCGACGTGGGTTTTTGCGGACGGCCGGCCTCGCCTGCGCGGCCTGGCTGACGCCGGTGAGTCACCTGCTGGCGCGCGCGGCCGAGAAGTCGGGCAAGGCGCGCGACCACGCCCAGTCGATTATCGTTCTCTGGCTACAGGGCGGGCCGAGCCAGCTGGAGACGTTCGACCCGCACCCCAACACGCGCATCGCCGCAGGGACCGGGGCCATCGACACCGCCGTTAAGGGCGTGCAACTGGCCGCCGGCTTGGGGCGCACGGCCGAGGAGATGGCGTCGATCAGCCTGATCCGCTCGATGGTCAGCAAGGAGGGCGACCACGAGCGCGGCACCTACGCCATGAAGACCGGCTTCCGGCCCGATCCGACGGTAGTGCATCCGTCGATCGGGGCGATCTGCTGTTACGAACTGCCGGCGGCCGGCATCGACATCCCGCGGCACATCAGCATTCTGCCCGGCTCGTGGCCTCCGCGCGGCGGCTTCCTCGGAAACCAGTACGACGCCTTTCGCACTGGCGACCCCGCCAACCCGGTGCCTGACACCGTTTCGCCCGTGGCGCCCGACCGCGAGGAGGAGTTCCTCCGCGACCTGGACGTGGTGGAAGGCGCGTTCGCGGCCGGCCGCAAGAAGCGGCCCGAGGCGACGCCGCACCGTCAGGCCGTGGCCGCGGCGCTGAAGATGATGAGTTCGGACCAGCTCAAGGCCTTTGACGTATCGAAAGAGTCTTCGACTCTGCGAAAGGCTTACGGCGACACGCCGTTCGGCCGCGGCTGTCTGGCGGCGCGGCGGCTGACCGAGGTGGGCGTGCGCTGCGTCGAGGTGACGCTTTCGGGGTGGGACACCCATGCGAACAATCACGCCATCGTCCGCGACTTGTTGAAAACCCTCGACCCCGCTTACAGCGCGTTGATCCGCGACCTGCGCGAGCGGGGGCAGCTGGAACGAACAGTGGTGCTTTTGGCCGGCGAGTTCGGCCGGACGCCGAACATCAATCCGGTTGGCGGCCGCGACCACTGGCCGACCGGATTCAGCGTGGCGCTGGCGGGCGGCGGCGTCCGCGGCGGCCGAGTGATCGGCGCCACCGACCCGGAGGGCAAACCCGAGCCGGCCGATCCGGTGACGGTCCCCGACCTGACCGCGACGCTGCTCACGGCCGTGGGAATAAACCCCGCGAAATTGAGCCAGACGCCCATCGGCCGCACCGTCAAGTTCAGCGAGGGGACGGCCGTCGCGGCCTTGCTGGGCAACGGCGATTGACGGCGCCCAGACGCGGCCCGCCGTCCACGGCGGGCCGCGTCTTCACTTTTTTCCGCCCGGCCGGCGCGGATTTCTTCCTACCCTCGTCCCGTTCACCCGTCTGCGCAATCCGAAACCATTCTATTCGACTTGACGCGGCCGCCTCGCCATTTTTCACGGAAACCGGACGGCGCCGGCCGCCGCCGCCGCGTTGGCGCGGGTAGAGTTGGCGAGAACCCACGGGCGTGTACCTTCCACCAGGACGGCGGTAAGGGCCGTGCGCCCGGCCTCAAGAGAAATCCCCCGCCATGAAAAAGCTCTTTCTATCCTCGTTCCTCAGCCTGGCGTCGCTGGCGCTGTGGGCCGCGGCGTCGCAGGCCGGGGCGTTCGGCCTGATCCCCGACTACTGCTGTCCGTTCCACGGCGGCTGCGGCGGCTGCTGCAACAAGTATAGCTGCACCATCTGCTGCCGCCCCTACAACGCCTTCACGCCGACCTGCTGCGGCAGCATGAACTTCGACGGTTGCGGCCCCGGCTGCTGCGGGATGCCGTGTTGCGGCTCCCCCTGCTGCGCCCCGCCATGCTGCGGTTCGCCGTGCTGCCAGAGTATGCCCGCCTGCTCGTGCATGCCCAGCTACTCGTGCGCGCCGAGCTGCCAGAGTTTGCCGGCCTGCCCGCCGTCCTGCGGCAGCGTGCCGGACTCGTGTGCCCCCCAGTGTGCGCCGCCGTGTGCGCCGCCGTGTGCGCCGCCGCTGGCCCCGTCGGCCCCGGCCATCCTGCCCGTCCCCGCGCCTAGCCCGAGTGCGATGTCGATGCGCCAACCCGCCCCGGTGCAGACGGCGGTCTACCGTCAGGTTAACCCGTACAACTACGCCCCGATGGCGCCGCCGACCGTCGCCCCCATCGGCTATCAGCCGTGGTACTGGGCGCCGGGCGGCTCCGGCCGCTGAGCGTATGAGAATGGGTGGATGAGTGACCACGCCGGACGGGCTGGGCGGAGCGTGCTCCGCCCAGCCCGTCCGGCGTGCTTACGTTAATCGGGCGGCGCGACCGCCTCGCCGCCATTTCGTGTGCCAGCGCGGGAAGAAGCGGGGCCGCTGAGTACATGAGGAAATGCACGGAGCCGTCGTATGGAAATCAATACAAGCCGGATGCCACAACGGGCACTCGGTGCCACCGGCCCGACCGTCTCGCGCATCGGGCTTGGCCTCGCGGCCCTGGGCCGGCCGGGTTACATCAACCTCGGCCACGCCGACGACCTGCACCACGACTACGACTTCGCGGCGATGGAAGCGCGTGCGCATACGGTCCTCGACGCCGCCTGGGCGGTTGGAGTCCGCTATTTCGACGCGGCCCGCTCCTACGGGGCGGCGGAATCGTTCCTCGCCTCATGGCTCGCCTCACGAGGGATCGCGCCGGAGGCTGCCGTGGTCGCTTCCAAGTGGGGCTACACCTACACCGCCGGCTGGAAGGTCGAGGCCGAGAAGCACGAAGTCAAGGACCATTCGCTGCCGGTGCTGCGGCGGCAGAGCACGGAGAGCCGCGACCTGCTGGGCGCCCATCTCGACCTGTACCAGATCCATTCGGCCACGTTGGAGAGCGGCGTACTGGACGACAGGGGCGTCCTGGCGGAACTGGTCAGAATGCGGGAGGCGACGGGAACGCGGATCGGCCTGTCGCTTAGCGGACCCCGACAGGCGGAGACGCTGCAACGGGCGATGGGCGTGGTGATCGACGGCCGGCGCGTGTTCGACTGCGTTCAGGCGACGTGGAACCTACTGGAGCCGTCGGCCGGCCCGGCGTTGCAGGCGGCCCACGACGTCGGCATGGGCGTGATCGTCAAGGAGGCATTGGCCAACGGCCGGCTGACCGCGCGTAATCAGGACGCGGGGTTCGCCACGAAACGCCGTTTGCTGGAAGAGGAAGCGGGCCGGCTGCACGCCGCAATCGACGCCTTGGCCCTGGCGGCGGTGCTGGCGCAGCCGTGGGCGGACGTGGTGTTGAGCGGGGCCGCGACGGAAGAGCTGCTGCGGTCGAACCTGGGGGCGACAGTCGTGCCCTGGGATGAGGACGCCGGGCGGCGGTTGGCCTGCCTACGAGAAGAATCGCGGGAATACTGGAGTTTGCTGGGAGTAATAGTATGGAATTAGTGATGCACTCGACGAGCGAAGAGCCCGTCGGTCCGGCGATTCACTGTGCCAGAAAGCCTATGAAATCATACCCAGATCCGGGATCGCCTTTTAGGAGGCCAACGCGCCAAGGCCGCCATACCCTATGGTACTGTCACGCTTAGGGTCAAGGCTGCTGGTCGGCCACTCGCACGTCGTACTGCTTCGGCCCGGGGACAGGGTAAACTTGGAACCAAGTTCGGTAGATCTGGTTTTCCTTGAGGCCCTTGAACGCCAACTCCTTTTTGGCGAGATCCTCTTCCATTTCCGGCGGGATGAAGGCGATCACGCGCGACGGCTTGAGGTTGAGGCCCATCCCCGTCATCAGCGATTGCACCGACCGCGGATCGGCGTCGATCCACCAGACCTGCTGAATCTTGGACTTGGACAGATCCTCGTCGAGCAGCGGCGGCGGCCGACTGGAGAGGTCGCGGACGACCTTGAACTTCTCGTCGGAACCGGCCGGAATCGCGAGAAAGGCACCCAGCGCGTTGAGTTGACGCAGGTAGTCAGCGCCGTCGCGGGTGTTGAACTTCATCGACCAGCGCAGCATCCGCTTCGAATGTTCGGCCTCATCCTTCAGCGCTGGGTTGGAAGAAGGCGTCTTTTCGATGTGCGCGGTCAGGGTCTGATGCCCGCCGTCCTCCAGCGTCACTTCCTCGCCGTACACCGTAAACCCGTCCTTCTTGACCTCCACTTTCCGAGTGCCCGGCCGGACGCGGACCTCGGCCTTCTTGCCGCCATCGTCCCAAGACACGGTCACCCGCTCGCCGTCCACATACACTTCCGGATTCGGCTCGTTGACCTGCACGACGAGCACCCCGTCCGCAGTCTTCACCTTGAACACGCCGGCCGCCCACAGCACGATCAGGCCGGCCAGCAGCGCGACACCGACGCCGGTCCCGATCCACCACCACTTCCGGCCCTTTGCAGCCGTCCGCCGTTTCGGCGAGGCGACCGTGGCCGGGCCTTCCCGCATCGTCTCCCGGAAGGCCGGCGAAGGCGCGACCGTATCCCTTGTCCGCACCGCTTCGGGCCCGATGACCTGTGCGAGCGGAACGGCGACTGGCGGACCTCCCGGCGATGCGTTGCCGCCCACCTTGAAGAATGGGGTCAGCGCCTGCACCACGTCCGCCGGCCGCTGATAGCGCGCCGCCGGGTCCTTGGCCATCATGCGCCGCACCACGCCCGCCAGGGCCGGCGATAGGGCCGGCCGTAAACTCTCCAGCGCATCCGGTTCCTTGGTCTGGTGCCCCTGGAGTTTCTCCCAAAGGGAGCCGGACGGGAAGGGCACGCGCCCCGTCAGCAGGAAGAACAGCGTGCAGCCGAGGCCGTAGACGTCGGCCCGGATGTCCACGCCAGCGGCGTCGCGCGTCTGTTCCGGCGCCATGTAGTCCGGCGTGCCCATCATGATGTTCGGGCCGGTCAGGCCGCCGGCCGTCGCCCCGCTCTCGCGCGTCGCCTTGGCCAGGCCGAAATCAAGGACTTTCACGACCTGCTTTTTCCCATCAAGGATGAGGTTCTGCGGCTTGATGTCGCGGTGGACCATTTTGTTCTCGTAGGCGTGCTGCAAGCCATGCGCCGCTTGCTGGGCGTAGTAGCAGGCGTTGCCCACCGGCAGTTGGCCGCGGGCCTTCACCAGCCGGGCCAAGTCCTGGCCCTCAACGTACTCCATGCCGAACAGCAGCAGGTCGCCGACCTGAAGCGCCGAGTACGCCGTGACGATGTTCGGGTGGTTGAGTCGGGCCGCCGAGCGGATCTCGCGCAGGAAGCGCTCCGCCGCCTCCGGGTCGTCGAAGCGTTGCCGGTTGACCACCTTGAGGACTTCGAGGCGGTCCATGAGTCTGTTGCGGGCGAGGTAGACGACCCCCATGCCGCCGCGGCCCAACTCGCGGATGACCTCGTACTGCGGATGGTCGCGCAACTCCGGCAGGATCGCCGCAGTCGGGCCTTTGTCCAGCGTCGGGATGGCGACGGTGTTCCCGGCGGCCGGCACGCCGGACAGCTGTTTATTCGGGGCCGGCGTGGCGCTGAAGCCGCGGGCGGCGCGGAGGCGGTCGAGGAAGCTGTCGCCGGACAGCCGGGTCGCGGCCTTGATGCAGTCGGGGCAGACTTCCAGGTGCGAGAAGACCATCGCCGCCGCGGTGTCGTCGAGCTTGCCCGAGCCGAGCGCGAGCAGGACGTCGGCCGACGGGTGCGTGGCGGGACGGGTGTCCATCGGAGGCTCCTATTCGGGCCGGGGCGGCCGCCGGCTTTCTTCGCCGCTACCTGAAACAGTCCGGACGGCGGGCCGACATCTCTCGAAAAAAGTCCCTCAACCCATCAACTCGCCTGCCTCTTCGCGCAACCTCTTGAGGATACGGAACTTGGCTTGTACGACGGCGCTCTCGGAAACGCCCAGCTTTTCGGCAACGTCCGCCGCCGGCCGGCCGTCCGCTTCCTCACGGTCGCGGTCTGTTTCGTCAAGGCGCCGGAAGTGGGGAACCGACGTAGATATAGGAGGATGCGGAGGGGATAACGGGCTTCAGCCCTGGCCCTCCAACTCCTTGACGACCTGGGCGACGAGGGCCGGGTTGTCCTGCGTGCGCAGGTGGTCGATGCGGGACTGCGGCACGCCCAGTTTTTGCATGGCGGCGACGACGGCTTCCCACACGCGCATCCGCTTCTTCGCGCTGCTGAGGTACAGCTCGCTCACCAGTTCCGCCAGGCGCTGCCGCTGGATCGTGTCCTGGCTGTTGTAGTAGCGCTTGATGATCTTTTGCTGATGCGGCGTGAAGTCCGGCATGTCGTCCTCCGTTCGTCGGAGCCACCGCGTTAGCGTGGCGGCGCGGCGGTTCGGCGTCAAGACCGATCCTCGGCCCGCCGACCGTCTCGGCGAATACAGGCACGGCGGGCAAGGGAAGGGCCGCGAAACCAACGGCTCGATTCGTCGCCTATCCTATCTCCTTCCGAAGCCAGACCCGATTACTCTGAAATGTGCTCTGTCCGGCGAAGTCGCCGAGGGCGTCCGACGTGGTCCAGTTGACGTTGCGGCCGCCGGAGAGCTTGGCCCAGCGGCCCTTGGGCGACGCCAGCACGCCGGGCCGCACGCGATCCGTGACCACCGCGCGCAGACGCACCGAACCCCGGCCGTTCTCGACCACGACCTCATCGCCGGTCGCCACGCCGCGGGCGGCGGCGTCCGTCGGGTGGATCTCGACCGCTGGCGAACCGGCGCCCCGCAACAAGCCGGGCTGGCTGGCCAGGCTACTGCTCACGAAATGATGCGAAGCGGGCGACACCAGCACCAAAGCGTCTTCCGGCCGGCCGGCCGCGCCGCCGTCGTCGTCGTCGGCCGACCAGGCGGCGCCGGGCAACGCGTCCAGTCCCATCCGTGCCATCGCCTCCGAATATAGCTCCACCTTGCCGCTGGGCGTGGGAAAGCGGCCGTCGGCGTAGGGGGCCGGCCCCTCGACCGCCAGCGGCACGGCGCCGCCGGCCTTCAGCCGCTCCAGGGTGACGCCGCGCAGCAAGGGGTTCTCCCGCGCCGTCGCCTCCAGCACCTCGGCGATCACCTCGTCGGCCGTCTGGTGCAGCCACGGCTCGTCGAAGCCCATCGCCCGCGCCAGCAGCCCCATCACCTCCCAGTTGCTCTTGCACTCGCCGCGCGGCGGGATCGCCGGCCGGTTGTACGTCACCAGGGTATGGCCGTAGGCCTTGTGCAAATCGATCTGCTCCAGCTGCGACGTGGCCGGCAATACCAGATCGGCATAGTCGGCGGTGTCCGTCAGGAACAGTTCGTGGACGACGGTGAACAGGTCGTCGCGGCGCAACCCCTCGACGATACGGCCGGCGTTGGGGCTGGACGCGGCCGGGTTGGCGCCGAAGACGTAGAGCGACTGAATCGCCGGGTCGCGGACCTCGCCGAGCAGGGCGGCGCCGAGGCGGTTCATGTTGACGGCGCGGCCGGGGCGTGGGCAGCCCTCCCAATGGTGGACGGCCCCCTTCGCCCATTGCAGGTATCCGCTGGTGCTGTACGACAGGCCGCCGCCGACGACGCCGTACTGTGCGGTCAGGGCCGGCAGCGCGCAGATCGCCCGCACGTTCTGGCCGCCGTTGCGGTTGCGGTTGATGCCGTCGGCGATCTTGATAAGGCCCGGACGGCGCGACGCGTAGAGCCGGGCCAGCTCGATGATCTCCCGCTCTGACAGGCCGGTGAGGGCCGCCACGCGCCCCGGCGGATAACTCGTCAGCCGCTCACGCAGCCGGGGCCAGCCGACGGCGTGGGCCGACAGCCACGCCTCGTCGTGCAGCCCCTCTGCGGCCAGGACATGGGCCAATCCCAGCGCCAGAGCGCCATCGGTCCCCGGACGCGGGGCGAGGTGCAGGTCGGCGCCGCAGGCGGTCTGGCTGCGGCGCGGGTCGATGACAACGAGTTGACAGCCGGATCGTTGCGCCGCTTTCAGGAACGGCAGGAAGTGCGGCGCCGAGGTGACGGGGTTGCATCCCCAGACGATCACCAATTTGCTGTGAACCACGTCGGCGTAGGGCGGACTCCAGCGTTTGCCGAGCGTGGCCTCGACGGCGAACTCGGCGGCGGCCCCGCAGATGCTGCGTTGCAGCTGGCTGGCGCCGAGCCGGTCCCAGAAGCGAGCGCTCGACACGGACATTTGTACCAGGCCGAGTGTGCCGCTGTAGCTGTAGGGCAGGATGGCCTCGGCGCCGTGGCGGGCGATGATTTCCTTCCAACGCCGGCCGATTTCGTCGAGCGCCTCGTCCCAGGTGATACGCGCCCATTGGCCGCCGCCCTTGGGGCCGACGCGGCGCAGCGGATGGAGCACACGGTCGGGATGGTAGACGTGATCGAGATAAGGCCGGACCTTGGCGCAGAGCCAGCCCTTGGTAATCGGGTGGTTGGGGTCGCCGGAAAAGCCGACGGCGCGGCCATCCTCGACCTCGGTAACAATGCCACAGGTGTCGGGACAGTCATGCGGGCAGGCGCCCCGAACGCGAAGCGGCGTGGTCATGGCGTGAAGCATCCCCGGCGCGGGCTTCCGTCCATGATCGCGCGCGGGACGGCGGCGGGCAAGCCCGGCGTTCCACAACTTGACGCCCTCTCATGCCGCCCCTATCATGCTGTTTGCCGCCGCGAGGCGGCGTGGCCCCGTCGTCTAGAGGCCCAGGACACGGCCCTTTCACGGCCGCGACACGGGTTCGAATCCCGTCGGGGTCAGTCGTTCGCCGCCGTCGAGCGGAGTCATCCCATCCAACGCGAAGGACTTCCTCGCACGCCGCGGTCAACCGGGAGGAAGTTCGCATGATCGAACTAACCGAAGAGCAACGGCGCGAACTGGACGAGGCGCAGCCGGTCGTCATCGATCCGCAAACGCGGCAAGTTTATGTCCTGGTGCCCAAGCAGACCTACGAACGTATCAAGGAGTTGCTGTACGATGACGGCCCTTGGTCCGATGAGGAGATGGACCTTTTGGCGGAGGAGGCGGGTGAACTCCTTGACGAGTACCGCCCATGAACGTGAGCCGCGGCGATGTGGTCATGACACGGTTTCCCCATGCGGCCGGCACACGCGGGAAGAAGCGCCCGGTGGTGGTTGTTCAGTCGGACGCCTACAACGCCAAGGCCCGGCATGCCCTCGTTGCTGAAATCACCACGAACCTGGCCGCAGCGAGCGATCCGGCCTGTCTGGTGATCGATGTCTCGACGGCGGAGGGCAAGGCGAGCGGCCTGACACAGACTTCCTTGGTCGGCTGCCTGTTCCTGGCCACCGTGGCCGAGAGCCGGATTAGCGCCGCCATTGGCAGGCTGTCGCCAGCGATCATGCTGGTCAGGTGGATGCTTGCCTCAAGACGGCCCTGGGGTTGCCGTGACCCCATCCGGGATCACCTCTTCGCCCGCGCCGCCCCCTTCAGGATCATGCTCTTCGGCTCGTGCAGCCGGCGCAGGTAATCGCCGGCCACGTCGTGCCGCTTCACCACGCCGACCACCCGCTTGCTCACTTCGTCCACCACCGGCAGCGCCAGCAGGTCGCTCTCCGCGAACAGCTCCATCGCCCGGTCCAGGCCGTCCTCGGGCCGCAACGGCGTCACGTCCGTGCGCATCAGGTCGGCCGTCAGCAGCAGCGGCCCGGCGTTCGTCGCCCGGGTGGCCAGGAAAATCTCTTCCAGGCTCACCACGCCGAGGTAGGTGCGGTTGGCCTCGACCACCGGCAAAATGTCGTGGTCGGCGCCCCCGAAGCGGCCGGCGACGCTCGTGGCCGGCTCTTCCGGGTGCAGCACCGGTCCCTCCCAGTGGGGGTCGAGGAACAGACGCACCTGCAACCCCGTCAGCACCTCGCGGACGTAGGCCCCCTGGTGGGCCGGCGACAGCGCCCGGCTCATGACCTGATTCTGATACAGCGATTGCCGATCCGAAAAGAGGAAAGCCACCGTGCATACGAACACGGTCGGCAGGATCAGGTTATAGTTGCCGGTCATCTCGCTGACGATGACGAGGATCGAAAAAGGCGTCTTGGCGGCGGCCGCGAAGAATCCGGCCATGCCGACCAAAGCGAAGGCGGCCGGCTCCGGGGCGACCTGCGGCAGGCCGACGCCGCCGAGCACCACCTTCACCACCAGACCCAAGGCGGCGCCGCCGCAGCCGCCGATCACGATCGACGGGCTGAATACGCCGCCGGAGCCGCCGCTGCCGATCGTCAGGCCGGTCGTGGCGATCTTGCCCAGCGCCACCGCCAGCAGCACGGCCGCGGCCGCCAAAGCATGGTTATTCACCGCCTGTTGCACTGAGCCGTCCAGCGCCCCCTGCAGCGCGCCGTAGCCGAACGACAAGACGGAGAGGACGTATCGGTTGCCGAAACCGGCCGCCTCGAAGCCGAAGAACAGGGCCAAGGCCGTCGCGCCGGTCAGGCCGGCGCCGATGGCCGGCTTGACCCAGCGCGGGATCGGCGCGCGGTGGAAGAGGTGGGTGAAGCCGTAGAACGACCGCGTGTAGACGGCCGCCAGCAGGATCATGCACACGGCCAGGAGTAGATAGGGGCCGAGTTGCCAGGGGTTGTTGAAGACGAGGTTGGGCGTGTCGAACAGCGGCCGCCAGCCGTCCTGGAAGAAGCAGCCGAGGGTGCAGTACGAGGCCACGCTGGCGAGGCCGGCCGGCATGAGGACTTCCGGCTCGAACTCCGGCGACCAGTAGAGCACCTCGGCGGCGAACAGGGCGCCGGCCAGCGGCGCCCGGAGGATGGCGGCGATGCCGGCGCCCATGCCGGCCGCCATCAACACGCGGCGGTCGGCCGGGCTGAAGCGGAGGACGCTGGCCAGGAAATAGCCGAAGCCGGCGCCGATCTGGGTGATCGGCCCCTCCGGGCCGCCGGAACCGCCCGTGCCGATGGTGAGGGCGCTGGCGAAGGTCTTGACGACGGGCACGCGGTAGCGAATGAATCCTTTGCGGTCGTGATAGGCGGCGATGACGGCGTCGGTGCCGTGGCCCTCGGCCTCCGGCGCCAGGGAGAAGACCAGGATGCCGCAGAGGGCGCCGCCGACGGTGGGGATGAGCAGCAGCAGCCAGGGCTGGAAGTCGGCCCGCGGTTGCGGCATCCACGCGGGAGGACTTTCCAGCCAGGAGGGGAAGTGTTCGCCGGCCGGCGGCTTCGACGTGTAGCCGGCGCCGACCTGCAGGGCCAGAAAGATGACCACCTGGCAGGCGATCGTGAACAGGACGGCCGCGACCCCCGTCACCACACCGACCACCACCGCGGACCCGAGCAGACGCGCCTGGCTGCGAATGCGATGGTCGGTGAGGATGAAGAATTCCGGGATCCAGCTCAGCGGGTGCTTGGCGGCCGCCGCCTGGGCGTTTTTTTTGTCCATCGGTGAGTCCCTTCCACGGAGGGCCGCGGTTCCGTGCGGCAAATCACGTACCGGCGGCCTTCCCGCCGCCGGTCTGCCGTCGCCAATCCTCCAGGAGGGCGCGCACCTCCGCCGACGTGCGCCGCCCTAACATCAACGGCCGCAGCTCCGGCAACTTCGCCGGGTCCAGCGCCGACACCCCCTGTCGCGCCGCCGGCAGCTGCGTCACCGGCACACTCAGCGAATCGACGCCCAGCGCCGCCAGGGCCGCGGCGCCGTTGGGGTCCGCCGCCATCTCGCCGCACACCGACACCGGCTTGCCCGCCGCTTTCGCCGCCGCGACGACGCCGTCCAAAATGCGCAACAAGCCGGGATGCAGCGGGTCCATCTGCCCCGCCGCGGCCGGGTCGTCGCGGTCCAGGCCGAGCGCCGACGCCGTGAGGTCGTTGGTGCCCAGGGCGAAAAAGGCCGCCCCGTCCGCCCACTGGTCCACCATCGGCGCCGCCGCCGCCGTCTCGATCATCAAGCCGAGGGGCACGCCGGCGTCGAACTCCATCCCCTCGCGCGTCAGCTCCTCGCGGGCCATCGCCGCCGTTTCCGTCACGAAATCCAGGACCTCGCCGCGCGTCACCAGCGGGATGAGGATGCGCGCCGGCCCCACGCACGCCGCCCGCAGGATGGCGCGCACCTGCTCATGAAAGAGTTGACGGAGCGGCAAAGATTCAAGCACCAGCCGCCAGTCATAAGGGCGCGCCGCCGACGCGCTCATGCGGCCGTAGGTCGCCACCTTGTCGGGCCGCAGGTCGAAGGTGCGGATGGTGGCCGGCCGGCCGGCCAGGCGTTGCAGCAGCTTGCGGTAGATGCCGACCTGCTCGTCCTCGGTCGGCAGCGTCCGCCGGGCGAGGAACAAAAACTCGCTGCGGTACAGGCCGACGCCGCGGGCGCCCAGCGCCACGGCCGGCGCCGCCTCGCACAGCAGGTTGAGGTTGACTTCGACGCGCGGCAGGCCGGCCGGCGTGTCGGCCGGGGCCGGCGGCGGCGTCTTGGCGGCGGCGGCGGGGGCGCCGTCGTCGTCGGTCGCCGGGTCGAGGACGATTTCGCCCTTCGTGCCGTCCACGAGCAGCCGCCGGCCGGGGTGCAGCAGCCGCGCGAATTCGCCGACCTGGCCAACCATCGGCAGGCCGAGGCTGCGGGCCAGGATGGCGGCGTGGCTCTGCGGCCCGCCGTGCTCCACGACGACGGCGACCAGCCGCTCCAGGTCGCCGGCGAACAACTCCATCACCGACGCCTCGCGCGCCACCAGCACCTGCCGTTCGCCGGCCGGCCCCGGCGCGTTGCGCGGCCGCAGCCGCCACAGGACGCGATAAAAAACGTCCTTGATGTCGTACATGCGCTCCTGAAAGAGCTGGGTCGAGAGCTTCTGGAAGGCGGCCACGTACTTGTCGAGCGTGGCCAGCAAGGCGGCCTCGGCCGTGGCCCCGCCGTGGAGGCAGGCGTTGAGATCGCCCTCGATGGTGCGGTCCTGGAGGATCATCAGCTGGGCGGCGAGGATGGCGCCGTGGTCCTCGCCGACCAGTTCCGAGATGCGTTGGCTGAGGCGGACGATCTCTTCGCGGGCCTCTTCCAGCGCCCCGGTCAGCCGCCGGTGTTCGCCCTGGGGGTCCGTGCTCTTCATCGGCACGGTCTGCCGCCATTCGTCAAAGTCGCCGGCCACGTAGGCCTCGCCGACGCCGACGCCGGGGCTGAGCGGCGTGCCGAGGAGGATCGGCGACGCCTCCTCCGCCGCGGGCCGCGGCGGCGGGGCGGCCGTGGCGTGGGCGGCGGCCGACACCTGTTCGAGCAGGTGGGCGTCGCCGACGATGGCCGCGACCTGGGCGGCCACCGTGACGAGCATTCGGATTTCGTTCTGGGTGAAGGTGCGCGGCTCCATCGTCTGGACGACGAGGACGCCCTGCAATTCGCCGCCCTCGACGAGCGGCACGCC
>Ga0182024_10007167_pt1 | contig 24130 bp, 19 predicted proteins | sample P32metaG_FD_120480 | JGI IMG/M metagenome (GOLD analysis project Ga0182024, IMG submission 120480) | Permafrost microbial communities from Stordalen Mire, Sweden - P3-2 metaG (Illumina Assembly) | ecosystem: Environmental > Terrestrial > Soil > Wetlands > Permafrost | place: Sweden: Stordalen...
ACCTGCACCCTCATCGGCTGGCCTCCCTCGGTCACCCTGGCCCGCTATCGCCGGCCCGGCAGGCGCTACATCCCGCGATCGCGGCCGCCCGTCAGGTGGTGGATGGCGCGATCGCTCACCTTTGATGGTGCGCGATCGCGGGATTCATCGGCTTGGCCGCGCGCCGTCTCCCGGAGTAGAGCATGACCCGGCTCGCCGCGGCAACCGCGGCCGGCGCAGACTGTCCGTCATGCAGCACGCGCTGCCCGCGGGCATCCGGCAAGCGGCCGAGGCGGCCACCGGGTTCATGCCGCCCGCCGAGGGCCTGGCGCTGTTCGAGACCGCCGCCGTCTACGCGCGGATCGGACCTGTCGCCGAGATCGGGACCTACTGCGGGAAGTCCACGATCTACCTGGCGGCGGCGGCGCGGCAGGCCGGGCAGCTGGTCGTGACGGTGGACCACCACCACGGCTCGGAGGAGAACCAGCCGGGCTGGGAGTATCACGATCCCGCCCTGGTCGATCCGGCCACCGGGCGGCTCGACACGCTGCCGCACTTCCGGACTACCCTGGCGGCCACCGGCCTGGAGGAGCACGTCATCGCCGTGGTCGGCAGGTCCGCGGACGTGGCCGGGCTGTGGCGGGCCCCGCTGGGCATGCTGTTCATCGATGGCGGCCACACCGATGCGGCGGCCCAGGCCGACTACGAGGGCTGGGCACCGTGGGTGGCGCCGGGCGGCGCGCTCGCCGTCCACGATGTTTTCCCCGACCCGGCGGATGGCGGCCAGCCGCCGTACCGGGTCTACCTCCGCGCGCTGCGGTCCGGCGGGTTCGCCGAGGTGCGGCACGAGGGCTCGCTACGGGTGCTGGAGCGGACCGGGCAGGGCATCGGCTGAGGCGTGCCCCGTTTCCGCTGCGCGGCCTGTTCCCGCGGCCGGCGCCTGACTATGTGCGGGCGCCTGACCTGGCTGCCCGCAGCCGCATGCGGCGCCGTCAGCCGGCCCGCCGGCCGGCCAGCCGCTGGCCGCCGGCTCCCTGAATATCGGTGATCCGCCGGTCGCGCCGGACAGCGCATCGGCGGCCAGGATGATCGCGGCGGCCGTCCAGCTGCTCTGCTCGGCCGGGAAATGCGCCTGGCTGGCGAACTGCCAGCCGGTCCAGTACGCCCCCCGCGGATCGCGCAGGTGCTGGATGTCCGCGAACAGCTCCGCCGCGCGGGCGCGGTCACCCACCGCGTCGAGCGCGAGCACCAGCTCGCAGGTCTCCGCGCCGGTGACCCACGGCTGGTCGCTGACGCACCGGGCGCCAAGGCCGGGAACCACGAAAACATCCCAGTCCGCTGCCAGCCGCTCCCGCCCGGCGCTGCCGCGCACCGGCCCGCCGAGCACCGGGTAGTACCAGTCCATCGAGAACCTGCTCTTGTCCGCGAATGCCTCCGGGTGGCAGGCGACCACGTGCCCGAGTTGGTCGGCGGCGAGTTCCCAGCCGGGCTGCGGCTCGCCCAGGTAGTCCGCGAGGGCGATCGCGCACCGCAGGCTCTGGTGCGCGCTTGAGCAGCCTGCCAGCAGGGCAAAACGAGCAGCTGTCCCTGCTGCCGTCCGCTCCCAGGCGAGTTCGCCGCGCACGGTCTGCAGGCCAAGCACGTACTCGGTCGCACGGCGCACCGTGGGCCACATCGCGGCGGCGAACGCCTCGTCGCCGGTGACGCAGAACTCATGCCAGACGCCGACCGCGGGATAGGCGACCTGGTTGCTCTCCGCGGCGTGGTCGGCGATCACGCCGCCTGTCGTCGCCTTCGGCCATGATCCATCCGGCCGCTGCGCGGCGCGCAGCCAGCCGTAGGCCCGCCGCGCGGCGCCGGTAAGCCCGCATGCGCTCAGCGCCATCGCGCACTCGACGTGGTTCCAGGCGTCCACGTGGCCGTCGGGCCAGCCGATGGCGCCGTCCTGCTGCTGGCTCGCGGCGATGCTGCGGCCAGTGGCGAGGATCTGCTCGGCCGTGAGCACCCCGGGCACCGAAGGCAGCATCCAGCCGGCGGGCACCCGGTCGGCGGGCACCAGGCCAGACGTCGTGGCGCGGGCCAGGCTGTCACGCCGGGGCATGCGTCCTCTGCTGGTGCGTTCCGGCGTCAGCGGCTGCGGCCGGGGCGGCCGTGCTTACTGCATCGGCCGTCTCGGCCCGGCTGGCTGCGCCGGCCGTCTCGGCCCGGCTGGCTGCGCCGGCCGTCCTGGCCTGCCTGGTCGCGTAGACCACCAGGCTCTTGCCGATCAGCGGGTTGAGCACGCGGTCGGCGAGCCTGGTCACCGTCGGCTTTTTCATGATGTCCCAGACCAGCACGCGGTGATAGGCGCGGGCCAGCGGATGATCGTCATCGCCGACCCCGACGGCGCATTTCAGCCACCAGTACGGTGAGTGCAGCGCGTGCGCGTGATGGTGGCCGCCTGGTTGCAGCCCGGACCTGGCAAGCTTGGCCTCCAGCTCGGGCCGGGTAAAGATCCGCACGTGACCGCCGGGCACGTTGTGGTAGTCATCCGACAGCCGCCAGCAGATCCGTTCCGGCAGCCAGCTCGGCACGGTCACGGCGGCGATCCCGCCGGGCCGCAGCACCCGGGCAATCTCGTCCATCGCGGCCTGGTCGGCCGGGATGTGCTCCAGCACCTCGGCGGCTATCACCGCGTCGAAGCAGCCGTCCGGGAACGGCATCGCGACCGCGTCCCCGGCTACCGCGCGGGCCGACCCGCCGTCGGGCACCTCGCCGGCCGCCCGCATCGCGGCGAACATGCCGGACACCTGCTGCAGCTCGCCCTCGTCGGAGTCCAGCGCCACCACGTGCGCGCCGCGCCGGAGTGCCTCGAACGCGTGCCGGCCCGCTCCGCAGCCAAGGTCGAGCACGTGATCGCCCGGCCGGACGGGGAAACGGGCGAAGTCGACGGTCAGCAGGGCGCCGCTCCTTCGATCGCGCGGTGGTACTGGGCCACGATCGCGCGGGCGACCGCGGGCCAGCCGAAGCGTTCCTGCACCCGGTGCCATGCGGCGTCGCCGAGGCGCGCGCGCTCGTCGGCCGAATCGTGCAGGCGGCGGAGCGCGGCGGCCAGTTCCTCGGTGTCGCCGGGGGTCACCAGCACGGCGGCGTCGCCGGTGACCTCGGGCAGCGCGCCGGTCCGGCTGGCCACCAGCGGGGTTCCTGATGCCATGTGCTCGACCGCCGGGAGCGAGAACCCCTCGTACAGCGAGGGCACCACGGCGATCTCCGCGCTGGCGGCGAGCTCGGCAAGCTCAGGGTCGCTGATGCCGGTGACGAAGCGCACCCGGTCGCCGAGCGCGAGCTCGGCGACGAGCCGCTCGGTCGGGCCGCCGGTAACCGGCTTGCCGACGACAACGAGGTGGACGTTCCGTTCGGTGGCAAGCTTCGCCACCGCGCGCAGCAAGGTGGCGACTCCCTTGATCGGGGAGTCCGCGCTGGCGACGGCGAGGATCCGGCCGGCCACCCGGGGCCCGGGCCGCGGGTGGAACAACCGGGTATCGACGCCGAGCGGGATGACGTGCACGTTCTCCGGCGGCACCCGGAAATCGCGGCAGATGTCGTCGCGGGAGGACTCCGACCCGGTTAGCACCGGCCCGACCCGGCGCGCCACCCTGCCCTGCATCCGCACGAAGCCGTACCACCGGCGCTTGGACAGCCGGGCGAAGCCGGTGGCAGCCGCCAGCTCGATCCGCCGGTCCACGCTGATCGGATGATGAATGCTGGTCACCAGCGGCAGGCCGAGCCGGGCGATGCCGAGCATGCCGTACGCGAGCACCTGGTTGTCGTGCACCACGTCGAAGTCGCCAGGCCGCTGCCGCAGCGCGCGCAGCGCCCGCAGGCTGAACGTGAGGGGCTCGGGAAAGGCCGCCGTCCACATCGCGGCTACCTCGAGGGCGTCGATCCAGTCGCGGTACTCGCTCAGGCGCGGGGTCCGGAACGGGTCGGGCTCCCGGTACAGGTCAAGGCTCGGCAGGGTCCGCAGCACCGGTCCCGGTTCAAGCTCCGGGTAAGGCTGGCCGGAGAAAACCTCGACGTGGTGACCGAGCGCGGCGACTTCCCGGGACACATGGCGCAGGTATATCCCCTGGCCGCCGCAGTGCGGCTTGCTCCGGTAGGAGAGCATGGCGACGCGGAGACTGCGGTCCGTGGTGCTCACGCAGGTTGCTCCTCCTCATCCGCCGCTGGCCGCCGCTGTGCCGGTGCGAGCCCGCGTGATCCCCCAAGCAGCGAACATTACCAGGGAGTACATTGCCTGCCCGGGAGGCGGCCCGGCAGCCCCGGCAGCCAGCCATGCGGGCACGGCGGGCGGGCCCGGCAGTCGTGCAGCCCCGGCAGCCAGCCGTGCAGCCCTGGCAGCCGGCCATGCGGGCCCGGTAGCCGGCCATGCGGGCCCGGTAGCCGGCCCGGGCATGCGCGCGCTGCCTGGCGGCTGGCCACATTCCCGGGCCGTCATCATGTCGGTAAGCTGCGGCGAGGTAGCCAGGTTTGCTTGCAGCGACTGGCGTGGCCGGGGAAGAACGGAGACTCTGCTGACAAAGCGCGCACTGATCACCGGGATCACCGGGCAGGACGGGTCCTATCTGGCCGAGCACCTGCATGCCCAGGGGTATGAGGTCTGGGGCTTGATCCGGGGCCAGGCGAACCCGCGAGTGCGCGGTGTCCGCAAGCTGGTTGGCGACATCCGGCTGGTCCGCGGTGACCTGCTTGACCAGGGCAGTCTCATCTCCGCTGTGGAGCGCGTCCAGCCCGACGAGATTTATAACCTGGCCGCGATCTCTTACGTGCCGATGTCCTGGCAGCAGGCGGAGCTCACCGGCGAGGTCACCGGGCTCGGCGTGCTGCGCGTGCTGGAGGCGATCCGGGTCTGCAGCGGGATCAGCGCCTCGCGGAGCCCGGCCCGCGGCCAGATCCGGTTCTATCAGGCGTCGTCGTCGGAGATGTTCGGCAAGGTACGGGAGTCGCCGCAGACCGAGCTGACCTCGTTCCATCCGCGGAGCCCGTACGGGGTGGCGAAGGCGTACGGGCACTTCATCACCCAGAACTACCGCGAGTCTTACGGCATGTTCGCGGTGTCCGGGATCTTGTTCAACCACGAGTCGCCGCGCCGCGGCGCCGAGTTCGTCACTCGCAAGGTGTCGCTCGGCGTCGCCAAGATCAAGCTCGGCTTTGAGCGCCAGCTGCGTCTCGGGAACATGCAGGCCCGGCGGGACTGGGGATTTGCCGGCGACTACGTGCGCGGCATGCAGCTGATGCTCGCCCAGGCCGAGCCGGCTGACTATGTCCTCGGCACCGGCGTCACCCACGGGGTGGATGAGCTGGTGGAACTGGCCTTCAAGGTCGCGGGGCTTGACTGGCGCGATCACGTGGTCTGCGATGCAGCGTTCATCCGGCCTGCCGAGATCGATGACCTGTGCGCGGACTCGTCCAGGGCGCGGGATCAGCTTGGCTGGGAGCCGAAGGTCGGCTTCGAGGAGCTGGTGGCCATGATGGTGGAGGCCGACCTTGAGCTGCTCTCAGCCAGCGGCGGTCAGGCGGACGACTCGTTCGGCCCCGACTCCTGGTAGCCCGCAAAGCCCTGGCGACCTTGTCGATGCCTAGTTGGTCCGCGCCGGCGCGGACCAACTAGGCATCCATCAGGCGGAATCCAGGGCGGCAGCGCTTAGGCCGGGAGCTATGTGGCAGGCGGGGCTCAGGGGGCTACCAGGCGGACTTGGGGGCTACCAGGCGGACTTGGGGGGCTACCAGGCGGGACTCAGGGCTTCCAGGCGTGACTCAGGGCTACCGGGCGGGACTCAGGGGGCTACAGAGTGCACCAGCATCCCAATCGCGAACGTCAGCCCGGCCGCCACGGCGGCCAGCGCCAGCTGGCGCACGGCCCCGCGCAGGAACGGCCGGTCGGTGATCCGGGACACCACGCCGCCGCCGACGAAGGCGGCAATGGCGGCGAGGATCAGCGCCGCGGCGAGTGAGTCGAACCCGGCCAGGTAGGGCAGCAGGGGGATCAGCGCCCCGACCGCGAAGGTCACCAGCGAAGCGGCCGCAGCGGTTACCGGCGACGGCAGATCCTGGTGATCAACCCCGAGTTCCTCGCGGACGTGCACGAGTAGCGCCTGCTCCGGATGCGCGGAAACCTGCCGTGCTACCTGGTCGGCCAGGTCGGCGTCCACACCGCGCTGCCGGAACACCGCGGCGAGCTCGCACCGCTCGGCGTCGGGGTGGTTCTGCAGCTCGAGCCGCTCCTTGCTGACCTCGGCGCCGACAAGCTCGTTCTGCGACGACACGGACACGTACTCGCCGGTGGCCATCGAGAACGCGCCGGCCGCGAGTCCGGCCAGGCCGGTGAGGATCACCGTGCGCGGTGATCCGCCGCCGCCGACGACCCCGGCGATCAGCGACGCGTTGGTGACGAGCCCGTCCATCGCGCCGAAGACCGCCGGGCGGAGCCAGCCGCCCGACACGTCCCGGTGCCCGTGGCCGTGCCCGTCGTCAGGCAGCTCCTCCTTGCCGGGCACGTAATTCCCGGCCTGACCGTCCGCGTTGCCTCTCAGCTGGCCCCCTGCTCCGGCCTTCACCTGGGCGTCAATCTGACCGCCAGCCGGGCCGCCAGCCGGACTCGTTGCCTGGCCCTGCGCCTGGTCCGACAGCTCGCCGTGCCCCCCGCCTGCTGTGGTCATTACCCAGTGCCTCGTATCTCCGTGTTAGTCCCCCGGTTGCTGAGGCGGGAGCGGCACGCGCCGTACGCTGAACGACTCCGCAACGAGCCGTCACCCGCCATTATTCCCCTCGGCCGCGCCCTGCCAGCCGGCCGCCGCCTGCCGGGTGGCCGCACTCTGCCGGGTGGCCGCGCCCTGCCGGGTGGCCGCGCCCTGGCCTAGGGCGACTCCGGCCAGGGCGCCGCGACGATCCGCTCGATGTCCGCGCCGAACGGGCGGTCCGCCAGGATCGGCTCGACCAGGCCGTCCAGCCAGCCGAGCACCTGGCGGCAGCCGGGCGGCGGGGGCCGGTTGCCGAGCCTGATGGCCTGCCAGGCGGTGAGCAGCTCGCAGGCCGTGACAATGCGCGCATGATGGATGGCCGCGCGCAGCACCTCGGCTGCCTCCCAGGCGAACGACTGCACGTCCTCCTGCCCGCCCGAGGTCTCGATGGCACCGACCGATGTCGCCGCGGCCAGCCGCCGCATCGCATGGACCTCGCCGGCCGCGCGCTTGTGCACGGCGACCAGGCCGGTGTCCGGGCCAGGCGATCCGGCGAGCTGCGCAGGCAGGCCGGTGACCCGGGGGTCAAGCAGGCGGTGGATGCGCGCGGCCGATACCTCGGCGGCATGCGCAAGCGCCGCCGTGACCTGGTCGCAGTGCGCGGCCAGGTCTATCCCGTGGAAGCCGGCCGTGCCGGTGAACCGCCCGTCCAGGAACGCGGGCGAGTCGGTAACCCCGTCGAGCGCCCGCCCGATCGCGGCGGTGAGCGCATCCGCAGCTCGCAGCGCCTGCGTGAGGACAGGGCCAGCGACCCGGAGGGAGACCGGGGCCTGCAGCATCCTCGGCGCCGGGCTGCCGCCGGTGACCGTCCTGAGCCGCCGAAGGACGCCGGCCAGGATGTCGTCGCCGCGCGCGCAGGCCGCGGCGTAGGGATCGCCGGGCGCCCCGGCCGCGACGATCGACAGCCCTGCCGCCGCTTCCATCATGGCCGTCACGGTTCTCGCCGCAGCCACCCGGCGCGCGGACATCGCCGTCGCGCCGGGCACGCCAGCCAGCAGCGCGATCCCCTCCTTCGGGCCGAGCGCGAATTCCCCGAGCCCGTGGTCGCGCAGCGCCTGGCCGGCCGGCCTGAGCTGCCCTGCGGCCCCGAGCACCTGCCCGATGCCGGCCAGCGGCCCGAAGGCGTGGGCCAGCGGCATGATCTCGCCGGCGCTGCCCACGCCGGTGCGCGGCACCGCCGGGATGATGCCCTGCTGCAGGAAGTCCGCCAGCCGCTGGCAGAGCTGGCCGGAGACGCCGGCGTCGCCGGACAGGAACGTGCGCAGCCGGACCGCGATGATCGCCCGCACGTCAGCGGCGCCCAGCCAGGGCGGACCGCCGGTCGCCCGGGCGAGCATCAGGTTGCGCTGGTGCGCGAGCTGCTGGGCCGGCGTGAGCCGCACGCCGGAGAGCGCGCCCATTCCGGTGTTCACGCCGTAGACCGGGTGGCCGCGGCGCAGTTCCGCGCGCGCCTGGTCGCACCGCAGTTGCACGTCGGCAAGCAGCGCAGGCCCGATCCGTACTGCCCGGCCTGGCCGCGCGCCGTCGGCTGCGACCGCGCAGATCAGGCCGGGATTCAGGTCGGCGGCGGCGGTGACCGCGAAAACCTCCATCCCTAGCGGTAACGGATCATGGTGCCGGCATCGGCGGCCTCGGCCAGGCTCAGGATCAGCTGGCCCACGGCGACGTCCAGGATGGACAGCCCGCGATGCCACAGCAGGATCCGCTCGTCCGGCCGTTCACGGCCGGGGCGCTGGCCGGTCACGATCTGGCCGAGCTCCGCGTGCAGGGTCGCTTCCGATAGCCGGCCGGAATCGACATGGCGCCGCAGCGCGCCGAAGCGCCCGGACTGCGCTTCCCGCCAGTCGTCGACCACGACCTTGTCCATGACGTCGAGCAGGTCAAGCTCGACGGCGCTGATCGTGCCGTAGGGAACGACGAAGGCGCCCGGCTTGACGACGCTGGTGCGCAGCAGCGGCCTTGGCTCCGTCAGCCTGGACGCCTCGACCAGGATGTCGGCGCCGGCGAAAGTCTCGTCCGCGGTCGGCATGACACGGACCGGCGTGTCGGTGACGGCAGCGAGCTCGACGGCGAACGCCTCCCGGGACTGCGGCCGGCGGCTGGTAATCCGTATCTCCTGCAGGTCGAACATCTCATCCAGCAGCACCACGTTCCACAGCGCCGTGCCGCGGGCGCCGACATGACCGAGCACCCGCGAGTCAGGCCGGGCCAGGTACCTGGCGCCGACCGCGGTCATGGCGCCGGTCCGGCAGGCGGTGATCATGGTCGCGTCCATGATCGACAGCGGGATGCCGGTGGCCGGGTCGTAGAGGGTCAGCAGCCCGAGCTCGCTGGGCAGGCCGCGGGCGTAGTTGTCGACGAAGTCGCCGACCACCTTGATGCCGCTCACGCCGGCAGCGGGGAAGTGCCCGCGGACGCCGCTCAGGCCGGCCGCGGGCGGGTGCCCTGGGCCGCCGCTGGCTGCGGGCGGGTGCCCGGCGCTGCTACCCGCGCCAGCCGCGGGCAGGTGGCCGCGGACGGCGCCTGCTTCGGCCGCGGGCAGGTGGCCGCGGAGGATGTTGAAGTGACCGGCGCCGTCATTGTCCGGGACCAGGTGCACGCGCGGCTCGAAGACCACTCGCCCCTCGCCGTGCGCCCGCACCGCCGCTTCGACGGCGGCGATGATGTCGGCATTCGCCAGGCCAAGCGCGTCGATGTCCGGGCCGGACAGGAACCGGATCCACAAGCCGCCCGGTTCCGGCGCGCCATCCGATCCCGGCACGGTTGTCACGGGCGCGCGCCAGCCGCTGTCCGGCTGGCGCGCGCCCGTGCGTCGGGGCGGGTCAGGTCTTCTTCACCTTGGTCAGGAATATGTGGCCGATGGCGGTCGGGTAGATACCGGTCACGTTCTTCGCCGACGCCGCCAGGTAGTTGTAGAAATACCCGAAGATGATCGGCGTCTGGTCGAGCAGCAGGGTCTCGATCTGCCCGGCGATGCTGCGCTGGGAGGTCAGGTCCACGGCGGCGATGTACTGCTTGGACAGCGCGTTGTACTGCGCATTGTTGAAGTGCGCCGCGTTCCACGTTCCCGTTCCGGCCTTGGCGTTGTACGTCTGGAGCGGTGCGGTCAGGAACACGTTCGGCACGCTGCGGTGCCCGTAGTCGACCAGGCTCATCGTGGCGTCGAGCCAGTCGGAGTTCCCGAACGTGGCCTTGCCGTAGTACTGGGTCGAGAACTCGAACTTGGTATTGATGGTCACGCCGATGCTCTTCGCGGCCTGCGCCACGATCTGGCCGTACTGGGGAATCTCGAGGGTGTTGTTGCCGATGAGCTGCGTCGTGAACCCGGACGAGTGCCCGGCGGCCGCCAGCAGCGACTTGGCCTCGGCGATGTTCTTGGCGCGCTGGGCGACGCTGGTGTTCGCCGACGGGAACACCGGTGCGAACGGGCTGTCGTTGCCCAGGGCGGCGTGGCCCTTGAAGAGCGCCGCGATGATCGCTGGCCGGTCGAGTGTCAGCGCGATCGCCCGGCGCACCCTCGGGTCGGTGAACGGAGCCTTGTCACAGCGCATCGACAACTCGCGGTGCGCACTCGACTTCAGCTCGACGATGTTGTAGGGGGCGCCGGCCGCGAGCAACTGCTCGCCGCCGGAAACCGAGAACTGGCCGACGAGGTCGAGCGTCCCGCCGGTCAGCGCGAGGACCTGCGGCGTCTGGCTGTCGTAGAAGGTGAACTCGGTTGCCGCGGGCAGCGCCTTGGGACCCCAGTACTGCTCGTTGCGCGCGAACGTCGCGCCCACCTTCGGCGTGTAGGTCTTCATCACGAACGCGCCCGTGCCGATGAACGAGGTCTGCCATTTCGCGGGGTCGTAGCCGTTCGGGATGATGATCATGTTGTAGTTGTCCGACGAGGTCAGGTACGGGAAGTTGCCGTTCGCGGCATCGAGGTGGAACGCGACGGTGAAGTCGTCGACCTTCTTGACGCCGGCCGGGGACAGCACGCCGCCGAAGGCTGACAGCGCGTTCCCCCCGGTCTTCGGGTTGGACTGGAGCTTGAAGGAGTACACGACGTCATCGGCGGTGAGCGGGCTGCCGTCGTGGAACTTGACACCCGAGCGGATCTTGAAGGTCCACACGTCGGCGGTGGCGTTCGGCTTCCAGCTCGTGGCGAGCTGCGGCTGGAGCGTCAGGTGCTCGTCCGAGAACACCAGATACTCGCCGGCCTGGCCCAGCATGTCGATGCCGCCCTGATCGGCGATGGTGATCGGGTTGATCGCTGCCGCAGGCACGATGATCCCGACCTTGATGGTCGCATTGGCGCCGCTCGCGGCCCCGCTGCTGCTGCTAGTGGACGGCGTCGGGCTGCTCGAACCTCCGCACGCGGAGAGCACCGCGCCCAGCACCGGGATCGATATGCCGACCACAGCGCCGCGTCTCAGGAAGTCCCGCCGGGAGATCCGTCCGGCCACGAACTCGTCGATGACGTGGTTCTCGACCACTCCCTGGCCCGCGCGCAAGTGGCCGAGCCGACCATGATCAACATTCACTGGGATCCTCCCTCAGGACCGCGCCGTGCGACGCGATTCGAAAAACCTATGCCCGGGTTCCGTCCTTGTCACGGCACCCGTCCGTCGTTCTGCAGGGTTTGCAGCTGATCGATGGGAATGTGGCAGCTCATCAGGTGGCCGGGTGCCACCTCAAGCAGCGGAGGCTCGGTCGACTCGCACTCGCCGGTCGTCAGCCTGCGGGGGCAGCGTGTGTGGAACACGCAGCCGGTCGGCGGGTCGGCCGCGGACGGGATCTCACCGTGCAGCCGGATTCTGGTGGCATGCTGCCCGTCGAGGCTCGGCACGGCCGAGAGCAGCGCTTCGGTGTAGGGGTGATGCGGTCCGGCGAAGACCGCCTCGGCCGGGCCAATCTCCATCACGCGACCGAGGTAGAGCACGGCGATGCGGTCGGACAGGTACCGCACCAGGCCGAGATCGTGGGAGATGAACAGGTAGGTCACCTGCTCTTTGGCCTGGAGATCGACCAGCAGGTTGAGTATTGCCGCCTGCACCGACACGTCGAGGGCCGAGGTGGGCTCGTCGCAGACGACGATGCGCGGCCCGCCCCCGAAGGCGCGCGCGATCGCCACTCGCTGCTTGAGGCCGCCGGACAGCTGGCTCGGACGCAGCGTCAGGTGACGCTCCTCCATGCGCACGGACCGTACCAGGTCGGCCAGGCGCTCGCGGAGTTGCGCGCCCGATAGGCCGGCCAGCCTGGAGAGGGGCCGGCTGATCAGGCGCCGAACCGTGTGGCGGCGGTTGAGCGCCGAGTCCGGGTTCTGGAAGACGATCTGCAGCGCCTTGAGCTGGTCGCGCGGGCGGCGTCGTGCATCGGCACCCAGCGGCTGGCCTTCGAGTTCGACGATGGAGCCCTCGTCCGGAGTGATGAGGCCGAGCAATGCGCGGGCGAGGGTCGTCTTGCCGCTGCCGGACTCGCCGACCAGTCCGAGTGTCTCGCCCCGTTCGAGGACGAGGTCCACGCCGACCAGGGCCTTGACGGTCTCACCGCGCGAGCCGAAGGTCTTCGACAGGCTCGCCACCCGGACGATGGGCTCGGCGGCGTCGTGGCGCGAGGGCAGCTGCACGTCGACCGGGGTATTCCGGGGCAGGTCCACGGTCAGCTCGTGCAGGTAGCAGCGCGAGCTCCGGGTCGCGCTGATGGCGAAGGCCGGCGGGGCGGCAGCCCTGCACTGTTGCTCGGCGATCGGGCAGCGCGCGGCGAAGATGCACTCGTTGAGCACGCTGCCTGGAGCCGGCAGGAAGCCAGGGATCGTGTCGAGCCGGCCATGGTCCTTCCGCTGGCCACGCCGGGGTATGCAGCGCAGCAGCCCGACGGTGTAGGGGTGGCGCGGCTGGTCGAATACCTCGCGTGCGGGGCCCTCCTCGATGAGTTCTCCTGCGTAGAGGACTCCGACCCGGTCACACATCTTGGCGATCACGGCGAGGTTATGGCTGATGAACAGCACCGAGGTGTCGAATTCCTCGCGAAGTGCCGCAACGAGGTCGAGCACCTCCGCCTCGACGGTCGCGTCCAGCGCCGTGGTCGGCTCGTCGAGGATGAGCAGCGAGGGCTCGGCGGCAAGCGCCATGGCGATGACGGCCCGCTGCGCCATCCCGCCGGAGAGCTGGTGCGGGTACCGCTCCATGACCCGGCCCGGGTCGGAAATCTGTACCTTCCGGAGCATGTTCTCGGCACTCTCGAGGGCCGATCTCCGGCCGAGGCCGGCGATCTCGTACACTTCGGCGACCTGCCGGCCGACCTTGATCGACGGGTTCAGTGCCCGCCCGGGCTCCTGGTAGACCATCGACACCGTGCGGGCCCGCAGCTCGCGCAGTGCTGCGTCACCCAGGGCCAGCGGATCGATCCCGTTGATGCTGATCGTGCCCGAGCTCACCCAGCCGTTGCGCGGCAGGTACCTGGTCAGCGCCAGCGCCACCGTGGACTTGCCGGATCCGGATTCCCCGACCAGGCCGTAGGACTCATTGCGGCCGATCTGGAACGAGACGTCGCGCAGCACCCGGCGGTCCTGCCCGCGCACCCGGTAGGTGACGTCCATGTGCTCGACCGCCAGCGTCAGGCCGGTCCCGCCCGTCCCGCCCGGTGCGGCCGCGGTATCGGCGGCGGTCACGAGGCGAGCACCTGCTCGATCGCGTCGGTGACCAGGTTGACCCCGATCACGAGCGAGGCGATGGCAAGTGCCGGGAAGATGGTCTCCCACCAGTAGCCAGCCGGCAGTACCCCGTAATTAGCGGCGATGTCCGCCCCCCAGTCGGGGGTGGGCGGCTGAATCCCGAAGCCGAGGAACGACAGCGTGGCGACGGCGAAGATGGCGTATCCGAGTCGCACCGTGAACTCGACGAGGATGGCCGGGACGACGTTCGGGAGAATCTCGACGAACATGATGTGAGCTGACTTCTCGCCGAGCAGGCGGGCGGAGGACAGGTAGTCGAGCTGACTCTCGACCAGGACGGCCGACCGGACGGTGCGGGCGATCAGGGGCGTGAAGACGAACCCGATAACGACAATCAGCGTCGTCGTGGACGGGCCGAGCGCGACGATGAACAGGAAGGCGACGATCAGGAACGGCAGCGCAAGCACCGCCTCAACGACGCGGCTGACCAGCAAGTCGATCACCCCGCCGAGATAACCCATGGCGAGGCCGAGCGCCGTGCCGAGGGCGGTGCCGAGCAACGTGGCGAGCGGGGCGATCAACAGGATGCCCCTGGCGCCGACGATGACCCGGGACAGCATGTCGCGGCCGAGCTGGTCGGTCCCGAACAGGTGCGCCCGTGACGGGGCGTTGTTAGTGGCCAGCAGCTGCTGGGCGAAGGGACTATGCGGCGCGATCACGCTGCCAAACAGGGCACACGCGATCCAGAACAGCAAGATGACCGCGCCAGCGACAAACGTCGGCTTGCGCAGCAGCAGCCGCCACGGCGTCGACTCGGCACGCCTGGGGGCAAGCGCAACCGTCACCTCCGCCCCGCCGGGACCCCCCGTGCTCCCCGGCACACCGGCGATCTCATACCCTGCCGGGCCGCCGATCACTCGGCGCTCCCGAGGCGCAGGCGCGGGTTGAGCAGTGTGTAGACCACATCAGCGATGAGCGTGGCCACCATGTACACGATGCCGATGGTCAGCACGCCTGCCTCGAGCATCGGGAAGTCCTTGCCGGTGGCGGCGGTGAAGATCAGCTTCCCGATTCCCTGGTAGTTGAAGAGCGTCTCCACGACGACCAGCCCGCCGACCAGGTACCCGGTCTGGGTGGCGATAACGGTGATCGTGGGAAGCAGCGAGTTTCGCAGGATGTGCCGCCGGATCACTACCGCCCGGCTGAGGCCCTTCAGCGTCGCGGTGCGCGCGTAGTCGGACCGGAGCGCCTCGATCGTGCCGGCTCGCGCCATCCGGGCAATGTAGCCGAACAGCACGAACACGAGCGGGATCGCGGGGAGGATCAGATGATCGAGCTGGCTCAGTGCTGACGCGCCTGTCCCGGCCGAGGCCGAGACGGGGAACCACTTCAGCTCGACGCCGAAGATCACGATGACAATGATTCCGGACACGAACTCGGGCACGGTCGCGGCGGACAGGCCGGTGATCGAGATGACCCGATCGGTCAGCCGGCCGACGTTGAGCGCTGCGACGACACCGCCGAGGATGCCGAGCGGCACGACGATGATGAAGGCCAGGGCGGCTAGCTTGACTGAGTTCACCAGCGCGGCATGGATGAACGGCTCGACCGGGCTCCGGAACTCGTAGGACTGGCCCATGTTGCCGCGCACCAGCCCGGAAACCCAGGTCCAGTACTGAGTGAGGAGTGGCCGGTCTACGCCGAGCTGGCGGTCGAGATTCTGCACGGCGCGCTGCGCTGCCAGCGGGCCGAGGATTGACCTGCCGGGATCACCAGGCAGCACCTGCCCGGCGAAGAATACGATCATGCTAAGCAGCCAGAGCGTGACAAGCGCCAGCCCGATGCGCCTGATGATGTATGCAGTCACCGCGGGCTCCTTCGACGGCCTGGCCGCACTTGCGCCGAACGTCTCGGTTCAGGGAAGCCTAGTTTCCCCTAGCTGGGCCTGCAATGAGTCCAGCGCCCGCCGTTAGCGAAACGTCACCGAGCAAAGGGCCGCCCTGTCGGGCTGTTCGAGGCGCCCGCTGAATCTTGTCTGCACGGCAGACGCCTCGCCTGGTTACGATGAGCGCGCCTTTCGAGTGCGGGTATCCCATCCGCGGGCGAATGCCTGGCCTTGGGCTGCGCACTGTTTCGGCCGAGATCCCGGCCGCCGTTTGGCCGGGAGCAGACAGCTGCGGAGTGGAGTCGTGGTGAGCACTCGATGACGGTCGTTGTCGACGGGACCAGCCTGACGATCGAGGACGTAGTCGCCGTCGCCAGGCGGCACGAGCGGGTCAAGCTCGCTGCCGCGGCCCGCGCGCAGATGGCCGCCGCGCACGCGGTGGTCGAGGAAGCGCTGGCCGCCGGCGATCCGGTTTACGGGCTGACCACTGGAGTCGCCGAGCGCAAACGGGTCCTTCTCGAGACCTCCGAGCGCAGGCTGTTCAGCAGGCGGCTCGTGCTGAGCCATCGTGTGGCTCAGGGCGACGCCGCCCCAGCGGACGTCGTCCGCGGGGCGATGCTCTGCCTGGCCAATGGCTACGCCAACGGCGTCACCGGCGTTAGGCCCGAGCTCGCCGAGATGATCATCTCCATGCTGAACGAGGGCTTCGTGCCGCGGGTTCGCAGACTCGGCTCGGTCGGCCAGGCTGATCTTGGCCCGCTCAGTGACCTCGCGCACGGCATTCTTGAGCGCAACGGCTTCACGCTGGCCGAGGGCGAGGGGCTTGCGCTGCTCAACAGCAACGCATTCGCGACGGCGTGGGCCTGCCTTGCCATGGCTGATACAGAGCAGCTGATGTCAGTTCTCGACGTTGCCGCGGCGCTAGATCTGGAGGCGTTCAGGGCGAACCTGACGAGCCTGCACCCGATCGTGGGACAGACCCGGCCGTTCCCTGGGCTGCAGGCGACGCTGGAACGGCTGCGATGCCTGCTGGACGGCAGTGATCTGTGGGCGGCAGGAGCAGCGCGCAACCTGCAGGACCCGCTCACCTTCCGCTGCATCCCGCAGATCCACGGAGCCGCCAGAGACGCCGTCGGCTACGCCCGCACCGTGCTAGGCCTGGAACTCAATTCCTCGCAGGGCAATCCGGTCGTCGTGCTGAGCGAGCGCCGCATCATTTCGGTTGGGAATTTTGACATCGGCCCGGTCGCCGCCGCGCTGGATTTCGTCCGCATCGCGCTGGCACCGGTCGTGACGAGCGCGAATGAGCGGGCGATCAAGCTGCTGCAACGCCCGAGTTCCGGCCTTGCGGCTGGCCTGGCGGCCGAGCCGCTGTCGGCTGACGACGCCCTGGCCGAGCTTGCCGTCGCCGGGCAGGCGCTCACGGCGGAACTGCGCATGCTGGCTCCGCCGGTCTCCTATGAGCTGGTCAGCACCTGTACGGCAGAGGGGATCGAGGATCGCATGACGATGGCGCCGCTGTCCGCGCGGCGGCTGGCTGACATGATCGAGCTCAGCGTTCGCGTGGTGGCGATCGAGATGGTCGTGGCGGCCCAGGCAGTCGACCTCAGGGAGACGGGCCAGCTTGGCCAGGGGACCCGCCGTGCCTACCGGATGATCAGGGAGCTTGTGCCGTTCACCGGTGCGGGCGAAACGCTGCCTGCCGACCTGGAGCCTGTCGTTGAGCTTGTCGCCCGCGGTGAGCTGGCGCTCGATGGCGGCGAACGCCGGTGAGCGCCCCGACCTGGCATGACCCGGACGGAGTCGACCACAAGCGCTTGCGGTCCGAGCGCCTCGGCCGCTTCCAGGAGGCGATGCGAGCCCGGGTCGCGCATGATTTCCGCCGGCGCAGTCGGCGGGCCATTCGGCGTGAAACTCGAAGATCAGGTACTCCTCACGGCCAACGGAGCCGAACTGCTGAGCGCCTTCCCCTTCGACGGGCGGCTGCTGGGCGGACGGTGACGCAGGGGTATCTGCCCGATGCCGATGCGGGCTAGCCTCATCGTCATGCAGAACGAGGCATCCCGGATCCTCATTGGCGAGAGCTTCATCGGCGAAGGCGACGAGGCGGCGCACATCAACACCGTGCTCGGCAACAGGGCCGGGCCGGTGGGCGTGGCCTGGGCGACCGCACTGGCCAGTCCGCGGCCCGGCCACACGCCGTTCATCGCGGTGCTTCGCCCGAGCCTTCCGGTCAAGCCGATGACGTTGTTTGTCAACAAGGCATCCATCGCCAGCGACGATCACGGGATTCTGACCTGGGGAGCGGCGCAGGCAGGCGTCGCCGGAGGGGTTGCCGACGCGGTGGCCGATTCGATCATCGACTCGGCTGAAGTCGACGAGCTGCTGCTCATCGCGGCCGTCTGGGTGAATCCCGCCGCGCGGGACGCCGAGCTCGTCTACCGCAACAACCGCACGGCGACCAGGGAGGCGCTGCGCGCTGGCGTCAGTGGCGCGCCCGCTGTCGCCGACGTCCTCGCCGGGCGCGAGTTCCCTTTCAACCCGTTCTACGCGGCTACCCAGGCCGCGCCAGGCGGCCCAGCCGCCGCAAGCTCGCCGCCAGGCACCGAGTGAAGATCACCGCTATCCGCCTGGACCGGATGCGGCTGCCACTGGATCCGCCGTTCCTGGCTGCCTGGGACCCGGTGCCGCGCCGCCACTTCGACGCCACCCTGGTCCGCGTGGAGACCGACGAGGGCCTCACCGGCTACGGCTCGGGCGACACCATGGACGGCTTCACCGCCTACCAGGACCTGTTCCTCGGCCGGGATCCTCGCCAGATCGTGCATCACGTCAAGGTGATCGAGACGATCAATTTCCAGGCCGGCCGGTACTGGCCGCTGGAGGCGGCGCTGTGGGACATCATCGGCAAGGCAGCGGGGCAGCCGGTGTCAGCACTGTTCGGCGGGGCACTCCAGCGCATTCCCGCGTACGCGTCGTTCGGTGAGGCCAGCAGCCCGGGGGAGCGGGCGGACGCCGCGCTGGCGGCGATGTCGGCCGGTTTCCGCGCGGTGAAGATCCGCATCAGCCGGGCGGACACCGCCGCCGGGCTGGCCGCCGTGCGCGCCACCCGGGAGGCCGCCGGTGACGACCTCGCGATCATGGTCGATCTCAACCAGTGGTGGCGGATGGCCGGTGACATCTCCGCGCCGCTCGATCTCGCCGCAGTCCGCAGGCTCGCCGCCGAACTGCACGAGCTCGGCGTGCTGTGGCTAGAGGAACCGCTGCCGGGAGCCGACCTTGACGGCATGCGGACGCTCCGGGAGCAGACCGGCATCCGGGTCGCTGGCGGCGAGATGGCGCGCACCCAGGCAGAGCTGCTGGACGCGCTGGCGGCGGGTGCACTCGACGTGGTCCAGCCCGACGTGGTGCTCGCGGTCGGCATGTTGCGCGCGCGGACCGTGGCCGAGATCGCCCAGGCCCGCAACCGCTGGTTCACCCCGCACACCTGGACCAACGGGCTCGGCCTGCTGGCCAACCTGCACGTGGCCGCCGGCGTAGGCGGGGGGCCCTACCTGGAGTTCCCTTACGACCCGCCCGGCTGGACCGAGCACCGGCGCGACTTCTTCCTGTCCCGGCCGGTGCTCATCGACTCCGACGGATACCTCACCGTGCCCGCGGCACCGGGCCTGGGCGCGGAGATCGACGATGTCGCCGTCGCCCGGTGGGCAATTCGCTGATCCCGCCGTGCCGCCGCCGTTCGCCCGGGCATGGCGGTGCGGGCTGCGTATCCGCGCCTGATCAGCCGCGTCCCGGGGCCGCTCGCTATGGACAGATTTCCTCCCGCCGCGCACGCTGGACGAATAGCCCGGCCCGCGATCAGCCCGCCCGCGACCCGACCGGCGTGACGCCGGTGAGGGCCTCCGTCACCCCTGGAGCAGCCATGAAGGTGGGTTTCGTGGGCCTCGGCCACATGGGCGCGCCGATGAGCCGCAACATCCTGGCGGCCGGTCACGACCTCGTGGTGCACGACCTGCGCCGGGAGGCCGCCGCCGGGCTGGTGGCCGACGGCGCGGCGTGGGCGGCCTCGCCGCGGGCGGCAGGCGCCGGCCGCGAGGTTGTCATCACCATGCTGCCGACGCCACGTCAGGTGGAGCAGGTCCTGCTCGGCCCGGACGGGCTGCTGGACGCGCTGTCTCCCGGTGCGGTCTGGGTGGACATGTCCACCAGCGTTCCCGAGGTCGCGGACCGGGTGCGCGCGCTCGCCGGGCCGCGCGGCGTCGAGGTACTTGACGCGCCAGTCAGCGGCATGGCCAGCGGCGCGCGAGCCGGGACGCTGCAGATCTTCGCCGGCGGCGGCGAGGAGACCTACCGGAAGGTCAGGCCGCTGCTGGCGACGATGGGCGACCCGGAGCGCGTCCTGCATGTCGGCGGCCACGGGGCCGGCTACACCGTCAAGCTCATGATCAACCTGCTCTGGTTCGCGCACCTGACGGCGACAGCCGAGGTGCTGGCCGTCGGCGCAGCGGCCGGCGTCGACCTGGCCACGCTGCGGCGCAGCCTGCTGGCCAGCCCGGCTGCCAGCAACTTCCTCGAACGCGACGTGCTGTCCGTTCTGCGCCACGGCGACTACGACGAGTCGTTCACGCTCGCGCTGGCCTGCAAGGACCTCGGCCTCGCCGTGGACCTCGCGCGGGCAACGGGCGTGCCGGCCGAGGTCAGCGCGGTGGTCGAGCAGATCTACCGGCGGGCCCGGGCCCAGTACGGCGACAGCGGCGGCGAGATGCTGCCGATCAGGCTGCTCGAAGACCTCACCAAGACTCAGCTCCGCATCGCCGCACCACAGGAGTGACCATGCCCTCAGCCGTCGCTGACTCGCAGATCGCCATCAACCCGACGCCCGCGGCGCGATTCGGCATCGGCGCGACCAGGGAACTCCCCGGCATCGTCCGCGGCACCGGCTGCACGGCGACGGTCATCGTCACCGACGCGGCGCTCGCCACGACCCCGGTGGTGGCGCGGGTGGCCGAGGTGCTCGCCGGGGCAGGGATAGCCGTCAGCACGTTCGCCGGCGTTCATCCGAATCCGACGACCGGCGATATCGCGGCCGGCGCCGCGGCCGTCGCGGACGCGGCCGCCCAGCACGGCCGGGTCGGGCTGGTGGCGGTGGGCGGCGGGTCGCCGATCGATGCGGCGAAGGGCATCGCGCTCGCCGCCGTCAACCCCCAGCGCGGCCGTGACCTGGACTACCGCAGCGATTTCCGCGTTCCGGCCCTCCCGATCGTGACGGTTCCCACGACCGCGGGCACCGGCGCGGAGACGAACGCGTTCGGCGTGGTGACTGACCCGCAGACGCACCGGAAGTTCTACATCGGGCACGCCAGCTCGCTGCCGGTCGCCGCCGTGCTCGACCCGGACCTCACCGTTGGCCTGCCGCCGCACGCGACCGCGGCCACCGGCATGGACGCGCTGACCCACGCGCTGGAGTCCTACCTGTCGATCCGCGCAAATCCCTGGTCTGACGGCATCGCGTTGCAGGTCATCCGCATGATCGCGGCGAATCTTCCGGGTGCCTGCGCCGACGGGACGGACCGGGAGCGCAGGGCGCAGATGCTGCTCGCCGCGCACATGGCCGGGATCGGCATGGCTACGACCGGGCTGGGCATCTGCCATGCGATCGGCCACTCGATGGGCGGCCGGTTCGGCGTCGCGCACGGCATGGCGCTCACCATGGTGCTGCCGCAGGTCCTGGAGTTCAACGCCGTCATCTGCACGGACCGGATGGCCGACGTGGCGTTCGCCCTGGGCGCTGGCGAGACGAGCAGGACGGCCGGGTGGAACGCGGGAGCGGCCATCGCGGCGGTCGCGAGCCTGGCGGACCGGGTCGGCATGACGCATGCGATGGCCGACTTCGGCGTCAGCGCCGCCGACTTCGACCAGATCGCCGCGGACGCCCTCGACGACGAGGTGCTGGCCAACACGCCGCGCCGTCCCTCGGCCGCCGATATCCATGCCATCCTGCTCGCCGCCCAGGGCCGCCAGGGGTGATGACGCAGGCGACGATCAGGCTCCGCCGGGTGCGCTCATTCCTTGCCGTGGCCGGCCAGGCCCGCTGCCGTCAGGATCTCCGCCGCGAGCTCGTCCGGTGCCTCCAGCGGCGAGAAATGACCAGCCGATGGCAGCATCCGTAGCCGGCGGGCCGGCCCCGGCCCGGTCATAGACGAGCCGGAAACCGTCCGTCACATCACTCACAGGCACGCGAGGAGCCTAGCCCGCGGCACCTGACGACCGCCCCGCTACCTGACGCACGCCCCGACCGGGGATGATGAAGCGAAGGCAGCGGCGACACCGCCGCGCGTCCAGCAGACCCGACGAGGAGCCAGCGTTGACCGCCTCGCCCCCGCCCAGCCCGCTCGCAACACCGCCATCCGGCCCGCGCCCGGTCCGGGCGCCCCGCGGTACTCAGCTGTCCTGCAAGGGCTGGCCGCAGGAGGCCGCGATGCGGATGCTGATGAACAACCTCGACCCCGAGGTTGCCGAGCATCCCGACCAGCTCATCGTCTACGGCGGCTCCGGCCGGGCGGCCCGCAGCTGGGACGCCTTCGACGGGATCGTCCGCTCCCTGCAGGACCTGGAGGCCGACGAGACGCTGCTGGTCCAGTCGGGCAAGCCGGTCGGGGTGTTCCGCACCCACGAGTGGGCGCCGCGGGTGCTGATCGCCAATTCCAACCTCGTCCCGCAGTGGGCCAACTGGGAGGAGTTCCGGCGGATTGAGTCACTCGGGCTGACCATGTTCGGCCAGATGACGGCGGGCTCCTGGATCTACATCGGCACCCAGGGCATCCTGCAGGGCACCTACGAGACGTTCGCGGCCATCGCGGCCAAGCGGTTCGGCGGCTCGCTGGCCGGGACGGTCACGCTGACCGCCGGCCTGGGCGGGATGGGCGGCGCGCAGCCGCTGGCCGTCACGATGAACGGCGGCGTGGCGCTCTGCATCGACTGCGACCCTTCCAGGATCGCCCGCCGGATCGAGCACGGCTACCTGGACGTGGCCGCCGACGACGTCGCCGACGCGGTGCGCCGCGCCACCACGGCCAGGGACGCCGCCGAGCCGCTCTCCATCGGGCTGCTCGGCAACGCCGCCGATCTCGTGCCGCAACTGCTGGCCATGAGCGCCCCCATGGACATCGTCACCGACCAGACCTCAGCCCATGACCCGCTGTCCTACCTGCCCAGCGGCGTGGCGTTCGAGGACATGGGCGCACTGCGCGCCGAGGACCCGGCCGGGTTCACCCGGCGGGCCCGTGAGTCGATGGCCGCGCACGTGGAGGCGATGGTCGGCTTCCTTGATCGCGGCGCCGAGGTTTTCGACTACGGCAACTCGATCAGGGGCGAGGCCGAGCTGGCCGGGTATGAGCGGGCATTCGCCTTCCCCGGCTTCGTTCCCGCCTACATCAGGCCGCTGTTCTGCGAGGGCAGGGGGCCGTTCCGCTGGGCGGCGCTGTCCGGCGACCCGGCGGACATCGCCGCCACCGATACGGCGATACTCGATCTCTTCCCCGCCAACGAGGCACTGGCCCGGTGGATCAGGATGGCCCAGCAGAAGGTCCAGTTCCAGGGGCTGCCGGCCAGGATCTGCTGGCTCGGCTACGGCGAGCGGCACCTGGCCGGCGTCCGCTTCAATGAGCTGGTCGAGCGCGGCGAGGTACAGGCGCCGATCGTCATCGGCCGTGATCACCTCGACTGCGGCTCGGTCGCCTCGCCCTACCGGGAGACCGAGGCGATGGCCGACGGCTCGGATGCGATCGCCGACTGGCCGCTGCTGAATGCCATGGTCGCCGCCTCATCGGGGGCGTCCTGGGTGAGCATCCATCACGGCGGCGGGGTCGGCATCGGCCGGTCGATCCACGCCGGCCAGGTGTGCGTGGCGGACGGCACCGCGCTCGCCGCGCAGAAACTGGAGCGGGTGCTGACCAACGACCCGGGCATGGGCGTGATCAGGCACGCCGATGCCGGATACGACGAGGCCAGCCGGGTGGCCGTGGCACGCGGCGTGCGGGTCCCGATGTCCGAGGCGCGGCCCGCGGCGCAGTAACGCCCCGGCCCGCGGCGCAGTAACGCCCCGGCCCGCGGCGCCGTAACGGCGCAGCGGGCTTTCGCCGGATAACGGCAGTGTTCATCATGCGTGCGCGGAGAATACCAGTATGTAGGCTTATGCCCTTCTGGAGGCGCAATGGGCGATTCCGGGCAGGTGCCCGCGGGCGTGGACGTGACCCGGCCGACCCCCGCGCGGTTATACGACTACTACCTGGGCGGCACCAGCAATTTCGCGGTGGACCGGGCCGCGGCCGAGCGCTTACGGCTGCGGATGCCCGAGCTGTCGGACACGGCGTGGGCGAACCGTGGATTTCATCAGCGGGCGGCCCGCTGGATTGCCGGCCGCGGCGTGCGCCAGTTCATCGACATCGGCGCCGGGCTGCCCACCGCCGGTAACACCCACCAGGCCCTGCTCAAGGTCGCAGTGGATGCCCGGGTGGTCTATGTCGATATCGACCCGATGGTGACCGCGCACGCCGATGGGCTGCTGACCAGCCAGGCAAGCACCTGGCTGATCACTGCCGACTTACGCGATCCCGGGCAGCTGCTCGGCCATCCCGGCCTGCGGGAGATGATCGATTTCGCTGAGCCGGCCGGACTGCTGATGACGGCGGTGCTGCATTTCGTCGCCGACACGGCGGATCCATGGGGCCTGGTGACGCGCTATCTGGAGGCGCTGGCGCCGGGCAGTTACCTGGCCCTGTCGCACGGCACCAGCGACAAGCTGCCGCCCGCGATGGTGCGTGCGGCGCG
>Ga0182024_10007168_pt1 | contig 24125 bp, 27 predicted proteins | sample P32metaG_FD_120480 | JGI IMG/M metagenome (GOLD analysis project Ga0182024, IMG submission 120480) | Permafrost microbial communities from Stordalen Mire, Sweden - P3-2 metaG (Illumina Assembly) | ecosystem: Environmental > Terrestrial > Soil > Wetlands > Permafrost | place: Sweden: Stordalen...
CACAGTACAACACCCTCCGGACAGATAGTAGTGGGTACACCCAACCACCACAAAAAAGCCGGAATCCCTCACCAACACAGGGATCCCGGCACCTACCGCAGCTGACTACAGGGGGAACTTCGGCTTAAGAGTCTTCGTCTGGCCGTCGGCATCGACGTGCACAACCGACCTACCCGTCGGCGTGGTATCGGCGGATCAGCTCCGCACGATCCGGAGCATCGGTAGCTAGGACAGCCGCTCCAGGGGGCACGGTCGCCGCGACCGGCGAATCGGGCTCAAGAGCCTGTAAGAACACGTCCCAGGCACGCTCATCAGCAGTGCCTCCGGTTATGCGCTCTGTCGTTGCCATGCGTCGATCATCTCAATCCCGGCGGTCCTGATCGTCAGGCGACGGCGGCGTCGTGGATCCGACCGCCCGCCGAGATCAGCCGCCCGCCCATGCGTCCGTGCTTGATCGCGACGATCTCGCTCATGATCGACAGCGCGGTCTCGGCCGACGTCAGCGCGCCCAGGTCGAGGCCGATGGGCGCCGCGATCCGCTCCAGCGTAGAGCGGTCGAAGCCCGCCTCCATCATCCTCGCCTGGCGACGCTCCTGGGCGACGCGACTGCCCATCGCCCCAATGTAGAAAGCGTCAGAGGCGAGCGCCGCCGTGAGCGCAGCGTCGTCGAGCTTCGGGTCGTGAGTGAGCACCGCGATCGCCGTCGCCGGGTCGATGGGGCCAAGCTGTGCGAACGCCTCCGCCGGCCAGGCCACGATCACGCGCTCGGCCGTTAGGAAGCGTTCTGCGGTGGCGAAGCGCGCCCGCGGGTCCACGACGAACGGGCGCCATCCGGTCAGCTTCGCGACCTCAGCCAGCTGTGCAGCGAAATCAATCGCGCCGACGATGATCAGTCGTGGCGGTGGCGCGACCGCATCGATGAAGAGCGTGACACCGCCGCCGGCTTCGACCAGGCCGCCGTTCTCTGTCCAGAGCGCTTCGCGAGCCCGCTCCAGCGCGAACACATCAAGATCCGAGGCGCCGAGCGTTCCGACGTGGTCACCATCAGCCGGCACCAACAGCTTCGCGCCTGCCTGCGCGACGCCCTCGACGACGGTCACGATCGCTGCTCGATGACCACTGAGCGCCGCCTGGAAGAACCGCTGCTCAAGCCCACCAGCCATGTAAGACTCCACCCACACGGAGATCTCGCCGCCGCACGGCAGACCCACATCCCAGGCCAGGTCGTCGGCAACCCCATAGTGCAGCAGCTGCGGTGGCGCTCCCGCGAGTACAGCCTCTGCGACCTCCACTACCGCCCCCTCCACGCAGCCACCTGACACGGCACCCCAGACCTGAGCCGAGTCGTTGATCGCCATCTTTGTGCCGATCGGCTGTGGCGCCGAGCGCTTGGTCTCTACCACGGTCGCGACTGCGACGCGGTCACCCGCTCGCACCCACCGCTCGACCACTTCTGTGACTCTGGCAGCCATCAGGCCATGTTGCTCGCTATACGCACGCGGACTCCCTCACCGACATCCTCCCGAGTTAGGGCTGCCACGGTCAACGAGTGATAAGCGATTACTTAGGGGTTGGGCAGGCTCCGATAGTCAGCCACTTCAGCCGATCTCGTCGCGAGCACCGCCTCGTAGTCCTCCCAGGTGTCCACATCGAGTGGGATCACGCCCGGAGCCGGCACGTCGACGACGGCCTCCCCGGCGCGATCCATCAGCTTCCAGACGCCCTTATCGCCATGCAGCGTGGCCAGGTCCCCGAAGAGCGCGCGGGAGAAGGCGAATGGGTGGCCGCGCCCATCCTCATACGCGCAGGCCGCCAGATCAGCGTCACCGCGTCCGGCGATCAGCGTCGCGACGCCCTGCGGCGTGACCCCGGGCTGATCGCCGAGCATCAGCACGAGCACGTCCGCACGTGCATCGACCACACCGAGGGCCGCCGCGATCGACGACGAGCATCCCTCGCCGAACGCCGGATTGTCGACAACCTCGAAGCCGTCGAGATCCACGACGCCTCGAACCTCAGGTCCACCGCCACCGATCACACACAGCGCCTGGTCGAACGGACAGCATCGCGCGACCGACAGCACGTGGTCGAGCAACGTGCTCTCCCCGAACGGCAGCAGCTGCTTTGGTTGGCCAAGACGTTTTGACCCTCCCGCCGCGAGTACGAGACCTGTCACGAACGTCATTGCGCTCCTCCGCCCCGTGGGCGAGTTTGAGCACCCAGGTCCTCAGACTCGCGCTTCGCGAGCTGCATGGCCTCCCACACGCGACTCGGCGTGCAGGGCATGTCCAGGTGCTTGACACCGTATGGCGAGAGCGCGTCCACGATTGCGTTGACGATCGCTGCGGGCGAGCCAACCGTCGCAGATTCGCCGACCCCCTTGGCGCCCAGCGGGTGGTGCGGTGACGGCGTGACCGTCTGGCCCGTCTCCCACTCTGGGACCTCACGGGCGGTCGGAATCAGGTAGTCCATTAACGATCCGCCGAGGCAGTTCCCCTCGTCGTCGAACGCGATCAGCTGCATCAGCGCGATGCCGACGCCATCGGTCAGCCCGCGATGGATCTGGCCCTCGACAATCATCGGGTTGATCCGCACGCCGCAGTCGTCCACCGCAATAAAGCGCCTGACCGTGACCTTCGCGGTTCCCGGGTCGATGTCGACGACGCACACATAGGCGCCGAACGGGAACGTCAGGTTGGGGGGGTCGTAGATGGTCTCCGCGTCGATCCCGCTCTCGACGCCCTCCGGCAGCTCAACCGTTCCGCGTACCGCCATCGCAATCTCCTGGATCGTCGCGCCCTGCTCGGGATCGCCGGCGACAAACCAGCGCGCCGGATGAGCGGGAAAATCGTTCTCCCATTCGAGATCGTCCGGCGAGACCTCCAACATCGCGGCCGCGACGAGCCGCGCCCGCTCGCGAACCTTCCGCGCCACAACCGCTGTGGCGGCGCCGCTCACAGGGGTCGAGCGCGACCCGTACGTGCCGAGGCCGTACGGAGTCGTATCGGTATCGCCGTGGACCACCTCCACGTCCTCCGGCGGGATTCCGAGTTCATGCGTGATGATCTGCGCAAACGTCGTCTCGTGACCCTGGCCCTGCGTCTGCACGCTGATTCCAAGCTGCGCCTTGCCGGTCGGCAGCACTCTGAGGGCGGCGCTGTCATTCATGCCGAGTCCGAGGATGTCCATGTGCCGGCGCGGGCCGGCGCCAACCGCCTCGGTGAAGAACGAGACGCCGATTCCCATCAGCTCGCCCTGCTCCCGGCGCTCTGCCTGCTCGGAGCGGAGCTCGTCGTAGCCCGCCATCGACAGCGCCAAGCGCAGCGCGCGCTCATAGTCGCCGGAGTCGTAGACCCATCCCGTCTTCGTCGTGTATGGGAACTGCTCGGGGGCGATCAGGTTCTTGAGGCGCAGCTCCGCGGGGTCGAGCTCCAGCTCGGCCGCAAGCCGGTCGACCAGCCGCTCCACCACGTACACGGCCTCCGCGATCCTGAACGAGCACGCGTAGGCGACACCGCCGGGAGCCTTGTTGGTGTAGACGCCGCGAACGTGACAGTAGGCGGCCTCGATGTCATAGGACCCGGTGAACACGTGGAAGAAGCCGGCCGGGAAGCGACTCGGCTGGGCGGTCGCGTTGAAGGCGCCGTGGTCCGCCAGCGTCTCTACGCGTACTGCCAGCATCCTGCCATCACGCGTGGCCGCCATCTCGCCGCGCATCGCGTAGTCACGCGCGAAGCTCCCGGCCATCAGGTTCTCGGAGCGGTCCTCCATCCACTTGACGGGGCGACCCGTGATCATCGCGCCGACTGCGGCGCAGACGTATCCCGGATATATGGGGACCTTGTTGCCGAAGCCGCCTCCAATGTCGGGCGAGATCACGCGGATCTTGTGTTCCGGCAGCGCCAGCAGCTCGGCGAACATCGTGCGGTGGGCGTGCGGCGCCTGGGTCGTCTCCCACAACGTCACCTTGCCGGCAACGCGATCAAAGTCGGCAACCGCTCCGCAGGTCTCCATCGGCGCCGGGTGTGAGCGCGGGTAAACCAGGTCCAGCTCGACCACCACATCCGCGGCGTCGAAGACCCGCTCGGTCGCGGCACGATCGCCGGCGTCCCAGTCGAACACGTGGTTGTCACGCTTGCCCGGCAGGTCATCCCGAATCAGCTCCGCGTCTGGGTCGAGCGCGCGGGCGGCGTCGAGAACGACCGGCAACGGCTCGTACTCGACGTCGATCAGCTCGAGCGCGTCACGCGCGACGTAGCGGTCTTCAGCAATCACAAACGCGACCTCCTGCCCCTGGAACCGCACCTTGTCGGTGGCGAGCACGGCCTGGACATCGCGTGAGATCGTCGTCATCCACGCCGCACCGCGGGCCTGTAGATCGGCGCCCGTCAGAACCGCGTGAACGCGCGGGTGACGTAGCGCTGCGCTGGTGTCGACCGAGACCAGACGCGCGTGTGGATAGGGGCTGCGGAGCATCGCCCCGTGCAACATCCCGGGCAGCCTGATGTCATCGACGTACGTACCCTGGCCGCGGATGAAGCGCGCGTCCTCCTTGCGCTTGAGCGGCCCGAACCCCACAGCGTCTCCCTTCGCGCGGCCGTTCATCCCGCTGCTTGCGTCGGCGGTCTGCCGGGTCGACACCGTCACCCGTCCCGCCGTCGCTGGCCGAACGCGCTCCCGTAATCGATTCCCTCGATCTCCACCGCGACATTGATCGTACGGCAGCGGCCACACCTGATCCGGAGCTTGCGGTTCATGTACTCAGGCGGCATCGCCCGCGCCAGCAGGTTGCCGCAGTTCACGCACACGTAGTCATCAGGACCATTGCCGGAGAACACCGGCTTGTCCGGGTTCTCCTGGACCGCGGTGCCGCCGTTGGGCGGGATCTCCCCCGGCTCTGGCAGTCTCATTGCGACCGTCGCCATCAGTGAATACTTCCGGCCGCGCCACTGCCCATCCGCCGCGAAAGCCGCCCGGCGTCGCGGCCGTGGCGCACCGCCAGCACCTCGGCCATGATCGAGACCGCGACCTCGCCGGCCTCTATAGCGCCAAGGTCGAGGCCGATCGGAGCGCTGATCCGCTGCAGATCCTCCTCCGATATGCCGCGGCCAAGCAGACGCTCGCGCCGCGACGCCTGAGCGCGCTTGGAGCCCATCGCACCTATGTACGCCGGCTCGGCCTCGAGCGCCGTCAGTAGCACCTCGTCGTCGATCTTCGGATCGTGGGTGAGCACCGCGATGTAGGTGGCGGGGTCAAGCGCGCCGAGCTGGGCGATCGCCTCTCGCGGCCACGCCGCGACCACCTCAATCGCGTGCGGGAAGCGCTCGCGCGTGGCGAACTGGGCGCGCGGGTCGATCACGTACGGCCGCCAGCCGACGATGCGTGCAAGCTGCGAGAGGTAACTCGCGTACTCGACGGCACCGAAGATCAGCAGTCGTGGCTTCGGCGCGACCACATCGATGAACAGCTCGCCGCGACGCTCCGACCGCTCCGCCCACATCAGCTCCTGCGCGGCGTCGAGCGCGCGCGCCTGCAGCTCGTCATCCGGAAGCCCGCCTTCGATTTGCCCGCCGGCGATGACAAGCACACGCTCACCGGCCAGCGGGCCGGTGAGCACGGTGACCAGAGCACCGCGCCCGTCGGTGCTCGCCAGCTGCGCAAACGTGCCCTGGACGCTCACGGCTCGAAGCGTTCGACCCAGACGTCGATCTCGCCGCCGCATGGCAGTCCGACGTCCCAGGCCTGGTCGTCGGCGATGCCGTAGGAACGCAACTGCGGCGCGCCGTCGGCCAGAACCTGCTCGGCGAGGGCGACGACCGAGCCCTCGATGCAGCCGCCGGAAATCGCGCCGAAGACCTCACCGCGATCGTTGATAGCCATCTTTGAGCCCGGCGGGCGCGGCGCCGACCGGCGCGTATCCACGACTGTCGCGATCGCGACCCTGTCTCCCCGCGCCACCCATTTGTGGATCTGTTCGGCTACGTCCCTCATATGTTCTTGAGGTTCTCGCTGAAGTTGTCGATCAGCGCGGTCAGCACGGTGGCAACGACGCCCTCGCCCATCGACGCCGCCTTGCCGGAGATCTGAGCGGATGTGTGGATCGTGCCGCCGCCATCGTTGAGCGCGAAGGTGACGTCGGCGTTGGCGTAGCCTTGACCGCCGGCCTCACGCGATTTGACCTGCAGGACCGCCTTGTGGGCCGCGTCGTCGCGCTCGATGACGGTGACCGTGCCGGTGAACTTCATCGACATCGCGCCCATCTTCACGGCGATCTCGGCCTTGACGCTGTCCGGCGAGACGCGCTCGACGACCCTGCCGCCCTCGACGGCCGGGATCACACGGTCGAGGTCGAGGATCGCCTGCCAGTTCTCGTCTGGCGACTTACCGGTGGAGAACGAGTTGTCCAGTTCGACGGCCATCTCGGCACACCCTCCTCATATAGTGAATTGCTCATGTTTAGCGTAAGTCAGATAGGCTGCGCTCATGTCAACGAACGCAGGCACGTACACGCTCGGCCCCGATTCAGCCAGCCTCAAGGTCTGGACTGGCAAGGAGGGCAAGGCGGCCAAGGCCGGGCACAACCTCGAGATCGAGGTTGGCGATTGGTCGGCGACACTGGAGCTCGGAGAGACTCCCGAAGACACCCGGCTGTCGCTGACGGTGGGCTCTCGTTCGCTGCGCGTTCTGGCCGGCAGTGGCGGGATCCAGAAGCTCGGCGAAGACGACAAGGCGAACATCGGCAAGACGATCGACGACGAGGTCCTCAAGGGCGGTGAGATCGCCTTCCACTCGACCGGCGTCCACGGCATCGAGGGTACGCACGACCTGCACGTGCACGGCGACCTGAACCTGCTGGGCCGGACTGCCCCGGTCGCGTTCACACTCGCGATCGATGACGACGGCAGCGTCAACGGGGAGGTGCTCATCAAGCAGAGCGACTTCAGGATGGAGCCGTATTCGGCGCTGTTCGGGACGCTCAAGGTCAAAGACGAGGTGCGTCTGACCGTCGTGGGCAAGCTGCCCGCCGCTCATCCGCTGTAGACCGTCTGCGCGTCGAGACCACCCTCGACGCCGGGCGGCAGCTCGCCGCTGCCGTAGGAGTAGAACGCGACGTCGGCGATTGTCATCGACTGGCCGTCGTCAGCCACGAAGCGGCCATCCCGCCACGTCAGCTGCTCCGGAGGGGTGCTCATGCCGGCACCCGCGAGCAGACGGGCCTTCGTGAGGATCTTCTCGGTGGCGCTGAGGATCGCGTCGGCCGCGCCACCGGAGGGCTCCGTGTTGAAGCCGTGGCCGATGCCGAAGCGATCAGTGTCGTTATTGACCGGTTTGACATCAAGCGGCAGCACGCCGAGCTGCTCCCCGACCAGGGCCGCGTACTCGCCCTCGTGTCCGTCGGGCTCCGCCGTCAGGCTGAGCACCATCTTGCCGGTCGGGTGGATGCGGATGAACACCGCCCGATACGCCTCACCTGCCATTTACTTTCCTCCTTCGTTTTTCGCATCGCCCAGTGCCGCAAGCCGTCTGCGCTCAAGATGCACGGTCAGAGCGTTGTGGTCCTCCAGGTCGCAGAACGCAGGCTGCGGCCCGCCCAACGGATGGGGCGGCACCGCAGGACGCTCACAACCGGGGAATATGCACAGCTTCTGTGTGGGCTGAGCGCTCATTGCTCTGACCATCCCGCTGTTGTGTTGCCGCGACTCGGGGTCCAGCCACTTGGCATCGCCACCGAGCTGCCGCGTACGGGGGTTGCACTACCCCAGGGCTCATCCTCGGGCTCCTCAAGCGCGGGCGTCGGCGCCACGCGCTTGAGGATCTCGGGCCAGTCGGCCCCCGGCATCTCTGCCCGCGTGCAGCCGATCGCCAGTACGACCTCCTCGAGCGCGGCGAGGCTCTCGCCGCTGACGAGCGCATCGAGATACGGCATCGCGGCGACCATGCCGGCCGCCTTCGGGACAAAATCGCGAGCCGCTGCCCGCGGATTCACCCAGATGATCCGGTACGCCATACGTGAGAGTCGCCCCATCTCCCGCGCGACCAGATCCGGGTCGCCGCGTTCCCAGCCATCGGAGAGGATCACGATCACGGCACCGCGCGCTATCCCGCGGCGTCCGTAACGGTCGTTGAAGCGCTTCAGCGCGTCGCCGATGCGGGTGCCACTTGACCAGTCGGGCGCCGTCGCCGCCGCGCGCTCGATTGCCCGCTCGGGGCTGCGCGACTGCAGCGCACGCGTCAGCCGCGTCAGCCTGGTCGCGAACACGAACGCCTCGACCGGGCCGCCGTTGCGCAGCGCACTGCCGGCTACGGACGTCAGGAATTGGAGGTAGGCGCGCGCATAGGGCTCCATCGAGCCCGAGATGTCGCAGAGCATCACGATCCGTCGCCGAACCGTGCGCCGCCGGCGGCGCGCGAGGTGGATAGGGTCGCCGCCGGTGCGCATGCTCGCGCGCATCGTGCGGCGCATATCGACATGCCGGCCATGGCGATCGCGGCGGCTGCGGCGCGCGCGGCGCACGGGCGTGACAACCCGCAGCTGTGACATCAACCGGTAGAGCTCAGATCGCTCAGAGGCCGTGAGCGCCTCGAAGCGGCGGTCACGCAGCAGCTCGGCATCGGTTGCAACGGTCGGTACGTCGACCTCCTCCTCGGGCTCGTCGGCGGCCTCGCGGCGGCGCGGCGCCGGCGAAGAGTCGGAGGCCGCATTACGGCCGAGGCCCTCGGGCTTGCGCTCCTGCCCGACCGTCGGTCGCGCGTCCGACTCCGCGGCCGTCTGCGAGCCCGGCGCGTGGAGGTCGGCGTGCTGCTCGCCGAGACCCTCGCGACCGAAGATCTCCGCGAACACCTGGTTGAAGGCTGTCACCTGGGAGCGTTCGGTCACGAACGTCGAGCGCGCCGTCCAGTACAGCCGCGAGCGGTTGATCGGCCTGATGAGCTTGAGCGCTTCGGCGAACCGCACTGCACGCTCGACGCCTACTGGGACGCCCGCATCCTGCAGGCGTCCCGCGAACTGCACGGCCAGCGGCGCCAGGTCGAACTCGATCGTCTCGACGCCGAACGTGGTTGCGCCAGGTGCTTGGCCGATGTGCGCCTGCTCGGTGGTCACGTCGCACTCCCGATCAGCTGTTCGAGCCCTGCCTCACGCAGCAGCTCCTGATCCTCGGCGTACTTCACGACGGTGCCGAGCGTGCGGTCTATCGAACCGGCATCCAGGCGCTCGATGCCGAGCAGCGCAAGCGCCGCAACCCAGTCGATCGCCTCGGCCACCCCTGGCGGCTTCTGGATGTCGGATTCCCGCATCCGTGAAATCGCGTCGGCGACCTGAACGACGAGCGACTCGGCGACGCCACGCACACGGCGACGTACGATCTCCACCTCGCGCTCGCGCGACGGGTACTCGATCCACTGGTACAGGCAACGCCGTTTGACGGCGTCGTGCAGATCGCGCGTGCGGTTAGAGGTGAGCACGATGATCGGCGGGTGTGTGGCGCGCACCTGCCCGACCTCGGGGATCGTGACCGCGGCCTCACCGAGCAGCTCTAGCAGGAAGGCCTCGAAGTCATCGTCGGCGCGGTCGACCTCGTCGATCAGCAGCACCGCCGGCCGCGGGCCCGGATGCTCGAGCGCGCGCAGCAGCGGCCGGCGGATCAGGTAGTCAGCGCCGAACAGGTCGGCCTCAGAGAGCGTGCTGCCGCTCGCCTCCGCCAGCCGGATGCTGAGCAGCTGGCGCGGGTAGTTCCACTCGTACAGGGCTTCTGAGGCGTCAATCCCCTCGTAGCACTGCAGGCGGATCAGGGGCGTGTCGAGTGCGACCGCGAGCGCCTTCGCCGCCTCGGTCTTGCCCACGCCAGCCTCACCCTCGAGCAGCAGGGGTTGAGGCAGCCTCAGGCTCAGGAAGATCGAAGTCGCGAGGCCTTCGTCGACGAGGTAGTCGACGCCCGCCAGCCGCTGCGCGAGCGTCTCCACATCGGGTACCAGGTGCGGAATCTCTTGGCTGGGATCGCCGCTCGCTCCAGCGGGCATTGTCACGCCGCCCGTCGCCGCGGCACTATGCCACCTCCTGGGCGACGAACGTGCTCTGGCATCCGTCGCAGCAGAAGTAGTAGGTCTCGCCGTCGCGCTCGGCCGACGGTGTGTCCGAGAGCACGACAATCTCCATGCCGCAGATCGGATCCACCGCCGACTTCACGCTCGATGTCGCCGGCGACGGTGCTGCCTCGGCGCCGCCCGGAGCGATGACGCGCAGCGGTGATGGCGCGGGCAGCGCATGCGCGTGACCGGCGTGCCGAGCTGTCCGCCGCGCCTGGACCACATTCGCGAGGATCGAGAGCGCGATCTCACCAGCCGTCTGCGCGCCGATGTCGATTCCCGCGGGGGTATCGACGCGGTCGAGCAGTTCCTGCGGAACGCCGCTGGCGCGCAGCTCCGTGAGCACCGCGCGGCCCCGCTTCGCGCTGGCGACCAGACCGACGTACGGCAGGCCCGCCTCGAGCCCGACACGCAGCGATTCAAGCTCGTCGCGCCCGTGCGCGGCGACGATCATCCCCAGATCACCAGGAGCCGGGACCAGCGGGTCCTGGCGACCGGCCGGCAGAACGACGTCGAGCCCCAGCTCCGGACCGAGTTTGGTGATCGCGGCCACGATCGGCGAGTCGCCGACGACGAGCAGCCGCGGCGCCGGCAACGTCGGCTCGAGGAACACCTCCACGGCGCCGCCTGACAGGCATGGGTTGCGTACAGTCACCGAACCGTCCTCCCGGGCGATCTCGTGGCCCGCGTCGATCGGTGCCGCGTCCGGATCATCCTGCTCCGGGTCGGGCATGATGCGCAGGAGTATGGGCTCGCCGCTCTCGATCGCCTTCAGGGAATAGAGCCGCACACTGTGCTGGGTGCAGACCCCGCCGATGAACCCATCGAGCGTCCCGTCCGCGTGCACGACCGCGGCCGCGCCCGGGTTGACGCTCGTCGGGTGCTGAACGCGCACGACCGTCGCCGTCACGAACGGCTCTCGTCGCGCCACCAGGTCGACACCGATCCTTGCGAGCTGCTCGGGTATCACTGCGGCGGCTCCGGGTGTCCCATCGCCGCCGCCCAGACACGATCGGGCGTGCACGGCATGTCGATGTGCGTGACGTCAGGGTGCTGCTGGCGCAGCGCGTCGATGATGGCATTGACGATCGCCGGTGGAGAGCCCACGGTCGGCGACTCGCCGACGCCCTTGGCGCCGAGCGGGTGGTGCGGGGACGGTGTGACCGTCTCCCCCAGCTCAAAGGCCGGGCACTCCATGGAGGTCGGAATCAGATAGTCCATGAACGAGCTGTTCAGGCAGTTGCCCTCCTCGTCAAAGGAGATCAGCTCCATCAGCGCGATGCCGATCCCCTCCGCCAGCCCGCCGTGGATCTGTCCGTCGACGATCATCGGGTTGATCCGCACGCCGCAGTCGTCCACCGCAATGAAGCGACGAATCTTGACGTGGTACGTCTCCGGGTCGATGTCGACGACGCAGATGTAGGCGCCGAACGGATACGTCAGATTCGGCGGGTCATAGATCACCTGCGCGTCGAGTCCACCCTCGAAGCCCTCGGGCAGCGACTCACCGCTGTAGGCGCGGTGGGCGATCTCCTCGATCATGCCCCCCTTCTCCGGGTCGCCCTTGACGTACCAGCGGCCCTTCTCCCAGGCGAGATCGTCAGGCCGTGTCTCAAGAATCGTCGCGGCGATCATCCGCGCCTTGTCACGAACCTTGCGGGACACGATCGAAACGGCGGCGCCGGACACAGGGGTCGAGCGGCTCCCGTACGTGCCGAGACCGTACGGCGACCGGTCGGTATCGCCATATCGCACCTGGACGTCCTCGGGCGGGATGCCGAGCTCCTCGGAGACGATTTGTGCGAACGTCGTCTCATGACCCTGGCCCTGCGTCTGGGCGCTGATTGAGACGACCGCCTTACCCGACGGGTGGACCCGCAGGTCGGCACCGTCGTTCATTGACATCCCGAGGATGTCCATGTGCTTGCGCGGGCCGGCGCCGACACCCTCGGTGAAGAACGTGACACCGACGCCCATCATCTCGCCGCGTGCGCGCCGCTCGGCCTGCTCCTTACGCAGATCCTCGTAGCCGGCAATATCCATCGCGACCTTCATCGTCCTGGCGTACTCGCCCGAGTCATACGTCCAGCCCGTGGTCGTCTCGTACGGGAACTGCTCCGGCCTGATGAAACTGTTCATACGTAGATCGATCGGGTCGACCTCCGTCTCCTGCGCCAGCGCCTCGACCATCCGCTCGACCAGGTAAACGGCCTCCGTGATCCGGAACGAACAGCGGTAGGCGACGCCACCAGCGGCCTTGTTCGTGTACACCGCCTTGACCTGCACGTGCGACGCCTCGAGGTCGTAGGAGCCACAGCAGATGTGGAAGAAGCCGGCCGGGAACTTCGTCGGCTGCGCGGTCGCATCCCAGGCGCCATGGTCGGCGATCACATCGACCTTCAGCCCGGTGATCCTGCCCGCCTTGGAGCAGATCGACGAGTGCATGATGTAGTCGCGGGCGAACCCGGTCGAGGTCAGATGCTCGGTGCGATCCTCGACCCACTTGACCGGCGTGCCGGCCACAATCGACGCGGCGATCGTGCACACATAGCCGGGGTAGACCGGCACCTTGTTGCCGAAGCCACCGCCGATGTCATTGCACATGATCCGGATCTTGTGCTCCGCCAAGCCGGCAACGTGGGCGTACACGGTGCGATGCACATGCGGTGCCTGGTTGCCGTTGTAGAGGTCTAGCTGACCCGTCACCGGGTTGAAGTCGGCGATCATGCCGCACGTCTCCATCGGGGCCGGATGCACGCGCTGGTACATGACGTCGCGCGTCGTGATGTGGTCCGCCTCAGCGAACACTCGCTCGGTCGCCTGCTCGTCGCCCGCCTCCCACGTCGGTGTTGCAAGGTTGTCCGTCTGGCCAGGCTTGTCGTCACGGATCAACGGGGCATCGGCGTCGAGTGCCTTGCGCGCATTGACGACGGCTGGCAGCGGCTCATACTCGACCTCGATCAGCGGCAACGCGTCGCGAGCCGAGTACTCGTTGGTGGCAATCACGAACGCCACCTCCTGGCCCTGGAACCGAACCTTGTCGCCGGCCAGCACCGCCTGCGTGTCGTAGGAGATCGTCGGCATCCAGGCAAGCCCCAGCGTCTCGAGATCCTTCGCCGTCATGACGGCGACGACGTCAGGGTGCTCGAGCGCCTTGGAAGTGTCAATCGAGTTGATCTTCGCGTGCGCGTACGGGCTGCGCAGGATCGCTCCATGCAGCATCCCCGGCAGCCGAATGTCATCGAGGTACGTGCCCTTGCCGCGAATGAATCGCGCGTCCTCCTTGCGCTTCAAGCGACCGAAGCCGATCGGCCGTTCCGTGTCGGGGCTGGGCAGGTTCTCAACAGTCGTAGCCATGTTCGATCATGCCTCCTGCTTGGTCGGCGACAGATGTCTGGCCTCGTAGTCGGCCGCCCACCTGACTGCGGCGACGATGTTCATGTAGCCGGTGCAGCGGCAGATACCGCCTGAGATCGCGACTCGAATCTCCTCCTCGGTGGGGTCTGGGTTCTCGTCCAGCAGTGCGCGGCTGGCCAGCATCATCCCCGGTGTGCAGAACCCGCAGTGCAGCGCGTGCATCTCATGGAAGCCCTGTTGGATCGGGTCGAGCACACCGTCGACCTCCAAGCCCTCGACGGTGGCGACCTCGTGCCCCTCGACCATCGCCGCCAACTGCGTGCAGGACTTAACGGCCAAGCCGTCGATCCGCACAACGCAGGCGCCGCAGTTGGACGTGTCGCACCCCCAGTGAGTCCCGGTGAGGCCCGGCGTATCGCGGATGAAGTGCACCAGGAGGGTCTGTGGCGGCACATCGCGGGTAACCGTCTCCCCATTGATCTTGATCGAGATCTCCATCGTTCATGCCTCCTGATGCAGCGCGCGAGCGGCGGCCCGGCCCAGAGCGCGTTTGGTGAGAACGCCAACCAGATGGCGCTTGTACTCGGCCGGCCCGCGGCTGTCGGAGCCCGGCATCGACTCCTCGGCGGCAATCTGGCCCGCCTGCGCGAACAGCTCCTCGGTGACCGGTTTGCCGATCAGCAGCTCCCGCGCCCGCTTGGCGTCGATCGTGAACGGCCCAACCGCAACCAGCGCGACGCCGGCGTCGACGATCGTGCCGCCATCAATCCAGACCGCGGCCGAGACCGCGGCGATCGCGTAGTCCCCGGCGCGACGCTCGACCTTCTCGTGCGCGGAGCCGGCACCGGGCCGCACCGCAAAGCGCACCTCGATCAGGATCTCGGCGTCCTTGACGGCCGTCATGTACGGGCCGACGTGGAACTCGTCCATCGTGATCACGCGCTCACCGTCGGCGCCGCGGATCACAACGCTGCCCTTCAGCGCCGTGACGACAGCGCTGAGATCCTCAGCCGGGTCGGCCTGGCAAAGCGAGCCGCCGAGCGTGCCGCGGTTGCGCACGACCGGGTCGGCGATCACCTCCTCAGCGTCAGCGAACACCGGGAAGCGCTGGGCCAGCAGATCCGAGCGGAGTAGGTCGACGTGGCGTGTCAACGCACCGATCCGGATCTCATCCCCCTCCTCGCGGATGTAGGAGAGCTCGTGCAGGTCGTTGATGTCGATCACGCACTCGGGCTGCGCGAGGCGAAGCCTCATCATCGGAATGAGGCTGTGCCCGCCCGCAACGATCCGGGCCGTCGGGCCGATCTTCGTGAGTAACTCGATCGCACCCTCGACGCTCGTGGCGCGCTCGTACTGGGTTGGTGCGGGCGTCTGCATCAGCGGCTCCGCGTCAGATCGGATCTCATTTTCTGTGCTTCATCCATCGTAGGACCCCCTAGTTCTCGGCCGGGGATCCCGGCATGGTTGGCGGCTCAGCGACCGCCGTCGATTCCTTGCCGGGCATCGAACGCCTGACGCCGGGCGTGTCGGTCGGCTCGTACTGGACCGGCGAGTCGGTGCCGATCACGGGCGAGCGCGGCAGCTCCCTGACGCCCTTGGGCCGGAAGTTCGGATACAGCAAGGAGGTCGCGACCTCACTGCGGTCGACATGCCGCAGCACCGGCCCTTCTGGGCTGGCCGCCGCGATCGGCGCCTCACGCCCGAGCCGCGCCAGAGACAGCGTGCCGCGCGTGTAGACCTCGGAGATCCGCGGCGGCGTCATCTCCGTCGATTCCGGGTAGTTGCGCAAGCCTGCCGCGGCAGCACCCGGGTAGACGCTCTCGACAAGGCCGAGCGAGTCGCTCAGCCCCGCCTTCTTGACGAGCAGGCCTTCGAGCGCATCGACGGCCGCGTCAAGGTTGGTGTTGATGTCGTGGACGACGTCGTTCACCGGCTCGCTCTTGGCGATCAGCTCACCGACGTTCTTGATCGCTTCGTCGAGCCCTTTCGCAATCGCGATCAGTGCGACGATCGTCGGAAGCAGGAAGGCGGCGAGGGCACCGATGATCAGCACCACCCCGATGATCAGTAAGACTCCAGCTGCTGGCATCAGTTGCCCTCCGGCTCACGCATCGTCGAGGATGACATCGAGCGAGCCGCCGAAGTTCGCGACGGTCTCGACGGTTTGCTTGACCTGCGCCTGCGTCGTCAGCAGCAGCGGCACCGCGTCGAGGTCCTTGGACCCCGCGGCGGCCACGTCGCGGATCGCATGCACGTGGGGCAGGATCCCTCGCGCCGCCGCGAGCACCGGGCGCAGCAGATAGATGACGACCGGCAACACGACCAGGATCAGCACCGCGTCGCCCAGCCAGTAAAGGATCATTGCGGCCTCCTTGACGCAACGATCGCAGCCTTCGACGCGACCCCTGGGAGCACCGAGAGGACTTCATCGAACTGAGCGTTGATCGCCTGGACAGCCGGCTCGAGCGGGCGCAGGTGGGATTCCTCCACCCCCTGCAGCGCTGCTGCAAGCGTGGTGAGGCCCGCGGAGACTGACTCGAGTCCGCGGCGGACCTGGATCAGCGCCGCCGCCAACACCGCGATCACGACCGCGGCGAGCACGACGCTCAAGAGGACCAGTACGTGCGTGCTGCTCATCTCCCACCAAACCCGTCAGTCAAAGCGTTCATGTAGTCGTCCAGCACGAGCACCTCTTCATGAATCTGCCCGAGCACAGGGGCGGTCGCCTGCAGCTGCGGGATGTACTCGGTGTTGCCGGCCACCTGCCCGGCAACGCCGAGCAGGGCCTTTACCGACCGGTCTATCCGGTCGACGGTGCTGACCAGGATCGTCAGCAGGATCGCCGCGACAACCGCGGCGCCGAAACCGATCCCCAGACTGATTGCCCAGAGCGTGTGCGCTGATGTACCGATGACGGTCATCTTCCGACCGCCACCTTTCGCAGAGAGCGCGCGGAGTGCAGGATCCGCACGCCCGAGTCGTTGATCCGCGCGACCCCATCCAGCTCGTCCGTCTGGGCGCGCACCTTGTCCACTCCCGCTACCGCCGTGGCGGCCTGTGCCGCAATCCGCAGCGCTAGGGCAACGATCACGATCACGATCGCCGCGACGACCACCACGGCGACGATCCCCAGGATCAGCCCCACGTGCCAGCCGGTAGATGCCGCTATCGGCGCCATGGCCACACGCCTCCCGCATGGGTCTGGAGACCCGGCCGTTCAGCCCTCGATTGCAATGCCATCCCTATCTCCCTCCTGCCGGCGCGAGTGCTCCTCTGCCCAGCGGATCGAACGAACAATCGTGGTGTAGCCGGTGCAGCGACAGATCTGACCCGAGATGGCCTCCCGGATCTCGTCGTCGGTGAGCCGCTCAACCACCTGGCTGTCAGCCTCGACGCGCGCGAGTTGCCGGTCCAGGAGCGCCCGCGCGGTCATCAGCATCCCTGGCGTACAGAAGCCGCACTGGACCCCATGCTCCTCGGCGAACCCCTCCTGCACCGGGTCAAGCACGGCTCCGAGCTCAAGCCCTTCGACCGTGCGAATCTGATGACCCTCAGCGGTTGCCGCAAGCACCGTGCACGACTTCACCGGGTCACCGTCCATCAGCACGACGCAGACACCACAGTTCGACGTATCGCAGCCCCAGTGGGTTCCCGTCAAGCCGAGCTCATCGCGCAGGAAGTGCACCAGCAGCATCCGTGGTTCGAGCTCGCGCGTGTACTCGCGGTCGTTGACCGACACGGTGACCAACATCAGGTCCCGTCCCCCAGCGCGCGGGCGATCGCCGTGTGCAACGCACGCTCGACCAGCACACTGACGACATGGCGCTTGTACTCGGCCGATCCGCGCTGATCGGTGACGGGGCGGGTGTACTGGGCGGCCGTGCGGGCGGCGGTCGATAGCAACGCATCGGAGGGACGTTCGCCGAGCAGTAACTGCTCGGCCTCTGTCGAGGTGATGTCGGCGCCGACCGCGGCAAGCGCGATCCCTGCCTGCTCGATCCGCCGGCCGCCAAGCTGAATCGAGGCGCCCGCTGCGGCGACCGCCCAGTCGCCGGCTCGACGGTCGACCTTCTCGTAGGCGCTGCCCTGCTGCCCGCTCAGTGGAATTCGGATCTCGACAAGCATCTCTGCCGGCCCGACGGCCGTCCGGTAGGGACCGAGATGGAACTCAGGCATCTCCAAGACGCGCTCGGCGTCGAGACCGCGGATCACCATCGTGGCGCCGACCGCCGAGCAGACCGCGCTCAGGTCCTCGGAGGGGTCCGCCTGGCAGAGCGCACCGCCGATCGTCCCCCGATTGCGGACCACCGGGTCCGCAATCACGCGCTCAGCGTCGGTGAAGATCGTCAGCTTCTCCGCCAGCAGCTTGGACTCGAGCAGATCGCGGTGGCGCGTCATCGCTCCGATCCGGAGCTCAGGCGTCCCGCTGGTAGTCACGGTCGCGACGCGAATGTAGCCGAGCTCGCCGGCAAGCGCGTCGATGTCGATCACGTGCGCGGGCGTCGCCAAGCGCAGCTTCATCATCGGCAGCAGCGAGTGTCCACCCGCCAGCAGGCGCGCATCGGGACCGAGCTGCTGGAGCAACTCGAGAGCGTGCTCGATGCTCTTCGCCCGCTCATACTCGAAAGGTGCTGGAACCTGCGTCTTGCGCTCCGATACTCGACTGCGTCCGTAGAGGATCTGAGCCTGTCTGCCCTGAAACCCCTCTCCCGAGTCGACACTCTGCGCTGTTATGGTGCATACGTCAATCCCGAGTTAAGCAATCACTTAGCCCAGGGAAGATGTGACCCTCGCACAACTCCGATCGTTCGTTCTCGTCGCCACACTCGGGTCCGTCAAGGCGGCTGCCTCCGAGCTCGAGGTGACTGAGCCCGCGGTTTCGGTTGCCGTCGCCGCGCTGCGCAAGGAGCTTGGCGACGAGCTGTTCGTGCGTGAGGGACGAGGTATCGCGCTGACGGCTGGAGGCAGGCGGCTTGCCGCGCTCGCCAGTGAGATTCTCGCCCTGGCTGAGCAGGCCAGGCGCTCCGTGCACCAAGAGCCCGGCCAGTCCAGGCGGATCCAGATTGCCGTCACCGACGCCGTGGCCGAGCACATCGGACCGCTCGTGGACGCCTTCAGCGCCCGCGATGAAAGCCTTGAGCTTGGGATCGAGACGGTCGCGGGCGCGTCATTTGCGGACTTCCTGGAGCACCGCCGGGTTGACATCGCGTTCGGCCCACATCCAGGTCCCGCGCCATCGATCGCGACCGTCCCATTCCTGCGCTGTCAGCTGGTGGTCGTTGCCGCCCCCGGCCACCCACTCGCCGAGGAGACCGACATCTTGCCGCAGAGACTGGCGTCGCAGCACTGGCTGATCGGACCGCCGGAGCTCGACCACACCACGATGACCGGACTCTTCTTCATGCGTCACGGCATCGAGCCGAAGGAGGTCGCGGCGTTCACGAGCGAGGCGGCCGCGATTGCCGCCGCCACCGCCGGAGAGGGGATCGTGCTTTCGCTCACGCACTCGGTGGTCAACGAGGTCAGGCGCCGCGCGCTGATCCGGCTCGACGTCCGTGGCACGCCGCTGCTCGAGATCTGGCACGCATCGACGCTTGGGGTCGGACGCGCACTCCCGGCCGCGCTCGCGTTTCAGCGGTTTGCGACCACACCGGAGGCGACCCAGGCGATCTCGGCGGGTCGCGCCGGCACGGTGTCGGCGCGAGCACGACCGAAGGTTCACGTAACACTCTGGCGGTCGGTGGCCGATCAGCTCGACGCTGCGCAGGCATCCGGCAGCGATCGGTCCTAAGTCTTTCCTTAGCTCCGGTTGACGACTTCGGGGATCTCCGGTCACCGTGCGACGCGGAGAGTTAGGTGGTCTCCGGGTCACAGGCCCGGAGCGAGGCGAGATGAGGAGATCCAGATGCACGAATCAAACGCCGGCAACAACCGCAGCGGCCTATTGCAGTGGGTGGTCGTGCTCGGCGTGGGCGTGCTCGTCGTCACCGTCGTGCTGGGGCTGAACCTGATCCCGCGGCTGAGTGCCGGCCAGAAGGTGCTCAACCAGGCCAAGCCCGCGTTCCAGACAGAGAGTCTCAATGCGGATGTCGGGGGAATCGGAATCATTTCCGCCAACGTCGATATGGCCAACCCGATCATGCAGCCGTCGGGCGGAGGCGCCAGCGAGGTCCCCGCTCTCGTCGACTACACGACTAAGCAACTGCACACGACGCCGGCCAAGGCGCTCGCCGCCGTCCAGAAGGATTTCCCCCACACGGCGGCGCTGCTGGGGGCGCTGCCGCTGTCGTCGGTCACCGCCGAACTGCCGAAGCTGGTCTCATTCCTGTCGACCACGCTGAAGCTCTCGCCGGCGCAGGTGATGACTGCGCTGCAGTCGAACTTCCCGGCGTTGGCACAGGCGATCACGGACCTGCCAGCGGTCACCGGCGATTGGAACGACATCCCGGGCATGAACGGCATGACCGATTTCAACGGCAGGCCGATCAAGACAGTCCCGCAGTTGCGCGACTACTTCAAGAACCAGCTGATCCCGGCTCTCGCCGCCCAGCAGAAGAACTTCCAGAGCCTCGACGGCACCTCCTCGCTCAACTGGATCGCGCCGCTGCTACTGATCATCGCCGGAATCGTGATCGTGTTCGCGGTGGCGATGATCGTTCGCAACCTTCGCGGCAACGTGTCGCGCACGGAGGCGCTGGCGGCAGCGAGCGTCGTGCCGGTGGTCGGCGTCGTCGTCGTGGTGCTGGTGCTCGCGCTCGGCCTGATCCCGCGGACCAGCAACGGCCAGAAGCTGCTCGATGGGCTCGCGCCGGCGTTCACGGCGCAGCGAGTCGCGGGTGACCGCGCCGGCATCAACTTCGTCGGCACGATCGTCAAGATGGAGAACCCGATCATGACCGAGTCGGGCGGGGCGACCGGAGAGGTGCCGAAGCTGGTTGCGTTCGTCGCATCGAAGACCGGCCTCTCACAGGCACAGGTGCTCACCGCGCTGCAGACGAACTTCCCCGCGGTCACAAACCTGCTCAAGGCGCTGCCGCTGAGCGCTGTCGGCAACGAGATCCCGACGATCGTGAAGCTGCTCGGCCCGGGTGTCGTTAAGGCGGTGCCAGTGCTCGCGCAGACGATCGTCAACACCCCGCCCGTGACCAGCGGATGGGACAGCGTGCCCGGGATGGCCGGTGCGACAACGTTCAGCGGCCAGCCGATCAAGACCGTGCCCGAGGTCCAGAACTACTTCAGCACGGACGTGATCCCTGTCCTCGAGCAGCAGCGCACCGATTACGACAAGCTGACGACGACCTCGAAGATCAACTTCATTGGACCCGTTGTGCTGATCATCGGGATCGTCGTGATCCTCTACGGGTTGCTGATGCTCGCGCTGGCCGCGGGGTTGCCGGGCAGCCGGCCCCGGCAGGATCCGGTTCCCGCAACCGCGCCCACGAGCGCTGAGCCGGTGGGCGCCTGACGTGGGCGGCATGTCGGGAATGACTGGGATGCCCGGGATGGCATCCCAGCAGGGCGGGCAGGCGCTCGACGGCGTGAACCTGCTGCCGGGCGCGGTGTGCGCGGTGGCAGTGCTGGTCTACCTCGCAATCTTCGCGACTCACGTCCGCCACGCACGCGAGACCTCCGGTCAGCGGCGGCTGTGGCACCTGGGACACGTGGCGATGGCGCTGGGGATGACTTTCATGTTCGTGCCGGCATCTGCAGTGCCGTTCACGATCGCCGATGGGCGGTGGCAGGCACTGTACGGCGCCGGGCTCGCGCTGCTGGCCGCGTGGCTGGTGTGGCAGGCGCTCAGCTGTGGCGGCGTCAGCGGACTCTGGCTGCTGCTCGCCGCCAACCTCCTGGCGATGCTCTACATGTGGTCGCCGGGCACGATGCGGGGATCGCTTAGCTGGCTGCTGGCCGCGTATCTGACGGCCGAAGCGCTGGTATGGCTGAGCGGCCGCATGGTCGATATCGACCGCAACGTCCTGCCCGGCGGCGGTTACTCGGTCCGCAGCGCGGCGGTCGGCCCAGGCGTGAGCGCGAGCGGACTTGGAATCGCGGCGACCGCCACGCTCGCCTGCGAGCGCGACCTACGCGTCTCGATGGCGGCGATGACGCTCGGCATGGCCTACATGGTGGTCGCCATGCAAGTCATGCACTGAGTGTCCGATCAGGAGGCTGTCGATGGCAACGGGGGCTGGTGTCGACTCACGGCACTAGAGCGGCACCCCGGTGGCGACCGCGCTGCTATTCAGAAAATTGATGAAACCCGCGACGGCCGGCCGCAGCGGTCCGACTGCGGAGTGCACTATGTACCACGGCCTTGTCGGCGGACCGTCGACCAGCGGCAGCTCGGCCAGCAGGCCGAGCGCCAACTCCGCTTCGACGGCCACGCGCGACAGCAGCGAAACCCCCAGGCCGGCCCGAGCCGCCTGCTTGATCGCGCCATTGGAGCCGAGCGTCAATGTTGGTGTTTCGACGCCTAGCTCGGACAGAAACTGTTCGTTCAGCTGGCGCGTGCCGGAGCCCTGCTCGCGTAATAGCCAAACCCGCTCGGCGAGCGCAGCCGACGTGACCAGTCCGCCCGACGCTGCCAGCAGATCGTCAGGGGCTGTGACGCAGACGATCTCATTTCGGTGAAACGGCTCGGTGATCAGCCGTTCATCGACGGGTGGCCGGCCGGTGATGGCGATATCGGTCGCGTGCGACAACACGGCGTCAAGCACCGACTGTCGATTGGCGACCAGGAGCGAGAGCTCGACGTCCGGATACAGTTCACCGTAGGAGTGCATCAGCGGCGGCACGAATGACTCACCGGCGGTTGTGACAGCGGCTATCCGGAGCCGTCGGGCGGCGATCTCGGCAGCCTCACGGGCGGCTTGGCGCCCTCGCTCGAGCAGACCGACCACGTCGGTCGCGTATGCGGCGAACTCGCGCCCGGCCTCGGTCGGCCGGATCCCGCGCCCATCGCGCTCAAGGAGCTCACACCCTAGCTCGCGCCCAAGCGCGGCCACGGCTGCCGAGACCGATGGCTGCGTAACCACCAGCTCGTCTGCAGCCGCGGTCACCGAACCACTGCGGATCACCGCAAGGAAAGCCGTCAGCTGGGTAACAGTTATAGCCATTCGCTTGACAGTAAAGCCGATCACATACGCATTGTTCAATCCCAACACCGCACTTCGTCTGCCCGTCGGCGGCGAGGCCGCGTGCCTCCGCCTCCCATCCGGTCGCTCGGTCGATGTAGTGGCTGATGGGCCTCGTCGCGATCGAAGCTGGCGAGCTTCTCGGCACCGCCGGTAGCCACGCCGCGGCGCTGACGGTGGCCGCGCGGCGACGCTGATGGTGGCCGCGCGGCGACGCTGACGGTGGCCGCGCGGCGACGCTAGCCGCCGATGTAGGACATCTCCACCTTTGGCCCGCGGCTGCTCCTGGGGGAGCGCCGCTCGGAGTAGCGGTCGGTCCGCCGCGTCCAGATCGAATGGAGCGCATCCGCGAGCTGTGCGTCGCTTGCACCGTCGCGAAGCGGCGCGCGGAGGTCGTGACCCTCGGCGGCGAACAGGCAGGTGTAGAGCTTGCCTTCGGCCGAGAGCCGAGCGCGCGTGCAGCCGCCGCAGAACGGCTGCGTGACCGAGGAGATCAGGCCGATCTCACCACTGCCGTCGCGGTAGCGGTAGCGACTCGCAACCTCTCCGGGATAGGTCGGCTGCACCGGTTCCAGCGGCCAGCGCGCGCCGATCTGGGCGAGAACCTCGGCCGAGGGCACGACCTCGTCGAGTTGCCAGTGGTTGGTCATGCCGACGTCCATGTACTCGATGAAGCGCAGGGTGTGATCGGTGTTGCGAAAGTGCTCGGCCATCGCCAGCACGGCGTGGTCGTTGACCCCGCGCTTGACCACCGTGTTCACCTTGACCGGCGCCAGCCCGGCTGCAGCGGCGGCATCGATCCCCGCGAGCACCGTGGCGACCTTGAACCCGACGCCGTTCATCGCGGCGAACGTGGCATCGTCAAGCGCGTCGAGGCTGACCGTCACGCGGGAAAGACCAGCGTCCGCGAGCGCCCGGGCGTGCCGAGCAAGCAACGAGCCATTGGTCGTCAGCGCCACGTCGGTGACACCCTCGACGCCTGCGATGGACTCGACCAGCCGCGGCAACTCACGCCGCAGCAGTGGCTCGCCGCCGGTCAGCCTGACCTTGGTCACGCCGTCCGCGGCGAATATCCTGACGAGCCGCGTTATCTCCTCGAACGTGAGCAGCGCCGAGCGCGGCAGAAACTCGAAGTCAGGGCCGAACACCTCCCGCGGCATGCAGTAATGACAGCGGAAGTTGCAGCGGTCAGTGACCGATATGCGCAGGTCACGCAGCGGACGGGAGAGCACGTCCAGCGCGGCGGCACGCTGATCAAGCGTTGCACCCATGTCCGTCGTCCTCATGCTACTCCGCGCCGCTTCGACGTCGGCGGCAAGCCGACAACTGAACGACGCGCGGTCGCCAGGGGGCGAGTGCGCATCTCACCAGCGACGGCAGCCGCGGTCCGGGCCGGCAAGACGCCGAAGGGCGAGGCGCGGCGAACGTCAGAAGGGCGCGGATCGTACGCGTAGAATTGAGCCATAGCTCATGTGGGTTCTACGCATATACAACGTTGATGACGACGAGCTCGTAGCGGAGCACGACCTCCGCGTCGAGGATCATGAG
>Ga0182024_10007170_pt1 | contig 24124 bp, 22 predicted proteins | sample P32metaG_FD_120480 | JGI IMG/M metagenome (GOLD analysis project Ga0182024, IMG submission 120480) | Permafrost microbial communities from Stordalen Mire, Sweden - P3-2 metaG (Illumina Assembly) | ecosystem: Environmental > Terrestrial > Soil > Wetlands > Permafrost | place: Sweden: Stordalen...
ACCCAGATCACGGCCACCTCCCCGGCCGGAGCGGCCGGCCCGGTCGACATCACCGTCACGAACCCGGGCGGCACGTCGGCCACATCGGGCGTGGACCGGTTCACCTACGTGGCGCCCCCGACGGTGACCGGGATCAGCCCGACCACCGGACCGACCGGCGGTGGGACGTCGGTCATCGTCACCGGGACCAACTTCAGCGGGGCCAGCTCGGTCACCTTCGGGGCTAATCCTGCTGCCAGCTACACCGTGAACTCGCCCACCCAGATCACGGCCACCACTCCCTCCGGTGCGGCGGGCCCGGTCGACGTGACCGTGACCATCCCGGTGGGCGGCACATCGGCCACCGGCGTACCCGACCGGTTCACCTACGACGCGGTCCCGTCGGCACCCGCTTCGCCCATCCTTCGGGCGAGTGGAAACACCCTTCCGCTCACCTGGATCGTTCCGGCAACCAACGGATCGCCCATCATTAGCTTCGTGGTGACCCTGTATGCCGACGGCGTCGCCCAAGCACCCATCACGGTAGCCGCCGGGGCCCCGGGCAGCCCAGCTGACCCGACCCCTGGTGCCACCGACACCTACGCCTTCGGCGGGCTCAGTAATGGCTCCAGCTACACCGCCACAGTGGCCGCAGTGAACGGCGTCGGGACCGGGCCGGCCTCCCCCCAGTCGAACTCCGTGACTCCCGCCGCCGGTTACTGGCTGGTTGCGTCCGACGGGGGCCTCTTCGCCTTCGGTTCCGCCCAATTCTTCGGCTCAGAAGGGGGTCAGCCCCTGAACGAGCCGATCGTGGGGATGGCCTCGACATCCGATGGACAGGGGTATTGGGAGGTGGCCTCGGACGGCGGTCTCTTCGCCTTCGGCGATGCCGGGTTCTACGGATCCACCGGTGCCCTGACCCTGAACGCGCCGATCGTCGGGATGGCACCAACCCCCGACGGCCATGGGTACTGGCTTGTCGCCTCCGACGGTGGTCTCTTCGCCTTCGGTGACGCCGGCTTCTTCGGCTCCATGGGCGGGATGCCCCTGAACAAGCCGATCGTGGGGATCGCCGCGACCCCCGACGGCGGCGGGTACTGGGAGGTGGCGTCCGACGGTGGCCTTTTTGCCTTCGGGGACGCAACGTTCTTCGGCTCTGAGGGTGGCTTGCCCCTGAACAGGCCGATCGTGGGTATCGCCGCGACCCCCGACGGCGCCGGGTACTGGGAGGTGGCGACCGATGGTGGCCTCTTCGCCTTCGGCGACGCAACGTTCTTCGGCTCCATGGGCGGGAAGTCACTCAACGAGCCGATAGTCGGGATGACGACGACGCCGGACGGCGGGGGCTACTGGGAGGTGGCGACCGATGGTGGCCTCTTCGCCTTCGGCGACGCAACGTTCTTCGGCTCCGAGGGGGGCCAGCCGCTGAACGAGCCGATCGTCGGGATGACGACGCCTCTTTAACCCCGACTCCGTTCCGCGGTTCGTCTCTCGGACCGTCACGGAGCTGGCGCCCGCCGGTCGGCCGCCCCCAGGGGTCGCCAGATTCGGATGGGGCATGATCGGGTCATGACCCCAGCAGAGCTGATCAAGCACCTCGGGCTCGAGCCCCACCCCGAAGGGGGTTGGTACCGCCGCACGTGGAGGGCGCCGGCGGAAAGCGGCCAGCGCGGCACCGGCAGTGCCATCTATTACCTCTTGACCGATCGTGAGACGTCGCGGCGCCACCGGGTGGACGCCACGGAGATCTGGCACCACTATCGAGGGGCCCCGGTGGAGCTCCGGCTGGGCGGGATCGGGGCTCCCGGTGCCGTCCATCTGCTCGGGCCCGAGGTGGAGCGGGGCCAGGCCCCCCAGGTCACGGTCCCTCCCTGGGTTTGGCAGGAGGCACGCTCCCTCGGGCAGTTCAGCCTGGTTGGTTGCACCGTCTCACCGGCGTTCGAGTTCAACGGCTTCGAGCTCGATCGAGAGCACGGCCCCTGAGTGCCCCGGGCACCCCTCCGGGGGGTCCGCGGAACCGCAGTCAGTTCGGGATGCCTCCCGGACGCACGGTGGCCGCACGTTATCCGGCCGGATCAACGGCAGGTGAACGGGAGTGAGGGCGCTCGCGACCGGGTGTGACCGGCTCGGCATCGGTCCCAAGCAGGTAGGGCGGTTGGCCGCCCTCGGCTGAGCCGATCCCCGTCGCGGTGGGGGAAATGGCGACGGCTACCGCCTCGGACGAACAGCCGGGGCCAGCTGGCGGCGCTCGCGCCGGTGGATATCTACGGAGCCGGGTGGCCGGAATCTTCTGAGCTGGTCGGATGGTCCTGCACATCGAGACGGGTGACGGTCAGAAACGCTACCAGGACCACGATGACCGCGGTCAGAACGAGGCTGACCCAGCCCGCTCCCCAGCCGAGACCACCGAGGATCGCCGGCTTGCCGACCCAATCGGCGAACGAGGCGCCAAGGGGGCGGGTGATCACGTAGGCGAACCAGAACGAGAAGATGGCGTTCCAGCGGAACCGCCAGAACCCGATCGCCGGCACCGCGATGATCCCGGCGAAGAGGACGGTGGAGAAGCCGTATCCCAGATGGAAGGTCACGGCGGTCAGGTCGCCCAGGGCGGTCCCGAGCGCGAAGGTGGCGACGACGGCCGCCCAGTAAAAGGCCTCCCGGCGGGGAGTGTCGATGCTGTGGATGGAAAGAGTCTTCTCGGTCCGCTGCCAGGTCACGAAGACCGTGACAAGGACGAGCCCGTACAGCGTGGTCGACGCGAAGTAGGGCACGCCGAACCCGACGTGGAGCACGTCAGCGGCCATGGTTCCGAAAACCCCGACCATGACGACTGCGAACCAGTAGCTCCATGCGACATACCGATGCATTGAGAACTGCACGACCAGCGCCACCGCGAAGCCGACGAACCCCAGGAGCACCGCCGGCACGGGATGGATGCGATGGACGAGGAAGTCGGACGTGGCCTCGCCCATGGCGGTCGAGAGTCCCTTGATCACCCAGAAGTAGACCGTGATCTCTGGGACCCTCAGGGCCCGGGGGCTGGACGTGCTCACCGAAAAAAGTCGCCGAATCATCCGATCAGCATGGCAAACGATGGTGGTGGGGCGTCAAACTGACCCAGTACCGAGACGACGGCCGCCGGTCCCCTGGAGGACCCTGGCGCCGAATCGGCATGACCGCCCCGATGGCGACGGAGGGCGCCACCGACCACCCGGAACCCGGTTCTGGGCTTTGGGATCTTGCCGAATCTTCTCACTCGCCCGTGGTCCCATCGAGGAGTTCCCGGGTCGCATCGGCGTGACCGGCATGGCGGGCAGTCTCGTTGATCAGGTGGAGGAGGACCCAGCGAAGGTCGGTGCCGTTCCTCCGCCGGCACGGCGCGGCGAGCGACGTCATCCTCCTTACCGCTCGGTCGGTCCTCGCCGCCCGGTCCCGGTAGGCCGCCAACGCGTTCTGGACCTCCATCTCGGGCCCCGGGGAGAATTCCTCCTCGCTCCGGCTCACCTCGTGGCCGAGCAGGCCACCGTCGATCCACCGCCACTCCACGTGGGTCAGGTGGTTGACGATCCCGAGTAGCGAGATGAGCGCACCGTCCGGGCGCCACCGGGCGTCCTCGTCGCTGAGCCCGTCGACCTTGCGGAGCACGGCACGTCGCAGGTAACCGAGCCATCCGAGTAGGAGCTCCCGCTCGTCGGGGTTCGTCTTTGGGAGCTCGGGCTCGGGTTCGGTCGGCACTCAGGTCCACGCTATGGCCACGCTGCCCGGTGCGTCGAACCCCGAGAGCCGTTCCGGCCCGGTGACGGGGGTCCCCCGGCAGGACGGCAGGGTACCGGGACACCACCCGGCGGGTGTCCCTCCCCGCCGGCCGGTCGGCTACGATCTCTTCGGAACCGAACGACCGAGGAGTGGACGATGGCATCGCGTGAAGAGACAGGTGTGGGTACAGCCTCCCCGTCTCCCACCGTGCTGAACCACGGCGGGCTGACTGACCTGCCGGTCCCCCGACTCCGCCCCGGACGGGGTGACGGCCCGCCGGAGATGCTCGGGCGTCTCGGGGCCACCCGTACCGCTTCCTGACCCGGGAACCGGCAGGGCTGGCGTGCGGGATGCCTGCCCGCCAGATGGCCCGAGAGCGACCTGGTCGCTGATCCGCCCAATCCACAGCCTCCACTGACCTGCTGGCGGGAGAGACCCGCCGTATCCCGAGGCTCCCCTCCACCTTCGAAGGCAATTGCAATGGCCGAGCTCGCGGATTTCCCCTCCGCATCCGCAAAAGAGACAATTCAATTCTGCTGGGCGCAGGTCGACGGCCAGAAGTTCCAGCTCGTCGGCTCCTGGGTCGTGATGACCATGACCGTGATCGTGGCCGATGTCGTCTGCCCGCTCATCTTCGCCGCCATCTTGTCCAGGGTGGCGGTTCTCCCCGCCCGCTCCACCACCGGCGAGTGGTGGCACACCTTCGGTCCGCTTCTGCTGGCCTACGGGCTCGCCGGACTTGTCGCCATGATCGGGTGGCGGACCGCGGGCTGGATGGAGTGGGGGGCGTGCGTCCGTGCTTTCGCCAGGGGGGTCAACAACGGCTACCGCCATCTGCTCACCCTGAGCTACCGCTGGCATATGGACCACCCGGCCGGAGAGGTCATTTCGGCCCTGACCAATTTCTCTTGGGCCTTCGTCGAAATGGTGGATTCTGCCTCTTGGGGACTTCTCCCGACCGCTGTCGTCATCCTGAGCGCCATCGCCGTGCTGGGCTTCTTCGCCTGGCCCGCCGCGCTGACCATGGTGGCCATGGTGGCCGGATTCGTGCTCGTCCTGGCCCGGCGCTTGCCCAAGGTGCGGGCGGCCTCCGAAGAATTCGAGGACTATCACTCAAAGGCGACCGGCGTCATTGCCGACACGGTGAGCAACCTGATGACGGTTCGTTCGGCGGCGGCAGAACCCCATGAGAAGCTCCGAGTGCACGGGCTGACCAGCCGATCCGTGAGCGCCGACCTTCGCGCCCGCTCCATCTTCATGAAGACACAGTTGCAGCTCGAGAGTTCGATCGTGATCGGCACCCTGCTCGCCCTCATTGCCGGCACGACCATGGCCGTGCACCACTGGGCCGCGACCGCCGCTCTCTACCTCATCTTGTATTACTCGGCACAGGTGGCATTCAGCATGGAGCAGTCCTTCGAACACCTGCGGTCCCTGTCACGCTCACTCGGCCGGGCGGCGAAGTTCACCGCCATCGCCGGCGTGGAACCCGAGATCAACAATGCCCTGGACGCGGTCGAGCTCGACGTCGGGCGGGGTCGGGTGGAGTTCTGCCATGTCCACTTCGGCTATCACCATCGGGCCATCCTCTTCGACGACCTAAGCCTGACCATCAACCCAGGCGAACATGTGGCGTTGGTCGGGCCCTCGGGATCGGGGAAGTCGACCCTCTCCAAGCTGCTCCTGCGTTTCATGGACGTGGGTGGCGGCCAGGTACTGGTGGACGGCCAGGACATCCGGGCGGTCACCCTGGCTTCACTACGCAGCCACATCTCCTACGTTCCACAGGACCCCCAGCTCCTGCACCGCACGATCGCCGAGAACATCTGCTATGGGATGGATGAGGTGGACCACGGGTTGGTGCAAGAGGTCGGTAAGGCCGCCCACGTGGAGGAGTTCGTCTACGCGTTGCCGGACGGCTATGACACGGTCGTGGGCGAGCGGGGACTCAAGCTATCGGGGGGTCAGCGCCAACGGGTGGCCATCGCCCAGGCGATGGCGAAGCATGCCCCGCTCCTGGTCCTCGACGAAGCGACCAGCGCGCTGGACTCCGAGTCCGAGCACCTGGTGCAAGAGGCGCTATGGCGGTTGATGGAGGACTCGACGGCCATCGTGATCGCCCACCGGCTGTCCACGATCGCTCACATGGACCGCATCGTGGTGTTCGACCAGGGGAGGATCGTCGAGGAGGGTTCTCACGCCGCACTGTTGGCTCGCGACGGACTCGGCATGTACGGCCGGCTCTGGCGGCATCAGTCCGGAGGCTTCCTGGTCGACTGACTGTCATGAGCGTCCACCACGGTGCACTGTGTCGCACGGTGGCCCCCCGAGATGGCCATCCGAGCAACTCACCAAGGGCGCGATCTCGCTTTCCGCGTCTGGGCACGACCTCCACCGTCTGGGGTATTCGTCTCATCGGCTCCACCGGGGATCCGGCCAGGTAGTTGGTCCCCATCGTTACCGCCCGCCGATCGCCTGCCGCCGGCGGATGACATTGAGCGCGCTGCCTTCGTTGAACCATGCGAGTTGGTCGGGGCTGAATGAGTGGATGCAGTGAAAATTGAGGTGGCTGCCGTCGGGCTTGGCCACTCGACAGCGTACCGGTGTGTCGGGAGCTAGGGCGGCAAGGCCCAAGACGGAGAGGCGATCGTCCTCGCCGATCATGTCGTAACTCGCCGGATCGGCAAACGTAAGGGGAAGGATGCCCTGCTTCTTCAAGTTGGTCTCATGAATCCGGGCGAAGGACCGGGCAAAGATCACCAGTCCGCCGCGGTACCGGGGCTCCATGGCCGCGTGCTCGCGTGATGAGCCTTCGCCGTAGTTCTCATCACCCACTGCGCACCATCGAGTGCCGGTGCGGGCAAGATGCTTGGCGATGTCCGGGAACGTGCGGGTGTGAGCGTCGAGTGGATCCCGTCCTTCACCGATTGCGCCGGTGAAGGCGTTGGTTACGCCAAGGAAGAGGTTGTCTGAGATGTTCTCGAGGTGGCCGCGGTAGCGGAGCCACCGACCGGCCGCCGAGATCTGGTCCGTCGTGCACTTACCCGTTGCCTTGAGAAGCACCGGTAGGTCGAGATAATCGTGGCCGTCCCAGCGGGGAAACGGAGCGAGAAGCTGCAGCCGCTCCGAGGTGGGCGACACGGCGACGGCAATCTCGGAGCGGTCATCGGGCGGAGCGACGTAGCCGGACTGCCCGGGGTCGAATCCCCGCGAAGGGAGATCCTCCCCGACGGGCGGCTCGAACCGCACCGTTGCGCCGGAGTCGGTCGTAATCAAACCCGAGAGCGGGTCGAAGTCGAGCGTGCCAGCCAGCGCATAGAGGATGACCATGTCGGGCGATGTGACGAACGCCTTGGTGTTGGCGTTGCCATCGTTGCGCCTGGGGAAGTTGCGATTGAAGCTGGTCACGATGGTGTTGAGCTCGTCGGGATCGGGGTCCTTGCGTTCCCATTGGCCGATGCAGGGGCCACAGGCGTTGGCCAGCACCGTGCCGCCGATGGCTTGAAGGTCGGCAAGCAGTCCGTCGCGCTGGATGGTGGCCCGCACCTGCTCGGAGCCGGGGGTGACCAGAAGCTCAGTCTTGGCCCGCAAACCGTGAGCCACCGCCTGCCGGGCGATCGAGGCGGCGCGGGTCATGTCCTCGTATGAGGAGTTGGTGCACGAGCCGATCAAGGCGGCCGAGATCCGGGAGGGAACCCCGTGGTCGTTGGCCCACGCGCCCACCTCGTTCACACCGTGGGCCAGATCGGGAGTGTCCGGACCGTTGATCAGGGGAGTCAACGAGGACAGGTCGATCTCGATGACCCGGCCGAAGAAGCGCCCAGGGTCCGCCAGCACCTCGGGATCGGGTCGAAGATCGCCGCCCACCGTGGATGCGAGCTCGGCTACCCCTGCCCGCCGGGTGGCCGTCAGATAGGCCGCCATGTTGGCGTCGAACGGGAACAATGAGGTGGTGGCGCCGATCTCGGCTCCCATGTTGCAGATCGTGGCCTTGCCGGTCGCGCTGATGGTGTCGGCCCCCGGCCCGAAGTACTCCACCACGGCGCCCGTGCCACCGGTCACCGTGAGGACATCGGCGACCTTGAGGATCACGTCCTTGGGCGTTGTCCAACCGTTGAGTGATCCGCTGAGCTGCACGCCAATTAGATTGGGCCATTGCACATTGAATGCCTGACCGGCCATGACATCGATGGCATCACCGCCGCCCACACCGATGGCCACCATTCCCAGTCCACCCGAGTTGGGAGTATGACTGTCGGTGCCGATCATCATCCCGCCGGGGAAGGCGTAGTTCTCTAGAACCACCTGGTGGATGATCCCAGATCCGGGTCGCCAGAACCCGATGCCGAACCTGGCGCAGAAGGTCCGCAGGAACTCATACACCTCGGAGTTGAGCTCCAGTGCTGAGCGGAGGTCGGCAGCGGAGGCCACCTCGGCCCGGATGAGATGATCACAATGGACGGTGGTCGGCAACGCCGACTCGTCCAGGCCGGCCGCCAGGAGCTGGAGCGCCACGATCTGGGCGAGGGCGTCCTGGAGAGCGACTCGATCGGGATCGAAGTCCGCATAGGTAGAGCCGCGATCTAACTTCGGACCGAGCGGGTCACTCAGATGGTTGACGAGCACCTTCTCGGTGTACGTGAGGGGCCGCTCGAAGCGTTCACGGCCGAGGGCCACCCTCGCCGGCCACCGGGCATAGACGGGCTCGACCAGCGAGCGCTGTGTCGATGAGGTCGAACGGTCGCGAGTGTCCCGATCCTGGTCGCGACGGTCTCGGTCCTGTGGAGGGGGGGTCATGCGTCTCCTTACTCTCTTGATACCAAGAGACTTACCCGAAACTATCTCGATGTCAAGGTATAGTTCTCAGTGCAGAGCCCGTGACCTGGAGGATCCGGTGGAAGACGAGGTTGACCGTCTGGTTGCGGGGTGGCGACGGGTCCTGCCCGATGTCGATGTGTCACCCCTCGAGGTGCTCTCGCGGGTCACGCGCCTCGCCCGCCACCTGGAGCGCCAACGGAGCGTGGTGTTTGCCCGCCACGACCTCGAGACCTGGACCTTCGACGTGCTCGCCGCCCTCCGCCGGTCCGACCCTCCCCATCATCTCTCGCCGGGCCAACTCCTCGCTCAGACGCTGGTGGCTTCGGGCACGATGACCAACCGGCTCGACCACCTCGAGCAGCGAGGCCTCGTCCGGCGTCGGCCCGACCCCAATGATGCCCGGTCAGTCCGCGTTCTGCTCACCCCCGCCGGACGGCGGCGCGTCGACCTCGCCCTCCGGGATCTGGTGGCTCGCGAAGACGCAATTCTCGGGACACTCGACGCCGCTCAGCTCACCACACTCGCCGGACTCCTCCGACGCGTCGTGGCTCCATTCGACGCGTGATCGTAAACCGGTCCTGTCGGACACGGCTACGAGGGTAGCGACGTGCTCTGGTCTGGTGAGGATCCGGCGGTTCGAGTCCGCTCGCGTGGAGGTGAGCGGACAACCCTCGAACCAAACCACGAGTGAAGAGATCGAAAGCTCCCTGGGCCGCGAACAGACATTTTGCGTACTTGTCGTGTCGAAGCCTCAGGTCCGTATCCCGCCTGGCAGGTTCTTGTTCAGTGGGCAACCGGTGCTCAGCCGGAGTGGGAGACCACCCACGCCGCGGCCTCTCGGCGATGCCGCCGGTAGTCCAACTTCCCCGAGGGCGAGCGGCCGAGGGTATCGAGTGTCCGCACCCGCCGCGGCGCCTTGAAATGGGCCAGGCGTCCCTTCACGTGGTCAATGAGCTCCTGCTCGGACGGCGCGGGGTCGGCCGAGATGGACACCGCTGCCACCACCATCTCGCCGTAACGCTCGTCGGGGACGCCCACGACGACCGCGTCGCGCACGGCCGGATGGGTCTTGAGCGCCTCTTCGACCTCTTCGGGGAAGACCTGCTCGCCGGCCGTGTTGATGACGACCGTGCCCCGCCCGAGCAGCTGGATCGTGCCGTCGGCCTGCACCTGGGCGAAGTCGCCCGGGACCGAGTAGCGCACGTCGTCGATCACCTGGAACGTGGCCGCGGTCTTGTCCTCGTCCTTGTAGTACCCGAGCGGGTTGCGCCCACCGAGGGCGAGGACCCCCGTCTCGGCTGACCCCGGCTCGACGTCGCGACCGTCGGGTCCGAGCACCCTCACCTCGGGACCCAACTTGAACACCGCGGTGGCGCCGCTGGCGCCGGCGGTCACGAGGGACGTGCCCATCCCGATGGCCTCGGAGGACGAGAAGGCGTCGATCAGCAGGAGTCCGGGCGCGTGGCGGAGCAACCTCTCCTTCACCTGCTCGCTCCACATGGCGCCAGACGAGCCGATGACAGCCAGGGAGGAGAGGTCGAAGCGGCCGGGTTCGGCGTCGAGGACATCGAGTATCGGCCGGGCAAACGGGTCGCCCACGATGACCAGGACGTTCACCTTTTCTCGGACCACGCTGCCGAGCAGCTCGACCGGGTTGAGGCGGTGGTCGGACAGGAGGACCACTCTCCCGCCCTCGGCCAGGCACTCGTTGGCCGTGAAGCCGCCGGTCCCGTGCATGAGCGGGCAGGCCGGGAGGAGGGTGAGCCCGGGGCCGCCCTCGCTCAGGACGCGGCGCACGCCGTCGAGGCCCTCGTCCTCGGGGTAGGGGCGCATCGAGGCCCGGTTGAGCTTGGCGAACAGGTCGTCCTGGCGCCACATGACCCCCTTGGGGCAGCCCCGTGGTGCCACCGGTGTAGATCATGAGCACGTCGTCCCCGCGGCGGCCCCATGGCGGGATCACCCGGCCGGTGGCCGAGCGGGCCGCCTCCTCGTAGGGCTCGGCCCACGCCGGACAGGGACCGGCCCCGTCGTCCACCCACAGCCAGGCCCGGACACGGGACGTCCGGGGGCGCACCCGGGCCACCCGTTCGGCGAATGAGCCGTGGAAAACCACGGACACCAGGTCGGCGTTGTCTCAGAGATATGCGAGCTCGTCGTCGGCGTAGCGGTAGTTGGTGTTGACCGGGACGAGCCCGGCCTTCATCGTGGCGAAGAGACTCTCGAGGTACTCGGGGCAGTTGTAGAGGTAGAGGCCCACCTTGTCCTGGTGGGCGAGGTCGAGCTCGAGGAGCCGGCGGGCCACGCCGTCGGCCCGGCGATCGAACTCGGACCAGGGCACCCGGCACTCGCCCTGGCACACGGCCTCGGCCCCGGGCAGCAACTCGGCCGCGACCTCCCAGACCTCCGCGTAGTTCCAGTCGCTCACCATGTCCGTCTCAGAGGAATCGTCTTCGCTGGTGACGAGTTCGCTCCAGAGAGACATTCCGCCGCATCAGTCATTTCCAGCGGCCCGTCCCGGCAGGAGGATGGTAACCAGCCCTTCAGCGTGAGCGCTGATCCATTTGGGATTACTCGGATCCCGGCCGGTGAGAAGGCGAACTTCGGGGGCGTTCACGTAGGGCAAGGATGCCGCGCCGATGAGCACGTAGTAGAGGATCTCGCTGTCGATTGGTGCAGCAACGCCGGCGTCACGAAGAATCTGCCAAGCAGGCCGGATGCCGTCGAAGAACGGCTTTACGTGGGTTTCTGTCATCCATACCAACCGGTCGCTGGCCGCCGTCCCCTCATGCACCATGATCTGGTTGAGCTCGGGGTGCTCGGCTGCGAATCTCACAAACCGACGTATTCCGTCCGAAAACCTCGTAGCGAGCTGCGATATATCAATCCCGGTGAGTTCCACGGGTAGTACGTCATCCAACGCCTTCGCTAAGAGCCCGAAGAGATAGTCCACCGCGGCGGTCCACAGGGCCGCCTTCGACTCAAAGTGGTAATTGATCTGCGGCTGATGCGCCTCGACGCGACGCGCGATTGCACGCGTCGACGCGCCATCGAAGCCCTTGGCGCCGAACTCGACCAGTGCCGACTCCAGGAGTGCCTCCCGGATATCGGTCCTCGCCCGACGGAGCCGGACCGTGTTCGGCGCTTGGGTCTTGCGTTGCATTGCCCCGAAGTATACCTTTATTATCAATCGATAATAGGCGGGAGGCCAGGGACTTGAGCGCGATCCATGGTGTCGAGAACCAAGACCGAGATCGTCCATCCGTGCGTCTCTTACCGCTGTCGAAGGATCCGTTCCAGGCGCCGACGGATCGAGACATGCTGCCGTCTGAGCGGCGGCTGTTCGTTCGGACCCACCGGACCTGCGTATTCGGCTACGGCCGCCGGTCGGATGGGCCTGCGATGTCGGTCGTCTACTACATCCCAGCGGAAAACGGCGATCTGCTCGTGGCAACCATGGCCGACCGGGCCAAGGCCAAAGCCGTAGTCCGCAACAGCAAGGTCAGCCTCTGCGTCCTCGACGAGACGTGGCCCTTCGCTTACCTGCAGGTTTATTGCGACGCGGTGATCGACGACGACGGGGAAACCTTGGTGGACGTGATGATGGCGGTGGCTGAACGCATGTCGGGTGAGCCGTTGGGGCCAGAACTCCGCCCAGTAGTCAAGACCATGGGAGAGGAGGAAGGCCGGGTGCTGGTGCGCTGCCGACCCAATTCGACATTCGTGACACCGCCGCGACACCTGCACCGCAACGACCAGGAGGAGCGGCTGACCCATTGGGTCTCGGCGTCGATGTCCTGGGATGCTCCGGACACCCCGGACGAAATGTGACGTTCCGTTTCGCCAACGTGGAAGGCCGCTCCGCCCTCGTCGATTCCGACGGCCGCTGGTTCGACGCGTCGCGGGTAAGCGGCGGGGTCATAAGCGCCGATCCGATGGGGGCATGGCTTCAGCTCGACGAACTGCACCGAGCGGACAGCGCCATCGCGAAAGCGGTGCCCGACGGGAACCTCACCGACGCCGACGTTCGACCACCAATCCCCTCGCCTCGGAGCGTGTTCGCTGTCGGGCTCAACTATCGGTCGCATGCCGACGAGTCCAAGATGAAGGTGCCGGATGCACCGCTCATTTTCACGAAATTCCCGAGCTGTCTTGCCGGCTCCACCGACCCGGTAATCCTTGGCGGCACCACCGACGACTACGAAGCGGAGCTGGTGGTCGTGATCGGCAGTGGAGGTCGCGAGATCAGGCGCGAGGACGTGTGGCGACATGTAGGTGGGCTGACGGTCGGCCAGGACATCTCCGACCGGGCCCTGCAGTTCGCGGCCGAGCCCGCCCACTTCGACCTGGGCAAGTCCCGGGACACCTACGGACCGATCGGCCCCGTGGTCGTCTCCACCGACTCGTTCGCCGACCCCGGGAACCTTCTGATCACCTGTGACATCAATGGTGAGCGACGCCAAGAGGATCGCACCGCGAATCTGATTTTCGACATCCCGATCCTGATCAGCTACCTCTCCCGCATTCTCAGCCTCAGTCCCGGGGATCTCATCTTCACCGGCACGCCCGAAGGGGTCGGCGCCGCAAGTCTGCGGTTCCTGGGCGACGGCGACGTGATCACCACCACGATCGAAGGCATTGGCACCCTCACGAACCGGTGCCACGTGACTGAGAAGGTACATCGATGACCATCGACAATCCGGGTCGCCGGCCGAATCGCTGAGGAGAAACACGTGGCTTTGCACCGACTGGCGTCGATCACGATCGGCGTTCCCAACGTCGAAGACACCTCTCGGTATTACGCCGAGTTCGGGTTGACCCGTCACGGCGAAGGCTTCTCGACCAGCGATGGCGGCGAGCAACTCGTTATCGTCGAGAGCCCCACCCGCCGACTGATCGAGATGTGCATCGGAGTCGACGACCCTGACGACTTGGACCGTGTGGTCGACCGACTAGCCAGACTCGGGGTCACCGGCCAGAGAGACGCTGGGAGTGTCAGCGCAATTGAGACTCATACCGGCGCCAGGGCTGTGATCAAGGTCCTCCCCCGGATCTCACAAGATCCGGCTCCGATCATGCCGTACAACGGACCCGGCCGCGCCGAACGCACGAACGGCCGTGCACCAGGCATCCTGCGCGAAGAGCCGATCCGCCCACGCAAGCTGGGTCACGTCGTCATCGGCACTCCCGATGCCGAAGCCTCTCAGCGTTTCTTCGTAGAAGGCGTGGGATTCAAGTTGAGCGATCAAGTCCGCGGCGTGGCCGCCTTCATGCGGTGCTCCACCGACCATCACAACCTGCTGTTGCAGCCTTCTCCGGTGGCGTTTCTGCATCACACGTCCTGGCAGGTCGAAGACGTCGACGAGGTTGGTCGCGGAGCCATGCGGATGCTCGACGGTCACCCCGATCGTCACATCTGGGGGCTGGGCCGTCACTTCATCGGCTCGAACTTCTTCTGGTACCTCCGCGACCCGGCCGGCAATTTCTCCGAGTACTACTCCGACATGGACACCATCACGGACGACCAACTCTGGAAACCGGAAACATGGGAACCCTCGTTACGCGCTCTCTACGCGTGGGGGCCCGACGTGCCACCCTCCATGCTGGAGCCCGACGACTTAGCCGACCTGATGGCGGCCTCGCACCAAACTTGACGAATCAGCCGGTGCGACGGACGAAGAGCTGATCTGACCTCCGCTACGCCACCAGTCGCCTGATAGTTGCCGCCAATGGCGGCGCGAACGCGATGCCAGTCACTATCAGGCACCGACCGCGAGAGATCCGAAAGGCCAAACGAACACCCGCTGATCAAGGCGTCGTGCATACGCAAGAGGACGCGCTAAATACCTTCTGACGCCCGCCACCACCGGGCTCCTGTGATGTGTCGCTCACGTCGCTCCTCGGGAGGACATTATCGGCTGTGGGGTCAAGAGGTAACTATCCCGGTGGCCTCCCACTACGCCGAAGTCTTCATGCTTATCCAAGGCCGGTGCTTCCGGCTGATGACCGATCCCGAACCTCACCGGCGGAGACGGCCGACGCGGTTCCTACTCCGCCGGGCGCTAGATTCACCATTGCGATGTTACAGAACAGCGAACAGTTGGTGCGCCGGAATCGGGAGTTAGCGGAATCGAACGACCACCTCTGTAAGGAACTCAATCGCCACAAAGAGGCACTCGCCGACGCTGCCAAGCGTCTCGAAAGTGGTGAACTGACCGCTGAGTCGATCCGCACTGGCGGCGCGCCCGAGATGCGTATGGATTTGACCGAATCCCTAGCTGAGTTTGAGGCGGCACGCCATCGGGTCCGAGTTGCGTTGTTCGCCTTGTTGGGGGTCGAACAACAAACGTCCCAGTCGGAGATCGGACGTTCACTCGGTATATCGAGACAACTTGCTTCTCGGCTGGCCCAGGAAGCGGAAAAGACACAACTTTAGATTCGGACCGGTGCTTCCGGCTGGTGACCGAACTTCGAACCTCGCCGACGAGGTCGCCCCACTGCCACGTTCCCAGGTCAATCGGACTGTGATGTTGGCCGGAAGCATCGCTGGGTCGCACGCGAAGTCAGGCGAGAGAAGAATCCACACCTTCTCCGACCTCCGGCGAGGGGTGGCGGAGGACTACGGCGAGAGTTGCCGCACCACCAACGCGATGCCCTCTCCCCATGAGGTCAATGGCCCAGCCGGGAGATAGGCAGAGCCATTCGAGGTGTGGTCCACCATCGGCGTGGCGAGGTAGCGCTCCCGCCCTTGGGGGTCGATGAAGTAGACGATTGAGGTGTGGATGATATCGGCGTTCGGGTTAGGCGCCTCGACCGCGACTCCATAACCGTGCCACACCGCCTGAAGGCTAGGTAACGCCCCGGTGAAGAAGTGCCATGACCGGATCGTGTTCAGTTGATGTGCTGTGGAAAAGGCGGCGACGTCGGCGACACCCAGGTGGTATGGGTTGACGTTGACAGCGATGAACACCGCCCGTGAGGCCGCCGATCCGAGGTCGCGATAGGCGTCGACGAACTCCTGGGAGACGATGGGGCAGATATCGACGCAGTGTGGGTCCATGAACTGAAGCACCACCGTCCGTCCTTTGAAGCTGACGAGCGAGAGCGTTCGGCCTTGCTGATCGACCAGGGTGAAGTTGGGCGCTGGCACGTTTGGGACCGCGGAGAGTTCCATCAGGTTGGCGAGCGGGGTGGGCACGCTAGCCGGTATTCCCGTGGCCCTGATCTCGGCGAGCGAATCATGTTGGTCTCGATACCGGGAGGCGAGATAGACGAATAGTCCAGTAGCGATCACCACAATTGCGAGAGCGATCAGGAGAGTGAAGCCCCCTCGGCGCCGGATTCGCACGAGAACCGACTCGGCATTGCTAGGCGAAATATCAGCCTGGGAGGAACCTGGCCGGTTCGCGGGGTTCGACATGCGGTTCGCCTAACGAGAGGGTGAGATGGGGACGAGGGTCAGCATCCGGCGCCAACCGTACCTTGGGGTGCCGGCACCGGCGCAGTCAGGGGCCTCGGACATGTGACCAGAACGGTTCGCCGACATCACGTCCGCAGTACAGTCGCCCGAGGAGGTGCTCAGTGGGCTTCTACCAAAATCAGCTCCTACCCCGGCTTCAGGACAAGGTCATGGACCGCAAGCGCGCCCGCGAGGTGCGTGCTCGAGTCTGCGCTGGACTGCGCGGCAAGGTCGTCGAGATCGGGTTCGGCACCGGACTCAATGCACCATTCTACCCCCCGGAGGTCACGAAGGTCTTGGCGATTGAACCCTCGGCGGTCTGCATGGGGATCGCTGAACCCCGGATCGCCCGCTCCTCAGCGGTGGTCGAGTTGGCGGGACTCGACGGTGAGCGCCTCGATCTGCCGTCCGAAGAGTTCGACGCGGTGCTCTCGACTTGGACCCTGTGCACGATTCCCAACGTGACCAGTGCGCTGGCCGAGTTGCGACGTGTGCTGAAGCCGGGCGGGTCGTTCCACTTCGTCGAGCATGGGCACGCGCCTGATCCAAAGGTGGCGCGTTGGCAGCGCCGTATCGAACCGCTCAACAAGCGCCTCGCCGGAGGGTGCCACCTCACACGTCGGATTCCCGATCAAATCGAGCAGGCGGGATTTACCCTCGGGCAGCTCGATGCCTACTACTTCGAGGACGAGCCGAAACCCTTCGGCTACACATTCGAAGGGCGTGCCGTCAAGGGCTGAGATCGAGTCAGGCGGACCAGGGGCCCCATGGTGCACCCGGAAGGGGGCGCTGTCTAAAACGGCAAACCCTCAATATGTAGATCCATCTCGGGCAGCCGCGCTCCCACGATTAAGGGTGTCCAGCACGTCTCTAAGGGCATAACGAGCAACCCGTCGGGTTGATCTGCCGTGACCGTCCCACCTACGGACAGCCAACCCAGGCGCTCATAGAACGGCAATCGCACCGGACGGCAAAACAACATTGCGATTGATTCGTCGAGTTCGCGCATCTTCTCCATTGCGCCTGAGACCAAGTTCCGACCTACCCCTCGGCCACGGTAGTCGCGGTGAACCATCACTCCCCCGAATCCCAATGCGTTGAGGATCTGACCCGTTGCTCCTCGCACCTGGACCGAGACCCATCCCGCATGAGCAATGAGACGCCCTTCTGCCGTTATCCCGACGTGACCTCTCTTGTCTCGCCAGACGATCGCCAGGTAGTCAGTACCGAAGGGATCTGACTCTCCGTCGACAATCTGTTGGTAACGATCTGGGCCGAAATCTGGGAGGTCGATCAACTCCATGTATCCAAGGTAGTCAACCCTAGATGTGGATCGGACAATTGGCGTCCCAGAGCGTCGGGAAGGTGGATAGGAAGAGTCGTATGCAAGTCTTGTTGGATGGACGAGGCAACGATCTCTGGCGATCAGGCAGTTCGTGCCTTGCTGTTCGACCTCGGTGGGGTCGTCATCGATTTCGACTTCGAGCGGGCGTTCCGTTTCTGGGCTGATCGCGCATCCTGTGATCCTGGAGTACTCGGAAAGAGGTTCTCGCTCGACGTGGCATATGAGCAACACGAACGAGGGGAGATTCTCGCCTCGGACTACTTTGCCGCCTTGCGCCAATCCCTCGATGTCAGCATCTCTGACGATGATTTCATCGCAGGTTGGAATGACGTCTACATAGGCCCCGTTCCCGGCATGGCCGCATTGCTGTCCATTGCTAAGGAACGCTTCCCGCTCTTTGCCTTCACGAACTCGAATCCAACGCATCAGCGCGTGTGGACCATGCATTACGCGAACGAGTTGTTACCATTTCGGTCCATCTTCGTCTCATCCGAGCTTGGTCTCCGAAAACCTGATCCCGAAGCATTCTGCGTCGTGGCGAGACGAATCGGCTTTCAACCGGACGAGATCATGTTCTTCGACGACACTCCCGGGAACATTGATGGTGCATCCAAGGCTGGGATGCAAGGGGTCTTGGTTGAGTCGATCAGCGATGTTCGTCAAGCACTCTCACGACTTGGTCTTGAGGTTGAAGCGGCGAACCAAGTCGACATTTGATTTCTGGGGTTTTTGAGCCACGGTCGGAGGTATCCCCCACCGCCGGGAGAGGGAGACCATTTGGCACCCGATTGACTCCGAATCAAGCGGCTTTGGCCGTAATCCACCCGAACTCGGATGTGATCCGAACGCCGAGATCCCGATCGTACAGCGGCGATATGACCTCACTCAACGCCTCGCAGAACGCTTCGTAGCCGACCGTTTCGATCGCCGGGACAGACGGTCCTGCCGCCGCCAAAGCACGGATGGCCGTTCCAACATCAGGCCACTCGTTAACGACATCAACCGCTCCACGCTCGACCGGAGCGAATCCCGTGGCTGCCAGCATGTCCTCCACTACGCCTTGGCGCCCGGTGTCTCCCTGCTCCATGCTGGCTGTCCCATGATCTGGTGGAGACAAGTCGATGATCTTGAGGAAATATGGCATTAGGCCGAGGCGGTCATATCGCCCCCAGAATGTCAGCCCCAGCCGACCGTCAGGGACGAGGACTCGGCGAGCTTCGCTCAACGCACCTTCGCACCCTTTCCAGATGCCATTGAAGCTGGTTGCGACGTCGAAGCTGCCATCTGCAAATGGCAGTTCGAACATGTCCCCCACGCGGAAGTCCCCGTTCGGCGTCCTCGATCGTGCGATCGCCACCAGCGCCTCCGCTGCGTCCAATCCCGAGACCTGGGCATTCCTCTCGGCCGCATGATGGGCAGCGAACCCTGACCCACATGCGATGTCGATGAGGCGCACGCCGTCTCCGACACCCAAGCGGTCGAACAGCAGCTCGTTTGCCGGTCGAGCGTAGGGCTCGCACAGATATGCCCACTCCACGGCACGCGCCCCCCAGCCACGACCCGCCTCGGCCCAATCCGCCACGTGCCTACTTTCCCATAAGTCCTTTCCGGAGGCCAGGTATCCCAAATCCACCTGCGACTTGGGCACATCATTTAACCATCCCTGTCGGCACGGAATGCTGAATGCCCGTTAGCGGAACGCCTCGGTTCCGAAGGTGGGAGCTGGATCAGGCGGTCCTCCGGTCCTGAAACGTGCGGCGATATGCCTGAGGACTGGTGTGGACGATCCGGCTGAAATGCTTGCGGAGATTGGCCGCTGTGCTAAGGCCGCTCCTCACCGCGACGGTCTCGATTGAAAGGTCGCTGACTTCAAGAAGCCGTTGAGCGAGTTGGACGCGCTGGCGGAGCAGCCACTGATACGGGGTGGTTCCGGTAGTGGCCAAGAATCGGCGAGCGAATGTTCGGGGACTCATGGCAGATCGGACCGCAAGATCTTCGACTGTCACTGGTTCGTCGAGATGCTCCCGCACCCAGGCAACCGTGTCGGCAAATAAATTGGAGCTGTCCAGTACCGGTAGTGGGAAGGCGATGTATTGGGCTTGACCCCCATCGCGTTGGGGCGGCACAACCAGTTGACGGGCCAGTCGGGTTGCGACCTCGCTCCCGTAGTCCTGGCGGACGACGTGCAGGCAAAGATCAATGCTGGCGGCACTGCCAGCTGACGTGAGGATGTCGCCTTCGTCGACATAGAGCACCCCGGAATCGACCGACAAGAGAGGATAACGACGGGCGAGCTCATCGCATTCCGCCCAGTGCGTGGCAGCACGCCGGCCGTCGAGCAATCCAGCTTCAGCCAGGACAAACGCGCCGCCGCACAACGAAAGGATGCGACACCCCCTGGCGTGCGCCCGGCGCAATGCCTCATAGACGCTCTCCGAGACCTCTTCTGGTCGGTACGTCGGGGACACGATCACGGTGTCCACCCTGGAGAGTGTCTCTAGTCCGTGAGGTACCAGGATCTGGAAGCCACCATCCGCGGTCACCGGAGCCGAGTTGTCTCCGCAGATGAACAGGCGGTACCACGGGTCACCCGGGGTCACCCATCGGTCGTCGCCGAATACCTCACAGGCCACACCGAGCTCGAATGGGGTGAATCCGTCGTAGACGACGATGGCGACGTCGTGGGAGGCACGGTTCGATCGGCCGTTGCGGTTTGTCGCGGAACGGCCCGAAGGCTGGCGACTCGACGATTTGGCAGTTATCTCACGCACTATGTCAATCATGCCACTTTCGCTGGGCGCCCGCCGAATCCACCATGGAGTGGTGACTACAGCCCGACTCTTTCGAGTGATCGCGCATGGCCGCACAGCGGAGGAACGAAGGATCGACCGCCGACAGCGCCGCCAGGCCCGGCGGGTCCTGTCTCACCGGGATCGCAGCCCAGGCGCAGGGTCGGCGACGCTGCTTCTCGTCGATCCGCACAACCCTCAGCGATTGACTGCCGGATTCAATCGAAGGTGCGACCGCTTCTTTGGCCTGCTGTTCGCGTCCTCCCTTGACCGCCAACTCGCACAAGGACGTTCGCCCGAGTCAAACCGACTTTTGGCCGCTCGAGCTCAACTGCTCGTCTCACCGGCCATGCGTCGCGCATTGGCTCAAAATTGGGAACACCTCGTGGGACAAGCTCGAACACCACCGGTCCAGCGCGACCCGCGAGTGCCGCTCAACCGTGCCCGCATTATCGCCTGCGAACCGGCCATTCAAGAAATGCTCAACGCCTTGTTGGCTCCACTGCCGGTTCCGGCACGCGGGCCGGCGATGGTGAGCTGTCTTCTTAGCGATGGCACAGGGCCCTTATACGATCGTCGCTGCTCTACTGGCTTAGGCATCGCTCTCAGGGAGGCGACCGAGCAGCTGGATCCTTCAGGATCCCTGGTGTCCGCAGCGTGGAACACGAGCTCTGGAAGTTCCGAGACCAAACCACCCTGTACGTGAGCAATTCGATCGGGTCGATCTGAGCCATCCGGTACGCTGCGGCACGGTTTGCTGAGGTGTGGGCGACGTAGGCCAAGCTCTCATGGGCGTCGGAGCGGATACCCGGTCGACGTCGTGATGGCCTCGCCATGACCGAGGCGAGGGCCGTCCCGACCGGGTCGCAAATCGTGTGTCGAGGCCCCGGTGCACTTTGACGGAGGGTGCTACCTTGAGGCCGGTGGGCCCTTGCTCATTGGTGGCGCGGTCGCTCGACTGACTCGATCTTCGCCCGAAAGCGGCCGGGAGGCGAAATGACAGCATGGGTGAAGTGGCGGGACCGTGTGGGGCGTTCAGTGGCCGGCACGGCCCTGTGCGCCGGGGCAATGGTCGTCGCCATGGCAGCCCCGCCGGCAGGCGCCTCAGTGGTGTCGCCCAAAAGTGTCGCCGCCAACACCTACAACCTCTCGGGAGCGGTCACCGGCACGTTGCGCGACGGTCCCAATGCGGGCTGTCCCTACGGGGGGATCAGCAACGGCGGCTTCGTAGAGCTCAACGATCTCGTGGGCTCCGTCTCCGGGATCAATGGCGTGGCCAGTTGGAGTCTGGACGTGACCGTGAAGAAGAACGGAACCTACTCATTCCAATCCCTCACAGGACGAACCCCGACCGCCATACTGAGCGTGGACCTGAAGGGCAAGAACATCACCGATTCCATCCAGAAGGGTGAGCAGGACAACTTCTTTGCCCACACTGGCACTGTGACCGTGAAAGGCGAGGCTGGTTCGATCGACGCCTCCATGAGCCAGATAAGCGGCAAAACGCTCAAGATCGTGGCCCGGTGGAACTGCGGCGCTCCGGCCGCGGCGGCCGCAGTGTCGGGGCACGGATGGAAGTTGGCGACATTGGTGGCATCCAACAAGGAAGGCTCTGGTCCGGGCATCGCGACTCACACTGCCAACTTCTCGAGCGTGTCATGCCCCAGTACCGGGTTCTGTGCCGCCGTCGACGACACGGGTGACGCATTCACCTGGAATGGAAAAGTGTGGTCCAAGGGCGTGGACATCGACTCGACTGCCGGATCCAACATGAATGACCAGTTGGCTTCGGTCTCATGCGCCTCGTCGTCCGCCTGTATCGCCGGGGACGATCTCAGTAACGTCTACACCTTCAACGGTTCGACCTGGTCTGCGGCCGACCAGTTGAACCCATCGGACTCGTCGGCGTCCGTGTCCTTCTCCGTCTCGTGTCCCACCACCTTTTTCTGCATGGCGGTGGATGGAAACGTCAACTACTACACCTACAACGGAACCTCATGGTCCCAACCCGAGGTGATCAACTCGAGCACCTTGAACCCGACCACCATCGGTGAGGTGTCGTGCGCCAATCCAACCTTCTGCGAGGCAGTCTACAACGACCAATCGGTCACCTACAACGGCAACGGGTGGGCGGCTCCGCAAACTCTCTCGCTGCCTCCCGGAAGCAAATCCGGTTCAAATCCCGAAGTATCCGTGGTGTCCTGCCCGGCTGCCACGTTCTGTGCGGTGGGAGGCACGACCGGAGCCAACGTCGCCTATCTGAACACGTTCAATGGCACCTCGTGGTCGCAAGGGCTGGCGCTCACGACAAACCTCGGACCCCAATCGTTCAATGCGCTCTCGTGCCCCACGCCCTCGTTCTGCATGGCTGGGGGTCTGGACGGCTGGGTCACCTACAACGGCGCCTCCTGGTCGAAGCCCCAGACCTTCGCCAATGCCGGTGGCCCGATCGGCACCGGACCGCTGTACGCCAACTCGATCTCCTGCCCATCGGTGACGTTCTGCGAGGAAGTTGAGGCTAACGGCTACGCCGACTCGTGGACGGGTTAGGGGTTGCCGCTACCTGGCAACTTCGAAGCGGAGATTCACCACTGGGCCGCGTGATACTCGATCGTCGACACGGTTGTGCGCGGTCGGTGAAGTAGATTTGCCTTGGGCCCGTGGATCTCCATCTCGTTGACCCTTCAAGGAGGTCCGTCATGGGTTTGCGCCGGTCGAGTCCTCCCCAGCAATTCCGAGCACTTCTGACCAGAATTCGGAACCCGGACCGCCTCACGACGGGCGCCATGCTCACCGTCGGACTTCTGCTTGCTGCCACCTATTTCGCCGCCTTGCCATCAGTGGCTTCAGCCACAACATCCTCGACCACCCTCTATGTGGACCAGACACTGGGGACTGTCACTTCGGGGTGCAACTCGCCTAAATCCGGGGCTTGTCAGACTGTTTCACAGGGGGTGAGCGCGGCGGAAGCGCTTTCCAACACCGCAGTTACCGTGGACGTCGCAGCCGGGACCTACCTGGACGATGCGGTCACTGTGAATGTGCCGCTCACCGACACTCTCACCCTTCAGGGGGCTGGTTCATCGACGACGAGCATCAACGATTTTGGGATAATGACCAGTGTCATCACGATCAACGCGGGCACCGTAACGATCGATGGGCTGACGATCGTTGGTGGAAACTCCAACCTCGGAGGTGGCGGAGTCATCGACCACGGGAGCACCGTCACACTCGATAACGACAAATTTGTCAACAACACAACCACTGGTTTCGGCGGGGGGGTAGCCAACTACGGCAGTATGGTCACCCTCGACAACGATACCTTCTCTTACGACTCAGCAGTCGGAGGTGGTGGAGGAGGCGGGGTCTACAACCAAGGTGGGAACGTCACCCTCACCAACAGCACTTTGTCCAACAACAGCGCCATCGTGTTCGCGGGCGGGGTTTATAGCGACGGCAGCGCTGTCAGCCTTGTAAACGACACTCTTAGAGCAAACTCAGCTCCTACCGCGGGCGGGATCTCCGATAATCCGAACGGTGGCGGGTCCGTGACCCTCGCCAACTCGCTCTTGTCCGACAATTCCGGGGGAAGCTGTGGTGGCCGCCCGCCGATCGATGACAACTACAACGTCGCCGACGACGCCACTTGTGGGTTCGGCCCCAAGAGCATCTCGAGCTCGCCGACCATCGGCTTGCTGGGCCTGGCTGCCAATGGTTCGACTGGCCCGGAGACCGCAGCGATCACTGCAACGAGTTCCGCATTCGGTGAGGTGCCCAAGAGCGCCTGTACTATCACCACTGACGAAAGAGGGCTACCCCGACCCGGAACCGGATACTCCAACTGTGACGCCGGGGCATTTGAACTGCAGGGCTCTCTTGGCTACGACTTGGCCGGATCCGACGGCGGGGTCTTCGTATTCCCCACGGGCCAGTCCTCTGGGTTCTTCGGGTCACTCCCGGGCCTGGGGATCAAGGTCAACA
>Ga0182024_10007171_pt1 | contig 24119 bp, 20 predicted proteins | sample P32metaG_FD_120480 | JGI IMG/M metagenome (GOLD analysis project Ga0182024, IMG submission 120480) | Permafrost microbial communities from Stordalen Mire, Sweden - P3-2 metaG (Illumina Assembly) | ecosystem: Environmental > Terrestrial > Soil > Wetlands > Permafrost | place: Sweden: Stordalen...
ACCCGTCCCGGCAAGCGCATCGCCGCGATCCCGTCCGCGGCGTCTGGCTCAAGCGACAATTCGCAAGGCTTCCTCTTCACCGTCATCCGCGAGGATCGCACCACCTACTTCGCCACCTTGCTCAATGGTGAGGACAAAGACAATTTCTTCGGCGACGCCGTCACCACCACGCCTGCTGACGAGCTGCTCACCGTGGTGAGCCACGCCACCAACTCCGCGCTGCCCGTAACCGTAGACGTTACTCTTCAAGGCGCCACCGATGGCCAGGCCCACCGCGTCTCGGTCTATTTCAACGGCGCAGGCATTGGCGAAATGGATTTCAACGGTCAGGCCAATGTCACCAACACCTTTCCGGTTGAGTCCACCTTGCTTCAGGAAGGCACCAACACTGTCACTCTCACCGCGCTCGAAGGTGACAACGACATCAGCCTGGTGCAATCCGTCGCGCTGCATTACCCGCACTTCTATACCGCTGATCAAAATTGGCTGCGCGCCACCGCCAACGCCGGCGCCAACGTGCACATCTCCGGCTTCACGAACGCGCAAATCCATCTTCTCGATATCACCGATCCGCTCAATCCCACCCAGCTCTTGGCCGGCGTGCAGCTCGAAGGTTCCACCTATTCCGTAACCGCCGCTCCCCGCAGCGGCTCACCAACGGAACACACCCTGTTAGCTTTCACCGATGACCAGGTCGCTCCGCCATCCTCGTTGACCTACCACGCCGCCAGCACCCTGGCCACGCAGCCCGTGGGCGGAGACCTGCTCTACATCAGTTATCCCGATTTTGTCGACGCACTCACGCCACTCAAGAATTTGCGCGAATCTCAGCAGCATCAAGTATCCATCGTCACCGTCGACCAACTCTTCGACGCCTTCAATTTCGGGGAGCGAAGTCCCTTCGCGCTGCAGGAATTCCTGCAGCTCGCAGCCACGCAAACACACAAACCCCAGAGCGTCCTCCTCGTGGGAGACGCTTCTCTCGATCCGCGAAACTATCTCGGCTTTGGCTATTTCGATCTGGTGCCTACACGCATCATCGAGACCGCCGCTTTCAAAACCGCTTCCGATGACTGGTTCACCGACTTCCAGGGCAACGGTTTTGCCACCATTCCCACGGGCCGCTTGCCTGCGCGTACTCCAGCGGACGCCGCCCGCATGGTTCAAAAAATTGTGGGCTACGAACAAGGTTCGTACGCAGGCCCGTGGAATCAGCAGGCCCTCGTCGTCGCGGACAACAACATTGGCTCCAATTTCTCCGCCAGCGCGCAGAACGCCGCCACTACGCTGCAGTCTTTGCTCGCCGTAAGCCAGATCCTCGCCGACGGCCAGGATTCCGACACCATTCGCCAGCAAATCCTCACCGCGCTGAACAATGGCGCCCTGATCGTCAATTACAACGGGCACGGTTCCACCGAGCAGTGGTCCTTCGAGGATCTCCTCGACGACAGCTCCGCCGCTACCTTGTCCAACGGGCAACGTCTACCCGTCTATCTCCTTATGGATTGTTTGAATGGATTCTTCCAGGACGTCTACACCCAAAGCCTTGCTGAAGCCCTCATCCTGTCGCAAAACGGGGGTGCTGTCGCCGTATGGGCCAGTTCCGGTTTCACCAACGCCCAACCTCAATCCAATCTCAATCAGGTCTTGCTGAGCAACATCATGAATGGTCCCGCCACACCTCTGGGCGCAGCCATCCTCGCCGCCAAATCCGGCGTCACCGACCCCGACGTCCGCCGCACTTGGATTCTCTTCGGCGACCCCACCATGCATCTCCATTTTTCAACTGCGCAACGACCATCATCCGAGTTGCGCAGCAAACCCGCTTCGTCGCTAAACCCTTCCACCCTCCAACGCCCTCAGATTCACCATGCAACGGCAGCTTCCCCCAACTAAACATCCTTTCCGCTGCACCTCTGGTCAAACTTGACCGGTCGAATCACAAGCACCAAACCACTTTGTCCCCGCGACAGTCGGCTGGTACTGCAGTTTGCCAAACTAAAACTAATATCGATTGCGAAACCGTCCGGTGCAGGTAAGCCTCCCGCAACCTCAAAAGAACTTGTCGAAGCCATTAAACTTGATAAGGTATCCTTATCACTCCAACACCTCAGGAAAGGGTCGCACCTTGCAGATACTGATTGCCGATGATCATGAAGCGGTGCGCAGAGGCGTGTGTGCCATCCTCACTTCGCGGCCGGAGGTGGATGTATGCGGAGAAGCCGTGAACGGCAAGGAAGCCGTTGAAAAAGCGATTGCGCTGAAGCCCGATCTGATCATCCTCGATATTACGATGCCGGTGCTCAGCGGATTTGAAGCCGCGCGCGAGATTCGCAAAACTTTGCCGCATGTGGCAATACTGATTCTCTCCATGCATGAGAGCAATCAGCTCATTGAGGAAGCAAAAAAGATTGGCGTGCAGGGCTACATTACCAAAACACAGGTCGCCAATACGCTTTTGCTCGCCGTGGACGCCATCTTGCGGAAGCAAACCTTTTTCCCGGAGCGCCGTGCGGTCGAGTCTGTATTTCGTGGCGCCTGACGCCACGCATAGAGAGTAAGAGCAACGGGGCTGCGGATGATTGGTGTGGTTCTGTCATCAGTGTTATAACAAGAATGCGAGTTATGCCTAGTTTCCACATCTGAGAAAGCCAAGGGGGTTGTAGTGGACAAACCACCTGTTGGGAACGACTCCAAGCCGGTGCGGCCTCGCGGCGATGCCATGCAAATTTTGGTCGCCGACGATCATGACATTGTGCGTCGTGGGCTGAAGCAATTGCTGAATTCCAGGCCGGGATGGGAAGTGTGCGCGGAAGCGAGCACCGGCCGTGAAGCCGTGACGCTTGCCGAGCAGCTCAAGCCCAAAGTCGTGGTTATGGACATCAGCATGCCGGAGCTGAACGGTCTCGAAGCCGCTCGAAAAATTCTAAAAATTTTGCCCAAGACGGAAATTGTGATTTTGACTCTTCATTTCTCAGACCAGCTGGTGAGAGAAATACTGGCTTCCGGAGCCCGCGGCTACATCATGAAATCAGATGCGGACCGCGATTTGGTGGCGGCCGTCGAAGCCGTGTCCAATCACCGTTCTTACTTTACCGCGCGGGCTGCGGACATGGTGCTGAACGGTTTTAATGCCGGTAGCCATGCGCCCGATCCCGGCACCGTTCTGCGCAACCGGCTGACTCCCAGGGAACGCGAAATCGTGCAATTGCTGGCTGAAGGCAAAAGCAGCAAAGAAGTGGCGGTTTCGCTGAATATCAGCGTAAAGACCGCGGAAACTCACCGCGCCAACATCATGAGAAAGTTGGAGCTGCACTCCGTAAGCGAATTGGTGCGTTACGCGGTGAAAAATCAAATCATCGAGGCCTAGTCGCGCGCGTTCAACACGTTAGAATTTCCCAGCTGTCGAATGCAGAGCGATAAACTCCCCCGCATTGTCCAGTTTTGTAGTTGGTCATGAAACTCAGGGCCGCCACGTAACGCTTGGCATCCGCGCAATCCCGGTGGTGCTTGGTTACGTTATCCTTCACAATGGCATCTTACGAATGCAGAACTTCGAAGGAGCTAGTTCATGCTTCGGGACGCCAAAAACAGGTTAACGGCAATCCGTTTCACGCACATAGCTGCGGCAGGTGTTCTGGTGGCATCAACGATATGCTGCGCGTCGCTCGTGGCCCAGCAGCAAGGGCCGCTATCGCCCCCTACATCTGCGAGCGCGCCTGCGACCTCTTCTTCCGCCGCGCCGCCTTCGCCCGCGCAGCAGGATAAACCGACTTTGAAGACGGCCACTCCCGCGCCGGATACCGCCAAGCCTGCACCCGGCTCCACATCGAATATCTCGAACCAGCCCCCCGCAATGCCGGTCGATCAAATTATTCAGCGTTTCGCTGCCCGTGAGGCGGAGTTCAAAAAAGAGCGCGACAATTACACCTACACGCAGACCTTCGTCATACAAACTATCGACCAGGATGGCGTACCCGACGGCGAATACCAGATGCGCAGCGACATTCTTTTCACTCCCGACGGAAAGCGCTATGAAAAAGTTATGTACGCTCCGGCTTCGACGCTCCAGCGCATTTCCATGTCGCAGCAGGACCTGGATGACCTGGAGCACGTGCAACCTTTCGTCCTCACCACCGACGAATTGCCCAAATACGACATTAAATATATTGGACGCGAGACCATCGATCAGCTCAATACCTACGTTTTCGACGTGGGTCCAAAAAAATTAGAAAAGAACCAACGATATTTTCAGGGCCGCGTGTGGGTTGACGACGAAGATTTGGAAATTGTGAAAACCGATGGCAAAGCGGTCCCAGATATCAAGAAGCATGGACAGGAAAACGTGTTTCCGCGGTTTGAAACGTTTAGGGAAAACATCGAAGGGCATTACTGGTTTCCTACCTATACGCGCGCGGACGACATGCTGCAGTTCAGCACCGGCAGCGTCCACATTCGCATGACCGTGCGGTACGCGAATTACAAGCGGTTCGGTGTGACCATCAAGATCGGCGCACCGACACAAATACAACCGCAGCCACAGCATCCCTAAAAAGCGCTCTTGAATTTTTGAGGCTCCTGCACAGTGCGCCTTGCTTAGTGGCTAGTGCTTGCTCAGCAGAACAATCGTCACGCCGGCGCACACGATGAGCACGCCCACCCACCTCTGCAAGCTAATGCGTTCACGCAGGAACAGCACTGCTCCAACCGCTCCGGCCGCATAGCTCAGTGCCGTGACCGGCACCACGAAACTCACGTTCTCAAACGACAGCGCCGCCAACAGCGCAAAAAATGCCACCGTCATCATGGCGATACCCAGCCACATCCATCGGACCTTCACCGCACGAAGAATGAAGCGCACCAGCGCGGCCGGCCGGAAATCGTGGACCTCGCCGATTTCCTTCATCGCTCGCGTGACGCACAATTCGCCGCCGGTGCCGGCTACCACAATCACCACCAGTAAAAGGAATTCCCGCACGTCAGGCTTTGACCGCGGTCGTGCGAGGGGGCGTGTGTCCTACGATCAAGACGCCCAGGCAGATCATGGCGATGCCCAGCCACCGCAAGGGCGAGATCACCTCACCCAGCAGCAAATATCCGAGCAGTGCGACCATGGCATAGGAAAAAGAGGAGGCAGGCTGCACGTAGCTGTAATCGGCCCAGGTCAGCACCAACATGTAGGCCACGAAAAACGTGAGTAGCGAAGCGACCCCGAGCCAGATGTAGCCGGAAGAACAAATGTGCACGAACACGTTCCATAGATCGGCTGGCGCCCAGCGGGTGGCTGGACCAACGCTCTTCATGCCTTTCCCCAGCAGCACGTTGCCGAGCGGAGCAAAAACGACAATCATGAGAATCAAAAGAAAGGTCTTGAGGTGTAATCCTGGCGATTCGTTCATCGAGATATAGAGTTTACTTGATGTTGCGAGCCCGCCCAACGGTGAGATGCTTTCTATGTGCGCGCACCAGGGCAAATGCTGCACATCGCCACGGAGCAGCCATGGGCCAGACAAGGGCCAGACATGGAGCAGACACGGATCAGACGCGGATCAGACGCGGATCAGACATGGACCAGAGATTTTTTGCTATTCTTCCCGTGGGTGCCTGGCTGCATAAACCCGTAGTGGCGCTCCACGAGCGCTAAGGTCGCGAACCAATGAGAATGCGAGAGGTGCGCTAATTTCGCCGAGTTTCGAATATATTTTCTTGGTCTTCGCGGCCATTCCCTTTATCTATTACCTGATCGCAATTTACAGCTCGATCAGGTTTTTCCGCAGGGCTCCGCGTGCCTCTACCGGAGAATCGGACTTCACTCCTCCCATCAGTAATCTGAAGCCTGTTCGGGGGCTGGACCCCGAAGCGTACGAGAATTTCGCCAGTTTCTGCCGCCAGGATTATCCCGACTACGAATTGTTGTTTTGCGTGCACGACCAGTTCGATCCGGCTGTGCCCGTCCTTGAAAAACTCGTCCGCGATTTTCCCGAGCGCAAGATTCGCATTTTGTACGGCTCCGGCCGCACCGCGATCAACGACAAAGTGGCCAAATTGGTGCGCCTGGTGAACGAGGCGGAGCACGAAGTTCTGGTGATCAATGACAGCGACGTCCGCGTAAAGCCCGACTATTTCAGGACCGTCGTGGCTCCGCTGAAGAACCCTAAAGTGGGCGGCGTTACCTGCCTGTATGTTTCCGTCGACGACACCACCATGACGCAAAGCTTTCAATCCGTCGGTATGATTTCAGATTTTTATCCTGGCGTGATGGTGGCGTGGTTGCTCGATGGCGTGAAGTTTGCCTTTGGTCAGACCATCGTGACCACCCGCAAGTTGCTCTCTGGATTTGGCGGCTTTCAAGCCCTGGAAAGCCGTCCGGCGGATGATCTGCTGACCGGGCGCTTGATTGCGGAACAGGGCGTATCCGTGGAAATGCTTCCGTACGCGGTGCAGACCGTCGCGGATTACCAGTCGTTGGGCGGATTGCTGATTAAACGGCTGCGCTGGATGACCGTGATGCGCCACATGCGCCCATTCGGTCACATGGGCTTGATTTTTACCCAGGGACTGGCCTGGTCGCTGCTGGCTGTCGCGGTACACCCCACGCCTGCGGTTGCCGCTTTCTACCTGGGCACCTACCTTGCGCTGCGTGTGATCATGACCATTTTGGTCGGCGCCTGGGGGCTGCACGAAAAAAGCTTATGGAAAAAGTTGCCTTTGCTGGTGATGTGGGATGCCACCGCTTTCTTTATCTGGCTGGCTAGTTTTGTGCGCAGAAGTATTCGTTGGAGAGGCGTTGATTACACTGTGAAAGCTGGCATGTTGGAGCCAGTGCCGGTCTCCGGCGCAAAAATGATGGATGTCGCGCTGGAAAAGGACAAGACTAAAGCGTTGTAACGATATTTCTCTGAAAAAATGGCCGCAAATATCGCCGTAGCTGGTGCTGGAATTTATGGAGCAACCGTCGCAATCCGGTTAGCCGAGCGTGGCCACCACGTAACTCTTTTCGACCCCCTCGGCGTCATGCGCGCCGCTTCTGCGATCAACCAGTACCGCGTGCACTCCGGCTATCACTATCCACGCAGTCCCGAAACCATCACCGAAACCCTCCAGGCTCGACAGGAGTTTGTCACCGCCTTCGCACCTGCCATCGTTCGAAACAGCCGGCATTACTACGCGATCCCGCGCAAAGGATCACGCACCCCACCCGAGGAATACGAACAGATCATGTCTTCTCATGGGTTGCCACTGCGGGCTTGCCGGCCGGAATGGATGAATTTCGAGTACCTCGAACGGTGTTATGAAGTCGACGAAAATATCTACGACCCTGATTTGCTGCGCCGTCTTATCGAGTCAAGGCTTGCCGGGTTGAATATAAGATTTGAGCAGCGGCAGTTCCTTCGCGAGATGCGCGACGACTACGACTTCGTGATCTGGGCGACGTACGGGATGGGTCCCAGCCAGGAGATCTTCAAAATTGCGAAATATCAGGTGGCCGAGAAAATTCTGATTGAGCTTCCTCCGCAGCTACAGGGCATCGCGCTGGTCGTCGTGGACGGACCGTTCACAGCTTTCGACCCCTATGGAAGATCTCACCTTTCGCTGTTCGGCTCTGCGAAACACACCAATCACTGGAGCACCACTGAACCCAATGTGCCCATTCCTGAACCGTATTCCAATTTACTGAACCGTGCGGAATTTGTCCCCGTGCCGAATACCAGGTTTGAAGTGATGCGCGACGATTGCTCGCTGTCTGTCCCTGCGGCTAAGCATGCAAAATATCTTGGCTCGCGATTTACCATCCGCGTCGTCGAGGACAACCCGGAGCAAGACCGCCGCATTTTGTATGTGCGGGACGGGCGCCCAGGCGAGATACACATTTTTTCCGGCAAGGTCGTCAGTGCCGTGAAGGCCGCGCGACTGGTGTGCGAGAAAATCGAAACCCATGGATAACAAGCCCGCGTATCTGATCGTTGGCAAAGGCCGCTGGGGCCCAAGAATGTACATGATGCTCGAGGGGGAAGGCCGCCGCGCGAGCTTTGCCACCAACACGCGCCGGGCCATCGGCGAAAGCGACTTGGTGTACGAATCTAGAATGGCCGAAAGTTTTAAGGCCGGAGGCGCGCATATCGCTTGGCTATGCGTGCCTCCGGGGCCCCACGTGCCGCCAATGACACGAGCCGCGATTTCTGCCGGCCTCCATGTGATCGTGGAGAAGCCATGGATCTATTCACGGGAAGAAACTTCGGCGCTGCTGCACGCCGCACACGGCGCACAGCTTGTGACCGGCGTTGACTTCGAATATTGCTTGTTATCCGACGTTGAAAATTGGCGCAGGGAGTATCACGAGCGGAACGACCTGAGTTTCAGCGGCGCCTTTACCATTGGTGCAGGCGACCATCTTGGAATTTCAGCCAGGGAGAATTTGGGTTCTCATCTGCTGGCCATCCATGAATACGCTGTGCCTGACTCAAAAATCTCGTCTATTCAATGCTCTTATCAAGCCCCGACTCAACGGCGCGTATGGCTGAAGACTGCGAAGGAGAGCATTGCCGAAATCGACTTTTTAGGAAGCCCGGAGCCGATCATTCAAAGGTTTTTGTCTCGTTTTGAGAATAGCCTGGAAGGTACAGCGTTTCAGTTTGATTTCAATTTCGCGTTGCGTGTGAAAGAAAAATTAGCGGGGCTTCGCACGGACTCGTAAACAAAGTCTTGAGCGCGCGCACAAAAACTGTGGTTACAACCCGGCACCGCGCTCACTTAAAACGTACAAAACTCTAGCGCTTGGTTTTATTGGCACGCATGTTGGGGCTTTCGGCCCCGCCCAAGGTGGCGCGCGCGGTCATACTCTTTTGCAGTCGCCGATCGTTGCGCGGTTCGCGCCAATTCACTTGCGGCAGCATCAGCGAAGCGTCCACGCGATCGCGATATTTCACCGCGATGTTTACCAGCGAATCCAGCAGGGAATCGGACAGGAAATGCGGCTGTAAGCCCAAATCGATCAGCTTGGAGTGTTTGGCGTTGTAATAGTGGTTCTCGGATTCCACCCGCGGATCCGGCAAGTGATCGATCTCCACGTTCATGTGCAGCTTCTTCCCGGCCGCTTCTACCATGCGAGCAAGTTCCAGAACGGAAAATTGTTCGGTGAACTGGTTATAAACGCGGCATTCGCCGCCCTTCGCGGGGTTGTGACAGGCAATCTCGATGCAGCGGACTGTATCGCGAATGTCCAGGAACCCGCGGGTCTGTCCGCCCTGACCGTAGACCGTAAGCGGTTGGCCAATGGCCGCCTGCACGCAGAAGCGGTTCAGCACCGTGCCGAATACGTCGTCATAGTCGAAGCGATTGATTAGCGCTTCGTCGAGTTCCACCTCCTCCGTCATCGTTCCGTACACCACGCCCTGGTTCAGATCCGTTGCCCGAATCCCCCAGATTTTGCAGCAGAACATGATGTTGTGGCTGTCATGTACTTTCGACAGGTGATAGAAAGACCCCGGCTGCTTGGGGTATGGCAGAACATCCTTACGGCCGTTGTGCTCGATCGTGATGTAGCCCTCTTCAATGTCGATGTTCGGTGTGCCGTACTCGCCCATGGTGCCAAGCTTGATCAGGTGGCAGTCCGGTCGAAGCTCGCGGATCGCGAACAGCACGTTCATCGTGCCCACCACGTTGTTTACTTGGGTGAAGATGGCATGCTTGCGATCGATCATCGAGTACGGCGCGGAGCGCTGTTCGGCGAAGTGCACGATCGCGTCCGGCTCAAAAGTCTTGATCGTGGATTCCAGGAAATCATAATCCGCTACGTCGCCGACAAAGAGCTCGATGGTTTTGCCGGTAATTTTCTGCCAGATGCGAAGCCGGTCCGAGAGAGGCCGGATGGGTGTAAGGGTCTGGGCGCCAAGTTCGTGATCCCATTGACGCCGCAGGAAATTATCCACGATGGCGACAGCATGGCCTTTTTGCGAAAGATACAGAGCGGTCGCCCAACCACAATATCCGTCTCCACCCAGCACGGCGATCTTCATATGGCTCCTAATACGATGTTGTCAGCAAACGGCGCCCTCGCCGACGCCATTCCTATCGATAAGACTAGGGAACTCAGAGCATGAGGTACAACAAACGGTGCGAATAAGTCCCAACCTGAATGAAGCCTAACTATTATTGCGATTATTCGTTTATCGCGCAAATGTTGAATAGATTAGCAGCAAAAAAAATTTACGGAGACGGGGACCCCGCTTTGTCTGGTAAAGGGTGATTGGTCATCAGCACTTTTCCGCCACTGTGGGCCAACAGGCTTAACTGTTCAGGCGCGACCAGGGCAGCGATGCGTGGGACTTGTCCGTCTTCCGCCACCAGATAGTAGCGCGCTGGGTCTCGCCAGAGCCTTTGCATTCGTGAATCATCAATGAACACGTCAGGCGCCCCCGGTTCATAAGAGCCGTACTCCAGATTGTTGTATCGACCGTTCAGAATCAGCACATCCTCACGATTGGTGTAGAACCATACTGACGAAAACGCGTAATAGGGCCGGGCCGATATCAATCTGCCCGGCGGCGATTGAAGTGCCGCTTCGGCCAGCGGCCGTGTTGACAGGAAGGGGTCAAACGCGACCATCGCCAGACGCGCCGCGTGGAAGAAGACAATCATCATCAAGGCCGTGGCAAAAAACGCCCTCTCGCCCTTCCACCTTAAATTTCCGATTGCGCCAACGAGAAACGCGACGACGGCGATCCCCAGCGGGACGCGCAGGTACGCAAACGACCGGATCGTAAGGTCTTCCATGTGACCTAGCGAAAGCGTATACGCCTTGGGGTGATAGCCGAGCGCCACGGATATGTCGGCTGGCGTTGGAACATGCCGCACCGCAATGAGGATGGCGATACCGATCACTGCGGCGCAAGCAACCACCGCAGCTAAGATGCGGTTGCCGAAGCGGATCCATTTCCGTTGTGTTTCGCCCTGGGAAGCCATGGCCGAACCCAGGAGTAACCCAAAGGCCGGATAACAGGGCATCGAATAATATTCCTGGGTGGTCGAAAAGGTGAAAAAAACAAGCAGAAAACCGATCCAGCAGAATGCCAGCAATCGCGTTTGACCGGCGCGGTCCACCGGCTTGTACGACAATTTGAAGATGGCTGGAAGATAGACGCTCCAGGGAAAGAGCCACAGCAGATGAAACAGCCAAAAGTACAGACGCGGCACCGTGTTGTAATCGCGCGGGTAGCGCAGATTCAGGAAGCGCAACACCTGCTCATTCATAAAGAAGAACCACAGAAAGCCGTGATACTGGCCGGGTCCGCTGTGAAACGAAAAATAAAGATATGGCGGATTGTGCAGCGTGGCCAATACGTGCCAGGGCACCGCAATGAGTAGAACAATCAGCGTGCCGCTTATGGGCCGCAGCCGCTTCCACGTTTCGCGCGCCCGCAGTTGGTGCGTCACCGCTAAATAAATCAGTGCGGTCGCGATCGGAAAAACGATGGCCACCAGGCTTTTCAACAGCAGTCCCACTCCCAGACTGGCCGCCAGAATCCCGGCCCACATCCGCGGACGGGACTCTCGCGCGTCGAGAGTGCGTAGAAAGGCCCACATCGCTAGTGCGATCGTAAAAGTGAGCATCGCATCGGGGATGAGGATTCGCGTGAACAGGAACAAACCGGCGCACGTCCCCATGATCAGCCCGGCATATAGCCCGGCTTTTCTATCGAAAGCCCATATACCGAATGCGGCCGTTAAGATTGCCAGCGCGATGGCTGCCAACGCATAGGGCACGCGGGCTGCCCAGTCCGTTACACCCAGCAATTTGAAAAAGACGGCGATGATCCAGTAATGCAGCGGAGCTTTCTCGAGATACGCGACGCCATCGAGGCGCGCCGTCACCCGATCGCCCGTATTCAACATGTTCCGGGAAATTTGAGCTTGAACGGCGTCGACGTCGTCCATCAGGGAGGGCGGAGAAATAACGCAGCCCAGATAGATTGCGCCGGCGATCAAGAAAACAATTAGATAGACGAGCCAGTCTGCGCGTAAGCCAATGCTTTGCGGCTGGGGCACGACTTGGTTTGAATCTGCCATTTATTTATCCACTGAAATAAAATCAGAAAACCCCACAGGTGATACCCAAGGTTGGCTTTTCTATCCAGATGCAGGCGCAGACATTTGAGGATCACATCACGGTCGAAAAGTTCCGCATGCTCGGCTGCACCCGTTTGCAGCGTGTCGATCAGAAAATTCCGCAGAGGACCACGTAGCCAATCATGCGCGGGGATGTCGAAACCAATCTTCTTGCGGCGCAGGATCGCAGCCGGCAATTTATCCTTCATTAATTCTTTCAAGACGAATTTTTGTTGCCTTCCGCGAATTTTCAGCGATGCAGGCAGCGACGCTGCGAATTCCACGATGCGATGATCCAGAAAAGGCGGCCGCACTTCCAAAGAATGCGCCATGCTCATGCGGTCACTTTTCGCCAGAATGTCATCGGGCAAGTAATATTTTTGGTCCAGCCAAAGGTACGCCGCCAGCGTATCGTTGCGCGGCGGAAAAGTTTTTAGTTCGCCGAAGATTTGATTGAGGCCGTCGGGCAACTTGGTGCGTACTAGAGTGCTTTTCTCAATGTCTGAGAAGGTGCCGTTCCAGTGGACATGCGCGCGGCCAGGATCGAGCAGCGAGCCTTCCAGGAACCGTTGAATCTTGTAGTCCAAGCCGATCTTTTCGTCCGAGACCGGCCACCGTCGGGCGACCGCAAGTGCCATTCGGCGCGCTGCCGCGGGTACGGCCCTTGCACGCGTGGCAAGGTGATTCGCACGATAGGTAAGGTATCCGCCGAAAAGTTCATCGGCTCCTTCGCCACTCAGCGCCACCGTCGTTTGCGTCTTGCTCAGCTTGGATAAAAACCACACCGGCAATGCGCCGGCATCCGCGGTCGGTTCATCAGAGTAATAAGCGAACTCTTCGACCGCGTCACGTAAGTTGCTTTCTGGACCCAAATCCATTTCCTGATGGTCCGTTCCGTATTGACTCGCTACCCGGTGGATGTATTTCGATTCGTCGAAGCTCCGGCCGTGGAAAGAAATGGAGAAAGTTTTAAGTTTGGAACCTGAGGCTTGCGCCGCGTAGTGCAAAATCGTGGAAGAGTCCAGGCCCCCGCTGAGCCAGACGCCCAAAGGCACGTCCGAAAGCAAATGTTCGCCCACGGACGCCCGCATAAGGCTGTCGAGCTCGTCCTTGGCGGTTTCCAGCGTCCAATTCGCCGCTGGACCGAATGGCAGGCGCCAATAGGAGTCTGAAGAAACCTGGCCATTGCGCCATTCGAGCCAGCAGCCCGGCCGCAGCTTTTCAATTCCTTCGACGAGCGTCCACGGGCACGGTACATAATTCAGGGACAGGAAACAATCCAACCCAGCAAGGCTGATGCGCCGCTCAATTTCGGGATGCGCAAAAATTGCTTTCAGTTCAGAGCCAAAGAACAAATCCTCGTCTTTTTTACAGATGTACAACGGCTTGATTCCCAGGCGGTCGCGCGCAAGAACGATACGCTTCTGTGACTTGCTCCACAAAGCGATCGCAAACATGCCGCGAAGTCGCGAGAAGCAATCCTTGTCCCATTCGAGAAACGCATGAAGAACCGTTTCCGTGTCCGAGTGTGAATGGAATTGATGCCCGCGCAGCCCCAGTTCGCGCCGAATTTCCAGGTGATTGTAAATCTCTCCGTTGAAGACAATTCCAGTATCGCCGTCATCCGAAAGAATGGGCTGGTCCCCGCCATGCAAGTCGATTATTTTTAGGCGCGTCGCCCCCAGCGAAAATAATCTGGATTCAAAAACGCCCATCTCGTCGGGCCCGCGGTGAATCAATGTGCGGGTGGCCGCCCTGATGCGATCCGCGGGAGCGGTCCAATTTTTACTGGTGAAGCCGGTTATCCCACACAAATCCAGGGGCCTCTCATCTGTGACGATAAAATTCGGCGTGACCTCGGCCAATCCTCAAGCTTCGCATGCACATCGAAGTGATGAGGCATCGGGCCGTTGATTGGTAGATGCGGAATATTAAGAATAAGTGGTTTGATTCTATCTGTAGAAGGCGCTTTCGAGCAATGCAGTTATGCCTTTCAGGCCGGTCGGGCGTTTTTGCTGCATAAAACGAACCTCGTTTAGGTGCGTTGTGACCGCAGCACCTTCGCTGTCGTTATAACCTGTCCCACGTGCCGCTGCGTGTGATCGGCCACGTGGATCAGCAGACCGGCTATCGTCGTCGGGATATTTTTTCTTCCGACGGTTCTCGGCTCGTGAAGCAGGTCGGAATTTTCGCCGAGTTTGACAATTCTGGCTCGCGCCACCTCTAGCGCCTTGCGAACCTCTTCCAACAGTTCCGCACGCGTACCACCTACAGCCGACTCTGCATTCAATTCTTCGAGTTGGCGCGCACTAAGTTGGTCTCCTTCCGCGTAGGTTAGCAAGCGGTCCACACTTCGGCAGATATGTCGAAGCTGAAAGCTGACAGAAGGGAGGCCTGAAGGAGTTGCGGCCAGTTCCTGCTCTGTCAAGTCTGCGCACCATGTTACGAGATCCTCCCGTGCCAGCTCCAGAGCGTGGATTACGGCCCGCGGCACCGGCGGGATTTCCACATGAGTCCCTCTCAGCCAGGGCTCCGGTTGTGATTTCGGCATCTGTAGCCTCCCGCGAAAGCTTCATTGAATTTCTAATTTGAATCTTCAGACCAGCGGCCGTGCAATCGTTGGCTTGCGTTGCGCGCAACCCGTGCGCTAGAGTCTCGGTTCGGTTTGAATCGATGACTCCTACGAGAAAAAAAGAATTATCCGCCAGCCCCGCTGATCATGCCCACGAGAGTGTCCGCGTACTTATTCCGCGAGAGCGGTTGAAAAAGCGCATCCGCGAATTAGCCAAAAAAATCCGGAAGGACTTTCAGGGCGAACCCTTGCATCTCGTCGGTGTGTTAAAAGGTGCAGTATTTTTCCTGGCCGACCTCGCTCGCCAAATACCCGGCGAAGTCTCCTTTGATTTTATCGCGGTATCGAGCTACGGCGATCATACCCACTCCTCGGGCCAGGTGCGATTGACCAGGGATCTGGATTCCAGCATCGAAGGGAAGACCGTCATCGTGGTGGAAGACATTCTCGATACCGGCATGACCATGCAATATCTGCTGAGTATTTTTCAACAGCGCAAACCGAAGCACTTGCGCGTGGCTGCTTTGCTCGACAAACCCGATCGCCGGATAACCGCAGTGCAGGCCGACTACGTGGGCTTCAGAATCCCCAATGAATTCGTTGTGGGATATGGCCTGGATTACGCCGAACGGTACAGAAATTTGTTGGACGTAGGCGTTTTGACCATCGGAAAGCCCGAGAAGAAAAAAGGCACGAAGAAGAAGAGCGACTCTGGCGCCTGACACTTCAAGCCAAGTTTCGCCTTGGATATCGCGTACCGCGTCTCCCTACACCGGAAATCTGTAGATCTCCGCTCTAGAGCACTGTATACACACGGGATGCGACAGTGCTCGGGTGCCTTCAACCGCCTGCTATAATGGTTCTAAGCAATGAATCCCGCACAATCACGGGTTGAGTTGGCACCCGCCACAACTGAGACCGGGCTGCCCGCTGAGGTTTTGGCCACGCTCGCTGAAATCGGCGAAGGCGTGAATTCCTCGCTGGACCTCGATGAGGTTTTGGCGCGCACTGCGGCGCTCATCAAGCGCCACATCGACTACGAAATTTTCGGTGTGCTGATGATCGAAGGTGACGGGGCCTACCTCAGGCACCGTTTTTCCATCGGTTACCCCAATGACCTCGCCGAGAACATACGCGTTCCGGTAGGGCAGGGAATCACCGGGACCGCAGCGGCAACCGGTCATTCCGTGCTGGTCAGTGACACATCCAAGGACGATCGCTATATCAGCGCGATTGATAATGTTCGTTCCGAACTCGCCGTGCCGCTGATGCTGCAAGGCAAATGCGTCGGCGTCCTGGACATTCAGAGCCGCCATCCTGATTACTTCACGCCCGAGCAGCAAAGCATTTTGACGCTGTTAGCCAGCCGCCTGGCGGTGGCCATTGAGAACGCGCGCCTGTATCAAAAAGAGCGCACCCAGGCGGAAACTCTGTTGCTGCTGAATGAGGTTGGCCGCGAGACCAGCTCCATTCTTGATGTGGAAGAACTGTTGCGTCGCGCCGCAGAGCAAATCAAGCGGGTCATCGATTATCAGATTTTGAGCTTGATGCTGTATGACGAAAAACACAAAGTGTTTCGGCATCGCATCGATGTGAAGCATGGGCAACATGTGCAGGGCAAGTTGCGGGTGGCCGTGAGCGAAGGAATCGTTGGTGCGGCGGCCATCCTCAAAGCGCCGGTGCGGGTGCCGGACGTCTCCGCCGACCCGCGCTACCTGATGGTGAATCCCGAAACGCGCTCGGAGTTGGCCATTCCGATGATTCACAAAGGGCAAGTGATCGGAGTTCTCGATCTCGAAAGTCCGCAGCTCAATTATTTTACGGAAGATCACGTACAGACGCTTTCGATTCTGGCTGCGAATCTGGCCGTATCGCTGGAAAATGCCCGTTTGTACGAAAAGCTGGCGCGCGACGAAGCCCGCCTGGAACGCGACTTGCAAGCGGCGAAACGAATACAGGGCGCTCTGCTCCAACCGGTGCCAAGCGAAGACTACGGCTTGGACATGGCGTCGCGTTACATGTCGGCGCGGGAAGTGTGCGGCGACCTGTATGAGTTCATTCGCTATGGACCGCAGCAGCTTGGCATTGCCTTGGGCGATGTCAGCGGCAAGGGCACCGCAGCGGCGCTTTATGGCGCGGTGGCCATCGGCATCATGCGCAGTTTGGCTCCTCAGAAGTTACAGCCCGCCGACATGCTGAAGCAGATGAACCAGATCGTGGGTGAGCGGCGCATTGAGGGGCGCTTCATGACCGCGTGTTTTGCCACCTGGCAAAAAGGCAAACGCAAACTGCGTGTGGCCAATGCCGGTCAGTCGCAGCCGCTGCTTTACAAGGATGGGCATTGCGAGAAAATCGAGCTGAACGGCTTCCCGTTGGGTATTTTCGAGGAAGTCAGCTACGACGAGTGGACCGGGGTCCTCGATCCTGGGGATATTTTAGTATTTCACTCGGACGGAATTGCTGAGAGTTCCAATGCCGAGGGACAGTTTTTTGGCAACGAGAAATTGCGCAAGCTGATCGAACAGCATCATGACTTGCAGGCCTCGGAATTGGCCGATCTCATTCTCCGCGAAGTCGAATGGTTTACTCAGAACGCGCCGTTGTCGGATGATAGAACGCTGGTGATTGCCAAAGTTCGATGAAATCTCAGACCAACAACTCCAAAATCAAATTTGTAGACCCGGCCACCTTCACGCCGCATTTCAACTGGCGCAAGAATCCCAAGAGCGGCCCGAAAGGTAAGCAGCTTTTCTGCGAAGACGTGTCGCTTGCCGACGTTGCGCAGGAATTCGGCACGCCAGCGTACGTCTACAGCCGCACCGCGATTGCCGAAGCATTCGGTGAATTGGATCGCGGCCTTGCCGCCGTGCCGCATACCATTTGTTTTGCTATGAAAGCCAACGGCAATCTGTCCATTCTCAAGTTCCTCGCTAAGCTGGGCAGCGGCTTCGACATTGTGTCCGGTGGAGAGCTCGAACATCTTGCGCGCATCGGCGTACCTGGCGACCGCATTGTGTTTTCCGGCGTCGGCAAGACCCGCGAGGAGATTCGATACGCCTTGGAATATCGAGGAGGACGTGGTGCCCATGGCGCGGGCCGCTCCGGGATCTTGCTCTTCAATGTCGAATCGGAGCCTGAGCTGCAAGTACTCCAGGAAGAAGCCGCACGACTAGTCGCGCGAGGTGGCCCACCGCCCTCCGTTTCTATTCGCGTGAATCCCGATGTGCTCGCGGGCGGACATCCGAATATCGCCACAGGACGTCACGATCATAAGTTTGGCATCGACTGGGCCGCCGCTCGCAGATTGTATCTGGCCCACCGAAATTCGAAGGCCATTCGTTGGCAGGGAATCAGTGCGCACATCGGTTCGCAAATTGTGACTCCTCGGCCATTCAAGGAAGCCTTGCAACGTGTTGTGGGGTTCGTAGGCGAGCTGCGTAAAGACGGCATCGATCTGCGCTACCTCGATTTTGGCGGCGGCCTTGGCATTCGGTATACCCATGAAGCGCTTCCCTCGCGCACCGCCTACGCGCGCATGATTGCCGCCATGGTGCGCCCGCTGGGAATTCATCTTTTGCTGGAGCCGGGGCGCACCATCATTGCTCCAGGCGGTGTATTGCTCACCAAAGTTCTCTATTGCAAAGAAAATCGTGGCAAGACGTTTGTGGTGGTAGACGCGGGGATGACCGATTTAATGCGTCCTGCGCTTTATGGGGCTACCCACCCCATTACCCGCACGACGACCAATGGCGCCCATTCGCGTTCCTCGGAAGAGCGCGTCGATGTTGTTGGTCCCGTCTGTGAAACGAGTGATTGTTTCTTGCGAAATTGGCCGTTGGGAACGGTAGAGCCGGGCGATGTGCTGGCTATTTGGGCGACCGGTGCATACGGCATGTCGCTGGCATCGAACTACAATGGACGATGTCGCGGAGCCGAAATTTTGGTGCAGGGAAAGAAGCGGGGGCTGATCAGACGCCGCGAAACGCAAAAGGATTTGCTGAGCGGTGACATTCTGGCTTGACCATCTGTAGTTCCGGGCCCGCGTTTTTACTACGCTTCACCCCACTTCAATTTATTGCGTAATATTTCGAAATACGATTTATTTGGTGTTTGAATTAACTTCAGCATCTCGTGCGCTCGTGAAATGCGCACGCGGTCGGTAGCCTGCAGCGGAATTCCTTTTTGCCCATCTAGAGTTAGAAAAACTGACTCTGTGCCGGCCGACAACTTCATTTCAACGATGGAAGTATCGCGGACCACCACCGGCCGGTCGCTGAGGGTGTGCGGGCAAATGGGCGTGATGATGAAAGATTCCACGGCCGGGTGAACAATCGGCCCGCCGGCAGACAACGAATACGCTGTAGAGCCGGTGGGCGAGGCCACGATTAAACCGTCTGCGCGGTATCTGCACACAAAATCGTTGTCGATGATCAGCTCGAGTTCGATCATGCGCGCCAGCGCGCCTTTGTTGATGACCACCTCGTTTAGCACGCTCTGCTTGTCGAGGGATTTCCCATTGCGCTGAAGCTCGACATGCAGCATGACGCGCTCGCTGATAGTCAGGTTGCCGCCGAGGATATCTTCCAGAGCGGGGTAAAGTTCCTCCAGCATGAAGCTCGTGAGAAAGCCCAGGCTGCCCATATTGATTGGCAGGATGGGAATACCTTTCGGGGCCGCTACACGCGCGGCCGCCAGCAGCGTTCCGTCCCCGCCCAGAACCAGCAACAAATCCGAAGCCGCCGCAACCTGGTCGCGCGTTCGGCCATCGGATGGCTTCGTGACCGAGCCTGCCGTTTCCTGATCGTAGGTGACACGAATTCCCCGGCCGTCAAGCCATTTGAGCAGTGTCGGCGCCACTTCGGAAAGATTGGATCGCCGTGGTCTGGAAATGATCCCGATACTTTTGAACGCAGGAGCGGGTTGCATGGTGTGAGTGCGATTCTACTCCACAGAGTTTTTGCACGCGTGCAGAAAATATTCCTGATTTCCTTCTGCGCCGGCTAAGTGACTGGGCTTCACCTGCAAACGGGCCAGGCCGGCTGTCTCCGCTGCGCGTCGCACGATGGAGATCGCTTTCTCATGCAGTACCGTGTCGGACACGATGCCGCCCGGCCCGATTTCTTCGCGCCCCAGTTCGAATTGCGGCTTTACCAAAATCAGGAAATCCGCGCCATCCCTCGCGACTGCTGCCGCGTTGGTCAAAACTTTTCCAGCGGAAATAAACGAGACGTCCACGGTGATCAGGTCGATTCGCTCTGGTATGTCTTGCAGGCGAAGCTCTCTGGCGTTGGCCTCGATACGCACGACTCGTTGATCCTGTCGCAGCTTCCAGGCGATCTGATCCACCGTAACGTCCACCGCGTAAACGCGAGTTGCTCCGTGTTGCAGCAGGCAATCGGTAAAGCCTCCGGTTGACGACCCGATATCTAGGCAAGTGCGCCCCGTTGGGTCGATCGCAAAATCTCGCAATGCCCCTTCGAGTTTGAATCCGCCACGGCTCGCGTATTTTTGTTCGCGGCTGTTGATGTCCACGCGCACATCATCCGCAACCGCGGAGCCCGATTTATCCACGCGAACGCCGTTCACGAAAACTTCTCCGGCAAGAACCATGGCTTGAGCTTTTTGTTCCGAGCCGGCCAGCCCCCGGGCAACTAACAGATGGTCTAGCCGCGATCGCCGTTGCTTGGCTTTCATGGGCAGAGGTATCAGGTGCGCCGGTATACCAGAAATTCCGCCAGGGAGCGCAGCCGCGCGGCTCGCTCGCCATAAGTACTCAGCTCGCTGATGGCTTCGCTAGCTAGTTTGGCGGCGATTTCGTGCGACCGCTCCAGCCCGTAAACGGCAGGGTAGGTAGCTTTTTGCTGCGCGATATCTTTGCCCGCCGTTTTGCCCAGTGCCGCGGACGATTCTTCCACGTCGAGAATATCGTCGGTCACCTGGAAGGCCCAGCCAATGATTTCGCCAAACCGCCGCAGTCGCGCGACGTCGCTGAGCCCTGCGCCGGCGCTGATCGCTCCCGTGGTCACCGAGGCGCGAATCAGCGCGGCGGTCTTCGAACGATGAATGTATTCGAGCGTTTGCGGCGTCGCGGATTTACCTTCGCTTTCCAGGTCGGCAACCTGGCCGCCGACCATGCCGTTGGCTGTGCCTGCCGCGTTGCTCACTTCTTCAAGGATGGCGATAGTGCGTTCGGCTTCCGTGGCGCTTCGGCCGATGGTCTGGAACGCCAGCGTGAGCAAGCCATCTCCGGCCAGGATGGCCGTGGCTTCCCCAAATTGTTTGTGACAGGTGGGTTTACCCCGCCGCAAATCATCGTTATCCAGCGCGGGAAGGTCGTCATGAATCAAGGAATAGGTGTGAATGAACTCGATCGCGCATGCCGCGTGCATCGCCGGCGCGGCTTCTGCTTTGACGTCCGGCATAAAAATCCGCGCCGCCTCCAGGCAGAGGATGGGCCGGATGCGTTTGCCGCCGGCAAACACGCTATAGCGCATCGCTGTGTGGATGGACAGCGGTTCGGTAGATTCGGCAGGAAGAAAACGATCCAGCGTGGCGTCGACTGCGGAGCGGTCTTCCTCAAAAAAATCGGGAAGGTTCATTTCAGGAACACAACAAAATGACGACCGGGGAGCGATTTCAAGCTTCGTTCCCGGCTTCAGGTTCAAACGGTTCGGCTATCATTTTGCCGTCCGCTTTCTTCAGCAGGATTTCTACGCGGCCCTCGGCTTCTTCCAGTTGTTTCTGGCACTCACGAGAAAGCTCCACGCCTTCTTCAAAAAGTTTCATGGCGTCATCCAGCGAGAGCTGCGGACTTTCCAGCCGGCGAACGACTTCTTCAAGGCGCGTCAGCGAGCGCTCGAAATCGGGCTTTTTGGGTGGCTCTGGTTTTTTCGGTGCCGGTAAATTCACGGGTCGCCTGTTTCTTTCAAGTGCAACGGCTTCTAGATTATTGCGAATCTTTGCTGCTCGGCGCAAATCAAGGCGCCACGCCATTCTAAGACACGCGCGAGAAGACACACAATCGCTTTCAGATTATGACCTATGACCGCGGCTTCAAGGTCAGCGCGTGCTTGCGGGCTGCCTTTTCGGCTTGGTCGCTGAATGGTGAAAGGATGGAGGTGCCGTCGAACCAGTAAGAAAACTGATCGATGTAGTGGGAACTCCCCAATTGCCCGGATTCTCCACTCGTGATCAGCATGATCGAATCATCCCAGTCGGCGGGATTGGCGACAAAGCGCTCTGACGGTCCGTGACGCTTGCCCGCTGCGCGGATGCTGTACCCGGTTCCCGGCTGCGCCTTGTCCGGAATGCTGAAAATAAATTTCAGAATCCCGGAGTCTCCCACCGGGTGACGCATTTGCAGCGCATTAAATCGACTCCAGCTCCACTCTTCGGGACGTTGACTCTTCGTTTGATCGGCCATTTTTGCCACGGCGCGGTCGGCGGATGCCGCTAACAAGTCGTCGTAACTTTTATATCCGGAAGGCAGCCACTTTGCCGGACGGTCCGTCAAAACTTTTTGCAGGAAGGTCATACTCCGCCATTCGTATAGGCTTGTTTCCCCGCCGAGATAAGGTTTGAGAATCATCTCGAGCAGCGCGCGTCGCACGCCCTGCAGAAACGGAATTTCCCGTGAATCCGCGGTGGCAATACCGTTCCAGTCTTTCAGCCCCTGAATCAGGTGCACCGCCCGCACATCTTTGGGCTGCATGCTTTTCACCGCTGCGGTTAATTGTTCGGAGAGAAACACGTGCGGATAGCTGAAACAGTCGTTTTCAACCTTCAACATGTCTTCCGGACGCAGCCCGTGTCGGTCCTGCAGCAACGCAACAATTCTTGCCGTGCGATACGGCTCTTCCCACCGGTCCGTCAGATATGGTTTGTAGTCGGGACCGGTTACGCGCGCGTTGGCAGTAACGATCAGGCCGCTCTCCGGATTGAAAGCCTGCGGTAATTGATCGAAAGGAATATATCCAGTCCATTCGTAATCGTCGGTGTCGCCCGGCACCGGCACTTCGCCGTGGCCTTTTTTGCGCACTGGAATGCGCGCGGCCATCACGTATCCGATATTTCCCGACGTGTCCGCGTATACCGCGTTTTGCGCCGGGCCATAAACCTGTTTCATGGCCGCGCGGAATTCCTCCCAGTTTCGAGCTTTGCCCAGCCAGTTGTAGGTATTGGACAGCCCTCCCGGCTCGGTAGCCGTGGAGCGCAGCGCATAACCCTTGTCCCCGTCACGGCGCACCACCGGGCCGTGCCTGGTGACCCACACTTTCAAATGTTCGTCGTCTTTGCCTCGTACGTGAATAATCTCATCGAACAGTTGCGCTTTCTTCCAGGTGCCGTTAACGCGATATTCGTCCGGAGCAGCCGGATTAAACGTTTCGATATATAGGTCCTGGACGTCGGCGCCGTTGTTCGTGAACCCCCAGGCGATGTGGTCGTTGTGTCCGATGACCACCAGCGGAGCGCCCGGCAGCGTGAACCCTTTCACATTCCAGCCCGGCGCGGTGAGATGCACTTCGTACCATATGGACGGAACGCTCAGTTCGAGATGAGTGTCATTAGCAAGCAGCGGTTTGCCCGTCGCGGTGTGCGCGCCGCTCACTACCCAGTTGTTGCTACCCAGGCCACGACGAATTTCGCGATTTGTGCCCGAAAGAAAATCGCGTGCCTCGGGCCAGAGACTTGCCGTAATTCCTGGCGCAATTCCTTGCTCGCTCGGAGCGGAATCAGCGGAATCACCGTTGCTGGCTTTCAGCACATCGTCCGCGTCCATCTCGTCGTCATCTTCATCATCGTCCGAGTCTCCGCGCGCGTGCTGCGAGCCATCTTTTCTGTTATCAGGGTCGCCGACAACAAAATGATCCATCGCCGCCTCGGGAGAAAAAAGATCTTTGGCGCGATCTGCGCCAACGCGCTCGGTCACTTTGGCGCGATTCAATTCGTCTTCCCAGGTGTCGGTAAGTGACTGGTACATATACGCCGTGATCGCGAAGCTATCCGCGGGCAGCCAGGGACGAGGCTTGTAGCGCAACAATGAAAATTCGACCGGCAGATTATCCCGGTGCTGCTCGATAAATTTATTCACGCCCCGGGCATACGCATCCGCCGCGAGGCGCGATTCGCCGCTGAGCGCCGCGGCGTCTCGTTCCGCAGCGCGCTGGAAGCCCAGCACGCGAAATTCTCGATCGATGGCTAGCGCTCCGGGCCCGAATATTTCCGACAGTTGGCCGAGTGCCGCGCGTCTCAATACATCCATCTGCCACAAGCGATCCTGGGCCATCGTGTAACCTTGTGCTTCCAGCAGGTCTTCAAACGAAGCGGCGCGAATGTGTGGCACGCCCCAGCCATCTCTTTCCACCGAGACGTCCGCATGCAAGCCATTCAACGCGATGGTGCCGTCCACCTGTGGCAAAGGCCGGTACACAAACCACCAGAT